>Ga0081473_122737_pt1 | contig 33334 bp, 34 predicted proteins | sample CisSprmetagenome_FD_70977 | JGI IMG/M metagenome (GOLD analysis project Ga0081473, IMG submission 70977) | Hypoxic/sulfidic aquatic microbial communities from Cistern Spring, Yellowstone National Park, USA v2 (version 2) | ecosystem: Environmental > Aquatic > Thermal springs > Hot (42-90C) >...
ACCAGTAGCTCCTCCTCCGAGGCCCCAGCCTTCTCTGCCTCCTCCCTCAACCTCTCCACAATCCTCCTAGGCAGAAATAGCTCTAACGAAACCAAGGTATCCATATCATGAAGGTTGCCTCATCTCTATAAATAAAACTTACGATACATGAGCCCTTCTAGGTGTCTCAAATATTATGAAATGGCATGTAAACCCTAGTTTCCTAACTACTAGCGCACTAGCTTCCTGAGCTCACCTATTAGCTGCTTCACGTCCTCCGCGTAATCCTTAACCACATCTCCACTTAGCCAATTCTCGTAGAAATTCTGGTGCAACGTGCTAGCCACAGAGAAGAGTCTCCTAAGTTCTGGGTTAACAAAACAGTCTTAGACTTAGAATTTAGTGGTACAGATGCCATTAAGTTGCTTAAGCGCATCGCAAGATATATGCATCATCCGTTAAGGAAATTGAGAGCCGAGTTGTTTTTGGTATACTACGACGGCAAGATAAGCCGTGAGAAGTTCGAGAAACTCTACGAACAAACAGAGTACGAACAAGGAAGACTCGACATCAAGAGGAACCACGCCCTGGAAGTCATCATCCAAGCAGCCCCACAAACCCACACCCACGGGGAACAAAACAATTATTAATGTCAAACAAAGAATAATAGGTTCACCAACGAACCTGGCCTTATCACGGGCAAATGGGTAGTACTTAATTGGTGCATCAACAGCGAGTGGGAAGGGGTTCGGTATAACATTACTCAACTCGTTGAGACCGTAGGCAATGCCTTAAAAGTTTAAGTTTATAAAGGGGGTTGTTTCGTGTGTCTTGAATGTCAATACCAATACCAAAGCTACCCGAGGGCGTCGAGGTTGGGAAGGTCGTGACTAGGTTAATCAATGTTAGGGATAATAGGGTGATAAGCCGTAAAGAAGTTACTATGGAGGTTTGGCACCCTGGTTTACCCACACCAAGTAGGCTGCAACTACGTGAGGAGGTTGCCAAGGCCCTTGGCGTTGATGTTAAGCAGGTCTACGTGATTAGGGTGGTCACTGAATATGGTAGACACAGGAGTATAATTGAGGCTCATGTATACGATGACCCAACTGTCGGCGAGAGGGTCGAGCCTCTCTATGTTAAGCTTAGGAATATGCCTAAGGAGGAGGCTAGGAAGATTAGGGAGGAAATGAGAAAGAAGGGGGAGAAGAAGGCGGCTGCTAAGAAATAAAACGATAATTCAGGCGTAAATTTACGGTTGCATATCAATAGGTTTATAAGAGGTTGAGGACAGTATTTTATCAATTTATGGATTTTCGAGAAGTACCAACCAATGAGTGCCCAATAAAGTACATGGATACACTTCACTTAATATCATTCATACTTTATAAAAGAGCCATCCTATGTAGCAGTCTAAACCTAGCATGTTCAGACCTTCCCGTATTGGCAACCACGCCTTTGATTGCGAGGAATTGCGATAGGATTGATGTTTATAGATTCTTTAGGCGCATGAGGAGGATTACCGAGAAGATTGGTAATGAAATAGAGATATTTAGCTTGGGAAAGCTTAACGTGCATCTCTCGATAGAATTCACCACAGGCAACATCAAAGTTTATGATACGTACATGGTGAGTGATGTCGATTGTGCAAAGATACCCTGCACGTCCGTAAACAATGTAACGACGTTATACATGAGGTTGATCATAAGGTTAAGTGACAAGAACTTGGTAATACTGAATATACCGGATATCGTGATTTGGTTGACGAAGGTTTACGGCATAGACACGGTATATGGCGTATTAAGTCTCGTCCATGATTACATAGAGAAGGGGGTATTTGATGAGCACAATGTTGATGAGGTGTTGAGCATAGTCAATAGGTGGGGTGTTAATATTAATAGGGACTCCTTCGTAAATGCTACATTACCTGGTAGGAAAAACCTTGTAATTTTAAGGGAGATTCTTAGCCATACATGAGGCTAGTTATTCACCACGCCCAAGTAATCTTTCAGTGAACCATGGAACGAGCGAGTTCTTTATTGCCGTAATTATCGTGCCCAACCTGCCATGGATTAACTCATGGATCACGAATCCAAGCCTACTGTAGTACTTAACATAGGCCCACTGAAGCATTTTCTGTGCCTGCTCCTTCGTAAACCTATAACCTCTCATGACTGCCCTAAGTGTTGTGTAGTGTTCCCAATTCCAATCCTCAATTAGGTTCTCGCTAACGGCTTGATAATAAAGTGGTGTCCCTGGGTATGGGGTCGCCACGGTGAATTGGGCGTATGTCGGGTCTAACTTCATGGCGAACCTAACCGTGTTCTTCATATCCTCAATGCTCTCCCATGGGAAGCCTATCACGAATGAACCAACATGGTCTATATTAATCTCCTTGGCCCATTGAAACACCTTAACAGCCTGCTCCAGTGTTATCCTCTTACCAATCTTATTGATGGTGTCTTGGCTACCTGACTCTACGCCGAAGTAAAGCGCTGTGCATCCGTGCTCCTTCAGTTTCACAATCATATCCCTATCAATAGTGTCAACCCTTGAACCGCACGAGAAATTTATGTCCAGCTTTCTCTCCCTGATCTCCCTAAGGAAGTCATAAACGAACCTTTTGCCCAGGGTGAATTCATCATCCGTAAACACAACAATGTTGGTCTTATACCTATTAACCGCATCCTCAATCTCATCAGCCACAGCCTTCGCCGACCTATAACGAACCATCCTGCCCCAGAAGTATGATGTGGAACAGAACGAACAACCATACGGGCAACCCCTGCTGGCCATTGCATGTATTATCCTAATAGGCTTACCAAACAATGTGTACTTATCCATTGGCAGTAAGTGACGGGCTGGTGGCGGTAGCTCATCAAGATTTTTGATGGGTGGCCTATCTGGTGTCCTTATGATCCCATCACCACTCCTAAACGCCAAACCCCTTATTGATTTGAATTGACCCGTATCAAGACCCATCTTCTCTATCGTATTTATTAACTCCAGGGTTGTGTACTCACCCTCACCCCTAACAACAACATCCACACCATTATTAAGAGCTTCCTCATACATGAACGTTACGTGAGGACCGCCCATTATCACGGGCAAGTCCTTATCGTACTCCTTAACCGCCTTAACAGCATCATACGCCTTATATACTGTTGGCGTTATTGCGGTTATACCAACGACATCAGGGTTCCAGGACTTAACCTCATTCATGAATGCCTTTAAATCAATACCCTCCGTTGGTGAATCAATAATCCTAACCTTATAACCAGCCCTCTCAAGTACTGCGGCTATCCAGGCAAGACCTAACGGTGGTGCCTTCAAACCAAGTACCCTGTATAGCTCCAGTTTATCAATGCCCGGCGGAACGGCTAAGAGCACCTTCATGCGCATCACCTCACTTGAATACCAATGGTGAAATCTTCACCTTAATCTTAGCCAAGTCCTCCGTTAATTTACGCCACTCCGCTGAGTTATAGATACAGCCTGGATCCGGTGCCAACACATCACCGAAGTAGTTGTATGCCCTAGCCCTACAACCACCACATATTAATTTATATGGACACTTGCCGCAGAAGCCCTCGAGCCTGTCCCTATCCCTGAAGTTCTCCATGAATGGATCCATCCATATATCCCAGAAGGACTTAGTCCTCAAGTTACCCACCGGATATGGTAGAAACACACATGGTGTTAACGTGCCCTCGGGCTCGATGGCTGCGTAAACCCTGCCGGCGCCACAGCCGCCAATGAACTCCGTTAATTCCCTGGTTATTGGGTCGTTCGCAACAACGAAGTGTGTGGGCGATACATCCTCACCATTGCTTAATTGGTTAACTACCCTACCGTACTGGGGGGCTGTGCTTATTATTTCCATCTTCCTCTTCTTCATCTCCTTATAGATATGCCTAAGGAACTCCTCCCTCTCCTCAGGGGATAGGTCGATCTCGAGATTCTCACGACCCCTGCCCACAGGTATGAAGTTGAAGAACACGACACGCTTAACACCAATCTCCTGGGCTAGGTCGAGTATTTTATCAACCTCGTGTATGTTGAACTTCGTTACCGTGAACGCGAGAGCCGCACTGAAGCCCAACTTAACGGCGTTTCTCAATCCCTGCACGGCCTTAGACCAGGCGCCAGGAACACCCCTGAACTTATCATGTACAGCGGGATCTGCGGCGTCTATGCTTATCTCCACGTACCTAAGTCCAAGCTTCTTAGCCCTCTCCGCGAATTCGAGGTTTGCGAATGTTGTTCCGTTTGTGGCGATGGCTGGATAAAAGCCCCTCCTACTTATTTCAGCGAGGACGGGCCAGAAGTCCCTGTGTACCGTGGGTTCACCACCAGATAGGGCAATAGCCGGCACACCAGCCTCATCCAGCTCCTTGACCACCCTAAGCTTCTCCTCAAGTGTTAACTCGTTGGGTAATGGCTTACCCGCATTCTGATAACAATGTATGCACTTTAGGTTGCAGGCGTTGGTGAAGTTCCAGACTATGAAGAATGGTGCAGGTAACTTCTGAGGTGTCGTTACTCCGAATAGTGCAATGCCACGTAATGTAGTTACTATACCCCTCCTTATCGCTGGGTCACTTAGCAATTCCTTAATTGGCTCCTCATCGGCATGAAGCCACGCCGTCGCCAACTTCATGCCCATCTCAAAGAATGGCGCCACGAAGTGGGCAACCGTTGGGCATTGCTCCTCACCAACGTACTTTGCCAATACCCACTCCATCAATGGTTTCCTTTCACCATTAAATTCCACCTCCTTCGTTAATAACCTCAGGGCCCACCTAACAGCACCTCTGTTCAATATCCTAATTGCCGCAATTAATGCACCAGCTCCACTTCCCGAACTCTCAATCTTTTTCTCAACGATTTTATCTATATTTTCACTTAGTGAAGACATCAATTGCTTTCTCTTTTTAGATATCAATTAAGCCTGTTTACTCGAGAAGCGCTGTGCGCATGCTATGAGGTTTATTGTAAAAGCATATTGCAAAAGTAATCTCTTTTCAATTCTCTCAGCCAGGATAGAGCACGCATCATTCATCAGCTGGGTTCATCCTCATCATACGTAAAAGGCATCAATTCAATTTATAGATCTATGTAGTGTTAATGCTTAATAAGATGTATGTCTTAACTTTGACCTCGTGAGTGGTAAATTCGATGTTATAGTGGTTGGGGCCGGCCCTGCGGGACTTACGGCAGCACAACAATTGGCTAATAGGGGTTTCAAGGTTTTGGTTGTTGAGAGGGGTAAGAAACCCGGTAGTAAGAATGTGTTTGGTGGTCGAATATACGCCCACGTGCTCGATAAGCTATACCCAGAGTACGTCAAGGAGGCCCCTGTGGAGCGTTGGGTCAGGAGGGAGAGGATCACAATGATGACCGAGGATTCCTGGACCACGATTGATTTCGAAACAACGAAGACCGAGCATAGGTCATTTACCGCGTACTTAACGAATTTTGTGGAATGGCTTGATAAGAAGGCTGAGTCAGCCGGTGCTGTTGTTATTCCTGAGATACCCATAGATTCCCTAGTCATTAGGGATGGTAGGGTTGTTGGTGTTAGGGCTGGTAATGATGAGGTCTATGGCGATGTGGTTGTGATAGCCGAGGGCATAAATAGGCTTGTGCTCGAAAGGAGCGGGCTAGCACCTAAGTTAAGTCCGGAGATTGTGGCCCTTGGTGTTAAGGAAGTAATTAAGTTGGATAGGAACGCGATAAATGAGAGGTTTGGCTTGGATGAGGATGAGGGGTTAGCGTGGGTTTTGGCTGGATACCCAACCCATTACCTACCTGGTGGCGCCTTTATCTACACGAATAAGGAGACAATAACCCTGGGGGTGGTTCTTTACTTAAGCCATGGATATCAATTAGATACCCCAGTGCATGAGTTGGTTGAGGAATTTAGGCTTCATCCATTAATCAAGAGATTGATAAAGGGTGGACAACTCCTCGAATACTCAGCACACCTAACCCCCGTGGCTGGTCTCAACGCTTCACCACCGAACTTGTACGGTAATGGCTACCTAGTTATTGGTGATGCTGCAGGATTCCTACTTCACCTGGGCATTATTATTAGAGGTGTGGACTTTGCGATGGAGAGTGGTAGGGTGGCTGCTGAAGCTATTACTAAGGCGCATGATGTGGGTAAGTACGATGCCGAAACGCTGTCAATCTACGGCAAACTCCTCGAGGAATCCTTCGTACTTAGGGAGCTCAGGGCATTTAGGAATGCGCATAAGGTTTTAATTGAACCTAGGCTCTATAGTGATTACGTGAGGTTGATAAATAAGGTTTTGGCACGATACTTCGACGTCGATGGTACACCGAGGAGGCTCGGCTCAACCTTACTCGAGGCTAAGGGGAATGTCACACTCATGGATCTGGCAAGGGATGCCATTAGGGTGGTGATGAACCTATGAGTCTAGATAGGAAGGTACCAATTGAGGAGAGGTTGAACAGTAATGCGTGGGATGTTGACCAAAGACCTCACATCAGGATAATAGACCCGGAGCAGTGTAGGAGGTGCGATAAGAAGCCATGCCTATACCTATGCCCAGCAAGATGCTATACGCCGGGCCCTGATGAAACAGTACTATTCTCGCATGCAGGCTGTCTTGAGTGCGGTACATGCCGTGTAGTATGCCCGGAGAGCAACATTGAGTGGAACTATCCAAAATCGGGCTTTGGTGTACAATATCGATTCGGCTAATTAAATGAATCAATAATAATATTGAAAAAATTCTAGAAAGTTACTAATGGGTCGAATATTAATCACGCATTCATATAATGCATTATATAGAGTTATATATGTCAAAGGTTAGAAATGCATATTAAGTCAAATGAACTAGGCATCATAATGGGTGGGTTAACAATAATAGTACCAGTTAAGGCGGCTGTACCCAACGTAACAGCTGTACGCCTGGACCCAGTCACGCACAACCTCGTTCGTGAAGGCGTCCCACTTATGCTTAATCCCTACGATAGAAATGCCCTTGAGTTTGCATTGAGGCTTAAGGATAAGTATGGTGGTAAGGTAATAACAATGTCCATGGCGCCACCCAGCGGTAAGGACTTCCTCGAGTCAACAATAGGCATGGGAGCCGATGAAGCCTACCTAATCACCGATAGGGCTTTTGCTGGAGCCGATACCCTTGCCACCTCGTATACCGTGGCAAGGAGCATACAGAGGCTATTCCCCGATTTCGATCTAATAGTATTCGGTGAGGAAACCACCGACTCAACAACAGCACACATGCCTGCCCAGGTTGCGTCGTGGTTGAACCTGCCCTATGTTTACTATGCAGTTGAGGCTGAAGCTAAGCTTGAGGATGAGGTCATCAGGGTGACCAGGTACTTAGAGGATGAGGGTGTTTACGAGACCTATGAGTATAAAATGCCGATAATAATCAGTGTATATAAGAACAGCAATCCACCGAGGGATCTAAGCCTCGTTAGGAAGATAAATGCCAGGGTTAATGGTCTCGTTAAGGTTATTGATAACAACATGCTGAAGCTCGAGAGGGAGTGCATTGGACTTAGAGGCTCGCCAACGATAGTTGCGAAGATAGAGGATGCAAAACCAATAGAGAGGAAGAGGCAGTTGTTTAAGGGTGATCCTAAGGAGGCAGCCAGGTGGTTACTGGATAACCTAACTAAGGAGGGGGTGATAAGACCATGAGCACAGCTCAAGCACAACAAAAAATATGTAGTGAGTGGAACCCAGTTAATAAGAACGAGTATAAGGGAATTTGGGTTTATGTGGAGTACGTGAATGGGGTTATCAAGGATGGGAGCCTGCAATTAATAGGTAAGGCTAGGGAGTTGGCGAGCAAGATTAATACCGACGTCACGGCAATAATGGTAGGTAATAACCTGGGTGATGTCGTTAAGGAGCCCATCTACTACGGAGCCGATAGGGTCGTATACGTGGATCACCCAGCCTTATCGAAGTATATTCCGCATGTTTACGCGAACGTGATAGTGCAATTAGCTAATAAGTACAAGCCAGAGATAATACTGTTTGCCGCCACAAAGAGGGGCAGGGAACTTGCACCATACGTTGCCAATTCATTAAGAACAGGTATTACGGCTGATTGCACAGAACTTGATGTGGATCCAAAGACAAGGGACTTGGATCAAGTAAGACCAACATATGGTGGCAACATACTCGCGCATATAAGGACACCCAGCAGGAGACCACAACTAGCCAGCGTTAGGCCTAATGTATTCCCAACGCCACCGAGGGATACGAGCAGGAATGGAGAGATAATCAGTGAAACACTTGATTCAATACCAAGCATAAACGGTCAGGGGTTAGTTGAAGAGAGACCTGTGGTTAAGGGTGAGGAACTGCCACCAGTTGAGAAGGCAGATATAGTGGTTGTTGCAGGGCGTGGTGTTGGTGGAGTTGATGGCGTTAAGTTACTGACCGAGCTCGCTAGGTTATTGGGTGGTACCATTGGAGGTACTAAAAATGTAGTGGATGCTGGTTGGTTGAGCGCCGATAGGCAGGTTGGTCAGACGGGTAAGACCATAAGACCGACCCTCTACATAGGCATTGGTGTGAGTGGTGCAATACAGCATATCTTCGGTATGAAGGAGTCTAAGATAATAGTAGCCATAAACAGTGATCCCAATGCTCCCATATTCCAGTACGCGGATTACGGAGTTGTTGGGGACTATAGGGAGGTTGTTAAGGAGCTAATAGAGCTATTAAAGAGCCGTAAGGAGCCTTAAAATTTAATTATAATGATTAATTTCTCAAGTCGAATTACTCGAGAGGCTTTCTAACAGTCTCCGGTCCAATTGATGCCCCTATTATTGTCATGGCAGCGCCGATAATGACGACTATCGATGGCGCGAGGGCTGCCGCAATTATTGGGTTGGTCGTGCCTCTCAGGTTTGTGTATAGTAGTAATGCGAACGTGGGCGCTAATGAACCAATGGCTGCATTTAAATTCCATCCAAACCCTATACCTGACCAACGAACCTCGGTTGGGAATATCTCGGAGAAGTACGCCGTTTGTACAGTGGCGGAGAGAGTGAATATGAAATACATCAAAGCCAATGACAGCGCCATTATGGGTATATACAACGTGGTAAGCGATAAGTACAGTGGGTATATTAACACCAGGAGTATTGCTGTCGGTATTATCAGCATCTTCCTCCTACCGAAAATATCCGTTAAGTAACCACCGAGCGTATTGCCAATTACACCGCCCAGGCTGCCAAGCATTAGTGGAACATACGTCAACTTAACGAAAGCCCTCTGAAGCTCGGGCATGTATGCCGAAAGTAATTTCGTGAATGTCGTTACAAAGCCATAACCTGCATAGAAAACGAATGTTAAACCCAAGTTTATCAATATGACCAGGAGCAGGCTGAACCAATATTTTGTAACAGCGGTAGCTAGCGGTATCCTAACAAGCCTTCCCTCGTCCTTCCTCCTCTCCCAAAGTATTGATTCAGGGGCTAACAACCTAATGACGAGACCAACTATGACAACCACGGCACCACTTAGGAAGAGTATTCTCCAACCAATGGTGGGTAATGGGTAGTACGCACTAACAAGCAGTAGTAAGCCCGTGGCTAACAACGTAGCCACTGACATACTGGAATTAAGGACACCGTTAACAAGACCACGCCACTTTGGTGACGCAAACTCAAGGGCCCAAACCACGCCTCCGCCTGCCTCACCACCATAGCTAAATCCCTGAAGGAATCTGAAAATCGTTAGTAGTATTGGTGCTAGAACTCCCACCTCCGAGTACGTGGGTAGCGAGGCTATGGCTATCGTGGCGACGGCCATGGTTACCGCATCACCAAGCAATGCGTTTCGTCTCCCATACTTATCACCAATGTGCCCAAAGAATATTGCACCGAGGGGTCTCGCGAAGTAGCCAACTGCGAAGACCAACAATGTGTACAGTAACGCTGCTACTGGCGATGATTTTGGAAAGAATAATTCACTTATGTACGGAATTAGTGAGAAATAGATTAGGAAGTCGTAGTACTCAAGGGCCCATGCGAAGAATGTCGATATCGATGCCAGCATTAAACCCTCCTTCTGACATCTTCAGGGACTAGGGGTCCGCTCACGGTGTTCGATCAAAATAAATGATTAAAAGCGTTACCCTTTATTGATTTTATGTTATTAATTGTGACGTATATATTTAGAATTTCTCTAGCAAGTTCCCTCTTATGCATTGGGCCTAGCTTCCTCATCACTCCATTCCTATCCAGGACTATGACCTCATCCTTCTCTGTGCCAAAGCCCTTACCCAAGCCCACGGTATGGGCTAGGGCCAAGTCCCAATTGCCCTCGGAGGCCCTCCTTAGTGTCCTCTTGATTAGTTCGTCCTCCGAAATATCCACCTCGGCCTTGTAGGCTATTAAGAATGTGGCTGGGGAATACGTTTTCAAGTCTCTAGCGATTTTTGGTGCCTGAATTAACTCAATAACGACCTTTTCCAAATCACTGCTTAACTTACCCTCAACCCTATCCTTAACGTAGAAGTCGAGGGGTGCGGCTGTCAGGATTGCTAAGTCGTAGCGCCTCTTACTCGCTAGTTTAATGACGGTGTCGTACATCTCGAGAACGCCGGTTACCCTAAAGACCTCAGCATTAGGCGGATCCCTAATGCTTACGGGGCCCTCAACAAGCGTAACCCTGGCACCCCTGGCCAGGGCCTCCCTGGCGAAGTAATAACCTGTCAATCCACTGCTCGGTGTGGTTATGTACTTTGTAGCGTCGATATGCTCGTGAGTTGGTCCCGAGGTTATTAATACAGATAGGCCGGCCATATCCTTGGGCGCCAACATGTCTATTACGGAGTCGACAACCTCGTCAATGGGGGCAAGTTTAGCTTTACCTTCCTCAACCACAGGCTCAACGAATCCAATACCAAGGTCACTGAGCCTATCAACATTAGCCCTAACTATTGGATTCCTCCACATGGACTCGTTCATGGCAGGTACAATCAGTACTGGCTTACCCGCACCTAGGGCTGCCATGCCGCAAAGCGTGATTGGTGTATCCGCAATTCCATTCGCCAATTTACCGATTGTGTTTGCTGTGGCTGGTATGAAAACCACAGCATCGGCACTCGAGCATATGTTCACATGCTCCGCATAACCACTCAACTCAACATAGACTGCACCACCTGTGGCCCACTCCATGATCCTGGGGCTGAGCAGTTTACGTGCCTCCCTACTCATGAATGTGGTTACGTGAGCGCCATGCCTAATCAACTCCCTGGCGACGTCAGGAACCCTGTATATCGATATGCCACCACTTAATGCTAGAACGATACTTTTACCACGAAGTAAATTGCTTCTCGATCCCCTAATCAATTCAATATCCTCCCTGAAGGGCACAGTAATGGTTACGTAGGTAATTATTTAACTTAATCCCTCATCAGCCCATGCGATAGCAATCACCCACTCAGCACCCGACACGCCTCATCACACGAATTAATTAGCTAACCCGAATAAAATACTTCCGCATTATTAGAAAGAAAGCTAGTCTTTTAATGACTTTCAATTATAGGTAAAATTTCAACTTGAAATCACGAGAAACACACATATTACGTGAGGTTTCACGTTGGTTTACCATTCCGGTTTAACAAAGTCCTTAAAAATAGAAGTGAAAGCGACGTCTTTCGAGAAATATGACCACAGAAATTACTGTGGGTAGGAAAGGATTACCAATAAACACCCTGCCCTACACAATAAAGATCTACATAAATAACCAAGTCTTGGTGCCAGCAAACCTAGTTAGGAAATTAGGTTTAGAAAGAACTAAATACGCATATGTAGTTCTGGAACACAACAACCAAAAGATAGAGCTTACCAACGTAAAGCTCCTAAGAACAAAGCATACTAATAGCCGACAGTTCACAATACCCAGGGAGGTTAGGGAGAAGTTTGGAATCAAACCATTCGATATGGTAACGATACACATTATACAGCCAATTAACATAAGTTCTTAAGTAAAGACTATTTCCTCACCTTTAAATTAAAAATTGAAAAATCCAAGGCTTACTTACTGTTCAAGCTAAAATCATTAGTGAAGTGATGGTAGCATAGCTACGAAATATATAGTAAATATTAATGTTATTATTATCGTAGTCACCGAGATCTCACGGAACCTTCCAGCAATTATCTTTGTCAAGGTATAAGTTATGAACGCAAGACCTATCCCAGTTGCTATGCTGTATGTTAGTGGTATGCCTATTATTGCTACGAATGCCGGTATGGCCTCTGTTAAATCGCTAAAGTTGAGTTTTGGGATTAGTGATATGAACATCAATCCAACAAGTATCAGTACTGGGGCTGTTGCGAAGCTTGGTACCATAACCGCAAGCGGTCCTAGGGGCAGGAATGCTAGGAAGAGTAGGCCCGTAATTAGCGACGTTAACCCGGTCCTGCCCCCACTTTCTATTCCAGCGGCAGACTCAACGTAAATAACCGTTGTCGTGGTTCCAGCAAGAGCGCCCACTATGGTTCCCATGGCGTCGGTATATAGGGCCCTCTCAATATTGACGGGCCTACCCCTCACATCAACAAGCCCCGCCCTATTTGATAAGCCAACGATCGTACCTATGCCATCGAAGAACTCGATCATCCATAGGGAGAGCGCGACAGGGAAGGCTAAACTGACTAGCTTAATCCACCACATGATGTTTTCGGGGAAGTTAGGTATTATTGATGTTGAGAGTGTGGGTAATTGAACTAGAGACGGCGGTGGTGTAACTAAACCGAGTGGTATGCCCACCAGCGTCAGCGCTATGATAGTTATTAAGAATGCACCAGGCACCCTGTATATATAAAGCGCTATTGCCAGCATCAACCCAATGAAGGCAAGTATTGACGAGGGGGTTCTAAAGGCCTCTACATTAAAGGTTACGGGCGTACCAACACCAGGTTTGACAAAGCCCCCAAGGCTAAGCCCTATGAATGTTATGAATAGGCCGATACCGACACTAATGCCCACAGCGAGGTTTGGGGATATGGACTTAATTATCCTCTCCCTAATGCCTGACCACGCCGTAAATAGGAATATGAGACCGTCAATAAAGACCGCAGTTAACGCCACCATTAGTGCGATCTCGGCAGCGCGTGGCCCTAGAACTCCTATATTCAGTAACGTGGTCGTGAAGGCAGGTATTACGGAGAAGGCTATGAAGGAGTTCTCTCCCATACCAGGAGCCATGGCAAAGGGGAGTCTCGCAAAGAAGGCCATTAACAACGTCCCAAAGGCAGCGGCAATAGCTGTACCTGCAGCTATGCCGAGCTTAACCGTGTAGACAAGCGCCTGGTACTGAGGAGACAATGAGCTTGTCCCCAACGCATGCGTCAGAGCCAGTTCGAAACCACTACCAACTATCGCTGGATTAACAAACAATATATAGGCCATGGTTAGGAACGTGGTTAACCCAGCAATAACCTCCGACCTAGTATTTATCGTAACCACCGTGGGGGGTCTTAACAGATCTAAAAACGTCATACTAATCCCATGATATAATTTAAGTTATTTAAACATTTCCTTCAAAGCATAAACATAGTATTACCGACTAGCTACGCGATATTTGTTTAAATAAACAATTAAACACAATTTCATAAACTTAACTATATACTTCTTTAGGTAAAATTTATAAATAATGATGACCCCATCGGAAATATGCCCGAGGACATAAGTAGCTTTGGGTATAAACAGGAACTTAAAAGGGAGATTTCGTGGATCGATGTTTTTACATACAGTCTCGTGTTTATGGTCCCCATAGCTCCATGGGGTATCTATGGTATTGTAGCCTCGTTAAGCAATGGGATGCCTGCATTAGCTTATCTATTGGGTATGCTTGGGATGATGCCAACTGCATACGCATATTTCCTCATGGTTAGGGAGTTTCCCCTAGCTGGTTCTGTATATAATTATGCACAGAGAGCCGTAGATCCATTTTACGGTTTCATAGCCGGTATGTCCATAATGCTTGATTACTTCCTCGTGCCAGGCCTTGTATATGTGGTTGCGGCCTTGGCTATGAATACGATAATACCGCAAATACCCTACCAGGCCTGGGTGTTGATTTTCCTAGTACCTATGACGACCATAAGTGTTTTAGGAATAAAGTTGACCGCCAGGGCCAACAATACCTTACTTGCAATAGAGCTTGCGGCGTTAGTTATATTTTTCGTGTTATCCATTGCATACATAATCACCAGACACATTCCATTATCTATAGATCCACTTTATAATGTAAGCTCCTTCAAAATATCCAGTATACTCAACGCAGCATCAATAGCCGTACTTAGCTATTTAGGATTTGATGCAGCAACAACATTGGCAGAGGAACATAGAGGTAAGGCCGAATTCGTTGGCCGCGCAGTCGTGCTTTCAGTGCTTGCGATTGGTATAATGTTCATATCACAGACATACTTAGCCTATTTGGTTTATCCAACATATCAATTCTCTAATCCCGATACGGCATTTTACGATGTGGCACAGACGGTGGGTGGTTTATTAATGCTTAGCGTGGCCACGATATCAACAGCCATAGCCTGGGGTATTGGTGATGGACTTAACGCCACCACCGCCATAGCCAGGATTATATATGCCATGGGTAGAGATGGATTTTTACCCAGGGCCGTTGCTAAGGTCCACAGCAAATTCGGCACACCCTGGGTAGCGACAATAATAGGCGGTGCCATTAGTACGTTAATAGCCATCTTAGTACCACTCGACCTACTCGTTAGTCTTGTAAACTTTGGCGCATTAACAGCCTTCATACTACTCCACATAGCGGTTATATATTACTTCACGTATAGGAAAAGACACATATTATATGTATTAATACCAATAGCGGGACTTATCGTTCTCGTACCAATATGGTGGGGACTCTCGATGGATGCCAAGATCCTGGGCGCTGCGTGGCTTTCGCTATGGCTCATCTATATGGCGGTAATAACGAGGGGGTTCAGATCAAAATTGTTAGTACCTGGTATGTAGTAAGTTAAAAATTTAAAAAGAAACAATAAGCCTATTAGTAATGACACGATACACAATCCACGCCATAACCCACAATAAATGGGACTCATCACTTAAGCCGATCCTAACGATAAGGGATGGGGATGAGGTTGAGGTTGAGACCAAGGAGGCGTCTGATGGTCAAATAACGCAATCATCATCACCTCAAGACCTGCTAAAACTTGATTTTTCCAGGATACACCCATTAACCGGGCCTATCGAGATCGAAGATGCCGAACCCGGAGATGCCGTTGAAATAGAGTTTTTAGAGTTTAAGGACATGGGGTGGGGCTGGACGGGGGTCATACCCGGCTTCGGCTTGTTCGCCCAGGACCTATATACAACACCCATAGACCTTGCAGGGCCCGCTATTAAGATCTGGAGTATAAAGGATGGTAAGGCCCGCGCAAGGTTTGGAGATGTAGATGTGGAAATACCGGGTGCGCCATTCCCCGGCGTCATCGGTACCGCGCCACCTTACAGTGGCAGGTGGAGTACCGTACCTCCCAGAGAGAATGGTGGTAACATGGATGTTAAGCAATTAACGGTGGGCTCCATACTTTACCTACCCGTCTTCGTAGAGGGGGGTTTCCTATCGATTGGTGACACGCACTTTGCCCAGGGTGATGGTGAGGTCTGTGGAACAGCCATTGAGGCACCAATGAGGATTAGATTTAGGGTTAAGTTGATTAAGAACATTGGACTTAGACAGCCAATCTTTAGATTTAGCAGAATGAGGGAAGTAACATTTAATGAGTATATAGCTTACCCTGGCATGGCCCCAAATCTCTGGGATGCGGTTAAAGTGGCCACGATAGGTATAATAAATGCATTGTCAAAGTTTATGGAACCCGTTGAGGCTTATATGTTGGCAAGCGTGGCCATGGATCTTAGGATAAGCGAGGTTGTCGATGTACCAAACTGGATAGTGACCGCCTTCTTCCCGCTAGACATAATAATGAACGATGAAGTTAGGGAAAAATTAAGGAAATTCGGGAGTTTGTTTAAAGGCCCGTGAATGCTGCCGTGATAAAACCTCTATGGCTCAGTTCCGGCCCGGTTTTATTCTTCATTATTCCGTAGTGGTCGGGTTCATCATAAGGGGAAGGATATTTTATGTTTTTGAATATCTGTTGAATTTTTATGAGGCCTTGTACTTATTATCCGTCTTAATGACCTTACCATCCTTTATTAACCTGGTTAACTGTGCCTTAACCACATTTAGTCTCTCCTCACCGATAGCCTTTGCAATCTCTTCAGCCGTGAATTCCTTACCCTTATTGCTCGCGAGATAGTCCAGGATCTTCTTCTTTATGCCCTCAACCATACAATGTAAAGTCTTTTCCCTTGGGTTATAAAGATATCGCCTTTATATTTGTGAAGTATCAACCGTAATTTGCTGGGTAAATTAATAATCTAGTTTATTATATTTAATGTGGCTGGAATGCTTATTTAGCCTAGTTATCATCGTCTCTTTCCCGTAGATTTATGAAACGCATTTATTGCGGATTAACGCTTATATTAAACATAACTCAGTTGTAGAAAGAGAACCATTTATGGAACAAACACCTTTTATAGCAGTATAGATCCAGGACTACTGATTAGGTGTGCATAAATTTAGGGCTTATTATGATAATGGGATCATCATTGAGTATGGAAATAAAAGATTCATAATAGACCCCTTAAGGAAGCCGAGTAAGTCATTTAACGCGATATTAATAACCCACGGACATAGGGATCATGTTAACCCTAGCGCGATCCGTAATGCCATGCCACTAATTATGAGCGAAGAAACGGCTAGAGTAATTAGAGTTCGTGATGGCGAAGGCCTTAGGTATATTGAAGCTAGTCCTCGTCACGAGATTGTTATTGATGATGTTATTGTTGAGATCTACAATGCTGGTCATGTGGTTGGGAGCTTATCTTACGTGCTTGATTTTGGTGCCTTCAGGGTTGGGCTGTTTCGTTTTTCTTGATTATTTGTGGTGTTTATTTCTGTTGGTGGTTGAGTCCTCTTATGGCTGTTAGGTATGCTGATGCCGTGTGTCTGTCTAGTCCATACTTTCTCATGGCCTCATCGTGTTCTGTTGAGTTCGTTGTACCTTTTGGGTTCACGTAGCGAACTCTGATTGAGTACAGTGGTGCCTTCATGGTTATTCTCTCAATGATTGTGCTTCTAAATACCGAGACTTTATAGTTGTAGTTCTCGTGTTTCCTATCACCATTCCTAACCCACATTAGCTTTAACCTGCCAAGAATTTCTGGGTTTTCTAGGAACAAGGTCTTAACGCCGTGGTTGTAGGCGTAGTTAAGCATTTCGTGAATCCTCATGCCGATGATGCTCCAAGCCTTGTGCTTGGGAAAGCCTCGTGTAGTTACCTCGCTAAACCAGAACGTCCTGTGGTCAATGAGTTCACCGTCTTCATCAATAATTACCAGGTTAATCCTATCCGCATTAACATCAACGCCACCAAAGAGCCTACCATTATTCCGCCTATGCCTAGCCATGTGCTCGTAGTAAATGTCCAGTGGTATTGTTACTTGAACCTCACCGTGAAGCCACAATTGGTTATTTCTAGTGCCAACACCGTCAATCACGACCCTACCCATGTACTCAACATGCCTGGTAAGGATTGTATCGAGCAACTCCCCATAATTTCTCGGTATTGTGGGTTTTATAACAACCCTGCTGGTTGTCCCATTATACCTAACCGTAGTTACATGAAACTCATGGTTTGGCTTCAAGGTAATGCTCCTACTCGGGTACTCCAACTCACTCTGCTGGAACATCAACCAGTCAGACAATTCGACGCTCCTGAAATCAACGCCTAATGCCCTACATGATTCGTAAACACCCATCACCAGAGTCACTGCACCATCAGCATACCTACGATTCGGAACAATTCCATAGGCACTTTCCCTAAACGTATTTATCCAACCAATCTTGGTACCAGGCAAAACATGCTGCTTCGCTAGAGACAAAACCCTATGAGTTGCTATCCTAAACAACCAAGCAGTAGCCAACAACTCCCTGGCTACATCTCCATTAACATCAAACGGAAACCTAATGGTTATGTAATCCACAAGGGGAATCCCCAGTTAAATTTATAAACTTAACTCCAACGCCCTTAATTGTACCCCTGGGTTTCCAAGACCCGCAGTGGCAATGAACCCCCGGCGACGGGTGGGGAGCTGCTGCGGTGAGGGGGCCCGGGGAGACCGTCGAGAAGGAGACGGCGGGAAACCGCCATCTCCGGAGAGACGGTTACTGGCGATTTTAATGTGGAGTCCTCAATACTGCTGGGAGGGGCTGAGGGGCTTGATGTTGATGTGTTGATAATGGAGGCCACGTATGGGAGTCCCGATTACGTATTCCCAAGTAGGATCGCTATCTATGATGAGTTGAGGGATGTTGTTGAGGATGGTATTAGGAATGGCATTGTGCTACTCATGGGTCAACCCCTCGGGCGCGGGCAGGAACTTGCTGTGCTGCTTAAGGATTACCCAATGTACATTGAGCCTAGCATTAAGGTTATGAATAATGTGTTAGGGCTTAAATACGGCAAGGTTCTAAGCGAGATCCCACAGCCCGGTTCCGTAATCATTATGGGCATGCCTAGGGATTTCGTGAACACGATTAGGGTGTTGAGGTCTAGGTATGGTATGGTTAAGGCCGTAGCATTAAGTGGCATGTACGCCAAGAGGTCTAGGGTGGCTAGGCTTAGGGCTATTGGTGTTGATGCATTACCACTTAGTAGCCACTCTGATTTTCCCGGCCTTGTGGATTTCGCGCTCAATAGTGGCGCTAGGATTGTGTATACCGTGTATGGTAATGCCGCCAGGTTCGCTAAATACTTAAGGAAGTTCAATATCATGAGCAGGGTCTTACCCACCCCTGGTCAACTAACGCTCGACCCATTCCTCTAAAGCTTAAAATTGCTGTAGGTAATGACGCATTGATGAGTCGTGTAATAACCCTACTCACGGATTTCGGTTATGAATCGTACTTCGTACCATCAATGAAGGGCGTCATACTCAACATAAATCCCAACGCCACCATTGTTGATATAACCCATGCAATACCGCAATTCAACATATTCAAGGCAGCCTTCACGTTATGGGCATCGTATAAGTATTTCCCGAGGGGCACGATTCATGTTGTGGTCGTTGATCCAGGGGTTGGAACGTCCAGGAGGGCTTTAGTTATTAAAACGAGGAATTACTACTTCGTAGGTCCTGACAACGGCGTCCTAATGATGGCTGCGGAGGATGATGGTATTGAGGATATAAGGTCTATTGAGAATAGGAGCTACATGAGGCCCGTTGTTTCAAGCACCTTCCATGGACGTGACGTATTTGCGCCGGTGGCTGCTTACATAAGCCTTGGGCTCGATATATCACTACTAGGTCCAAGGGTCACGGACCCCATTAAACTCCCCATACCACCGAATACCGTATCTAAGGGTTTCGCAAGGTCATCCATAATATATATTGATCACTTCGGCAACGCATACACTGGGGTTAGGTCTAGCGATGTTACTATCATGGGTCTTGGGTATGGCGATACGTTGAGAATAACCGTACCAAGGAAGAACCTAGAGATTGAGGCTAGGTTCCTTAGGAGTTACGGCTTTGCAAAGGAGAGTGAGACCTTAGCCCTTATTAATAGTGAGGGATTCCTTGAGCTTTCGGTTAATCGAGGAAGCTTCGCATCGAGATACGGGATAGAGGAGGGTGATGAAGTCGTGATATCCATCGTCAAATAACCATACCCTGGGAAGCCAATTTTAGCAATTCCTTAAAGTTCGTGATTAGCACGGAATCACTAACGAAGTATTGCTTAGAAACCCTACCCTTCACTATGGGGACCCCCTCCATTGTTAATAAGGCGTGCTTAATTCTAACGTCGCCTATCGAGTATCCACCGAGTGAACCATCACTCTTTATTACCCTGTGGCATGGGACAATTATCGGTAGTTTATTAGCGCTTGCTAGCCTACCCACGGCCCTTGGACTTGTGTTCAATAACCTGGCTATTTGGGAGTACGTGGCGACCCTACCCCTGGGTATCGATAGCATTGCCAATTGCGCAAGCCCAAGCAGTCCTGGGCTTAGGCTTATGTATTTCAGGATTTCGCGTGCATTCACCAAACCTCTTATGTAGTTAATTATTAACTTCGTTAAGTCATCATTAGCCCCTTCATGTGCACCATTAATACCAACCCTAATCTTCACCTCCCGAATCCTATCACCATAGCTACAAATCTCTACGATACCAATCTCCTTCAGCGATATTACTGAGCAATGCATTTAATTCAATTGTTAAGGAGACCTTAAAAACCCTGTTCCGAAGACCCAATGTGGTTGTCAGGGTTAGGTTAGTCGGTGTTTTGAAGGCGCTGGCATTGGGTAAGGATTACCTGGAATTGAATAATGCCAATAACGTTAGGGACGTGATCAATGGACTTAAATCGGTAAATGATAAGTTATTCAGGAGGGTTTTTGATGCATCAAGGAATGATTTGATGCCTGACATATACATAGCGGTTAATAATGTCGACATAAGGCTACTCAAGGGATTAGACACGCCTATTAACGATAATGATGAGGTTCTAATCATTGCGTATATTCATGGTGGTTGATGTGATGTCAATAATAATCAAGCTAATGAGCGATATTGGGGAGTTGAGAGTTTGGCTAGCCACCATAGTATTGAGGCGGGCATTAGATGAGGATTTGCTCAGCAGGATTAAGGGTATGGCTAATGGTTGTAGGGATTCGCTGGTCACGGTAGTTCCCGCAAATAAAATCCTCAATGCGTGGCATATGATATACCCAGCATACCTAAGCCTTAGGGATCATATCATGGGCATATCAAAGTTCAAAGATCCTGGGTTAGGCGCCTTAACGTACATGGCAGGTACCACACAGCTTAGGGAGGGGCTAAATCTACTGCACCCCGTTGGTCATGATAAGATCTCCGTAATAATCATGGGAATCAATGATTGTGTATCGGATGTTACCAGCAAGATCATGAATTTACTAGGGGATAAAGCCCTTGATGTTGTGATTGGTGCCGGTGTGAATAGGGTTTGTGATTGCGCCTTTACGTCAATCGATGATTTCATTAGGACGTTAATTAGTGAGTACGTGGATGAATTCACATAGCAAAATTTGCCATGTAGAACTTAAATTTAGTATTCCACAATCTTTACCCAACATGGATAGATTATTCTACATTGCCAAGGATGAGGAGATATTAAATGGTGAGGCTACGGACATATACTTCAATAGAACTGTCGATGTACTTAAGGCTGCTGGTCTCGATAAGGTTAGGGTCAGGGCGGAATTTCATGTTGTGAATTTACCAAGAGGCTACAAATGGGCTGTCTTCGCCGGCCTTAAGGAGGTTATTAATCTTGTGGCGACTAAGGAGCTCCCAATAACGATTTACGCAATGCCCGAGGGTACGTTGTTCCAAGCGAATGAACCGTTGATGGTTATTGAGGGTAATTATGCTGATTTTGCGGTTTATGAAACCACATTCCTGGGAATACTAAGGCACTATAGTTCCGTAGCCACGAAGGCAGCCAGGATCAAGAAGTTGGCTGGCGATAGGACCTGCCTATTCTTTGGTGCTAGGGTTGTTCACCCAGCTATACAGCCCATGGTGGATAGGGCATCATACATTGGTGGCTGTGATGGCGTAGCGGGAGTTATCGGCGCTAGATTGCTCGGCATTAAGCCGAGTGGTACAATGCCTCATGCATTAATGATCGTCTTTAGGCATGCCGTTGGCGATCACACAATGGCTTGGGTCTGGTTTGATAAGGTCATGCCCAGTGATGTGCCTAGGATAGTCCTAGCTGACACATTCCTTGATGAGCGTGAGGAATCAATGTTAGCAGCCAAGTTGCTTGGCGATAGGCTTTACGGCGTCAGGTTGGACACACCGAGTAGTAGGCGTGGTAACATGGAAGCCATCGTGCGTGAGGTGAGGTGGACGCTCGATCTTGCCGGCTACAGGAATGTGAAAATTGTGGTAAGTGGCGGTGTTGATGAGGAGGAGGTTGTTAGGCTTAGGGATATTGTGGATATGTTCGGTGTAGGCACGTCAATAGCCTTCCCACCCAGTGTTGATATAAGCATGGACATCGTTGAGGCATATGATGATAAGGGTAAACGTTGGGTGCCGATAACGAAGCGTGGTAAATTACCAGGTTTTAAGCAGGTCTATAGGTGTGGGGCGCTTAATGATCAGGTTATTCCCTGGGGTTCAGAACCAAAACCGTGCCCAGATGGATCTAAGCCCGAGCCTCTGCTCAGGAAGTTCATTGATGATGGCAAGGTCATCGAACAGCCGCCGAGCGATGTTGATATTAGGAATTACGTACTCAAGCAACTTAGCACCATCGAGTTGTAAAGATTTGTTGATTCTATTTTTAATCATTTAAAGGATAGATCGGATCATAACTCTTCTTCCCATTCTTCCTCGAACTCTTCCCACTCCTCCTCTTCCTCTTCACCCCATTCCTCCTCTTCCATAACTAGGTTATTCATAATTGGTCAACGATTATTTAAATCCGATTTTAAAAGCATTACCTAACCAATAAACCATCACCTCACTGTAAAGTTATCCTAATGAGGAGACTGTTGCGACCAATTGTTGATCGTTATAGGTGTGGTTTATTAATAAGCTGTTTAATGTTATGTTCGGTCCACATGGACTTTAACCTCGTTGTATCGACGGGGAGGAGGTTAGAGGGTAGGTGTGCTGACGAGCTTAAGTACATAGGTGAGTTGATTGGCATGAGGATTGCGCAGACCTCATTCACGGGTTTTGATGGATTAATAACAGGTTATGTCGATGGAGATCCAGTGGAGTTCACGAGAAGGCTTAAGGAGCTTGTGAGTAGTGGTCGTTATATTCCCCGTTTTGTACTTAAGGTTGTACCTATAATGATGACGGTAAACACGAACATCGAGGCTATAGCCAGCGCGGCTGTTGAATTGGCGAGTAGGTACTTGGGTTCTGGCGAGACTTACAAGGTTGAGGTTAGGAAGAGGGGTGTTGATTTGGATAGGATGGATATCATAGACTCGATAGCCAGTAAGATAGGTAATAAGGTTAAGCTAGAGAATCCGGATAAGGTAATCCAGGTTGAGGTCTTTCCGTCAAGGACTGGTATAAGTGTCATTAAGGAAGATGATATTTTCTCCCTCATGAAAATCAACCTCAATACTCAGCAAACCAACACCTCACAATCGCAATAACCCTTTAATACCCACACCTGATTGCTCATTGATGGACGTTACAGTAATAGGCACCGGTAGAATGGGCAGCGCACTGGTAAGGAGACTAGCTAACCAGGGCTTTACAGTTTACGCCTGGAACAGGACTAGGGATAAGCTTAAGGGACTACCCGCAAGGGCCTTAGACGATGTCTCACAAGCTCGAGGCCTTGTCTTCATATTTGTCTCCGACGATGATGCCCTAAACATGGTCATTAAGGGAATCAGCGGTGATGTAATAGCCCTGGCTGGTACATACAGCGTTGCCGCAATTAGAGCATTAAGTACCAGGCTTATCGGGTCAAATGTTGGGTTATTGGCAACACCAGTTATTGGCGGACCTGGTGATGTGGAGAAAGGTAGCGCAATATACCTTGTTGGCGGCGCCGAGGTTGTGTACAATAAGGTTAAGGACGTGTTTGATAAACTAGGAACGATTATTCGATTACCCACCGCCGAGTCGGCAATGGCGTTAAAACTAGCTTACAACGCACTTCTGATAGGTTCAATGGCACTCTTGGGGGAGTATGTGAATCTTGGTAGGACCTACGGTGTTGATAATGAGACATTAAAGGATTTATTAAGGAGGACTGCGTTTAAGGATATTGCAGATAAGTACCTTGACAGGATCATAAGCCCAAAGGCACCACCATCCTTCACACTAAGTTTGGCAGCTAAGGATGTTCACTATGCCGTGAAATCAGCGGGGGATGCAAAAACGCCGATGGTTGTGTCATCAGCCGTAAAGGCACTTTACGAATTACTCTCTGCCCTGGGTCTTGGCAATGAGGATTACGTAAGGGCTGGGATTCTCGAGCTTGAGGGTTTCGGCAAAAATAATGCTTATTAATACATGAATTATCCGTGCATCGATGGAGAGCGCTAAGGTTGAGGTTGAGCGGGTTTACGTGATTAACCTCAGGAGGACTAGGGAGGTATCGAGGACCAAGAGGTCACCATACGCCATCAGGTTAATTAGGAGTTTTGTGGCTAGGCATATGAAGGTTGACCCTGATAAGGTTAGGATTGATAATGAAGTCAATGAGTATGTTTGGTCCAGGAGTATTGAGAAACCACCAAGGCGTATTGAGGTTAAGGTTACTAAGTATAGTGATGGTATTGTTAGGGTCACGTTAAACGTTCCTAAGGAAGCTGAGAGTAAGGCGGAGGAGAAGTCCCAAAAGACCCAATAATATTGTAACTAATCATTTTTTAAGCCCTCCTAAACTACCTCTTCAACGTGGTTGGCGCCAAAGCATTGCGTGTGTTGTCCAGGTTATTCACAGGTGTGCTGTACCTAGCAATAGCAGCGGTAGCCTTCATATGGGACTTCCCATTCTACCCATTACCCATAGCCCTATTAATAATAATTATTACATCAGCCCTAGCCTATTCAGGGCATACGAAGCTCGGCTTTGCAATAATGATAATACTTCTAATACCGGCGCTACTCTATGTTTATCATTACGCCGCCCTAGGCGCGTTGCTACTTATCCTAGTGCTCATAATATTAATTAGTGCCTTTGACTGGCTCGGTGTTGGTGTTGGCTTACTGGCTTGGGAATTCTCAATCATACCCAACCAATTCCATGTCTTGTCGATACCATTGATACTAACATCACCGAGCTTAACGATAGGGGTTACGAGGAGGGTTACGCCACTGAAGTCCCTGATAACATTCCTGACGCTTTACATACCAACACTACTATTACTAAATGCGAACACCCAAGTTCCCTGGTTTGGCCCAGTCAATGCCGAATTGGCCCCATTACAATCACTCACGTACACGGAACTAGTCAGCGCATTTAGTGGCATGGATGTTGGACTTTATGGGTTAGGTCAGGCATTGTATAGGGTGTTTACTTGGACTACCACGTATGTGCTTCCACCCCTAATGGCGTTGGCGGCGTACACAGCCTATGTCGTGTCCAGTAGGTTGAGGCTTCATGGGAATCAGGTAGTCAGGTTGTTAGCGCCTGCTGTGGGTACTATGGCTGCCTACGCAGTCCTTACCTACTTATTATTTTACATGAATCCATACTTCGGTCTCTCCCAGGGTATTGATGTTGACACACTAGTTAGAGGTTTACCATATGCCTTAATCATTAGCTTGGCGTTATTACCCATCATGCACTTCAGACTGATTGAGGTTAGGTTCGAGGAGGAGGAGAAGCAGTCAACCATAGCCTTTGAACATGGGTACCAATTGATATTGAACAAGGATGAGTTAAAGGCTATGGCTAATGAGTGGGATGAGGTCGTTGGTTTAGATGACGTTAAGGATGAGATAGAGTCGTCGGTGATAACACCGCTCAGGAATGCTGGGTTATCGCAGAAGTACGGCTTAATGCCGATACATGGCATCCTACTCTTTGGACCACCTGGCGTTGGCAAAACCATGCTAGCAAGGGCAATAGCTGGTAGGCTAGGGTGGACCGCAATAATCATGAACCTAGGTGAACTATTAAGTAAGTACTACGGTGAGAGCGAGAATAGGCTCGCTGAATTATTTAAGGCTGCCAGGAACTATGCCCCATCGGTAATAATAATTGATGAGCTCGATGCCATCGGCAAAGCTAGGACCAGGTATGTTAGTGATGATGTAACACCCAGATTACTAAATATAATGCTTAGTGAGATGGATGGTATAATGAAGAGAAACGAGAGCGTGCTAATAATAGGCACGACGAACCAACCAGACCTACTAGACCCAGCCCTACTTAGGCCTGGCAGGTTTGACAAGGTGATATACATACCACCACCTAGTGAGGAGGTTAGGGCTAAAATGCTTGAACAGATGCTCAGGGGTAAGCCCGTGCAGGGGCCAATTGATTACGCCAAGCTTGCCAAGCTGGCTGACCGATTCACAGGCGCTGACATAATGAATGTGGTTAGGACAGCCGTGCTGACGTCACTTAAGGAGAACAGGCCAATAACCCAAGGTGACCTAGAAAATATAATTAGTAAGTATAAACCGAGCCTCACCTACGACCTACTCGAGAGGTACGAAGCCTTTAGATTACAGTATAGTAGATTGAGGACATACGGAAAACCCCAGGTGGGTATTCCTGAGGTTTCCTGGGATGATGTTGGTGATCTCGAGGAGGTAAAGGCCTTGATAAATAAGTACGTGGTGGCCACAATGCAGAAAAGGGAAATCCTGGAGAAACTCGGTATTGAACCAATCCACGGCATACTACTCTTCGGACCACCTGGTGTTGGTAAGACACTTGTTGCCAAGGCAACAGCAAATATGCTTAGGGCAAACTTCGTAGAACTTAACGGCGCAGAATTGGCTAGGGTGGGTCCGGAGAGGGCGGCGGCTGTTGTTAAGGATGTATTCAACATGGCTCGTGATAACTCACCAGCCATAATCTTCATTGATGAAATCGATTCGGTGGCACCGCCTAGGGATTCGCCTTTAGGTGCAGTCTGGTCCAGTGTGATTTCGCAACTATTGACGGAGATGGATGGCATTAGGGGCTTAAATAACGTTATTGTGATAGCGGCCACAAACAGGCCTTGGTCTATAGACCCGGCGTTGCTTAGGCCCGGCAGATTCGATAAGGTGATATACATACCACCACCCAATAAGGACGCTAGGCGTGAGATTCTGAGGGTGCACCTTAAGGGTGCAGAGGTTGAGGATGGAGTCATTGACTGGGTAGCCGATGCCACCGAGGGTTACAGTGGCGCAGATCTTGCGGCACTTGTTAGGGAGGCAAAGATGAGGGCCTTGGACAGGGTGTTGGGTGGTGATGAAAGGGTCATGATCAAGAGGGAGGATTTTGAGTATGCCCTAGGTAGGGTTCACCCATCACTAAGTAGGGAACTGCTTAATCAGTATGAGGACTTCGTGAGGAGAGCTAATCTGTTTATTTAATTGAAATAATACCAAGTCCAGACCTGGACTTAGTAATTTAAAGGGGTCCCTCCACAATAGCGCCATGAGCCAGGTACCCGAGGCATTGAGAAATGTAATTGAGGAAGTAACGAAATTGGTAAGGGATGGATATTCAATAACAAGCATCATGAAAGAGGTTAGTGAGGCGATTAATAGGGATGTTGGACTGAGTAAAGTGATCTTCAATGAGATAAGGGACTCTATGGTTAAGATAAGCCCCGGCAACGTACCCGTCGGTTTATTCACGCAATGCTCCCTAATACCCAGTTACTACCTGACTGGGAAGAGCCCAAGCATTGATTGGGGTGATATAACAATGCACCTACTCGGTAAGATGATACACAACCTAGCAATTACTGAGGTTAAGAATAGGCTTGGTAGTAAGTGCATTGAGGGCGTGGAGGTCATGTACACGCACCATGACTGGACCATGAGAGGTAAGCCCGACCTAGATTGCGGTGATTATTACCTGGAGTTTAAGACAATAATGGGTAGGGTTACGAAAAACAGACTTCTCCATGACCTAATCCAAGCCGGTTTCTACGCGGCAGCCGGCAATAAGAACACCTACATATTATACATGGTGCTCACCGATGGTATACTACGTAACATAGTGCCTATCGAGGTTATACCCGAGGTTGGTTACCCGGTCATTTACGCCTTCAAATTGTGGGTTAAGGCTGTTGAAGGTGGGGATATTGGTGCCTTAATAGCTAAGACAACATCATGCAAGGTCTGCAGGTTTAGGGATATATGCATAATGAGGACTAGGAACCCTCACGAATCGATACTACCAGCTAAGGAGCTACTCGATAATTACCTGGACTACGTAAAGAGCGAGGTTTCAAAGGCCGGGGTTAAGGTGATTGGGTAATGAGCCTCGAAGAGCTAACGGACTTGGCCAATTACCTGCTGGGTAAGTTACAAAACAAGGATTTCCACTTCGTAACCTCCATAGCCAAGTGCTCACTATTGTCCCTTAGGAGGGACGTTAGCATAATGGATGAGGCATACACAGAATATCTACCAAGAGTCCTTACGATATGCACACCTGAGAAGCACATAATAAAGGTTGAGGATTTAACCATGGAATTACCAAGACTATTAAAGTGCGGCGAGACCATCGTATTGCCTAAGTTAATGATGCTTAAGGAAAACGTTAAGACGCACATAGTCGAGGCATTGCTCGTCGCAGCCCTATTGAACTCTGAGGTGCAGCTTCATTACCTATCTAAGAACGTAGGCGAGGACATTGAGGAGGGAACGTCAATAGCAATAAAGCCAGAGTGGGGTAAAACCCTGCTAGAAGCCGCTATAAAATCGGTGAAGAACAGGGAGGTCAATATAAAGACCATAAGCTGTACCATCTGCCCCATAAGGAACGCCTGTCCATTTAACTACTTAGGGGATGAAGTTGTACTACCCAGCGATACCGCTAAGATAGTGGAGGAGATCCAAAACTCACTGCTCGTGCAGGGAACTAACCAAGCCACCACACAGCAAGTAAGCGATAAGGGCGAGTTGATACCACCAACACAGGTAACTAGGGAGAGCCTTAGGGATTATTTAAGGAGGGTTGCTGATTGGGCAAGGTCGGTAAAGAGGACATGGGTCACAATCGCGGTTGGTAGGTGCCCGGTGTGTGGTAGGGAGGGTACGCTCGTTGTCAGGATTACGAGAGGCGGTGAGAAGGTCCTCTATAGGCATGGTTCGAGCACCTGCACCATAGGCACTATAGATGAGTCTGTGGATAAGTTGAACATTAGTAAATTCCTAGAGATAAGGCAATGATCTTTAAATACATATAAATTATAATGGTGATCTCGGGCTTTATGACCCTGAAGGTTGGGATTGTTGACACAACGTTTGCTCGGGTGGATATGGCTAGGTATGCGATTGAGGAATTGAAGAACAATGAGCCATCCGTGATCATAGAAAGAATAACAGTTCCTGGCTTTACGCCAATACCTAAGGTCAACACTTGATACCAAGTCACCTCCCTCTCGATACTAAAGTCATCCTCCAAATTACTGCTCAGGCACTTACCACCATACTTAAAGACATACTCCGAAACGAGTGGGTTCCCCCCTCTCCCTAAGCTTAACTAACGCATTGCTACTCACGAGCTCATTGAATATTTTATTTACCACCTCAAGTATGGCACTCACACGACATAGGTCTATGGAGTCTATAAATTCTTTACCGCAGTATTGGCCCTACATCTGGTCGTCCTTGCCGTAACCCCATCCCAGCCCATCTGGTCAACTCGCCCCTGAGCATTAGTATTAGGTTTCTCGCATGCTTTCTGGACCTATCCACGGCTATATTGAATAGTTCCTTCTCGTCACTCGCCTCGTCCTCATGTACAGTGACGTCTATTATGGGTTTATCATACTCGATCTGCAGCAGTACAAGGCCCATTGAGGCGACGGCATAGGTTATCTTATCGGTCAGGCTAGGCCCTATCCAGCCAAAAACCATCACTGCATCGACACCCCTATTGATTAACTGCTTCGCAGCCCAGGGGGTATTTTTAAACCCGGGCACGGTTAACCTCTCTATGATTATAGAAGGCTCATTATTCCTCAACTCCTCAATTGCGTATTTAGCCATGTCAACCCTAGCAAACGTGGTGTCTACGATACCCACCCTCAGCGTCATGGAGTTCAGGATTATTTTAATTAAAATGATTATTTAAGCATCATTACCCAACCTTAGGGTTTAATTATTCTTACTTAATTTATCGATAGACCCGTTATTCCTCTCGGCATTACCTTGCTGTGGCGGCGCCTGCCCCGTACCTTGCCCAAATAATGACCTCTCCAGCCCCTCAACTATTTTCGCCGCATCGTCGGGAATAACCACCTTATCACCCAGGTTATTGAATGGGCAAATGCTCCTTAGTGGGCAGACCGAGCAACTTATTGTCTTAACACCAACCTCCTTACTTCTTAACGACCTTATTACAATGTCCAGTAGTGATTTACCCCACTCGGGCCTTATCACTATCGACGTACCCTCCTCAATATCCCCATTAACGTTCCTGGATAGGTAATGGAGCTGGACCTCCGAGTCCAGTAACGCGGCTATGAGTAATGCCTCGACTAGGTGGGTCCTGGCGTTTTCCCTAAGTATCATCAACTTAGGCAGCACGATGGCGTCACCACACCTGAGCAATCTCGGTAATTCTATTGTTAAATCCTCCACCTTAACCACGTGCTTCTCGGATGGGCATATGGGCATGACCCTAGGTATGTACTCGGCGTATGCCTCATCCATCAAGCTCACATCCCTCCTTAGGGACAGTAACGAGCACCTGGCCATGGACGTCACAAAGTGGAAATCCTTGCTTTGCAACCTACCCAGTAGGTAGTTTGCCAAGTCTTTTATTTCTTCGAGACTCATCGCCCAATCACCCTAACACCGGCCCTTGATACCTCGTGCATTACATAGTCGAGGTAATTATCCAGTAATTCCTTTGCTGGGAATGGTCCAGTCATGGTACGTGTACATGACCTCCACGCCGTTTATTTGCGATAGGGCTAGGTTCGTTGGTGAGCCTATTATTCTTTGTTTAGCATTAGTAATTGTTTGTTCCCCGTGGGTGTGGGTTTGTGGGGCTGCTTGGATTGTGACACCTAGGGCGCGGTCGCGTTTCACGTCTGGTTCTCCAACTTTATATTTAACCATTTCATAGAGCCTTTCAAATGTTTTAGCATCTATTTTGCCCTTGAAAAAGGCTAAAATCAACATTGCCTTTATTTTCTTTATCGGGTGCCGTATAAATCTAACCAATCTGCTAAGCAATTTAATAGCATTTTTACCAGTAAACATTAACGCGCTTTCATGACCCCATGTATAAATCTTCCCAGTAACACCAAATCTCGCAGCAATGTGACTTAGCAATATATTGAGGTATATTTTGTTTGAGTTTTTGCCGGCTGTGATTGCCACAATCACTTGGTAGACCGAACTTCCGGTCTCCTTACGGTTGCAAATTATTGTACCATCTCCATCCAAAGCCCCTGCCAGAAATTTCAAAAATTTTTCGTCATCGAAAGTATTGAGTATTTTTTCAAACTCATCACGGCTTGGGTTGATAATCCAAGGCCACTTAATACCATTTATAGTGAAGGTTAAATGATATGCTTCTTGCACATGTTTTGCAGTTGGTATCCTGGTGCGGCGAATATATAAATGCGGCGTCTTTATAATTCTTAGTATTGATAGGAAGTATATGACGCCAACAGTGCTCGTTGTTGCAACCTCCAATTCATTATAATCTATGGACTTACGTTTTTCGAAGAAGAAATCGGTAACTTGTAGTCCAAACCAATATGGGTCTGTTAAATCGCTCAATTCTTCTAGGTCCTCTAACCAAGCACACGGGTCTACCCCGTGTGCCCTGAGCTCATTAACATCTACCCCAATATAACGCCACATTGCTTCACACATCACGTGCTCATCCCAGCCAAATTTCTCTCTCAATATGCCCTCGATTTTCTCGATGATCTTTGGTCTCGTTAACTTTCCCTCCCAATCGATACCGCATTTAGCAAAATGCCGATATATATTTGCGTGTAATGCACTCATCGCCCACCTCTTTGATACGTACTTACTCAATATCCTTAGCAACTTGCACCTATGCTTGCCATCGCTTTTTAGCCATAATCTATGAACAATATCTCTGGCCTTATTGACGATCTCTTTTCCAACTTCTCTCCCATCGTTGCAATCACGAATTAATTCCTCTATGAGTTTGACACAGTCCTCACCATTATCTAAGCACCTTGTGACTTTCTCGATCAATTCCCCACACTCCTTTTTCCTCCCCGCCCCACCGGCCGTGGGTCTGCGGGGCCATGCTACTCACCTCGTAGAACTGTGAAAAATACGGCATTATTCGCGTTGGTGGTGCTAAGCAACAAGGCGTTAGAGGCGGCATAGGCGGCAATTCTTGGCCCCATCGGGCCCTCAGGCCGAGCCAGGACAGCCCCAGCTCGACCATCATCGGACCCGCCCCAGGATGCCGTTTTAAAGTCGGCCCCTACACCTGCCAACGGGGCCTGGGGTGGCAAGCCTCGGGGCCCCATATCCCTGTTTTTAGTTTCGAGTGTTGTCATGTGGGGTCACCTAACCGACGGGTCCTCAGCAGGGTTACATGGTGCGGGTTCCCCGGTAGCCGCCCTTGCGGGCGACACCCAGGTACTACCACACCACTACCCACCGAGGCCCAGTGCCACCACCCAACCCAGGGGTGGAGAGTGAGGAATTGATGATGAGGATTGGGTTAGGATGGTTGGCGGGCCCCGGTGGGGTACACCCACCAAGGAACCCGTTGGTTAGGTGACCCCACATGGCCCCGCCCGGCCCCCTAGGCGGGGCAAGCGCTTTTCGCCTTCTATCCTTATATCTCCTTCGCCTCCGTGCTCCCTAGCCACTTGTTCAGTAACCCCTAGGGATAACTTACTCTTATCCAGCTTATTGAGCCGTAGGCTCAATAATTGTTTTATTCCTCGAATTGTGCAATAGCCAATTGTTCTCCGTGGTGTTTCAGTCACTGGTTGGCTTTTGTTTCCTCAAGCCTAGGGATTGCTGGCTTTTATTTTCTTCCTCGGTTGTGGTTTTAAACTTTTGTTTAAAATATTGATTCGTTTTGTTGCTTGGGTGGCTATGCGTTGCCCGTGCCTTCCTTGCCCTCCCCAATCCTCCCAAGGCACCCACCTTCCGTCGGCCTTCGGTCTTGGAGTTCCGGAGCCCATTGACCGTGGGTCGGCGGAAACCCCCATCGACCGTACCCTTGGAGGTCCGGAGCCCATCGGGCACGGCCGGTGGGGACCCCCCATTGGCGGCACAAGCCACTACCTGGGGCGGCCCCACCAGTGATTAGGAGGGGGGTTGGGTGGGTGGGCTTGGGAGGATGGGGGAGGGTTCACGGGAAGAACACGGGCATAGGCGTCTAGGCGATTAGGAAGCTTTGTTTTGAGGAGTCTTGAGTGGTTAGTTTGGCTGGTGGCTTGGGTTGTTGAGGAGTTTTGGTTTTGATGCTTCGGAGACGTGGGTACTTGGGTTTCTATTATTTCGGCATCAAGGTCGGCATAGCACTTGTGCGC
>Ga0081473_132304_pt2 | contig 33324 bp, 34 predicted proteins | sample CisSprmetagenome_FD_70977 | JGI IMG/M metagenome (GOLD analysis project Ga0081473, IMG submission 70977) | Hypoxic/sulfidic aquatic microbial communities from Cistern Spring, Yellowstone National Park, USA v2 (version 2) | ecosystem: Environmental > Aquatic > Thermal springs > Hot (42-90C) >...
GAACGCCCTGAGGCTCAAGAGGGCCTAGCCCCATGCGGCGTCAGCACACCTCGACCTCGGCGTCTATGAACCGCCTGTACCAGCCCAGATACTGCTCCGGCTTGACCACATGGAGCTCCAACAACGGCGCCGCCTCCCCGGCCGCCTCCCTGAGGGCCGCCGCAACCCTGGCCCTCTCCCAAGGGTCCTCGGGCGCGTTTGGCGAGATCACGAGCACGTCTATGTCGCTGTCTGCGGCCCAGTTCCCCCTGGCCACGCTGCCGAACACAACCACCCTGGCCTCCCCCAGCAGCTCCCGCGCCTTGGCGCACAGCCGCTCCACGTACTGCCTCCACCCCTCGAGGATCCGCCTCCACCTGAGCCCCCGCTCTACGTACATAGCGACACTAGCTCCTCGGCCACTTTGACCAGCCGCTCCGCCACCTCTCTGCTGTACCGTCTCGGCAGATACCGGGCGCCCAGATAGGCGTCCTCCATGATCTCGAAGTCGAGCATATACCTCTCGCGGAGTTGCCAGAGCTCGGGCCTGACGGCCCTAGCCTCGTCGAAGAGCCGCCTCAGGGAGTGCGTATGTGGGTAGTATCCCGTCTGGGACGCCAGCGCGTATTTAAGCGCCAGCTGACACGCCTGCTCGGCGTGAAACGCCGCCAGGTCGACCCTGCCCGCCCTCAAATCGTCCCTAGCCGCCTCCAGAAACATATGCGCCCGCTCTCTCAATATCTCCACCTCATCCCTCCCCACGACCTAACACGGATCCATATATAAACGGATGTGACAAGCGCCGCGATCACTTCGATCTACGTTGAAAGAGATGAAGCGAGATTTCGGTTCGGAACATGAAGAACGACGCGATCCGCTGGTTTATCTTCATAGCGCTCGTTGGCACCTTCGCGGGCGCCTCTCGGGTCCAGTGGGTTCTCCTGTCGCCGATGAGGCGGCGATGGAGAGGGACTATAGAAGGCGGGGGCGTATCTGGCGCTGTAGGCTATGGCGCCGGCATCGTGGAGGCCGTCGGCGTCCAGCGCGCTGACCTCGGCCACCCGGCCGTCCATCATGCCGCTGGGGACTAAGAAGTCGGCTCATATGTCTGCGTAGACCGCGACCTCCCTGGCGTAGAGCCAAGCCGAGGGAGGCCAAGGCGTCTACGGCCTCCGCCGGGTTGCAGAAAGACGAGGCCCAGAGAGGCTGTACCTGGCCGCGTCGAGATGAGTACATACAAAGCCCTGTGCGGGAAGGGACGTGGGGTTTCGTAGGTTTCCGAAGGAGGTAGCGGAGGATAGAGTGGAAAAGATAAGTTATGGCTGCGCGGAGCGGGCAGAACGTGGTTTGGATTACGCGGGACGCCTTCACGCTTAGGAGCCTGGAGCCCCACAAGAGGTATAGGGCAAGGCTGATGGGAGGGACCTACGTAGTTGATGGGCTCCTGTAGCCCTGCCCCAGTCTTCCTGGCCAAGCTAAACGAGGAGTTGGAGCGCCTCGGGCTAGGCCGTGTGGTGAAGTTAAGAGGCTGGAGATATTCGCCTTATTTCGAACCTCATGACCTTCGACATTATGTGTATGAGGTCTGAGGCTATGGTGCGACGGCCAAGCCCGCAGCGGCGTCTTCGCCGGCGAGCCCGTTGACCGGGGCGGCGGCCGTGACGAGGGCCAGCGCCGCGAAGGGCAGGGAGGCTCCGCCCGCGGCCGTAGGGATCGCCGCAGACGGCGTGTCGACAGCGGAAGGCCGCGATCCTCTCCGGCTCCGCGGAGGGCCGTTGGGCGCTATCCATTTTTTCTGAGGACGCCTCGCCTGAGGAGCTCGGCCGTTGCCCACCGGGAGAGGTAGAGCTTGCCGTCTTGTTCGGGGATATTCCCCTCTATGTCTAGGTAGTCGAGGAGGGTTGCGGCATCTACGCCCTTGACTACGGCCACCTTCCAGTACTCGCCCAGGGCGTAGAGATCCACCTCGGCCTCAGCGCCCTCTATATCCGCCGTATAGGAGCCGAGGCGGCGCATCTCCAACGGCTCCATGAAGTCGGGCGGCATGACGTCCCATCCCGATATGACGCCGTTGCCGATGACGAGCTGGAGCCAGCCGCCGGGCACGTCGACCCGCGTCCCCGCCGCGCGGGGGATGTAGAGCTCCACATAGCGCCGATATAGGCGTAGCGGCACGTGGACGGCCTTTCTCCGGGGGTCGTAGATCTGCCCTACGAAGCTCTTCACCTCTCGGGCCAGCCCCCTCCTCATCTGCCTGAAGTTGAGGGAGACGTCTAGGAGCCGCGTGACGAACTCCCCGCCAGCCTTGACCATACGGCCTCTGGCCTCGGCCCTCGCCAGGAACGAGATGTGCTCGACGGCCTCCCTGGCCTCCCTCGGCGTCGGCGCCCTGAACACGGCGTACTTCCCGAGGTCCTCCACGATCAGCTCCCCGGCTAGGTACACCAGCTCGAGCGCCTCCCCCTCCAGCTTGTCCACAATCGCCGCGTATGCCGCGGCGAAGGCCATCGCGTGCCGCCCCGCTATGATCAGGCTGACCCTGTCCCCCGACTCGACTAGGCTGTAGCTTATCCCCAACCTGTCCAGCAGAGACCTCGCAGATCCGACCTCCTCCTTGGCCAGGTTTATCTGGATCAGGAGGTCCCTCACGCTCTAACCGTAGGTTTAAATACTTATGGCGGAGGCCCCGCTCGGCGGAGACCGCGGAGCCCGCGACGGAGCTACGGCTGCGTCGAGCCGTCGCGATGCGCCTGCCGCCGCACGCCTCGGCGGCGCGGAGGGACGACGTAAACGCGAAATCCTCGGAGCGCGCGGCGCCGGATCTGCGGCGGGATGGCCTACTGGGATGACGCCGCAACGACGCCGAAGTTAGCGCCTTGGACGGCCCCGCCGCGCCGCCCTGCGCCCGCAGGCGCACATGCCCCCCATGCGGCTAAGAGAGGCTGGGGATGCTCAAGGCGCGGCCTGAGGGCTTCCATTAAAAGCTTATATGTAGGTCGCGCTAAGGCGTCGTGGGCATGGAGCTGGACTGGCAACGACTGGAAGAGGTTGTGACCAGAGCTGTGCTGAGGGCTAGGTCTGAGGAGGTAAAGGAGGTGGCGGACGCCGTGAAGCTGCTGGCCAGCTACGTGAGGGAGGGCTTCGAGGGGACGTTCAAGGCTCTCGAGGAGCAGTCCAAGTTGTTGGGGGCGCATGAGAGGCGGCTGGAGGAGCTGACCAGGGCGGTCGGCGAGCTCAAGGTGGCTGTGGGCTCCCTTGGGAGGAGGTGGGGCAGGGACCTCGAGAGGGCCGTGCTCGAGCTCTACCGCCATGCCCTGGAGGAGAGGGGTATTGAGCCCGGGAGGGTGGAGAAGTTCGTCTATACCGACGTAGACGGGAGGTTCTACAGGAGCGGCGCCAGGATCGAGGTGGACGTGTATATCCACGACGGGAAGATGTACCTGGTTGAGGTTAAGTCCCACGCGGAGCTAGAGGACGTGGAGTGGTTCTACGAGAAGGCAGGGATCGTGGAGAGGATCCTCGGGAGGAAGGCCGAGAGGCTCATCATGGTCGCTGTCGATATCGACAAGGAGGCGCTGGAGCGGGCGCAGCAACTCGGCATAGACGCGATCTATGGGGCGGTCGTCGAGTAGCGGCATCCCCGCGCCCATAAGCGCCTAGGCCGGCTCCGGCTTCCTCGCGGCTGCGAGCCGGCACGGCCGCGGTCCAGCGCCGGTGGAACAACGTCGCCAATTTACAGGACGGAGGCGCGGGCAGGAGGCGGCAGCCGATCGGCGGAGCTCTACCCCAGCCTTGCTGAGGGGCTTCGACACGGCCTAGAGCCGTTCTTCGGCTACGGCGGCCTGCTCCAGGTATGGCCCATCGCGAGCCCGGCCCCCCACGCCCGGCTTGCCCCATCCCCCAACGCCTTGGACTAGAGGGATGTGCGACCCCTCTGGGCGGATAGGCGCCGGATCTGCCCGACGCGGCGACGGCGCCTGCGGCGGTCCGCCGGCGGCTCTCGGCCAGCGACGGGGCGTCGATTTCCCGCCGGCCGACGGCGCACCTGGGGCTGAAGGCCGCGGGTCGCCCTCCGTGGAACGCGGCGGCGAGGGGGGCTTGGGGCATGATGAGGCAGACGGCGGGATCCGCCGCGGCGCTGTGCCGATCGCACGGCGTCGGGAGGACGTTTCTGCGTTGGACGTAATTCGACATATAAGCCTCTGCGGTCGCGGCTCCGTGATAAAGAAATTCGTCTCGGCTTGGGAGGCCGTGTCGAGGATTCCGGACAACGCGGTGGTGGCGATATCCGGCTTCAACGCCGCTCTGTCTCCGTTCTACCTCATCGACGTGTTGATCCAGCGCTACAGAGAGACCGGGCATCCCAAGAACCTCTTCATAATCTCCGACGCGATCCCGGCGATACCGGGGTTTGGGCTGGACAAGGTGGGGAGGCTCATACTGGAGGAGCCGGGGCAGGACTTCGTACGCGGCTTCCTCCTGCCGTTCTACGGCTGGGCGCCGGAGCTGCAGAAGGCCGTCATGGAGAACTTGGTGGAGGCCTACACGTGGCCCATAGGTATCGTGACGAGGTGGCTGAGGACGGCGGCGCTGGGGACGCCCGGAGTTCTCAGCAGGGTGGGCCTCGGCACCTTCATCGACCCGCGGCAGGACGGCGGCTTCCTCAACGGCCTCGCGAGGGAGAGGAGGACCGCCGCGGTGGAGCGGGTCGCCCTGGACGGCAGGGAGTATCTGCTCTACAAGGCGCCCAAGCCCGACGTTGCCCTCGTGAGGGCGACGACGGCGGACGAGATAGGCAACTTGAGCATGGAGCAGGAGGCCATGTACGGGTCTGTTCTCGCCTTCGTCCAGGCGGCCAAGGCGCATCCCGGCGGCCTCGTGATCGCCCAGGTGCTGAGGGTCGTGACGCTCGGCGAGATACATCCCAAGCACGTGGTCGTGCCGGGCCCGCTTGTGGACTACGTGGTTGTCGCAAGGCGGGGCACCGAGGTGGAGAAGTACCACTGGCAGACCGCCTCCTTCGACCTGAACCCGATCATCAGCGGGGACGTGCCCTATAGGGTGGCCTACGAGCCGGCGCCCCTCACCGCGGACAAGGCGGTGGCGAGGAGGGTGGTGCTGGAACTCGTGAAGCTGATCGGCGCCTTGGGGAGGCCGGTCGTGGTGAACCTAGGCATCGGGATCCCGGCTCTGGCCGCCGACGTGATCCGGGAGGAGCGGCTTGACGACTTTATCCACCTCACCGTTGAGTCGGGTCCCTGGGGCGGCTACGCGCTCATGGACGCGGACTTCGGGGCGGCCATGGGCCACTACGCCGTGATCCCCATGCCGGAGCAGTTCGTCCTGTACGAGGGCGGCGCCATAGACGCCACGTCGCTGGGCTTCCTCCAGGTCGATGCCGAGGGCAACGTGAACCCCGCGTTCCTCCCCGGCCGGCTGCCAGGGCCCGGCGGCTTCCCGGTTATCGCCATCGGGTCGCCGAGGGTGTACTTCGCCGGCGGCTTCACGGCCGGGAGGAGGAAAATAGATGTCAAGAACTGCGGCTTGGCCATCGGCGAGGACGGCCCCATCACCAAATTCGTGGCGAAGGTCTACAAGATAGTGTTCAGCGGTAGATACGCCGTGGAGGAGGGCAAGGAGGTCCTCTACGTCACGGAGAGGGCCGTCTTCAGGCTGACCCAAGACGGTGTGGAGCTCGTCGAGATCGCGCCCGGGATAGACCTGGAGAGAGACGTCTTGGCTAAGACGGAGTTTAGGCCTACGGTGCGGCGCGTCGAGGAGATGGACAGAAGGATCTTCTGCGAGGGCAAGATGGGCCTCAGGGAGGAGGCCCTAAAGATAGTCAAAAGGTGACGGCCCCAGGCCGTGGCACGCCGGGGCGCGGACAACGGCGGCACCCCCAGCGAGCCCCAACGCCGATGCCGCCCGTCGGCGAGGCCGTCCCCGTAGGGCCAGAAGGGTTGCGTTACGGAATCAGCGGGCCCGTAGACGCCTCGGCCGCCGCGCGGACCGAGGGACGGCTGAGGGCCTTCATAGGGATCGACGCCTACCCAGTCGGGGGCGTCGGCGAGGCGGGGCGAGATCGCGGGGCTCTCGTCGTTGCTCCAGAGGGAGGCGGCAACCCCCTTCGCGGTGGTTTTCCAACTGGGGCTGGCGGCCGACGATCAGTCGGAGCCGGTGCCGAGCCCTCCTCAATGGGCGAAGCCGCGGGCTGTCTGCCTTGGCCCTCTACGCAGACACCGCCAAGCTGGGCCGCTGCGGCAGATGGTCTTAAGAAATAAGAGATAAATGGGGAGATCGGGACGTACGTGGACGTAAGGGATGTGTTCAAGCTGCGGACGATCGCGGTCGTGGGCGCCTCGAGGGATCCCTCCAAGTGGGCCCACGTGGTGCCTCTCTACCTCAAGAGGGCTGGCTACAGGATAGTCCCCATCAACCCATCTGCGGGCGAGATATTGGGCGAGAAGGCCTATCGGTCCATACTCGAGGTGCCCGAGCCCATAGACGTGGTGCAGGTCTTCCGGCCGTCGGAGGAGGTGCCCAAGATAGCGGAGGAGGTCTTGAGGAGGCGGCGGGAGAAAGGCGACGTCAAGGCCGTGTGGCTCCAGCTGGGCATAAGGGCGCCGCCCGGCGTCCGCGAGGCCCTGGAGGCGGACGGCATCGCCCTCTTCGAGGACATGTGCATGATGGAGACCCACGCCAGCCTGTTCGGCCTAAGGCCGCTCGCGCCCGGGGAGGCGTAGCGCCCGGCCCCGCGGACGGCGGCGTCACCCGGGTTTGAAGACCATTAGGTAGAGCATGGCGACGTAGCCGACCGTCCACAGAGGTATCAGAGGCCTCACGGCCCTCATGTAGGCCCGATATCCCCTCCGCGCCGCGGCCACGTGCACGGCCTCGAGCGCGCCCATGACGGCGGCGACGGCCAGGGTGGCCGATATCCAGAGCGGGGGGCGGAGGAGCCCGTGGGCCTGCGCGGCCATGGCGAGGCCCGTGGCGAATATCGACAGGGCCGAGAGGAGCTGGAGGTAGACCAACTTGGCGTATCTGGGGAACCCGGCCTCCCCGCATCCGGCCAACACGAAGTAGCCGCCGGCCGTCAAGCCCGCCCACCCGACGACGCCCGTTATGTGGACCGCCAGAAGTAGCTCGTGCAACATGGGCTACGGCTTGACGTAGCGATATCCGGCCTCCTGTAGCTCCAATATCTTGACTATCCCCGCCGGGACGACCTCGGCGAGGGGGAGAAGCTCGTCGCGGCTTATACCGTGAGCCCTGAGGGAGTTGCTACAGACGTAGAACTTGACGCCCCTGGCGGCCAGGGCGGAAAGCCTGTCCCTCAGGCTGGCCGGCGCCTGCTTGACGAAGAACAACACGGCATCTCCATTGGCGACCACGGCCACCTCGGCCCCCGGCACCGCCTCCAGGAGGTTCTCCGCGTTGGAGAGCGCTATCGACATGGCCACCTGATCTTCCCTATCCACGTGTATCAAGGCCTTCACAGGGTCATACCTCCAGCCAAATTTAAACATTGTCCCCGATCTGGTGTCGAGCCGTCAGCCGTCGACGACGAGGTCCTTCACGACGCGGTCGGCCACAGGCTCCACGACGATGGTGTCCGTCCCGAGGTCTACCAGCTTGGTGGCGCAGGCGAGCCTAGGCCTGCCGTTTATCTTGACGGTGCAGGCGCCGCATAGGCCCATCCTACAGGCGTATCTGAATGCCAGGGAGCCGTCCAAATTATCCTTGACTTTTATCAATAGGTCGAGCACCGTGGTCCTCAGATCCCGCACGTCCACTCTATATTCCTGCACATAGGACTCGCCGCCGCGGAACCTCCTGACCTTGAGCGTAACTATCACGGCACCACTATGGGCCTTATGGATCTGCCGCTCCTGAGGGCCTCCGCGGCCTCGTTTATCTGCTCGAGCTTGTAGAAGCCGCCGGCCAGGAGCTCCGGCCTCAACATACCCCTCTCGACCAGCGAGATCACCTTGGGCAGATCCACGCGGGGCCTCGCCCCGTAGCTCCCCACCACCGCGATGCCGCCTCTGACCACCTTCGCGAGGTGTAGCGGCGCCCTGTGGCCCACGGGGGCCAGCCCCACCAGCACCACCCTCCCCCCGGGCCCCGCGAGCTCCACCGAGAGGTCCACCGTGGAGTCAGACCCGACGGCCTCTATGACCACGTCGGCCCCCCTGCCGCCCGTCAACTCCTTCACCGCCTCGACGGCTCCGTCGCGCACGTCGACCGCGCGGGCCCCCATCTCCCTGGCCAGCTTCAGCTTTTCGGGGTTCCTGCCGACGGCGACGACCTCGGCCCCCACCGCCTTCGCCATCTGCACCGCCGCCAGCCCAACGCCGCCCGTGCCGACCACCACGACGACGTCGCCGGGCTGGACTGAGGCCGAGTTGACAACGGCGCCGTATGCGGTCAGATAGGCGCAGCCCAACATGGCCATCTCCGGCCTCCCCCGTAGCCTCTCGGGCAACTTGGCTACGGCGGATGCCGGGACCACCGCCTCCTCCGCCCAAAGCCCGCCCAGAAATACCCTGAGGGCTTCGCCGGTCCTCCTCAGCCTCAGCCTGGACGTGCCGTCGAGGAGAACCCCCTTCAGCCTCACCTCGGAGAACCTCTCGCAGAGGTTTTCGCGGCCTCGGGCGCAGTTTCTGCACCTGCCGCAGGGCCATATGAAGCTGGTCACGACCACGTCGCCCGGCTCCAGCCCCGAGACCCCCGGCCCCACCTCCGCCACCTCGGCAACGGCCTCGTGGCCCGGCACCAGAGGGGGAGGCACGGGCGTGGCTCCCTCCAGCACGTAGAGATCGCTGTGGCACACGCCCGCGGATCTGACGGCCAGCTTGACCTCGCCGTCTCTGGGCCTGTCCACGTCGACGTCCTCCACCGCGAGCGGCTCGTTGTACCTAGCCAGGACGGCTGCCCTCATGCGGCGGCCGTTGCACCCTATTTTTAAACTTTTTCAACAAGTCAATACTTAATCAATATTTATAATTATATTTTATGAAATAGATTAGTAAAGATAAAAAGTTTATATTTCTGGTAAATCCTCCGCATATGGTTCCGCGCATGATGTGCACGCAACATCCCGACACGACGGTGAAGATAACGGCGGGGGAGGAGGTGGACGAGGCGCTGGTGGACTACACAGCGTATGGATGCGAGGAGGTCATGGTGGACTACGAGGGCAAGGCGACGCCGTATAGCCAGCCCAAGGAGATCGTGATGAAGGCCTACGCCGCGGGCCTCAAGATCGGCGAGAGGTTCTTCGTGACGCCCCGCCTGCCCAACCCCAAGCTGGAGGATTTCGACCGCGCCATGCTGGTCCTCGAGGCCGCCATAGTGGCCAACTACTTCTCGATAAAATACATGGGGACCCAGGCGGTGAGGTGGGTGGTGTTGCCCATGGTGGAGGACCTAGATACGGTGCTGCTGGTGGGCCGCATGCTCAGAAAGAAGGTGCAGATATACCGCGAGGAGACTGGGCTCGACATGTCCGACATCGACGTCATACCGCTGATAGAGGACGCCTACGCCCAGCTGAAGTTCATGGCGCTTATAGCCGAGATAGCCAAGGAGAGGGGGAAGAGGCCCATAAGGCTTTTTCTCGGCAAGTCGGACTCGGCGGTTAAGTACGGCCATATCGCCTCGGCGCTCGCGATAGCGGCGGTGCTTTCAAGCGTCAAGAGGGCCGAGGAGGAGCTCGGGGTCAAGATACACCCCATATTGGGCATGGGCTCCCCGCCCTTCAGGGGCGCCCTCAACAACTACGCGCTGGCGCATCTGGAGGTGCTCCAGTACTCCGGCTACCACACGGCCACGATACAGTCGGCGGTCAGATACGACGTGTCCTACGACGACTACGCGAAGGTGAGGGACTCGATACTTAACGCCTGTTGCGTTTCGCCGCGCCGCGTCGAGGGCGTGGAGAGCCATATAGGCGAGGCGGCCGCCAGCTACAAGGCGCTCGTCGCCAAATACATCGACGTGTTGCTGGAGGTGGCCAGGCTGGTTCCCTCCACCAGGGATAGGGTGAGCTGGAAGGTCTATGGGCGCCAGTTCTTGACGCAAGACGGCGCGGTCAACATGCCCCGCGCCATAGTCTACACGGCGGCTTGGTACGCCATGGGGGCCCCGCCCATATTCCTAGATGCGCCCTATGTGGTCAAGCTGGCCAGGGAGGACAAACTGGACGAGGTGCTCAAGGCGTTGCCCACGCTCAAGAAGGAGTGGGAGTACGACTCGGAGTTCTTCGACGAGGAGGTGGCCGCTAAATATCTCGGCGAGGAGTTCGTGAAGGTGGTGAGGGAGGCCATGGACTACATGGGCGTGAGCCCCAGAGGGAGCGTGGCGTACAGGGCCCTGCTGAGGATGCCCCGCAGCGAGCCCAACATAATAGCCCTCGGCAAGTACAGGAAGTTCCTGGGCTGATGTCCTCCGTCGGCGATTTGATCAAGAGAAGCCCCGTGGTGGCGAGCCCGGCCGACCCGATAATAAAGGCGGTCAGGCTCATGGCGGACAACAACGTGGGCTCGGCGGTCCTCGTTGACGGCTCCGGCAGGCCGGTGGGGATCGTGACCGAGAGGGACGTGATAAGGGGGCTCGCGCGCGGGGCGAGGCTCGAGGACCCCGTGGAGTCCATAGCCACCATGGGGTCTTTGGTCACGGCCGGCGTCAAGGAGGACGTCTACTCGGCCCTGAGGAAGATGAGGAATAGGGGCATTAGGCATCTCGTGGTGGTGGACGAGGCCGGCGCGTTGAGGGGCGTCATCTCCATGCGCGACCTCCTGGAGGATTTCGTGATAAAGCGCCTGGGCGAGAGGGTATGGTGGCCCCCGCCGGAGGACTGAAGGCAGGCGACCTGGTGAGGAGGCCGCCCGTGACCATAACGCCGCAGGCCACCCTGCTGGAGGCCGTCGATAGGCTCGTGGAGCACAACATAGGCGCGCTCGTGGTGGTGAGGCCCGAGGAGCCCGACGCGGCCCTGGCCGTCATATCAGAGAGGGACGTGGTGAAGGCGCTCAACATGAGGATGGCCCTATCGTCGCCGGTGGAGGCCTTCATGTCCCCCGGCGTGATCTCGGTGGAGGCAAGCGAGCCCGTCTCCAGGGCGGCGGAGCTCATGTGGAGATACAACATCAGGCACCTCGTGGTGACCAAGGGGGGTAGGCTGTACGGCGTCATCTCCATAAGGGATCTCCTAAGGCCGGAGTCGCTCAAATCGCTCTGCAGGTCCCAATAGGAGGCGGGCCGGCCCTCGGCGATCCCCGCCATCTGTGGCGGGCATATCAGGCAGGGAGAGCAGTCGCGGGAGGCCGGCCGCCAGGGCCTTCAGAGAGGCGCTCGACGTAGCGGCCCCATCCCGCATGGGCTGCCCACGCGAGGCCCCGGCAGGGGGTCCATGGACGCCGGATGATGCACGGCGCGCCGGCCGTCGGCCCTCGGGAAGGCAGGCCAACGTTTATTAAATTCCGCAATCTGTAGTCTATGGAGTTCTCTATATCTGGGGAGGACAAGATGTTCCTGGAGTCCGTCAGATCGTTCGCCGAGAGGGAAATAGCGCCGAGGTGGGTCGAGATAGACGAGAGGAAGTGGCCCATTGAGGAGGTCGCGGCTAGGCTCGGCGACGCCGGGCTCATCGGGATACCGCTGAGCTCCAGATACGGCGGGCAGGACGGCACGTTCCTGCAGGCCGCCCTAGCCGTGGAGGAGCTTGCCTACGCAGACCCCTCCCTCGCCACGCCCGTCTACGTCTTGCTCGAAACGGCCTGGCCCTTCATCGTCCAGAGGTACGCCAGAGACGACGTGAAGGAGGAGGTCCTGCCCGAGGTGACCAAGGGCAGGGCGTTCATAGGGATAGGCTCCACGGAGCCCCAGGGCGGTAGCGACGTGGCCTCCTTCCAGACCAAGGCCGTGAGGGACGGCGGCGTCTGGAGGCTGTACGGCGAGAAGAACATGGTCACCGGCGTCACCACGATACTCAATCTGCCCTACGGCGGGGGGCTCGTGGCCATAACGAGGACGGGCCGGCCCGAGGATAAACACAGGGGCATATCTACCTTCCTGGCGCCCCTCAAGAGGAGGGGGACGCGCGTCGAGGGGTTCGAGCACAGGGACTGGGAGGAGATAGGGCGCCACGGCCTGCCCACCGGCTACTTGAGGCTCGAGGGGCTGCCCGTGGAGGACCGCTTCATGCTCGGCGAGCTCAACGGAGGCTTCAAGATAGCCATGGAGGGCTTCAACCTGGCCAGGACGGTCATCGGCGCGGCGTCCGTCGGAGCGGCCAGATGGCTCCTGGACCGCGGGCTCGAGTGGATCAGGCAGAGGGCGGTGTTCGGCAGGCCCATCGCGTCGTATCAAGCGGTCTCCTTCAAGCTCGCCGAGCTCTACGCCCGCCTGGAGGCCGCGAGGCTCGCCGTGTATAAAGCCGCCTGGATAGCCGACAGGCTGTACAGAGGCGACCCGGCCCTCTCCATAGGGGACATCGCGACGGCCGGCGCCGTGGCCAAATACCTCGCCGTAGGTCTCGCCGTGGAGACCGCGCTGGAGGTCATGAAGTGGTTCGGCGGCGCGTCCTACTTCAAGGAGACCAACGTGGCGAGGGTCCTCCTGGGGGCCCTCTCGTACTACGTGGGGGCCGAGGGCGCCGAGAACATAATGAAGCTGATAATAGCGAGGAACGTGGTCGGGAAGGACTATGTATAGCTACCCCCAGCTCTCGGAGGAGCACTCCCTCGTCAGGAAGACGGCGAGGGAGTTCGCCGAGAGGAGGGTGGCGCCGGCCGCGAGGAGGATAGACGAGGGCGAGTACCCCCGCGACCTTCTGCGGGAGATGGGAGACCTCGGCCTATTGGCGCCCCACATACCGCAGGAATACGGCGGCGCCGGCCTCGACTTCAGGAGCATGGTGGTGGCGGTCGAGGAGATAGCGAAGGCCAGCCCGGCGCTGGCCACCGTGATGGAGGTCCAGGGCTCCATGATAGCCTACAACCTCTACCACTACGCCACGGAGGCCGTGAGGGAGAAGTGGCTCGAGGACGCGGCGAAGGGCAGGAGGATAGTCGCCTTCGCCCTATCGGAGCCCTGCTGCGGCTCGGACGCCGCCGCCATACAGACGAGGGCCGAGAGGAGAGGCGGCGAGTGGGCCATAAGCGGGGTGAAGCTGTGGATAACCTCCGGCCTCTACGCGGACGCCTATCTGGTCGCCGCGAGGACCGGCCCCCCGGAGCTCAGACATAGGTCGATAAGCCTCTTCCTGGTGGAGCGGTCCCAGTGCGTGGAGGTCTCGCCCGTGAGGGTCATGGGGGTCCACGGGACGGGCACGGCCGAGGTGAGGCTCAACGACTGCCGCGTCGGCGAGGAGGCGCTCGTGGGGAGGCTCAACGAGGGGTTCCAGGTGGTGCTCGACGACCTCAACAACGGCAGGACCTGCGTCGGCGCCATAGGGCTGGGCATAGCCCAGGCGGCCTTCGAGGAGGCCTACGCCTACACCAAGAGGCGGACGGCCTTCGGGAGGCCTCTCGCGGACCTCCAGATAGTGCAGCACTACCTCGCCAACGTGCACGCGCAGACGGAGGCCGTGAGGCACGTGGTCTACACGGCGGCGCTCTACAGGGACCTGAAGGACCCGGCCTTCCCCATGTACGCCCAGCTCGCGAAGGTCCTCGCGTCCCGCCTCGCCGTCGACGCGGCGAGGACCGCCATGCAGGTGATGGGGGGCTTCGGCTACTCGACCGACTCCAAGGTCGAGATGCTGTACCGCGACGCCAAGGCCACCGAGATATACGAGGGCGCCAACGAGGTGATACTCAACACGGTCTATAAGTTCCTGGAGAAATTCCTTTAAATAGCGGCGCCCTACAGCATATGTCTAGGAAGAGGGAGGGGGAGAGCTGGCTCGACGAGCTCGAGGCGGGCCCGGCGACCAGGAGGAAGCTGGAGGAGCTCGGCGTCATCTCCCTGGAGCACCTGGTGGAGTTCACCGTGGACGAGCTGGTGGACGCCGGCATAGAGCCGTCGACGGCCGAGAGGCTTCTGGCCAGGGCCAGGGAGGCGCTGGGCAGAAGGCCCAGGGCCGTGAAGGCATCGGAGCTCCTTAAGGCGCAGCACAGGGCCGTCAAGACGGGCGTGGCGGAGCTCGACGAGAAGACGCCGTGGGGAGGGCTGCGGGAGGCCTTCATATACGAGTTCGCCGGCGAGTTCGGCGCCGGCAAGTCCATGCTGGCCCACCAAATAGCTGTGAGGTCGGTCGCGGAGGGCTTCGGCGGCGCCGTCTATATAGACACCGAGGGCACCTTCAGCCCGGGGCTCGTCGAGAGGATCGCGAGGAGGTTCGGGGCCGAGCCCGAGGCCGTGTTGGACAAGATATCGGTCTACGTCCCCGACAACGTCTCGGCGCTGGAGGCCTTCGTGAAGTCCGAGTTGCCCGGCCACTTGAAGGAGGGGGCGCGGGCCGTCGTCGTGGACACGATCACGGCCCTCTACAGGGCCGAGTTCGTGGGGAGGGAGAGCCTCTCCGAGAGGCAGCAGAGGCTCCACTACCTGGTCGACTGGTTCAGACGCCACGCGAGGGTCTTCAACGCCCTCGTCGTGTTCACGAACCAGGTCATGGACGTGCCGGAGGCCTTCATGACCGGCCTCAAGAGGCCTGCGGGAGGCAACGTCCTGGCCCACAGCGTCAACGCCCGGTTCATGATGTCGAGGCCCTCTAAGCAGAAGCCCGAGGGCCACATGTGGCCTCTCGACGTGCCGGGCATGGCGCCCGACGTGAAGATACAGTACCGCCTGGCGGACGACGGGCTCTACTGAGCGGCCCTCCAGACGGCGATGTAATACGGCGAGTAGCGCGTGTACCTCCTCTCCTTTTCGAAGCCGGCGGCGTCCAGGAGCGCCTCTACGTCCCTCCAGCGGAAGACGTGCTTCGCGCCGAAGGACACAACCACGGCGAGCAGCCCCGGCGTCGACTCGACCACCTGCTGCCCGACCAGCAGGCGCCCGCCCGGCCTCAGGAGGGCCTTGAGGCATCTGAGCTCCGCCAGCGGGTCGCCCATCCAATAGAGCGTGTGGAAGAGCAGCACCGCGTCGAAGGCGCCCGCGAACTTCGACGCGACCTCGCGGGCCGCCGGGCCGCAGATGGTCGGGGTCTGAAGCACGCAGACCTTGCCGGCGCAGACGTTCGGGGAGGCGCCCAGCAACGAGGCTGTCGCCTCCACGTCGTCGGGATCCGGATCGTAGGCGAGGTACCTCTCGGGCTGATGCCTCCTGAGCACGGCGTAGGCCAGCTGGCCCTCCTTGCAGTGGGGCTCCACTATGTTGAGGTACCGCCCTATCTCGACCAGGTCGAGGAAGGTCTCCCTCATGACGTCGTACCACCCCTGCGCCAGCATGGAGGAGTAGAGGATCCTCAGCTTGTCCCTATCGACGGCGCCCTTGGCCACCTCGACCGCGCCGAGCGCGTCGAAGGAGTCGTGCAGCTCCACGAACTCGGCCGAGTACGGGTTGACGGGCCTCGGCGGCGCCTCGACCCTCTTGACCAGCCTGCCGCCGTCGTCGATGATGCCGCGGGCCCTCAGGGACATGAAGAGGGCCTTGCCCAAGATGTTCCTGTCGGCGTCTATGCCCAGTTCGTGCTTCAGCTCGCTCCACCACTTGACGGCGTACCAAGTGCTCCAGGCCAGGGCCTTTCTGACCTCGCCGATGCCTCCCCCCGCCTTGATGAACTTGCCGTAGTGCCTCAACGCGTTGACGTCGTCCCAAGAAAAGCTCATAGGCAGACCAGGACCCCCGCGTCCCTCAGCCTTCTGAAGAGCGGCTGGAGGCTCGGCGGCACGGAGCCCGCGCGGATCGTCTCGAGGACAGCCGCCTGGAGGCTCGGCGGCACTAGAGACGAAAAGGTCTCGAAGTCCCTGATCTCGCAGTCGGCGAGGGCCCTCTGCCCCTCCATCTCCCCTACGACGTGCTTGACAAGGCTCATGCCAAAGCGTTTTTCGTAGAAAATAAATTTTACGTAGCGCCGAGCCCACGGCGAAGGCGCATCTTCCGTGGAGTCGAACCGCATAGACGAGAGGAACAAGGGTATTGACGTCCCCATGTAGATGTGGAAGCTGTTGTTGGAGCTCGTCGAGGGCAGACGGTTGGGAGGCCCCTCCGCCCACGCCCCCTCATACTTATATATTGGATCTGCGGGAGCGCCATGAGCTGGGCTGTCGACGGGCTCGTCCTCGGCTTGGTCCAAGGCGTGAGCGAGTGGCTGCCCATCAGCAGCAAGACCCAGATAATGTTCGCCTCGACCTACCTGCTGGGGCTGTCCTTCGGCGCGGCCTACGCCTTCGGCCTATTCCTCGAGTTCGCCACGCTGGCGGCGGCCGTCATATACTTCAGGAGGGAGGTGTGGGGCGTGCTGAAGGCCCTCGCCCTGAGGGGCTCGGCCGAGGATAGGCTCCTCCTGAAGTACCTAGTCGTGGTCACGGCCGTTACGGCGATGGTCGCGGCGCCCATATACCTCTACTTCAGCTCCATCTCGGGGCCCGTCGTGGGCCTGCCCATGATAGCCCTCGGCCTCGTCCTCATCGCCGACGGGTTGCTCATAAAGACGGCGAGGGAGAGACATACGCCCACCAAGGGCCTCGCGGACCTGAGGATCGCCGATCTGGTCCTGATCGGCGTGGCTCAAGGCCTGGCGGCGTTTCCCGGCGTCAGCAGATCCGGCATAACGGTCTCCGCCATGTTGCTCATGGGTGTGAGGCCCAGGGACGCCTTTAGGCTGTCCTTCCTGGCCTTCATACCGGCCGCGCTGGGCGCGTCGGCGTTGCCCCTCCTGGCCTCGCGCCGCGAGGTGCTGACGGCGGCGTCCTTGGTGTCGCCGCAGGGCCTGGCCGTCGCCGCGGTGGTGGCCACGGTGGTGAGCCTGTTGCTGATAGACGCGTTGCTCAAGCTGGCCTCGAGCAGGAGGATAGTGCCCCTGGTCGTGGGCCTCGGGGCGGTGGCGATCGCCGGCGGAGCTCTCGGAGTCCTTATAGGCTACGGCTGACCCCCCACGCAGCAAGTCCGCTTGATGGCGTACAGCGCCCTCAGATACTCGGCGTGGCTCCAGGCCAGCGGCTGGACGGAGACGGGCGAGCCGTCGAAGGGGCTTATCTGCTCCGGCAGCAGCCCCGACGGGCCTGCCCTCGCCTCGGCCCACCTGACGAGCTCCTCGGCCCTGGTCGCCTGGCCCAGCGACGCGTAGTACTCGGCAAGCCACATGGTCGTTATTATCCAGGGGTTGCCCGGTATCCCCGAGTAGTCCCCCGGCACCCTCTGGTAGTGGTCCCCCTCGTATCTCGCCAATCCGCCGACGCCCTTAACCCAAAGGGCCTCCTCCACGGCCTTGACCGTGGACACGACCATGGGGTCGTCGGGCTCGAAGACGCCTAGGAGGGGCAGGGCCAGAAGGCTGGCGTCGACGGTCCTGTCCACCTCGACGACCTTCCCGTCGTCTATCCTGACGGTCCTCACGAACCTGCCCAGCGATCTGTCGAACATGTGCTCGGCCACGGCCTCCTTGACGGACCTCGCGGCGGATATCCAGCGGTCCGAGTCCTCGGCCTCGCCCAAATGGTCGGCGAACCTGGCGGCGGCCTTCAGGCCGGCGTAGACCGACGCGGCGGTGTAGGCGTGTACGCCCAGCCTCTCCTCCCAGAGGTCGTAGGACTCCAGCGGCAGGCCCAGCCTCTCGTCCCTGAAGTTGGCCATGAAGTCCGCCGCCTCTCTGATCAGCGAATAGGCCTGCCTCATGAGGTCGTAGTCCCTCGAGAGCTCCAGATAGCGCCACAGCGCGTGTATGAAGATAGCGGTCTCGTCCTCCTGTATGTTCAGGGACTTCCTCCCCCTCGCCGTCCAGGGATGCCACGTGGAGCCGAAGGTGCCGTCCGGGTTGTACTTCTGGAAGAAATAGCCGGAGCGGGCCCTGGCCAGGAGCGAGAGGGCGAACTGGTAGAACTTCTTGGTCACGGCGGTGTATCCGTACTCGTCGAGGGCCATGGCCACGTAGGCCGCGTCGCGGGGCCAGACGTATGCGTACGTATCCAGGTTGAACCTGAGTATGTCCGTGTCGAGGGACGCGGCGATCGCCCCGTTGTCCCCTATGTGGGCCAGCAGAACCGCCACGGACTGGGCCGCGAGCCTCTCCGGATGGCGCTCGGCGATCGCCCGCCAGTACCCGACGTTCCTCCTCTCGTAGTACTGCGGCTTGGCCCTAAGCGATCTGTGCACCTCCAGCACGTCCTCCCTGCTCCTCCCGGCGACTATCCAGTAGTAGAAGCTGGGGTAGGCGATCGACACGGCCGAGTCGACGGAGCCCTGCGCTATGGGGTTCTTGCCCAGCGTCCCGTCCTCGCAGTCCCTCAGCACGACGCCGGCGTCCCTCCGCCCTATGTTGTACTCGTAGAGCTGGTGGCTCGAGCCGACCAGGAACCAGTAGCCCTCCTTGTAGTGGATGACGGCGTCCGCCTCGGGGTCGTAGAAGGCCGTGTCGCCCTGCGGCGCCTCCATCACCCTGAAGTCCTGGTAGAACAGCACCCTGACGAGGCCGCCGCCCCTTATGTCGACCCTCCTCACGTACACGTCTCTGCCGAAGTCCACGAAGTCGTGGAACTCCATGTCGAGCCCATCCCATTTGGCCCTCATCCTCGCCGTGAGTCCCTCCATCTCCACGGACTTCTCCACGGACTCCAGCCAGGCGAACTTCCCGTCGTGCCATACGCCGACCTTGAACCTCCCGCCGAAGGCGTGGTTGTAGCGGCCGACGTAGGGGTAGTAGAGATCGGCCACGTAGAAGTTCTTGTCCAGCAGGACCGTCAGCCTCCCGTTGCCCAAGACGGCGCTCCTCATAGCGACGACAGAAGCCTCTCCGCCTCGGCCGGCGCGGGCACGGCCTCGTTGTCGCCCCTCACCGTGACCACGAGGGTGGACGCGGCTGCGGCCAGGTCCAGAGCCCTCTCCGGCGGGGCGCCGGATAGGTACAACGCCGTGAAGTAGCCCGCCATGGCGTCGCCGGCCCCCGTGGGGTCCTCCACGGGCACCGCGTAGGCCCTCCTGAAGTATCTGCCCCCGTCGTGGAACACGTAGGCGCCCCTCGCCCCCTCCTTGTAGACCAACGTATCGACCCCCAGCTCCCTATATCTCCGATAGGCCTCCTCGGGGTCCGCGGTCCCCAGCACTATCTTGGTGTCGTCGGGGTCCGTGAAGAGCACCTCCACGCCTCCTCTCAGAGCCCTCAACACGGCCTCCCTCGCCGCCTCGGGGCTACGCCATAGAGCCGGCCTTATGTTGGTGTCGAAGGTCCTCCTGGCCGCGTGCTCGAAGGCGAGGTAGACCGCCTCTCTGGCCGACTCGCTTATGGCTAGGGTTATCCCCGTCGAGTGGACCGCGTCGGCCGACCTGAGGTAGCCGACGTCGACGTCCTCGGGCGAGAGGCGGCTGCCGGCGCTCCCCCTTCTGTAGTAGACCAGCACGGATCGGCCGGGCACGGGGTAATGCCTCTGGACGAAGTATATGCCCGTCGGCGCTTCCCCGTCGACCTTGACCCTCGACACGTCGACGCCCCTCCCCCTCAGGTATTCCAGAATGGCCCTCCCGAACTCGTCGTCGCCGACTCTGGCCACCAGCCCGCAGGACGCGCCGGCCATCACGGCGGCGACGCAGAAATTGGCCTCGGACCCCGCCACATGCCTCTCGAAGTAGTTGACGTATCGCAGGGGGCCCGGCGTCACGGCGTTCAGCTGCACCAGGGGCTCGCCGAGGGCGGCCAGCCTGATCATGGAGCGAGCTTGGACCTGGCCTGAGCCACCGCCGCCCTCAGCCAGGCCCTCTCCTCGGGGTCCAGCGGATATATGGGAGGCCTCGGCTCGCCCGCGTCGTAGCCCTGGAATATCTCGACCAGTTCGTACACCGCCGATGAATACCCCAGGGGCCTGGCCGCCTCCAGCACCTCGTCTATGGCGAACTGCAGAGAGCGGGCGCGCTCCAGATCGCCGCGCGCGACGTACTCCCTGAGCCGGGCCAGGGCCTCGGGGACGTAGTTGGCCGACGAGGCGACGACGCCGTCCAGGCCCACGGAGAACGAGGCCAGGACCAAGGAGTCCGACCCGTTGTAGACCCTCATGTGGGGCATGAGCCTCTTGTACGCGAGCGTATGCGCTATGCTGTCGTTGGTGTCCTTGACGCCCTTGAGGCATCCTATCTCCCTGGCCGCCTTGGCGTCGACGTCCCTCCCGACCGCCGCGGGGTAGTTGTATAGGTAGACCGGCCGGGTGGTGGCGGCGCAGAGGTCTCTGAAGTACTTCGCTATCTGCCTCTCGGAGAGCCTGGGGAAATAGTAGGGCGGGACGGAGGCTATCGCCTCGACCGCGTCGAACCTCTCGGCGTATTTGGCCAGGGCCAACGCCTGGTCCAGGACGAGCGAGCCCACCTGGAATATGACCCGCCTCGCGGCCGACGCGGCGGCCTCCAGGAGGGCCTTCCTCTCCTCCACGGAGAGAGCCGGGCCCAGCCCGGTGGTCCCCGCCACGAATATAGCGTCGACCCCCTTCGCCGTTATGTTCCTTATATGCTCGGCGTATAGGTCGAGGTCGAGCCTGCCGTTTCTAAAGGGCGTGACGACAGGCGCTATTATGTCCATGCCCCCTAAAACGACATCTATAAATAGAGTTTCCCGTTCCGACATGGCGAAGATATCGGAGATAGAGCCCATAGTCCTCTACGAGCAGGAGGCCGACGCCAGATGGGCCTCCTACTCGATACTGGTCAAGGTCGTCACGTCGGACGGGAGGGCCTCCTACGGCGAGGCCGTCCCCACGTTGAGGGTGCTGCCCGTCGTCTCGGCGGTGAGGCAGGCGGCCAAGGCCTTCGTGGGGAGGGACCCCCACGAGATCTACGCCGGCTTCTACGAGTGGTACCGCCAGGACTTCTTCCTATCCCGCTCCTTCGAGAGCGCGACGGCCCTCAGCGCTATAGACATGGCGCTCTGGGACCTGAAGGCCAGGGAGCTCGGCGCGCCGCTCCACGAGCTCCTCGGCGGGGCCATACGCAGGAGGGTCCCCGTATACGCCAACGGCTGGTATGGGGGCTGTAGGGACGCGGGCTGTTTCGCCGAGAGGGCCAGGGAGGTGGTGGGGAGGGGGTACACCGCCCTCAAGTTCGACCCGTTCCGCGACAGCTTCAACAGCATATCCCCCAGGAGGCTCAAGGAGGCGGAGGAGATAGTGGCCGCCGTCAGGGAGGCCGTCGGCGAGGAGGTCGACGTGTTGATAGAACACCACGGGCGTTTCGACGCCAACGCGGCCGTGGAGATAGCCAAGAGGCTGGAGCCGTACGGCCCGTATTTCATGGAGGAGCCGGTCCACCACGAGGATCTGGAGGCCTACAGGAAGTACAAGGCCGCGACCGGCCTGCGGGTGGCCATGGGCGAGCGGCTCATAAGCGTCAAGGAGGCTCTGCAGTATCTGGCCGAGGGGCTCGTCGACGTGATACAGCCCGACGCCTGCAACATAGGCGGCGTCACCGGCAGCGTCAAGACGGCGACGCTCGCCGAGGCCTTCAGCGTGGAGGTGTCCTATCACAACGCCTACGGCCCCGTCCAATTCGCCGTGGAGGTCCAGCTCTCGGCCGTAACGCCCACCCTCTACAGGCTGGAGTCCTTCTACGACTTCTGGCCCAGATGGAAGAGGGAACTCATAGGCGATCCGTTCAGGGTGGTCGACAGCTCCGTCGAGGTCCCCAGCAGGCCGGGCATAGGCGTCGACGTGGACGAGAGGGTAGTGGAGAGGTACAGGGCGGAGCCCCGGGAGATACAGCCGACTGAGGAGCCCGTCTGGGTCGTCAGGGGGACCTGGGGGTGAGGGGGCGGGCCCGCCTCCAGGCCCCGGCCTCCCGCGGCGGCCCGGCGGAGCCCGCGCGGCCTCGGCGGCGGGCGTCCCGCGATCCGGGCCGACGCGGCCCAGGCGCTAAACTTTATACCTCCCAAGTTACTTGGGAGGTATGTTGTTCAGAGAGGCGCCGGTGGACAGGCCCGAGGAGCTCTTCGACAGGGAGGCCGAGTTCGGGGAGCTCCGGGGGGCGCTGGGCGCCGGGAGGCTGGTGCTTCTGCTGGGCATGAGGCGCGTCGGGAAGACCTCGCTCGCCAGGGCCGCCACGCACGACATGCCCCGGGCGTATGTGGACCTGAGGGAGTTCGAGTGGCGCCAGTACCTCACCTGGGACGACTTCTACGCCGCGTTGCGGTCCGCGCTCCCGAGGTCGAGGAGGGCGGCGGAGTTCCTCTCGCGCATCTCCGGCGTGTCTGTCGCCGGCGTCGAGGTGGAGTTCGCCAGAGGCAGCCGCCGGCCCCCTCCGCCCGAGGTGCTCAAGGCCCTCGACGAATGGGCTGGGTCGGAATCCCGCCGGCTGGTCGTCGTGCTCGACGAGGCGCAGGAGCTCTACAAGCTCAAGGGAGGCTCCCTCGCGCCGGTGCTCGCCTGGGCCTACGACAACCTGAGGAACCTGGCCTTCCTGCTCACCGGCTCCAAGGCGGGCCTCATGCACAGGCTGCTCAAGCTGGAGGACCCCGAGTCGCCCCTATACGGGCGGCGCGTCCAGGTGGTGAGGCTCGGCCCCCTCCCGCGGGAGAAGGCCCTGGAGTTCCTGTCCAGAGGCCTCTCGGAGGCCGGCGTGGAGCACAGCCCCGCGCTGCTCGAACGCGCCGTGGACAGCCTCGGCGGCGTCATAGGCTGGCTCTCCTACCTAGGCCTCGAGGCGGTGAGGGCCGGCAGGCTCACCGAGGGGCTGATCGAGGAGGCCGCGGACAAGGCGGCGCGCCTCGCCTGGGGCGAGTTCTGCAGATTCGTGAGGCTGAGGGGCTCCATGCGCTATCTCCACATAGTCGCGGCGGCGGCCGAGGGCGCCACGTGGTCCGAGATAAAGAGGTACCTAGAGATAAGAGAGGGGCCCGTCAACGACGCCGAGGTCGGCAGATTGATCAAGTCCCTGGTGGACGAGGGGTGGCTGGAGAAGGGTGAGGCCTACAGGGTGGCCGACCCCCTCGTCAGGCGCGCCGCGAGGAGCGGGTGGGGGTGCTGACGTCGAAGGTATGGGGAGCCCGCAGGCCCCCTGCCTCCCCGGCCGTCGGGGCGGCGCCGTCGACTTCGGGCGCGATGGCGGACGCCCTCAGCCTGGTTTAGGACGCGTCACCCATCGGCGCCGCTTCCGTCATCACGGCCGGTTCCGCCTGCGCCGTTAAAAACGTTGCCCCCGGGCTCCAATTGATTTATAAGCCGGTTGAGGTAGAGTCGATGGTTAGATATCTGAAGGGGGAGCTGATCTCAGTCATCGAGGCCTACGACAGGGCGGGCCAGCAGGTCGGCGTCATGCTCATAGGCACGGACGAGTGGGACGACAAGGCCCTCCCCATAATAATCGGGAGCTCCGAGATGATATCCATCAAGAAGGGCCTGGGGGAGCTCGACTTCCCGCGCCCCCTGAGCCACGACCTCCTCATCGAGATCCTCGAGACGCTGGGCGCCGCGGTGGAGAAGGTGACGATAGACGCCATGATAAACGGCACCTACACCGCCACCCTCTACGTCAAGGACAGCTCGGGCAGGAGCCACGCCTTCGACGCCAGGCCCAGCGACGCCGTGGCGCTCGCCGTGAGGTCGGGCGCCCCCATATTCGTGGCGGAGACCCTGGCCGACCTCGCCGAGGATATCTCCAACTATATATCCCCCCCGAGCGGGAAGGTCGGCGACTGACGGCGGTCTTAATTCCGAATTGTTTAATAACCCCGCGAGAATATATCCCGCATGGACGAGATAGACAAGAAACTGCTGGAGCTGCTGCAGATGGACGGCAAGAAGACGCTCCAGGAGCTCGCGGACGTTGTGAACAGGCCGAAGACCACCATAGCCTCCAGGATCAAGAGGCTGGAGGACAAGGGCTACATAATAGGCTACAAGGCGGTCGTGAACCCGTTCCTCCTGGGGTACCAAGTGCTGGCCTTCGTCATGGCGAGCGTGAGGAGGGGCGAGTTCAGAGGCGAGAAGCCGCTCCAGGAGCAGCTCGCCGAGAAGATCCTGGCCGACTGCTCGGGCAAGGGCGACCTCCCCTTCGTCGAGGAGGCCTACATAATCACAGGCCCCTACGACCTCCTCCTCAAGGTCTGGGCCCGCGACATAAGGCAGCTCTCGTCCTTCCTGGTATCCTACCTGGCCTCGCTCCAAGACATACAGAGGACCGAGACCCTGATGGTCCTCGAGATAGTCGAGGACTGGAGGAGGCGCCACATGCCGGTAGTCGCGACGACTTGAGGGCCCAGCCGCGCCCCAGGCGCGCCCAGCTAGGCAGGCCGGCCCTCATTTATGGCCACGCATCGCCCCCATCCCACCTAACCGGCGGGCGCAGCCCCCCTGGAGGTCGGCCGCGTCACGGCTTGGGCCACACTACGACGATGCCCATGGAGCTCGCGACGGCCGCCACGGCGTCGGGGTTCCTGTCGTGGATGAACGGCGTTATCACGTAAACGGCGTCGACCTTCCTGCCGGCAATGGCGCCGAACAGCTCTCCTAACACTGTGTAGGTGCGCGATGTCCCTGAGCACCTCCAAGTCATTGCTCGCTTTAAGCGGCACAACCGTTGGGTGGGCGAGTTAGGGAGGCCGAAAGCCTCACAGTGGAGCGTTGTTTTGGAGAGGATTAACGAGAGGGGTGAGGAGCCTGTTAAGGCAATGATCGCGCTCAGTAAACCATCAAACATACCGCTACTATTCACTAGTAAATCAGCGACACAGATGCACGTTTGGGGACCCCCAAGCATTAATGAGCTTGGTTATGATTTAGCGGTAATCCCCGTTTTCCACGGGGGCGTTCTCCCGAGGGGCATGGGGGCTAGGGTTTACCTAGGCAAGGATCGTGAAGGCAAGGAATTAGAGATTGACCTCAAAAGTTTGCCCAACTGGTTTGTCCTGGTGACCGGCGAACCGGGGATGGGCAAGACCTGGGTCACGGGCACGATGGCGTACAGGCTGATGAAAAGTGGGATCACGGTGCTCATCCTAGACCCACACGGTGAGTACTTAAGGATTCAAGGCATCGAACCCATTGACGTGAGAAGGAAGTTCATCAACTTCTTCGAGTTAAAAATATATTGTACGCGAGGCAAGGAAGTTCGGGACGGGACTCCTAATCGTTACACAATTGATAGGGGACGTCGAGGAAGACGTCATCAAGAACATGGCAATGATGATAATACTAGGCGGGAACGAGGCATACGTCAACGAGGTTGCTGAGGTGCTGAACCTAACCGATGAGGACAAGAGGTGGTTATCAACAGCCCTACCACCACACATGATGGGCTTAACAACGAAAGCACTAGTCAAAATGGGACCAATAACGAGGCAGGCAGTGATAGAGCTGGAGCCGGTGATCAAGGGATTGGGCTGAGTTAGCAATATATTTTATATTGTTTAAGTATTGTAGATTCTATGGCGAATGTGGATTTAGCGAAGGTGAGTAAGTTGCTTAATACGGCTAAGGTTTTGTCGTGGACAGCGATTGTCTTAGCGATTATTGGTTGCGGTCTATCGATATCTACGGACTTCCTCCCGCACGAAATCGCTTCATACACGCTCTTAGCATATTTACTTTTGTTTGCATTGGCGTTTTACTCCTGGCTCTGTGTTAGCGATGAATTTGTGGATGTGTATCACGAGCTCCTGTTCGCGTCATTTAAGGTATCCCTACCGGACTCGACAATTGAAGGAACAATCAATTCGTTTGCAAAATATTTCGTATACACACCCCTTTTCTACACCCTGCTCTTCATGGGTATCCTGAACATCGCTTTCTACGGATCAACGAGGGCATCGGAAATTCATAACATAATATTGCCGCCACAGTCATCATCAGTGCCATTGCAACCGTTCGTGAGCACCTTAACCGTGGCGATACCAGTCGCCGTATCGATGATCCTGGGGTTGAGCAGGTGGTATAGTGATCCAATATTAAGCAATCCCTGGTGCATAATCCAGCTGCAGGATGTTCTTAAGGAGAGCCTTAAGGGCAGTAGGGGGCAGTTACTAGCGTTTTCCATCGGTACATTATCCTTCTTAGCACTCTCGCTCCTCCTCATGTCCACGACGTTAACGCCAAAAACCGACGTTTTAACCATACTCTGGGCATCGTTTATCCTAGGCATAACCCTCGGCCTACTAGCAGGCGCTATACATTACTTGATATTGGATATAACGATAAGCGACGTTATGCACCTATATTGCTCAATGGAATCACTCAAGAGAGAACTAGCAGGGCAAGGAGAACGGCGCATCGGTGCTCAAGGGGCAGAGGCGCGATAAGCTTATTTTAAATTAAGACATAGGTTGAGGTGAGTTATGGCTAATTGCCTCGTCTACTACGACAAGAGCAGGGCCACCTCGTGGATCGGCGACGCCGCAGGTGAGGTCCTAGCCGGTGAGCTTGAGAGGATGGGTTTCAACATTGTCAATGCCGTTGAATTAAGGCAGAGGATGGAGGATACCGTGAGGAAGAACGAGGCAGGGAAATACGTAGTCGTCTTCGCAAAGGACGTGGTGCCTCACGACGTATTTGACGTGATAGACGAGAACAACCCATTTACCAAGATAGAGATTGGCGATGAGAGCGTTAAGGCGCCGAATATCGCTAAGCCGCCTAGTAGCTCATTGCTCATGAAGTTCATATACAATGGCGGTGTCGTTGTTTGGCTTGGTGATATACCGTTCTGGTACGTGACTAACCCTAAGAATGGTATGGATAAGCTTGATTCATGGTTCCGTAATGTAGTTAATCCATTCACAATACTAGGAACAATACAGATCTTCACATACCCAACTATTTCATCACCACAACCAGCCATGAACACTCTCGAGGACTTAGAGCTAGGTGTTTACCCATCCCAGAGACCTGTGCTGTACTCGCAAGATCATGTAAAGGATGTTAAAAATATGGGTGACGTTAAGAGAATACGCGGTAAATGTCGTGGTGGTGAGTTAATACCGCTGGTAAAAACAATCGTTGTTATCGGAGTCCCGAACCCATGGCGTATATCGCTTCCAAATGGACAGGTTGTTGACATGCTCGAGATCCTAAACAGAGCTACTAAAGTAACAACCGTCGAATCGACAATAAGAGAAAGCGAGATTAAGGCACACTTTTTCGCCGTAAGTGGGACCCGTAGTGATGAAAAGGGAAGGCAAATAATTATGGAGACTATACCAAGTAAAGTCCCGATATACTTCGAAGCATACTCCTCATGGATTAAATGCATGGGTAAGGGCATATTCATCCGGCTATGGGACTACGAAATAAGGCTCGATAAGGATGGGAACGCGACCGTGACTGAGGAGGAGGTGAGGGGCATGGCCAGGAAGATTAAGGATTTATTGGAGAGACTCGGTATTAAATGCGAGGATAAACCCCAACATCATCTTCAACCAATCAGGTTTAAATTCAATCAACAATACCACACAATTAATGCCAGAAAGCCAGGGTAGCCCCAAAACACCGAGGAAGCCCTACCGAAAAGAGACAACGAAAACCCGAAAGCCGAGGGTATATTGGACTCCGTGCGGTGCTTATGGGATTACTTAGAGGGCGTCGCGGAAGAGAGGTTGGAAAGACCCATCACTAAGCTCGATAAAATATACCTTAAAATTAAATCACTAGTACCACCACTAGTGGTCGCTTTTCTATTGTCTTTTGTTATTTTTATTATCATGATCCTTTTTCCTAAGTTAACGGAAATGATGCCAACAACATTAATAAAAATACCCATAATAATAGCTTTTATACTTGCAATTATACTTATGATCATATTCGTAATTCTTATTATTATTAAAGATGCACCTTATCACATCATTCCAATATTTGGTTTTAGAGGGTTAATTAGGATACTACCAGCCCTGATCAACGAAGAACTTAAAGGCAAACTCCCCAAGGATGTTGAGAAGGACGCCCAGAAATACATCGAGAATAAGAATAAGAAATACCGATGCATGAAACGCTTCAGAGGCAATGCCACTGAGGCGCTTAGTAGGATTATCAAAAGCATCTTCGTCCTAATGCTGATTAATTTGATTTTATTATCATTTATAATATTATTTTTTGTAATAGGTTCAATTCTAATAATTCTACATCTATTAGGATTGAAGATATCATCGATATCGTTAATTGAAAGCGCAGTTACTAAGACTGTTGTTGAAATCGCCTTATGGGTTCTCGGCGTTGCCCTCTCCATAGTCATGGGCCTCTTCCTCTTCAGCAGCCAGGCCAGGTTTGATGCGGATACCCTGCGTTTCGTCTATGACGTGAAGTTTACAGTTCTTGAGTGGTTTGTATTCGCGGTGTTTCTGATCATAATATCGGTGATGGTGCCACCATTTGTAGCCATCTTATTTACGGTACCCGCAATCATCGCATTAATCATAAGCATCACCGTTTACATAATACTGGCCTCCGCAACAATCGACTACATGCAACTAGCAAGAAACAACCAAGGAGAAAACTAAAGCCCGTAGAGTTAGGGCTTCGGGGCTAGGTCTCATGTTTAGATTATTGCGAGGTGCGTCGTCAAGGCTGGTAGGTATTGACCTAATCCATGCCTACATCCAACTCCTCACTCATCGCCTTTCTTATTGCCTTCAGTACCTCCTGCCCGAATTCGTCAGCGTGCCTCCTGGCCACCTCCTCGGCTTCTTCCCTCTTCTCGCCGGGCTCGTGCATGATCGAGTTCCTGACATCATTGACCCTCCTGTCCTCGAACTCGCATGTTAAACTGTAATCATTACAGAATGCCTTGGCCCATGAATCACCGAACTTCCTCTTATAACCCTTCAACGAGGCGAGCATCTCGAAGGCTATGAAGAACTTCAGGAACCTATCCAGGGGATCCTCATCGAGACCCCCAGAAACCCACCACTCAATGACCCTCAGCAACTCCTCAGCCCTCTTACTGGTACTGGGGTTTCGTAAGGCATCTCTGAGCTTGTTCATGAGATTTATGGCTCTCTCGAGAAGTCCCTCATTGAGTTGAGTTTTACTCCCCGCTGTTGTTTTCATACTTGTGATTACGCCAGCCGCGTTTATGGACCGCCAGGTTATAACGAGGTTATCCACATCGAAGCCTACGCCCTGAACAAGGCTCATGGCGTAAACAAACAGCTCAGCCTCTCTCCTACCCAACTCATTAATCACCTCCGGACTATCACCAACCACATCAATCTTAAACACAACCCTACCACCCTCACAACCCACCTCAACACCACCAACCTCGAATTCATTAGGCGGACAACTAAAATCTACGCGTAAACCCCTCAGGGCGAAACTAACCACGCCCCTATACACAGTAATCTTAATCTAAAGCATGAACTTAAAACCTTTTTCAATAATTAAGTGGCGTAAAAATAGGATAATACGTAAAACAACGCATAACAACGAACCCCTAGTTTTAATCGCATCGCTAAACACTTTTTGCATTACTCGCCTAGGCCACATATAAGGCGGTAATGAAGAAGCAATAAGGTCGAAGCATAAGGTACTGCGCCACATGCAGCAGCGATGGGCAATAAAGACGCATACGTTGATACCAGACCCTGAAAGGTCAGTAAGGTCAGTGGGACCATGCACATATTTGGGAGGATGAATCCGCTTAAGTAAAATACAAGGCTTGCAAATGCGCCTAAGGCTATGACACTGGCAGAGAGAAGAAGTATGGATGCCACGTGAGTAGAGCTTGTGATGCCTTTACCTATGAATGCTTCAGCAATGATTAATAAGAATGTAATTATAAGCAGAAGATAGACGCTTAGATATTCAGAATCAATGAAGAAGATTAATAAAAAGTACAGAATAGGCCAAAACGCGACGAAATAAGTAAAGAAGAGCCTTAAGGAGTGAAAAACAAGAAGTCGCATATCACCTACACACAGCCCACTCCTAAGGTATAAAATACGTCTATACAGTATATCTGAGAAAGGCAGTGCCAATAGGGGCAACACAATGATTATAAGCATAGGGAAACCATACTTGATCTGTGCTAATTTTGAAATAGTAAATAATGATGCAACAGCTTGACCCACGAGTATCGTAATATTTCCTGCCGGTACACCGCACTGCTGGAGGTATTTATTAAGTGACGTCATGTTTATGGGATAACTCACATAAGCCATCCCCTCATTAATTATGTAAACAAACGAATGAGATATTCCACAGCATTTTTGGAGATAATAAAGACTGAGAAAGCCTTCTATCATAGACGGCATATTTGTTATCGCATCACGGAACACAGGGAGAAAAGCGTAAAATAAGAGGAGATATCCAAAAATAATATAAATAGGCGCATTTACAAGTAAGAACAATGAGATATTGTACTCTCTTGATTCTAAGTAAATTAATTCAGCTATAAAAAATGCTACGAGCATTATAAGCATTATTTCTAAAGGAATAGAAATAAGGAAATAAATGCCAAGGGGCAACATAAGAAATAAAGCGGTTAGGTATAAGAGAGCAATTACTAATCTTGATTGAGGAGTTCCACTTTTAGAAGCTCTGGGTGCTTTCATTCAGTTCCCTATTTTCAATTAATAATTTATAAATCTTTATCAACCTGTAGGTCTCGATTACTGTGATTACTGCACATTCCTTATTGACAGTGCAACGATTAAATCAATGGCTAAACTTTCGATACTATAGGACGTAATATTCGGGAGGTTAGGGAGAAAACAGCATATGGATTAGCCTTGGCGCAAATTATTAGATTGTTGCGTCGGTTCTAAATGGGCCGTATTATGTAAAAAGAGCAATTACGGAGTCGTGGAACACGCTTGTTAGAATATATTAATCACTTCGCCACCGTATGCGTCTCCCTACTGAACGCTGTCCGGTTTTCTCGGTCTCAACCCGTGAGCACATGATGCGGTGGTGAATTATAGACAGTGTTAGTGCGTAGGGTATGGCGCCGGAGATCCCGGCAAGGGGTAACGAGGATTCATACATGCCTAACACGTCATTAATGCCTGTGAAGCAGGTGCTCGGTAGGATGAAACCACCGATATAAAACGCAGCCACCGTGTAAAGCAGTGAGGAAACAACGCTAATTAGGAGGGCTACCCATAGCCACGGTGAGCTGGTCCCACCGTTGTGTATCATGAGAACTTCAGCAATCAATACGAGGAATGTTGTGATAAGCATGGCGTATGCGTACGGGAACTCCGAAGAACTAAGTATGGCCAGGGAATAAACAACAATGCCGAAGCCCGTGAAATAAGTAATTAAAGTCATGGCCATATACGAACCGAGCAACCACCTATCATCACGACATAAGGTATCGTATGCCTTCTCCTTATCCCCAGTACTGTACTCTAGGAGCTTCTTTAACAGAGGGATTGTTGGTAGCCAAAAAACCAATAGGATTACGATTATGGTGAATGCTTCTATAAATAGCATAACGAAGGATTGTGACAGCGCAGCTTTAACAAACATTGTTTCGTTTGAACCTACTGGACTAATCGCTGTCTGGTTTAATGAAATCCCACCACATACTTTGTAGCAATGGGAAAGCTTGTACATCGTAAGGGTTGCATTGACTATTGAGAAGCTCTTTGTAAGTGGAGGTACTATATTAATACTAATTAAGGTAGTCACGATGAGAGTTATGTATGAGATTAGAACGACGATAATTATGGGAAATAATGCTAAGAAGCTTAAGCCTGCAATTATGCGTTTTTTCAGTAAGGGTGGCACCTGCCATAAATACTTTCTATCAAGCCTTAAAGCGAATATTACAAAAGATGTGAGGAAAGGTATTACCCACACTATAATTATTATCCATGAGAATACGATATAAATTACGGGTATTTTGTGAGATAGTAAATACGATAGGCACAGTAAGGTTGCTATCATCTCAACTATAAATATAATTGCATATGTGATTTCATCTCGATCTATTTTTCTCCGTCTTGCCACCACGTTGTTTCTTCCCTTTACCTGCTTTTTGTGGGTTTTGATTATTTATTTGTGCCTTCATGGGTTTGGCTTGTTCCTTGGCGTTTCTGTGCCTTGTTTGTGGTTGTGTGTTTGTGGTGTGTTACTATCAGTGTTACTGTGGGTATTAGCCCGGCTATGTGTGTTGTTGGTATTGGTGGTTTGAGTAGGAGCTCGGTGGCTAGGTAGGCAGCCACTAACGCGAGCATGGCGATCGCAGCGATCACAGCACCCATGTACATCCTAGCGAGCGTATTCTTCGAAACCACCAACCGCCTGGGCAAGTCCCGCGCGGATATTATGGCGACGTAAATGGTCGCGGCAAACACGTACTCCGTGTATATTGATGTGCCGATGCTCGGTTTACCACCGCCAACCCAGGCAATGAGCGATGTCATGTACGATGAGGCTATGGCTAGGGCGAAGGATTGAGTTAGAAACGACTCACTGAGGACCACCCTACCCAACACGTACTCCGATGTCCACAGTGTAATGATGACCTCTGTGGCGAGTACGACCGTGGGTACGACCACGGACTCAATGAAGTATAGCCAGGGTGGGTAGTGGAACATCAACGACTCGTAGGCATTGAATGGTGAGGTTAGGTAGATAATGAGCATTTGGCAATTAAGGATCGGCCTAAGCCCGGTGGTGTTCACCGACGCCCAGTAGGCAATGAGCGGTTTCGGTATTATGGCTAGCGAAGCCCAGTAAAGGGCGGTGTAGGTCAGCAACACGGCGAGTAGGGAAACAACAACAAACCCAAGACGCACCACAAAGCCACAAGCCGCATTAAGGCAAACAAATACCTTACCCCCAAACAACACAACAAACGTAAGCATGGCCACAACATCACCGCATGAAAATAATTAGCGTGTATGGCTGAATAACTAAGAGATCGAGAAGCACCTAACGAAGCCGGTCTTCTCGGCGTTGCGATAATTCATCAATGCCTTGGCTGGGTTATCGACATAAATGAGCTTTACTGACATTTCCTTATTCCTTCAATACTCAATAACGACCTCACCACCAACCTCATACAAGCAATACCTATCAGCACTGCCCAAGACCTCCCTGGCAATGCGTAAACCAGTCCTGATGGCATCATCAATCGTTAAAGCCATAACCTCCACGGGAATAAATAGGTCGTCTTTGTATAGGAACCAACGCATTACTCATGTGGGTATGGTTATTGTTTTTATGGTTTACCTTAACCTTTTATTTTTATGCTCAATTTCTCCTTGAGGTACTCACCTGGGCTTAACAAGTGTAGCCAGTCCCTAATCCTCTGCCGGTACTCCAGGGC
>Ga0081473_151005_pt2 | contig 32975 bp, 34 predicted proteins | sample CisSprmetagenome_FD_70977 | JGI IMG/M metagenome (GOLD analysis project Ga0081473, IMG submission 70977) | Hypoxic/sulfidic aquatic microbial communities from Cistern Spring, Yellowstone National Park, USA v2 (version 2) | ecosystem: Environmental > Aquatic > Thermal springs > Hot (42-90C) >...
CCGGTCTGGAGATCGGCTCGACGCCGCTGATGTACGTGCTGCTGGCCGCCCTGGCCGGAGTGGTCGCCGCCCTCGTCGTATACAGGAGGAGGAGGGCGGAGGAGTAGGGGGAGGCGGCAGAATCCAATATAAGGTTTTTTAGGGCCCCGGCAGGAGCCCACATGAGGATCGGCCTGCCGGCCATCGGCATACCGGCCCTGCTGCTGCTGGCGCTGGCCGCCGCGGCGGCCCACGCCCAGGGCGCGTGGCTGCTCAGCAATGGCCCCTACGCCCTATCGACTGCGGGCTGGTATCTGGCCTGGTATCCGCCGTACGCCGTGCCCATGAACCTGACGCTCATCAACGTGACGTGGTACAAGCCCAACTACCCCATATGGTTCAGGGGCACGTACGACGTGGTCGTCTGCTCGGGCTACACCTGCGACGACGAGCCGGCCACCATCTACGTGGTCCAGTACGGCCTCACGATGGTCAACCCCTACACGACCAAGCCGGGCACCATCATTATCGACGACGTCGAAGATTACATCCGGTATATATGCAGGCACGGCGCCATGGTCGCCCCCATAAACATAACGGTGCTGAACCTCACCACCCAGATATGGGTCTCCGACGTCTACTGCCTAGCCGGCGATCAATGGTACTGGCTGAGGTGGCTGCCATATGGCCTCCCCTACTTCGTCAACAAGGTCGAGTTCGTCAACGCCTCCGGCATAAAGGTGGATACGCCGTTAGGGGGCTTCTACAACCGCGTCCCCGCCGGCTGGTACCTCGACCCCGTCAGCAAGGCGGTGTTCAAGATACCGGGCGCCAACCTGACCCTCCTGGCGGAGCTCCAGAGCGTCGAGGGGAAGTTGCAGGTTCTTGAATCCCAGCTCGCCTCGGTGAGGGCCGAGCTGGGGGCCAAGTCGGCGCGGCTCGCCTCGGCCAACGCGACGATCGCCCGGCTGGCCGCGGCCCTCGCCCAGCTCAACGCCACGATGGCCCAGCTCAACGCGAGCCTGGCCCAGGCGAGGGCCTCGTCGGCCCAGCTCTCCGCCGAGAACCAGGCCCTGAGGGCACAGCTGGACGCCCTCAACGCCACGCGCGCCCGGCTCGAGGCTGAGGCCGCCCTCTACCGGTCCCAGCTGGGGACGTGCCGGTCGCAACTGGACGCGCTCCAGACGGCCAACGCCACCCTGACGGCCCAGGTGGCCCAGCTCTCGGCCGAGAACCAAGCGCTGAGGGCCCAGGCGGCCGAGCTCAACGAGTCGCTGGCCAGGCTGAACGAGACGTACGCCTCCCAAGTGTCCCAGTTGCAGGCCCGGCTGGAGGCCTCGACGCGCGTCGCCTGGATAGGCACGATAGTCGGGGTAATTGCCGGGGCGGCGGCCTCGGCCGTAGTCCTCAAAAAGCGGTGGTAGGGCGCAAGCAAGACGTAACCGCAAGGTAGGGTTTTTCCCGCCTCCCTTTTCCCCGTCCATGGAGGACCTGATAGCGGCGGCCATCTTCATAATCGCGCTGACGGCGCTGTTTGTGCTGGCCGTGTTGACCGTTAGGCCGTTCCTACCTGCCGAGGTGGTGAGGAGGAGCCGGAGGGAGAGCGAGACGGAGAGCAGAAGCACTTCGCCAGGAAGCACATCGCGGACGTCTTAGGCTGAGCCACTTCGCAAAGATGTCTGCGAGCTCGGCGTAGAGGGTGGGGACCTCCTTCCTCAAGCCAGGCCCCTCAGAAACATGCCGTCGATGGGCGGCCGCCGTAACGTGATATTAAAAAGCCGTTATATATTATCCCCAGTGCCGAGGCTGAAGGAAGCCAGGTGGCGGCTGGAGTGGGAGGAGGACCTCATAAGGGCTTGGGAGAAGGAGGGGCTCTTCGCGATTAGGATAAACCCCGACGGCGACTATCTCGTGATAGACACGCCGCCTCCCTATCCCTCCGGCAGACCCCATATAGGCGGGACCGCCCACTACGCGCAGATAGACATGGTGGCGCGTTTCTTCAGGATGAGGGGGTACAACGTCGTCTTCCCGTTCTATCTAGACCGCAACGGCCTGCCCGTCGAGGTTCAAGTGGAGAAGAAGTATGGGGTGAACGCCCACGAGGTGCCTCGCGAGAAGTTCCTGGAGATGTGCAAGGCCGAGCTAGACAGCTTGGAGAGGGACTTCGTGTCTGTATTCCGCAGATGGGGCATGTCGTTCACCTATTGGGATAAGGGGACCGACAGCGAGGAGTACCGCGCCATGACGCAGAAGACCTTCATAGAGCTGTGGAGGCGCGGTCTGATATATGAAGCCGAGAGGCCCACGCTCTGGTGTCCGCGCTGCCGCACAGCCCTGGCGGAGGCCGAGGTGGAGTACAGAGAGGAGGATACGTTCCTGAACTACATAAAATTCAGGGTGAAGGAGACCGGCGGCGACATAGTGATAGCGACGACGCGCCCGGAGCTCCTCCCGGCCACCGTCGCCGTCATCTTCAACCCGGCCGACGAGAGGTATAAACAGCTGGAGGGCTTGCACGCGGTGGTGCCTCCCATGGGCCAGGAGGTCCCCATAGTGCCTCATCCGGCCGCCAATCCCAATTTCGGGACTGGCTTGGTCATGATATCCACGTTCGGCGACACCCGCGACCTGGCGATAGTCAACGAGCTGAAGCTCCCCATAAGGGTCGTCGTAGACGAGAGGGGGCGCATGAGGGAGGGGCCCTACGCCGGGCTGACCGTAAGGGAGGCGAGGGCCAAGATAGTCGAGGATCTCTCGAGGGCGGGGTTGATAGTGAGGCGGGAGCCTCTGCACCACACCGTGCCGGTCTGCTGGCGTTGCGGAACTCCGCTGGAGATAATCACCACGAGGGAGCTCTTCGTGCATCAGCTGAAGTTCAAGGAGCGCCTTCTGGAGCTGGCCGACCGGATGGAGTTCAGGCCGCCTGAGTTCAGGAATATGCTCAAGGACTGGATAAGGTCGTTGGAGCTGGACTGGCCGGTCTCACGCCGCCGTTACTACGCCACGGAGGTGCCTCTGTGGTACTGCAGAAAGGGCGATGGGCTGATGCCGATAGCCCCCGAGGGGGGACGCTACTATAGGCCCTGGCGCGACCAGCCTCCGCCCGAGGTGAAGGCGCAGTGCCCCGACGGCGAACTTGTGGGCGACACGAGGGTGTTGGACACTTGGTTCGACTCCTCCATAAGCTGGATGTACGCCGCCGGCTACACAAAGGGTTTGGGCCTCTTCGAGAAGGTGTATCCGGACAAAATACTGAGGCCCCAGGGCTACGAGATAATCCGCACCTGGCTCTACTACTCGCTCCTCAGGGCCTATCTGCTGCACGGCGAGGTGCCGTTTAGGTACGTCAGGATCAGCGGGATGGGCCTCGACGAGAAGGGGGAGGCCATGCATAAATCCAAGGGCAACATCGTAGATCCGCTGCCGCCGGTGCAGAAATACGGCGGCGACGCGGCCCGCTTCTGGGCCGCCGCGGCGGCCAAGCTCGGGAGCGACTACCGCTATCTGGAATCCCTAATAAAGGAGGGGAGGGACTTCGCGACGAAGATATGGAACATATCGAGGTTCGTCACCTCGTTCGAGGAGCCCTCGAGCTATAAGCTCATGCCGATAGACAGAGCCGTGCTGGCGAGAGCCCACGAGGTGGCCGCGGCGGCGATAAGGGCGTACTCCAACTTCGACGTGTACGAGCCGGCCCTCTCGCTCTACGACTTCCTTTGGCACGAGTTCGCGGACCACTATATAGAGACCGTCAAGTCGAGAGCCTACAACAGAGAGGGGGTGTTCTCGTCGGAAGAGCAGAACGGAGCTATATTCACCCTTTACGCCGTGTTGAAGTACAGCCTCAAGCTGCTGGCGCCCATAATGCCCTTCGTCACGGACAAGATATGGCGCGAGCTCTACGGCAGATCTATCCACAGGGAGCGGATAGAGGATCCGCCGCCTGAGTGGAGAGGTGACCCGTCTCTGTTCGCGTTGATCAAGAGGATCAACGGCGCGGTGTGGCGCCACAAGAACAGGATGGGGAGGAGCTTGGCCGATCCCCTCAACGCCGATCTGTACGTGCCGGAGCCGGCGCTGCAAGCGGCGGAGGATCTGCGGTTGACGCATAAGGCCAATTCGGTTAGGTCGGGCAAGGGAAGGGAGCAGATAGACGAGGAGGGCCTCGTGTGGATAGGGTGATTACACGATCCCCCTTGCCGATCTAGGTATCTCTCCGACCGCCGGCGCGCCCTCGCCGCGCAGTATGCGCCTCAGTATCTCCGCCGCGTTTCTCCTCGACAGCATCTTGTTGTTGTTGCCGCAGTAGGGAGAGTAGACGCATTTGGGGCATCCGTCCGCGCAGTCGCATCTGTCGACTATCTTGAACGCAACCTCGGCGACCTTCCTGAAGTTGCCGAGAAGCAGTTTCGTGGTGCCGTTTCCCCCGACATGGGAGTCGTAGATCACGACCGCCCCGTCGGGGTAGCTGATGCCCCCCAGGTCCGTCTTGGATGCGCCCAGGGCGATCTCGGCGGCCGAGATGAGCACGTGCTCCGTCGCGTGGTAACCCTTGGCCCGCGCCTCCCAGTCGACCGCGTCGTTGGGGCTGAAGCGGACGTGCGGCATGTAGAAGACGGCGCCCTTGGTCTTGAACTCGTAGGATACGGGCTCTATCCGGTATTCCCCCAGGGTCTCGTCTGTGGTGAACCTCTTGAGGGCGTAGCCGTACACGCTGATCTTTATCCTAAGTCTGCCGTACTGGTAGAGGATCCCCTCGGCCCTCCCCTCATCCAGCACCTCCTCCATGTGGGGCTCCATGTCCTCCAGGGCCTGGGTCGTCAGATCCTCGGCGTCCGTCGGCTCCACGACGGCGACCTTCCTGGACAGATCCAGCGACTTCACCATGTAGGTGGAGCCGCCGTGGGCGTATATCGCCTCTGGGTGTAGCTCATACAGGGCGAGGGGGAGCTCCCTATGGCCCAACAATCCGCCGTCCGCCGTCTTGATCTTGACCGCTTGCGGGCTCCCGCGCAGCGACAGATCCGACAACTTCTCGCGGCCGGCCTTGGATATAAGGTAGAAACGCCCCCTCTTTTCCAGATAGCCGGCCGACGCGAGCGCCTCCAGGAGGCGGATCTGGTAGGGGGATAGCTCCTCCTCCCTCAGAGGTCTGTCGACGGCCATAGCAAGCATGTGGAGAGACGCCACGTCCTCGTTTTCGCGCTCCAGGCCCAAGGGCTCAGGCGATCTTGCGAAGAACTCGTCGGGGTAGTTCCTGTAGTAGCTAGATATGGGGTCGTTGCCCAATATCTGGACCACGTAGCCCGTCTGCCCTCGCCTCCCCACTCTGCCGACCCTCTGGAGGTATCTGTTGAAGGTCGGCGGGACCGAGGCGAGCACGGCGACGTCCACATCGCCTATATCCACGCCCAGCTCCAACGTGGGGGTCGCGACCACCACGTTTATCTCGCCCCTCTTGAACGCCTCCTCGACCCAGCTCCTCTCCTCGGCCCCGAGCCCGGCTCTGTGGACTGCGGCATCCTCGCCGTAGCCTTCAAGCTTCAGCGACCTGTATATCATCTCGCTGTACCTATGGCTGTCGGTGAAGACCAGACATTTGAGGCCCTCCTCTATGCATGCCTTGGCCAGATCGGCCGCCTCAGCCCATTTGGACCTAAAACGCGGCCTCACCAGCACCTGCACCAATTCGCCGCGCCTCCCCCTAGGCCCCTGGACCACGTTCGCCTTCCTGCCCAGCAGGAGCTCTGCGAACTCGGCCGGATTGCCCAGAGTGGCCGACGTGGCCACGAACTGCGGCTTGACGAAGCGCTCCAGCCTTCTGAGGAGATAGAACATATGGGAGCCCAGGACTCCGTTGTAGACGTGGAAATCGTCCAGGACGACGTATCTAGACCTCGACACCAGCTGGCGGAATTTCGAGACGTACATGAGGGCTTGGCTGACCATATCGGGGTTGGTCACCAATATGTGGGGCGGGGATTGGTACAATATCCTCCGCTCCCTGGGTGACGTGTCGCCGTCGTAGACCATGGCCCTGACCCCCAGCCTATCGGCGAGGGCCCTTATTCTCCCCAGCTGGTCTCTGGCCAGAGCCTTGGTCGGATACATGATGACGGCCACGGGGGTCCTGAAGGTGTCCAAGCTGTCCTCGAGTATGGGCGCCAGAAACGCCTCGGTCTTCCCCAGGCCCGTCCCGGCGATTATCACCGTGTCTCTCCCCGACCTTATGCTCCTGATGGCGTCGAACTGGAACGGGTAGAGCCTCTCCACGCCCGCGCGTCTAAGCGCTTCGGCCACCTCGGCCCTCAACGCGGCGCCTACATCGCAACAGAAATCCGGCGGCTCAGGCGCGTCGGTCTTCACGTAGACTATCTCCCTCCTCGGATCGCCCAGGACTCTGGACAAAAAATCCACGGCGACGCCGATCGGGCGCCTTAAATAGCTGCCGCCTACAGCTTGTAGCCTATCTTCCGCAGGAAGGCCTTCCTCTCCTCCCTATCCCTATCGCCCTCGACGCCCAGAGGCGAGTGCCCGTCGATGACGCCGATGACTCCGCGCCGCTCCGGCTCGACCTCGGCCACCACCACCTTCAGCGGGTTCGCCGTCGCCGCGTGCAGCCTGACGACCTCCGGCACGTGCTTGATCGCGTTCAGCACGTTGATGGGATAGGCGCTCCTTATGTATATGACGAACGTGTGCCCGGCGCCTATCCTCAAGGCGACGTCCACGGCAAGCTTCCGCAACTCCTCGTCGTTGCCCTCATGCCTGACGAGGCGTTTCCCGGAGGCCTCGCAGAAGGCTATGCCGAACTTTATCCCCGGCACGCTGTTGACCAAAGCCTCGTAGAGATCCTCCACGGTCTTGATGAAGTGGGCGTGGCCTATGATCACGTTGGCGCCCTCGGGTATAGGCACGTCCACAATATCGAATTTGATCGACATAGTGGTCAAGGCATCCGGCTTTTTATCTCTTAAGGACGGGGCGCCCCTCGGGCGACTGCTGGCCTCAAGCCGGTGCGCCGTACGGAGCTACACGAGCCCGGTAGGGGGCTGTCGGATGATAGGGGCCAGCTTCACCGCCGATCAGTTGTGGATTCTCAAGTCACCGATCGGCGGCGCGGTTTACCTCATCACTTGCCGCAGATGGCCTTCACCACCACCGAGATGGGCATCACGCCTGAGCGCTTCAGCTCCTCCAATACCTCCTCATTATATATGTCGAGCACTTTGCCCGTGTCGGCGCATATGACGTTTATATGGGGCTCCACCTTGTCGTAATAGGTCCGCCCGTTGTGTTCGAACGATACTATCACGCCGTTGTCTTCAAGCAACTTCAGTATGTTGTACACCGTGCTGACGCTGATGCTCGGCATTTTTGTCTTGACCTCATTTAGTATATCGTTGAACGACGGGTGCTCCTTCCTCTCGAGCTTCTCGAGCACCAGCCTCACGACCTCAATCCTCTGGGGGGTGAGCCTATATCCCTTCTCCTTCAGTATGTTTAATGGAACTTGTTGTTCCACGTAATAGAAACGGGTCCACTATAAAAATATATTTGCCATCTCGGCGGCCTACAGATATATAGGTCTATTTATCCTCCAGCATGAAGGTCGTGGTGGTTGGCGCCGGGATTATCGGCATGGCAACCTCCTACCACCTTAAAAGAATTGCGCCGAGCGCCGAGGTGGTCGTCATCGATATGATGGCCGGGGCGGGCATGGGGGATACCGGCAGGTCGGCCGCAGCCTTCAGGACCATATTCACCTCGCGGCTCAACAGACTTCTGGCTAAGACCACTATAGATTTCTATAAATCTGTACAGAGGGGAGGCCGTAATCTCTCCATGAGGTTTGTCGGCTATCTATTTCTTGCCGGCGAGGCCGAGGCCGGTAGCTTGAAGCCGGTCGTGAGCGAGCTCAAGGCCATGGGCCTCTCCATAGACTTCGTGGATCCTCCGCGCGGCGTTAGGGCTAAGGTGACCGACGACGAGGAGGCCAGGGAGATGGGGCTCTACGATGTGGAGACCGGCGTGCTTATAAGGGACGCCGGGATCCTCGACCCCGAGAAGGTGTTGCGCTACTACGAGGAGCAGTTCATGCAGATGGGCGGCAGGGCCGTCTACGGGGTCAAGATGACGGGTCTTATCGCCAGGCCCAAGAAGCCGCTGGGGATACCAGGCGAGCCCTTCGCGTGGCAGGACTACGAGATAGGGGGCGTGGTCACCAGCGCCGGCGATATCGAGGCGGACGCGGTGGTGTTGGCCACAGGCGCCTGGACCGGCGACCTCGCCGCAACGCTGGGCTACGGCCTGCCGCTGAGGCCGAGGAAGAGGCAGGTCTTCGCGGTCAAGGCCGAGGGGGAACTGAGGTCCATGTTGTACGACGACTCCCTCACGGGCGAGGGCTCCATGCCCTTCTTGATACTGCCGCGCGGAATATACGTGCGGCCGGAGCCCGACGAGGGGAACTTCTGGATAGGGCTGGCAGATAGAAGGGCCTACGGCTTCGAGGATATCGGCGTTGAGGAGGGCCTATGGCGCTACGGGATCTACCCCGTCTTGAGCAAATACATACCTGCGTTCGAGGGGCGGTCTCCGCACAACGCCTGGCACGGCTATTACGACGAGAACGTCGTCGACGAGGTGGCCATAGTCGATAGGCTGGCCGACGGGCTCTACGTGGCGGCGGGCACCAGCGGCAGCGGGATCATGAAGGCGGACGCGATAGCCAGAGTGGCGGCCGCGTTGGTCCTGGGCGAGGGCAAGGCCGAGCTGTTCGGCGGGGTTGAGATCCCCGCCGACGCCTTGGCCAAGAACAGGTGCCTCGAGCCGGAGAGGCTGGTGCTCTAGACAGTATAGTATATCCTCTTCTTGTTCTTGCCTCTGTTCTCCACCTTGAGTATCTTGACCTGGCCTATCTCGGCGGTGTTCCTCACGTGGGGGCCGCCGTCGGCCTGCACGTCGACGCCGGGTATCTCCACGATCCTCAAGACGGGGATATTCGGCGGCGCCCTCTCCGCCAGCTTGGTGATGCCGGGTATCTTGAGCGCCTCCTCCCTGGGCAACCAGTAGACCTTGACCTCTATGCCTCTCGCCGCCAGCTCGTTGAGCTCGGCGACGGCCTCCTCGAAGGCCCTCCTCACCGCGTTCATATCGCCCTCTATGCTGAAGTCGTCCCTCGCATATTCAGGGGTTATCTCGCCGCCGGTTATCAAGGCATTGTGCCTCCTGTACAAAATCGCCGAGAGCATGTGCGCCGCTGTGTGTAGACGCATCTTTCTGTACCTAGGCTCCCAGTCCAGCACGCCCTTGACCGCGTCGCCCGGCTTTAGGCCGTGTTGGCCCTCCACCAGGTGGACCACCTCGTCCCCCTCTCTGGCGGCCCTGGCCCTATACCGGGCCCCGGCAGCCTCCAGATATCCGGTATCGGCCTGGACGCCCCCCTCGCCGTCGTGAAACGCCGTCTTGTCGAGCACCACCTTGCCGCCGAGCACGTCCACGACAGACGCCTCGAACTCCTTTACGTAGCTATCCTCCTGATAGATGAGTTTAGTCCGCATGGCCAATATGACGCATATTAATTATCGTTCGCCGATGGCGGAGGCCTGAGAGATCTTGAACTTAAATCCGCGTTCCTCCAGCCCCCTCAACACCCGCCCTACGTCCAGATTCCCGGGGACCTCGGTCACGAACACCAGCTCCACGTAGTTCGGCCTCTGGTGCGGGTCGTAGCGCTCGTGGTATACGTCTATCACGTTGACTCCGTGTTCGGCCAGGACCGATGCAGCCGCGGCCAGCATGCCGGGCCTGTCGGGGACCTCGCCCACGAACTTGACTATGCGTCCCTGTCTCGCCATGGCCTTATTGAGCACCCTGACGAGTATCGTGGCGTCTATGTTGCCTCCGGACACGACGGCCACGGCCTTCCTCCCCCTGACATCCACCTTGCCCGTCATTAAGGCCGCCACGGACGCCGCGCCGGCGCCCTCGGCGATCACCCTGGTCCTCTCGGCGAGGAAGTATATGGCGTCAGCTATCTCGTTGTCGTCCACCAACACCACGTCGTCGACGTACCTCTCTATGAACTCCATGGTTATCTCGCCGGGCCTCTTGACCGCTATCCCGTCGGCTATCGTGTCGACTCTATCCAGCGTGACTATCCTCCCCTCCCTCAAGGATCTATAGACGGATGGGGCCCCCGCGGCCTGCACGCCGTATATCTTGGCGCTGGGCCTCGCCCGCTTTACCGCGTAGGCTATACCCGAGATGAGGCCCCCGCCGCCGATGGGCACCACCACGACATCTACATCGCCTAGGTCCTCGACCACCTCCACGCCTATGGTGCCCTGACCCGCTATGACGTAGATGTCGTTGTAGGCGTGCAGAAACTTGGTATCCGGCGCGACGAGCTCCGACGCCTTTTTCTCCGCCTCGTAGTAGCTCTCGCCGTGTAGCACGACCTCAGCGCCGTAGTCCATGGTCTTCTTCACCTTGAGCCACGGCGTCGTCGACGGCATGACGACCACCGCCTTGACTCCATGTAGCTGCGCCGCGTAGGCCACGCCTTGGGCGTGGTTGCCCGCAGACGCAGTTATGAACTTCCTGAATCCCTCCTGGATGTATTTATACATGGCGTAGTAGGCCCCCCTTATCTTGAAGGAGCCGGTCTTCTGCAGGGCCTCCAGCTTCAGGTAGACCTCCCCTCCCTGCAGGCGCGAAAGCGATTCGGACCTCAGGAGGGGGGTTCTGTGGATTAGGCCGCGCCTCTGCTGCTCCCCGATAATCTTCGCCGCCTCCTCCAGAGGAGGCTCATTCATAAAAATTCGCGTATAGCGTCGGCGAGGCGCCTAATGCCGACGTCTATCTGCTCGAACGAGCTATACGTGAAGTTTAGGCGCATCGTGTTCCTCCCCTCGCCCTCGTTTATGTGAAAGCCATGCCCCGGCACGTACGCCACCTTGTACTTGGCGATGGCCGTGCCCAGCATCTCCCTGGTGTCTATCTTCTCGGGGACTTTAACCCAGATGAACATGCCGCCAGACGGCCTAGTCCAGGTCACGCCTTGCGGCATATACGCCTCGAGCGCGGCCAGCATGGCGTCCCGCTTCCTCCTGTACAGCTCGACTATCTTCGGTATGTTCCTCTGTATGACGCCTCTCCTCAGCCCCTCGAGCAATAGATATTGGTTGAGCGTCGGCGTGTTGAGGTTCAGCGCCTGCTTCGCCAGGGCGAACCACTTGATGAGCTCCTGGTCGGCCACCACCCAGCCGAGCCTGAGGCCGGGGCTGAATATCTTGGATGCGGTCGAGAGGTATATCACCCTCCCCGACTTGTCCAACGCCTTCAGCCTTGTGACGTTTATGTTGTCGAATACGAAGTATCCATAGGGGTCGTCCTCGACCACCAGTAGGTCGTTCTGCTCCGCTATCTCCAGCAGGTGCTTCCTCCTGTCGTCGGCCATGGTGACACCTGTGGGGTTCTGGGCCGTGGGGACAGTGTAGATGAACTTTATCCTGGCGCCCTCGGCCTTCAGCCTTCTGACCTGCTCCTCGAGCACCTCGGTCCTCATGCCGCTGTCGTCCATGGGGATCCCCACGAGCCTCGGCCGGTAGACGCGCCAGGACTGCAGGGCGGCTATGTACGTGGGGTTTTCGGCGACTACCACAGACTTCTCGTCGAGGAACAGCCTGCCCAGGAGCTCCAACGCCTCCTGGCTGCCGACCGTGACGATGACGTTATCCGCCGTAGCTCTTATGCCGTTGCTGGTCGCGAACTTGGCGAGCTCGTCCCGAAGCTCCGGGACGCCCTCGGTCTGTCCGTACTGGAGCGCCTTGCCGCCGTACGTCTCGAGGACGTAGGAGCTTATCCTCGCTATCTCCTCGAGGGGGAAGGTCGAGGGATCCGGCATCCCTCCCCCGAACGATATGACGTCGGCAGTGGCCCACTTCAGGAGCTCCCTTATCTCGCTGGCCCTCATGTAGGCGGTCCTCTCCGCCAGCAACTTCGGCAGATCCATATACAGGCCGTAGGCCCGTTATTAAATATTTTGATATATATAAACTATATATAGATTAAACCGCTCCCTCCGCTCTTAGGCAGTCGACGCATATGCGCAGAAGGCCTCTCCTGGCGCTACAACGCTCGCAGACAAGCCGGCCGCACTTATAGCAGGTGGACGCCGAATATCTGACGCCGCATAATCTACACAGGGTCTCCTCGCACGCCTTGCAGTAACGCGCCCCCATGTCGTGCCTACAGACGCGGCGGCCGCATTTAGGGCATACAAACTCGGCGGGCTCCCAGCCGCAGATTTCGCACCTCACAACTGGGGCCGCGTCCCAAAAGGTCTATTTCCTTATGGCCTTTAGAACCAGTTGCGGCACCTCCATCGGCGTATCGGCCACAGGTATCCCCGCCTCCCTCAACGCCTTGACCTTGCCGTTGGCGTCGCCCGAGCCCAACATCACTATGGCGCCCGCATGGCCCATGCGCTTCTCCGGAGGGGCCGTCCTCCCGGCCACGTAACCCACCAGCGGCTTCTTGATGGCCCCTTCGGCGTATAGCTTGGCGAGCCTCTCCTCGGCGTCGCCGCCAACTTCGCCTATCACCACTATGGCGTCTATGTCCGGATCCCTAGCCATCATCAGAGTCGCCTCCACCAGATCGGTCCCTACTATGGGATCGCCGCCTACGCCTATTGCGGTATTTATTCCAAGGCCTGCGCGGACTAATTGATAGGATATCTCGTATGTCAGGGTGCCGGATCTGCTCACCATGCCTATCCTGCCGGGTACCTGGTAGATGTTATTCGGCATTATGCCCAGCTTTACCTTGACGGGGGGAGCCACTATGCCGGGACAGTTGGGCCCTATGACGTTTACCCCGCGGGCCCTGGCGTAGTTGACAAACTTCAAGGTATCGTGTATAGGTATATGCTCAGTTATCACTACGACCAGTTTTACGCCGGCGTCGACCGCCTCGTAGACGGCCTCGGCGGCGAACTTTGCCGGCACGAAGACCACGGAGGTATCGGCGCCCGTGGCCTTCACGGCCTCCTCGACCGTGTCGAAGACGGGCAGGCCGTGCACGGTTGCTCCGCCCTTGCCGGGAGTCACGCCGCCGACTATCTTGGTGCCGTACTCCAACATCCTCTGGGCGTGGAACGAGCCCTCCCTGCCCGTGATGCCTTGCACTATGGCCTTGGTGTTGGGGCCTACTAGCACCGTCATAGCCTGGCCATCTCCACGGCCTTTTGAGCCGCCTCTTCGGCACTTTCAAATAGAGGTATGCCTGATTTAGCCAACATCTGCTTGCCCAGCTCCTCGTTGGTTCCCTTAATCCGCACGACTATTTTCTTGCCGGAGCTGCCGACCTCTGCCAGCGCCGCCTCTATGCCGGCGGCCACCTCGTCGGCGCGCGTGATCCCGCCGAATATGTTTATGAATATGGACTTCACCCGCGGATGCTTGAGGAGCACCTTAAGCGCCTCTTTCACCACGTCGCGCGACGCGCCGCCGCCTATGTCCAAGAAGTTGGCCGGCCTCCCGCCGAAGTGGTAGACTAGGTCCATTGTGGACATCGTGAGGCCTGCGCCGTTGCCTATAATGCCGACATCCCCATCGAGCTCCACGTAGTTGAAGCCTATCCTCTGGGCATACCGCTCGAACTCGGTCACGTCCCTCGGGTCCTCCTCGAAGGCCTTCTCGAGGTCTGGATGCTTATAGAGCGAGTTGTCGTCCACTATGATCCTGGCGTCCAGCGGCACCACCTCGCCTGACTTAGTCACGGCGAGCGGGTTCGACTCCACCAGCTCGGCCTCGAGCTCCGTCATGGCTCTGTACATCGCCTTCACAACGCTGGAGGCTTGGTCCCACTGGGGCGTCCCGGCCTTGATGCCCAGCCAGGAAACCACAGACCTTATGTGGAAGTCCCTCAGCCCCTCGAACGGATCTACGTAGACGCGCTTGATCTTCTCCGGCTCCTTCCTCGCTATCTCCTCTATGTCTACGCCGCCCATCGGCGACGCCAGGATGAGATATCTCCTGGTGGCTCTATCTATGATCAAGCTCAGATACATTTCCCTCTCCACCTCTTGGTACTCGGTCACGTACAGCTTCTTCACGACGAGGCCCTTTATGGTCATGCCGAACATCCGCCTGGCGAGCTCCTCCGCCTCTTGAGGCGTCTTGGCCGTCTTTATCCCGCCGGCCTTCCCGCGTCCGGCGACCGTGACTTGCGCCTTAAGCACAACCGGCTTCCCTATCTCCTCGGCGATTTTGCGCACCTCCTCAGGCGTCAGCGCCAGCCTCCCCCGAGGTATCTTGACGCCGTATTTGGCCAAGATCTCCTTGGCCTCGTACTCGTACAACTTCATGGAGACCCGTTCTAGACCGCGTTTTTAGCGTTATCTACGCAGAAGGCGCCTAGTATTTAGCCAAAGCTAGTTCGCCTGTTTTAGCCTAATCTAAAAACACGTCGATATAGCCGCCGAAGGTCTGAGGCTTCGCCTCTCCATATCCCCATTGTTTTTAGCCTAGGAAAAAATTTATAGGCGAGCCCTATGCGTCCCGTGGACTTGATAGGGCCGGCCACAGTGGTCAGCGTAGCGTATATAGATCCGGGGAACTTCGGCGCAAACATAGCGGCGGGGTCGGCCTACGGCCTGGACCTCCTATGGGTCGTCTGGCTCTCCGGGTTGCTGGCTATTATGTACCAATACATATCCGGCGTCTTGGGGCTTGAGAGCGGTGTGGGCCTCCTGGACCACCTGAAGGCCCGGCTGAGGCCTCTCTGGCCGCTCTACGTGCCTGCCCTCTTCGCGGTAGCCCTTGCCACAGACTTGGCCGAATTCGTGGGGCTGATAATAGCCTTCGAGCTGTTGCTGGGGTTGCCCGTATATCTGGCGGCCTTTCTGGGCTCCATCGACGTGATCCTGCTGCTGGTGCTGGGCGATAGGGGGAGGGCCTACTTCGCCGCAATAGGCGTGCTGGCCTCCGCGGTGGGCTTCAGCTTCCTCATAGAGCTGGTGCTCGTCAGGCCCGACCTCCTTTCGGTTGCCTACCACTCGTTGGTGCCGGCTCTAGGCGGCGGCGTGGCGCTCTACGCGGCCTCTATAGTCGGCGCCACGATTATGCCGCATGCGTTGTTGTTGCATTCCCACATAGTCGGCGGCCTCGACAGGCGGGTCCATAGGACCCAGACCCTCTACAATCTGGGCATCGCCTCGGCCGTCAACGCCGCCATGCAGATAGTCGCCGCGTACGCCCTCTACGGGAAGGCGATCCAGATATCGACCGTGCCCAAGATATTGGAGCCGCTCTACGGGCCGTTGGCCGGGCTTGCGTTCTCGATCGCGTTGCTGTCGTCGGGACTGGCCTCCTCGGCCGTGTCGGTGCAGGCAGGGGCCTTGATACTGGAGAGGACGTTGGGGAGAGAGGTGGCTAGGTACAAGGCGCGCCTCTTCTTCCGGCTCATCAACATAGTGCCGACGGCGGCCATCCTGGCGGCCGGCCTCAACCCGCTGGATCTGCTCGTCTACACTCAGGTTGTGTTGAGCATGGTGCTCCCCATGGTGCTTCTGCCGCTCGTCGCGTTCGCCAGGCCGTACATGTCGAAGAAGCTGGCCGCCGCGGCCTACGCGGCCGGCGCGTTCGTCATACTTATAGATCTCCTCACGCTCGTCTGACGTGGACGTCGGCACCATGAGGAGGGGACACGAGGTGAAGGACGTAAGGCCCGAGCACTACCTCGAGACCATCTACGCCCTGTCCAAGGGCGGAAAGGTCACCCTAAGCGCGTTGGCCGAGGCCCTGGGCGTGAGGCCGAGCTCGGCCCAGAAGATGTTGAAGAGGCTCGACGAGCTGGGGTACATAACCTATAGGGGGCGAGGGGGGATAGAGATAACGGAACGCGGCTTAGCCGTCTTGGAGGGGCTGGACAGAGCGCATAGGACGCTCGCCGAGTTCTTCAGAGCCATCGGCGTCGACGGCGAGCTGGCCGAGGCCGAAGCCGAGAAGCTCGAGCACGTAATGGACCCCAGGGTCGTGGAGAGGATAGCGAGGCTCACAGAGGCGCTCAAGCTCCTGAGCAAGGCGCTGGCGTGACCAAGACCCACGTGGATCTGCTGGTCCTCGTGGCTTCGCTGGCCGCCCTAGCTGTGAAGCCGGCCTCGTTGGGCTATCTGCTGGCCCTCGCCATATCCTCGATATCCTTCGCCAGGCTCAACTGGCTCGGCGGCACTTCGGCGTATTTGCCGCCGGCCGTGGCGGTATATCTGGCGGCCTTCGTCGCAGACCTCTTGACAGGGGCCAAGAGCCCCCCGGCCGACATCCTCACCGCAGATGTCTTGGCCCCAATCGTCGAGGAGGTCGTGTTCAGAGGCCTCGCCTTTAGGGTCCTCCCGCGGTGGGGCGCTCTCCTCGTATCCACCGCCGTCTTCGCGCTTCTCCACCCCTATCCGCTCCTGGCCCTAGCCTACGCAGTTGCTCTGACCCTCGCCTATATGGGCGGCGGCCTCGCGGCGTCGATAGCGCTCCATGCCGCTAACAATGCAATATGGACAGCCATATACCTGGGCTTCCTCTAGCTATCCGACAGCCACGCGCCTCGCCTCACGGCACGTCCTTCGCCAGCCCCTCCCTGATGCGCCTCGATGCAACTATAAGGGCGAGTCTGATGGGTTCAGCCGTCTGGAACTGCATGCGGGCTGAGGCAGGTGCACAGACCAAGGGACCGCCGACCTTCACGACTGCGAATGAATATACGGATCCTGTGGGGCGCGGCCGTTCCTCTATGGGGGGCTCCGGCTGTGCAGAAGAGTTCCTGAAGAGTCAATCATAGGCCTTCTCTAGCTCGATGCAGACGAAGCCGTAGCGCTCCGCTGAGCTCAAGTCGGGGCTGTCGACAGGATACTTCCTCTCCGCGTCGCCGCCTAAGGTGGCCGAGATGCGCCGTGGTCTCATGCCGATGCGGGCGCCGAACTCCACGACCTCCGACACCGCATAGAATCTGGCGCGGGAGTAGATAGGATGCCCCTCGACGGCCTCGCGCGTGTAGCGTATGCCCCACGGAGAATCGCGCGGGACTACGCATACGACGATCCTGCCGGCGACGCGCGCCGCCTCCTCGACGAGCCTGGCGGGGTCGTCGGCGAAACACAGAGTGACCACTATCAAGGCGCACGGAAACGCGCCGGCTCTAAACGGAAGACGTTCGCCTACCGCGGCCACCAGGTCTAGGTCCTTGGGGGCAAGCCGCAACATGGCGATCGACGGATCGACCCCGGCCCTGAGCCCCAACGGAAGCGCGAATCTGCCGGTCCCCACCCCTATCTCGACCCCTCCTCTGCAGTCGAAGGCCGACGCCGCCCTCAGCTCGCTTGCATATAGGTCGGCGTGTTTCACGTACCAGAGATCGTACCTATCCGCATATGCGTCGAACAGATCCCTGGTGCTCACGGGGAGATCGCGCAGCAGATATATTTTTCATCGGGGATATTTGCGCCGTGGACTACATCAAATGGCTCAGATATCTGGAGATGCTCCTGTACGGATTGGCGCTTGCAGTGACCGCGGTCCTGGCGGTATATACGTTCTATTTACTGGCCCTAGGCGTCGTCGAGATCTTACATAGCACTGCAACAGAATATACAATATATTTATTATTAAGTAATTTATTTCTATTTATAATATTTATTGAATTATTTGATACATTTATAACATATATACAACATAAAGAGGTTATTGTCTATAAGATCGTCGACGTGGCGCTCGTGGCGCTAGCGCGCGAACTGATAGTCTACATATCGCCTGCGAACAACTCCTTCGATCTGGCCCGCGCCGCGGTGCTGGCAACAGCCACGCTGGTGATAGGCGTCGTCGACTATTTGCAACATAGACGTAGCGCCTAGCTCGCGGCGACCGCCGGAAATGTTTATAAGGCGGCTTTATGCGGCCGGCCGTGGAGCTCGAACTAGAGGCTATGAGGGAGAACAAGTTGTTAGCGCGTAGGGAGGCCGTCGTGGTCGTATCGCACGACGGAGCCCCCACCCCGACCAGCCAGCAGGTGAGGGAGGCTGTGGCCTCGCAGCTTGGGACGAGGCCCGAGCTGGTGTTCGTGAGGAAGATCCTCACGGAGTTCGGCCGCGGCGTCTCTAGGGCCGAGATACACATATACGAATCGGAGTCTGTCGCCAAGATCGTGGAGCCTCTCTATATAGTTGCGAGGAATTTGCCCAACGGGAAGGCGCTCCTCGAGGAGGCCAGGAAGCGCAAGGCCGAGATTAGGGAGAAGAAGCGGAGGAAGAAAAAGGGCGCCGCGAAGAAGAAATGAGCGAGGCCAAGAAGTTGCCCAGATCGGCGGCTTGGTATCAATACGACTACGAGAAGGGCACCATAAAGTTCTTGAGGAGGCTCTGTCCCCGTTGCGGCTCCGTGATGGCTTACCACAAGGCGCCTGTCCCCAGATGGCATTGTGGCAAGTGTGGAATGACCATATTCGAGAAACGGCAGGCCTAAAAATAGGGACGGCGACAACTCCGTGCTGGTGCTAGGCGTCGAGAGCACAGCGCATACGATCGGAATAGGCCTTGTCGAGGACGGCAGAATACTAGTAAACGTGAACGACACGTACGTCCCGCCCTCGGGCTTCGGCATACATCCCAGAGAGGCCGCTGAGCACCACGCGAAGATCGCCGTGGGGCTGTTGAGGGAGGCTCTGAAGAGGTCGGGGAGGGATGTCTCGGAGATAGACGCCATCGCGTATTCGGCGGGGCCTGGGCTGGGGCCGGCCTTGAGGATAGGGGCTGTTCTCGCCCGTGCGTTGTCGGTCAAGCTGGGGAGGCCTTTAGTGCCTGTGCACCACGGCGTCGCCCATATAGAAATAGCTAGGGCAATGGCCGGTAGCTGCGACCCGTTGGTCCTCCTAATATCGGGGGGCCACACCATGGTGGTCGGATTCGCCGACGGCAGATACAGGGTCTTCGGCGAGACGCTCGACATGGCTGTGGGCAACGCCATAGATAGGTTCGCTAGGGAGGTCGGGCTGGGCTATCCGGGCGTCCCCGCCGTGGAGAAATGCGCGGAGGGCGCCAGGTCGGTGGTGCCCCTACCCATGAACATAATTGGTCAGGATCTGGCCTTCTCGGGGCTGGTCACCAAGGCCGTGGAGCTCTACAGGAAGGGCGAGGCGGACCTCCCCACTCTATGTAGATCGTTGGTGGAGACCGCCTATTATATGCTGGCCGAGATTCTCGAGCGGGCCCTGGCCTATACCGGCAAGCGGGAGCTCGTCGTCGCCGGGGGGGTCGCGAGGAGCGCCAGGCTTAGGCAGATACTGGGGGACATAGCCGAGGATAGGGGCGTGGCCCTGAAGATCGTGCCGTTCGAGTACGCGGGTGATAACGGCGCCATGATAGCCCTCACCGGCTACTACGCGCATAAGAGAGGCGTGTCGACCGCCGTCGAGGAGAGCTTCGTGCGCCAGAGGTGGAGGCTTGACCAAGTCGATGTGCCTTGGTTCCGCGATTTATGCGCTAATACCTCAGGCGGCCGAACACCCTCCTCACGATCTCCCTGAACTCCTCGTCTCCGTCGGCCTTATAGAGAGCTCTGTACACGGCGTCCAGCCTCTCTCTCAACGCCTTCATCTCTATCGAGGCGACCAACACCCTGGTGTTCAGCACAGCGTCTGGATTGACCGAGACGCTGTCTATGCCGGCTCTGACCAGAAACTCCACCATCTGGGGGTAGACCGACGGCCCTTGGCCGCATATGGACACGGTGAGGCCGTGTCTGTGCGCCCTGTTTATAAGCTCGTAGATGGCCTTCAGCACGGGGGCCTCCCTCTCGTCGAAGTACTTGGGGTTTATCCTCACGAGGAAGTCGTTGTCGCGGTCGACGCCTAGGGTCAACTGGGTCAGATCGTTGGAGCCCACCGAGAATCCGTCGAAATACGGCGCGAACTCCTCCGCCATGAACGCCACTGAGGGCACCTCGGCCATGGCCCAGACCTTGAAGTCCCTGTCGCGGTATAGGCCCTCCTCCTCCAGCAACTTCGCGAACCTCTCGGCCTCCCAGACCGTCCTGACGAAAGGCGCCATGACCCAGATGTTCGTTAGGCCGAGCTCCTCACGCGCCTTCTTGACGGCCTTGAGCTCCAGCCTAAACGCCTTCTCGTACTGCGGCGAGACGTAGCGGGAGACGCCGCGCCAGCCCAGCATGGGGTTCCTCTCCTCGGGCTCGAACTTCTCGCCGCCTCTGAGGCTGCGGTATTCGTTGGTCTTGAAGTCGGAGAACCTCACCACCACAGGCCTCGGATATATCGCTGAGGCCACCTTGGCTATCCCCTCCGCCATCTTGTCCACGAACTTCTGCTCCTGTCCGACGGAGAGCAGATAGAGGGGATGTTCGCCTATCCAGCTAGATATGACGAACTCTATCCTCATCAGCCCTATCCCGTCGAAGGGCAGATCCTTATACTCCTCTATCTTCTCGGGCTCTCCTAAGTTCATATAGACCTTGGTCCCGGTGGGGATGGCGCGGTATATGTGGAGCACTATCTCGCGGCCCGCCGCGACGGCCTCGGCGATTTTGGCCTCAGCCTTGGCCTCGGCCTCCACGGCGCCCGCCAGCACCACGCCCTTGCCGCCGTCCACGGTATACATCTCGCCGTCCTTCAACACCTGGGTGGCGTTGCCCGTCCCCACGACGGCCGGTATGCCCAGCTCGCGGCTGACTATGGCCGCGTGGCTGGTCCTCCCCCCTTCGTCTGTGACTATGGCCGAGGCTAAGCGCATGTAGGGGACCCAGTCGGGGTCCGTCATCCTTGTCACCAAGATGTCGCCCTTCTGTAGTTTTTTCCTGGCGTCGTCCAGCGTTAGGCATATCTTGGCTCTGCCGACGGCCACGCCGGGGCTGGCCGCGATGCCCTTAGCCACGACGGCCCCGCCCCCGGTCTCCCTCCTCTCGGGGGCTCTCTCCCTCCTGCTCCACACGGTTTCCGGCCTGACCTGCACGATGAAGAGGTTGCGCGGAAACTGCATATCTGCGTCGACCGAGAACTCTATATCGAGGGGACGGCCGTAGTAGCGCTCAAGCTCTAGGGCCATCTTGGCGTATTCCACCACCTCGCTGTCGTCCAGCGAGGGGGCCGAGGCCTTCTCCTCGGGAAGCTCCACCTCCTTCGTGAGGCCGGCCTCGTCTCTGACCACGGCCACCCTCTTCCTGCTTATACGCCTCTCCACGATTTTGAGAGTCGCCTTGTCTACGACGAACTCGTCGGGGGTCACTATGCCCCTCGCGACGCCTTCGCCCAGCCCCCAGCCCGCCTCTATGACCACCTTGGACGTATCGCCGTTGGTCGGATCCAGAGTGAACATGACGCCGGCCGACCTGGCGTTGACCAGCTTCTGCACTAGGACGGCCATGGAGACGGTCTCGTGGGGTATCCCCATCTGCTCTCTGTAGTAGATGGCCCTCGCGCTGTAGAGGGAGGCCCAGACCTTCTTGACGTGGTCTATGACGCCCTCGACGCCCCTGACGTTGAGGTAGGTATCCTGCTGCCCGGCGAATGACGCCTCGCCTATATCCTCGGCCGTGGCCGAGGAGCGCACGGCGACCGGGACGTCCCTAGCCCCGGCGAGCTCCGACAGCCTGGCGTACGCGGCGGCTATCTCGCCCGCTATGTCCTCCGGCATGGCCGTAGTCTCTATCAGCCCTCTCACAGAGGCAGAGGCCCTCTCGTAGTCCTCAGGCCCCCCTCCTCTGACGGCCTTTAGAGTCTCCAGAATTTTAGGCTTTAGGCCTGTGGCCTCGAGGAAGCGACGGAAGGCCTCTGCAGTGACCACGAAGCCCGGCGGGACCCTGGCTATCCTTGCGACCTCGCCTAGGTTCGCCGCCTTCCCGCCGACGAGGGGATTATCCTTGCGGGACACCTCCTCCAGCCAGACCACGAGCCCCATGGGCGGTATTACGAGTGTTATTAATACTAACTATTCAACTCGACAGGATCGCTCTTGGGGTCTCCGGTCGATAAACAGCCTTATCTATAATTAGGCTAAACTACGACGAGCCTCTCGGGCAACGCGCCCGACGTCAGCCTTCTGTGCACGGCGCGCAGAATCTCCGGCCTTAGGGCCGGCCTGCGTTGAGTCAAGACTCCTCTGAGCGCGCGGCCGCAGTAGATGCACCGAGCTATCCTAGATCCGTACATCAGGAAGTCGATCCCGCAGTGCGTACACCTACCTATCTCCGGCAGGGCGGACGCCCGCTCGAAGGAGACCACCTTGGCCACGTCCTTCAGGACGACGCCCGAGGCGTATCTGCCCAACTCGAGGGCCTTCTCGAGATCGGCCGCCAGCAGGACGTCTATCCGCCTTCTGTACACCTCGCCGGCGAGCCTGAGGGCTCTTCTGAGGGAGCCGGCATCCTCGGCCTCCACCACTACGAAGGCCGAGTCGTCCGGGGCCTCCGGAATCCCGAACCTATGCTTCACCTCGTCGAGCGCCGCATCGGCGCCTCCGGCGTATGCGGCCAGGCGCTCCTCGTCGCCAGTTCCGCCGTAAAACACCTTGAGGCCTCTCGACTTAAGTATATAGACAGACGTGGCTATAGAGGAGAGCCGCTCGAGCCGCCCCACGTCCTCGCAGTCCCCTACAGGCTCCCCAAGGGCTATCGGCGAGCCGTCCACCGGCGAGCGGGAACACAGCCAAGAGCCGGCGAATACGGCCAGAGGAGGGCCCTTGGCGTACGCCACGATCACGACGCCGGTCCTGGGCGCCCCTTTTAAAGCCTTCCGCCGACTGTAGCGCCAAGCCTTGCCCCTCCCCTGCCTTGATGAATATCTGCATAGACGCCACATCCTAAGCCTTGTCGTCGGCATGAGGGCCATTACGAGACCGGCTCCGAACCTAGCTCGCCGTCCTATCCCCGACAGCGCCGTGTATCGATCTGCGGCCAACTCGCAATTTCTCACCGAAACGTCGGATCACTATCCTCCACGTCTGGAAGACTCTCCCGAAGCGTTTCTGCGTAGGCCTGATTTATCTGAGCGGCAACTCAGCCCATCGCGCCACCTCTTCCTAATTGGGAAACATCTCGCCATGGGGCGTATGAGTTAACGTATCTCCACCTGCGTCATGTCTAAAACCTCGATTCTGCCATAGGGTGAAGCTACTCCGTCGCTGAAAGCTCGGCTCTCCCTATATCCTCGAGCTCTTCGCTCTGCGACAACCCCCGAGACGCTGCCAGCCGGTTTCCCGAAACCGATTTCCATCGGGTAGCGGCATATCGATACCTTTAATTTCCATGGGCGCCGGCGGCTTGCCCTAGGTCTATCTAGACCTCAGCGCTATTACGCCGAGCTCTTCGGCAAGCTTCAAGTACCAGCTGGCTATATGCCTAGCGAGCGATTTTACGGCAAGCTCCTCGTCGTACACGCCCGCGATCTCGGCGTAGGCCTCGGCCGCCGTTTTTCTATCGAGCCGCTCCTCCACAGTCCTCGACAGCTTCTCCAGAGCCTCGGCGGCCGAGCCCCCCGCCATAGACGCGATGAGGTCTAGGATTGACCGGTCGGGCGCTACTCTGTCCAGCGCGTCGTGGAGGCCCTTCCGGCGCAGGAGGTCGCTGTATCTCGCTATAAGCGGATCTGTCAGCTCCATAAAAGCCGGAACATCTCCACCATATCGCTCTTCCTGTAGGTCGCCTCGTAGCCAACGACCCTCCTCATCTTCTCGCAGGAATAGGGAGTCCCCGCATATTTGAGCAAACCCCTCACCCCAGACGGCGCGAGGAGCCGCGCGAGGGCCGGAGGCAACGGTATTCTGGCCAGCCGCCTGCCGGCCGCCTCCTCCAGCGCATCGACAACCAGCTCGAACTCCAGCGGCTTGCACTCGGTCGCGAAGAAGTACTGGCGCGGCGGCGCGAGGCTAGCCGATCTCTCCACCACGGCGGAAAGATCGCTGGACGAGATAGCCGAGAAGCTGAGCTTGAGGCCTGGGGCTATTCCGGCCCTAGCCGCCCGCACCAACGCGGCCCACTCGGGGTGGTCGTTGTAGGGACCGTAGATCGCCGTCGGCCTGACGATAACCCAGTCTTCGAAACACCGCGCTATCGCCCGCTCGCCCTCGGCCTTGGTTTGGTCGAAATACGTGGCCGGCCTCACGCCATCTAGATGTGCGTCCTCTTCCCTGGAGGCGCCGAGACCGACCACCGTGGCCGCCGATATGTGCACAACGCGGTTGCGCCAGCCCGCCCTGCGCGCGGCGTCGCACAGAAGGCTGGGAAACTCGGCGTTGGCCCTCCTGATCTCTTCGCGGGGGCCGTGGAGGGCTGCGACCAAGTTGACCACGACGTCGGGGTTAGTCGACTCTATAAGCTCCGCGGGGTCCGAGTACTCCATCACCTTAAGGCCGCTGAGCGCTCTCGCTATCAACGGCCTCGGCGGGATCCCCCTTCTCTTGGCCAGCACCACGTCGTGCCCCCTGGCGGCTAGATGTCTGGCCAGATTGACCCCCACGAAGCCGACGCCGCCGAAGAGGAGGAACCTCACGCAGAGGCCTCGGCCCCACAATAAAAATACACCTACGGCAACTACGGCGCTGGACGCACCGAGTTGCCCGACATCAGGTAGCTATATCTACACGGGACGGGCGGCTCGTCGTGGGATACGTAGCCTACCACCAGGCGGTCAGCCACGCCGCGCAGGGCGTCCGCCAGAAGCCCGCGGGCCTCCTCGTCTAGATACGACTCGGGCTCGTCCAGCAAAAGAGCCTCCTTGGCGCAGGCAAAGGCGAGCGCCAGCTGGAGCCTCCGCCTGGCGCCCGGCGATAGGGACATGGCGTTTCTGTCCGTAAACCTCGCGAGGCCGAAGTACGCAGCCCACTTGCTCGCGGCGGACCTGTCGCCGCATAGCGAGAACAACGCCTTCACGGGAACCGCGAAGAGGTCGGGAGTCTGGGGGACGTAGGCCACCCTGCCTCTGAGCCTATCGGCCTCCGCCCATCTATCCGCCTCTACCCTTCTGCCGAACACGACGACAGCCCCTCTGTCCGGCTTCTCCAGAAGCGATAGTATCTTCAACAACGTGGTCTTACCGGCGCCGTTAGGGCCTCTAATGCAGTTGACGCCGGTGTGTAGAGTTATATATACGCCGCGCACCGCAACTATGCCGTTAAAGCTCTTCCATAGATCGAGGCCCTGTAGCACGGCTTTGCCTGGCTATAAGCTTAAATGTTTTAATTTGATTTCTAATATATAAATTAATAATTAGTAGATATTATAAATTATATAATTTTATATAGAAAGATTATTATATTATATCTATATAAATTGTTTAAAGAGTATCTATACAGATATACGATATATATTAATTTACCAGAAAAATATAAATAACATGTTATGTTTATAGGAATAGAATAAATAAAAGAACTTATAGCTGGGCGTGCAGAGAGCCGTGGTGTTAACAGCGGCAATCCTCGTGGCGGTCCTCGGGATGGGCATATATATGTTCTCCGGCCATATGCCGAGCCGTGAGGGGGCTGGCGCGTCTGGTCGTTCGGGCGGAAACGAGACGTTGGTCGTATGTATAGCAGGCGCCTACGCCGCCGAGGGGCGCTATCTGGCCGACGCCTACAGGAACGCCACAGGCATACAGGTCGTCGTCAAGCCGGGCGGCTCGTTCGCGCTGGCCCATCAGATAGCTCTCGGCGTGCCGTGCGACGTCTTTATGCCGGTGGCGTTTAGGCGGGCGGTGGCAGAGACAGGCCCCTACAGCCCCGGCTGGGCGGTCGCCTTCGTCGCCGACAGCAACGTCATAGTGTACTCAAACGCGTCCCTCAAGGCATTCCCGGGCACGGCGGACCTGTTGAGCCTATATAGGGAGGCCTATATGTCCAATGACAGCAGGCTCTGGTACCAATTCTTCTACGGGCTAACCTCAGGCAAATACCCGCTGGGAGTCGCCGATCCGGCCACCGACCCTGAGGGCCTCTACGCCATGCTTATCCTGGAGACCGCCGGCGAGCTATATGCAGGCGATAAAAGCTTCTTCATATATAGGATGGCCGAGAGCCGCGCCAACGTGACGAGGAGCAGCACGTTCTACTACGTAGTACCCCTAAAGGAGGGACAACTGGCCTTTGTCTTTTCGTATAGGTCCTATGCGGAGGCCAACGGCCTGCAGTACCTGGAGCTACCGCCGTGGCTCAGCTTCGGCGACGGCGCCTACTCAAGCTGGTACTCGCGCTTCTCTTGGACCATACCCGTGGAGGGCGGCACGGCCGAGATTGAGGGCTCGCCAGTATATCTCTATATAACCGTGCCTAAAAACGCGAGAGATCGAGCCGCGGCTGTCGACTTCCTGTTGTTCGCGTTGAGGGAGAGGGGCCGGCTGTCCAGATACGGCTTAGTCGCCCTGGGGAGGCCCGTGGTGTTCGGCAACGCCAGCTCGTTGCCGGCGGCCTTGCGGCAACTGTTGGACAACGGCACATTGACTTACGGCGGTCCTTTAACTTAAAACCCCAGCGTTATACATGTCGTTCGAGCCCATCGGCGTGGTGCGCCACGGCTATCCAGACGATGAGGTGAGGAGGAGGCGGGTGGATGGAACCATAGTGATCTACGATAAATACGTGGAGGGGCTGAGGGGGCTGGAGGAGTTCAGCCACATAATCGTGATCTCATATCTACATAGATACAGAGGCGCCCCCCTCGTGGTGAGGCCCAAGCGGCTTGAGGCCAGGGGCCTGCAGGCGCCTGAGGTCGGCGTCTTCGCCACCGACAGCCCGGATAGGCCGAACCCCATCGGTGTTTCTATAGTCAGGTTGCTCGAGGTGAGGAGAGGCGCTCTGAGCGTGTCGGACCTAGATCTGTTCGACGGGACGCCGGTGCTCGACATAAAGGGCTTCTCGCCGACCCGTTGTCCCGAGAGCGCTAGGGCGCCTAGGTGGGCGTTGGCCGACCATGTATAGACTGACGGCAGTCTATTCGGCTGTTGCGCTGTCGGCGCTTCTCGCGCCGTTCGTCGCCCTTGTGTGCTACGGATACGGGCCTTTCTTCAGTGCCGCCGCCTTCAGCGAGGGCCTCCTCAGATCCATTGGGGTCACCATGCTCGCGTCCTCCACGGCTATGTTGATGAACATCGCGTTCTTCACGCCGGTGGCCTACTACGCGGCCAGGAGGGGGAATGCGATCCTCAGCGCGTTGACGGACGTGCCGGCGTCGGTCCCGCACCCGATTGTCGGCATAGCGCTGGTGCTGCTCGCGAGCCCCCAGACGGCTATCGGCAGATTCCTAAACTCCCTAGGCATAGGTCTGTTCGACTCGTATATAGGTCTCGTCGCGGCTCTGGTGGTGGTGTCCGCGCCCGTCTATGTCAGGTCTGCGCAGAGCTATTTCGAGAGCCTGCCTAGAGAGCCGGAGCTCATGGCCCTCAGCCTGGGCGCCGGCGAGGCGCGGGTTCTCTGGTACGTCTTCAGGAGCTCCGCCAGGGGCCTCCTCTCGTCGGGGCTCACGGCCATGTCGAGAGCCATAAGCGAGTTCGGCGCCGTGGCCATCGTCGCCTATTACGTGTCGGGCCCTCCGTTCGGCCTCGCCAGCCCGGCCTCGGTCTACATCTGGAGCTCCTTCGAGAGCTACTACCTATCGGCTATCCCTGAGGCCGCCACGCTCCTCCTGTTCTCGCTCGCCGTCCTGGCGGCGGCCCACGCGCTTAGGCGCAGCTAGGCGGGAACCTCGTAGCGCCTGTATTTCTCCAGGAGCTCCCTCGACACCTCGGCCTCCGGCATCAACAGCACGAACTCCGCGTCGTTTTCGCCGTATCTATAGCTCCGCCAGTACCTAAACCTCAGGTCTCCGGTCAGATATATCATGGCCAGCTTCCTCTCGCCGAAGGCGTGCCTCAGCCTACAGTCGCAACCCTCTATGTTGTCGTCCGATATCACGTAGTACCCAGTCCCGCAGTCGCAGAGCCAGTATTTGCTGCTCTTCACGTGGAGGAAGAGGAAAGAATCCACTCTGTTCTCGACCTTCCTATATATCGGCTCGACGACCCCCTCGAGGTACAACACGGGCGACAGCGGCGTGTGGACGGGATATACCGCCATCTCGCCGGAGGCAGGACGCCAGAGGTATCTCCTGCCCCTTTTGACCGGCTCCACAAGGCCTCTGAAATAGAGCTTGTTGAGCGCCCTCAAGACCTTGTGCCGCGGATAGCCAGTGATCTGCATCAACTCCGTCGTGGACGCCTCGCCCCTCTCCCTGATTATCTGGAGCACCCTCTCCTCGACATCCACAACACATCCCGGTTTGTGGTATATATCTTTATCTCAGAGACGACAGAAGGGGGATCTCCGAGAACATCTCCTCGGTTATGTACTCCCACAGGATCCCGCGGGGCTTCTGCCTCCTCCTCGCGGGCCTCAAGGCCCTCGTCTGCGTCGCTATTAGGTCGACCGGCAGATCGAAGGGCTCTTGAGGTATATCGTCGTCGACCAGCTGGAGCTCGTGTACGGTTGTCGCCACGGGGGTGGACTCAGACGCCTTGCCTAAGGCCGTGGCGATGCCCCACTCCAGCTCCGCATAGCCGTGGGACTTCCCGAGCCTCGCCCCGTCTCCGGGGTTGACGGCCACTGAGCCTATCACCACAAGATCTATCTGCGGCATCTCGCGGGGATTTACCTTAACGCCCCACCGAAACGCCCCGGATATGGTCGACGCCTCGCGGTACGCGCTGCGAGGCACGGCGCGCGGATCCAGCAGCAGAAAGCCCTCCCTTATCCGCGGCGTCGGCATGACCACGACCTTGCCCTCGGCCAGCGCCGCCTCGCGGCACGGCCTCTGGGGGGCGTCGGGGTTGATCTTCACGACCCTAGCCGCCGCCCATTCGCCGGACTCCCTCAACTTGCGGCAGGCCGACTCGGCCCCCACGAAGTTGGGTATTCGGCCGTGCACCGGGCGCGGAAACGCGGCGACGCCGCTCCTTTCGAGCAGATCCCAGATCCTCTCCCTAATCTCCCTTTTCCTCCTCAACACTAGAGGGTCCCTCACGAAAAGAGGGGGTTAGATAAGCTTGGATAGCTTCTTCTCGGCGAAATCCCAGTTGACCAAATTCCACCAAGCGCCGACGTAGTCGGCCCTCTTGTTCTTGTACTGGAGATAGTAGGCATGTTCGAACTCGTCGACTATTATGAGTATGGGCGCCTCCCCTATGTGGTTCAGGAAGTGGTTCTCGACGGTCATTATCTGGAGGTTCCCGGTCTCCACGTCGTAGTAAAGCGCGGTCCAGCCGGTGCCGGGAAGCGAGTTGGCGGCCTCCGTGAAGACCGCCTTGAATCTATCGAAGCTACCGTACTGCTTGTTTATAAGGTCGGCGAGCTTGCCGCCGGGCTTGCCGCCGCCCTTGCCCGCAGGCGCCATGCTCCTCCAGTACAGGTCGTGTAGCTTGTGGCCATTTATGTTGAAGGTAAGGCCTCTCAGAATCCCCTGTATGTCGTACTGGCCCGAGGCCAGGTCGCCCTTTATTATCTTCTCCATCCTCTCCAGAAGCGCGTTGGCGCCGTTCACGTAGCCCTTATGGTGGCCGTTGTAGTGGACGTCCACTATGTCCCTGCTTATATAGGGCTCCAGAGCGTCCAGGTTGTACGGAAGCGGCGGCAGTTCGTACTTCTTGAACAGACCCGTCGACATGGCCCATCCCCGCTTTCCCTATTTAAGTGTTGTTTCGCGTCAGAAGGCTGTTTCGCTTATCTTATTACCTAAATAAATAAAAGTTGTATTAAAATAAATTCATTATAACAAAATACCGAGAATAATATATTTATATCATAGTTGATTATGAGGCCTGACATGCTGGATATGCCGGAGAAGCTGCTGGGCAACCCCGAGCTGTGGGGCGGGAGGGACCTCTGGTCCGCCCTCTACGAGCCGCCGAAGGGCGACATCACGGCAGAGCACATCCAACACGCCTTCTACATGGCCGCCAACTACGGCTTCCAGCTGCTCAACGGCAATCTAGCGATAGTTCAAAGGAGCTCTTCAACGAGCTCCGGGACCTCCACATGGAGTGGACCAACGCGTTCTACGAAGACCTGGACAGAATAGCCGCCGAGGGGGTAGCCGGGAGATGCGACACCGAGATAGGGGGTGTTGCCCAAGGCATACGCGGTAGACCCTTCCGTCACATGAGACCTAGAGATGTCGCCGAGGCGATGGCCCTCTGGCGAGCAAGCCCGCGGAGGTCGCGGAGCGGGAAGCAGTGCCAACGCCCAGCGTTTCGATGGAGCGCCTCCGCTACCACGTCTTGAAGGCAAAGCCCACGTCGCCTCTCTACGTGCAACACGGAGGTAGAGCGGCCATGGCGCTCTCGCCTCCACCGCCCGAGGAGCGGGAACAGGCCCAACGGCGTTGTCCAGCTCAACATGTTGAGAAGCTAGTCGCGGAGGAGAAGCCGAGGAGAGAAACCTGTAAATATATTATTACGTCCACGGCAATAAGATAGTCGACCTACGACCTAGCCATGCCCCGGCCGGGATTCCTGGGCGGATTCCCTGAACCCGGGTCCTGGGCTAGGCACCATGGCGTGCCGCATATCTGCGCGCAACGCGTCTGTCGTGCACGAAATACCCCTTTTGAGCGCCGTTGGTTTTGACAGCTTATCGATTCCGCTTGCGCCCTCCGCCGCCTCCCTCCTCGGCGTGTTGATTCCACTTGCGCCTCCCGCCGGCATCGCGGCTCTTTCGCCCCCTCTCCGGCCCGGCGGAACGAAGCCGCCGATCGTCTTACGACCCGCGGAGGTTGGGGGGAAAAGAGGGGGTTATTCGTCCCCGGCCGGCTCCATATCAATAGGCTCCATGTCGATGTCGGCGGGCCTGCGCTCGGCGAAGCAGAGCTCGTCGCACTCCGCGGTGCATCCCCCGGGGCGCCAGGGCATATCGCGGGATCCCTGCGGCAGCCGTCCGCGCAGCGGTTCATGCATGCGACGTAGCACCGCCCGAACGCGCCATCCTCCATGCGCGCTCCGCGGTGCACCGCCAAGTTGAACCGCCCCTCGGCGGATCCGCCGGCGCTTACAGGGATAACATAAAATCAGCCTTGACAGGGGTTAGCCCTTGTGAGGATTGATTTGGGGATGCTCCTGTAAGCGCGCGGCCGAGGGCGGACAGGCCCGCGGAGGCGTAAATGCTTCCTGCGGCCGACGCGCCGTGAAGGGGCCGGCCCGGACGGCGCCTAGCCCGAAAGTCCCCCTATGCGCTGTAACGACACGCTCTAGGCGACAGCGCATCGAATCGACAAAACGCTTTTCTCTAACCTAAATTATGGAGTGGAAGATCTCGTTCGACGAAGTTAGACATCGCCTTGAGCCTACGCTTAAACCGGCCGAGCCGCCGACCGTGGAGGAGGTTCTTGAGCAGGTTTCTAGGCACGGCGTCTTACGGGGGCCTGTGGACTGGGCCTTCCCGGCGTGGATCGCCTACGTCGAATACGCGACGCGGAGGATCGCCGAGACCTTCCAGCTCACAGAGGAGGAGAGGAGGCAACTCCTTGACTTCAGAGACGCAATGAAGCGGCTCCTGCTGGAGGCGTGGAGGCAGGCCAAGGAGAAGCTGACGACGCTATACAACGCCATTATGGAGGGCACCTACAGGGTGGAGGGCAACAGGCTGTACGCGCCGGACGGGACGTGGATGTACGTAGGAGAACGGTTTGCTCCAAATATTCCAATCCACGGCGTAACAGCAAAGGCATATTTTCCCGACCTGCTAAAGCTTCCGCGTGAAAGATTGGAGTTGCTCCAGCTGGGCTGGAGGGCGAGCGACGAGGGCAATAATAACGGCCGGCCCCTCATGAGAACCACACAACCCTGGCAGGCGTTCGCCTGGACTGCGACGAGATACGGAGAGCTCTATGTATGTGTCGATTCGGTTAACTTGACGCGCGAGGGGGCGAGCGTACATATACTAATCATTGCGAAGAGTTGGAGGCAGAGGTGGAGTAAGGCGGAGGCCATAGATCTGGTGGCTAGCCACCTCAGGCGCGGGGAGTGGACGCCCCTGCTAACAATGTGGCTGGGGGACGGTAGAGCTATGCGGAGGGATGTATTGCGCGGCGATTACAAGCTTGTTATTGTGGCTAAGGAGCCTTGGAGGTTGGGCAACAGCATTAACGCGAAGGAGGCCCTCGTCGCCAGAGGCAAGGAGGCGTTTATGAGGCTTAGGGAGTCGGCCGGCGCATACGGTAAACTGCTCGATCTTCTGAAGGCGCATAAGTGGATCGACGTGAAGCTGGCCACAGACGACGGCTTCAGGGCGGCCTACAAGCTGAAGGCGAGGAAGAGGAGCATAGACGTCCTTAGGGAGATGCACAAACACAACAACGGCGAAATACCTGCGGAGCAGTTCTCATATGCTGAAGACGGACAGAGGAGAGGCGCCGTGGTCGTGGCGGGCATCGTGATGTCCTTGTATCTCGTTAATGGTAGGAGCGGCACGCTCCTGGCTGGGCGCTACGTCCGCGATGTGGGAAGGGCGCTCGCCATGGCCGAAAGGCTTGAATCGGCGGGGCTTAGGCCGAACGTGATCCGTGTAGGTTCCTACTACATGGTGTATATCGCCACAGAGGATCTCCTAAAGCTGGCGGAGAGGGACGGCGAAATCAGGAGGGCCATAGCGCTCTACCTCGCCGAGAAGGCCAAGAACGGCACGCCGAGGCAGAGGGAATTCGCCGAAAAGATCCTAAAAAGACATCCCCTTTTTTCCCCTTCCAACTCTTACCGTTTCCTTGAAATCGGCATCGCCGTGAGCTAGCCGATATTGAATCGATTAACGAGGTTAGCCGATACGTGGTGTGGAACCAACGACAGCTGATATGTGGAATTGACCAACGTCCGGTCGGACAGTGTCACTGGGCGCCCGATTGGAATCTATACGCGCCCGGGACGGTCGAGCTGGGCGTGAAGGCGGTCCTCGAGGTCGTCAAGGCGCTTAAGGACCACAGAGGTCT
>Ga0081473_144041_pt1 | contig 32404 bp, 46 predicted proteins | sample CisSprmetagenome_FD_70977 | JGI IMG/M metagenome (GOLD analysis project Ga0081473, IMG submission 70977) | Hypoxic/sulfidic aquatic microbial communities from Cistern Spring, Yellowstone National Park, USA v2 (version 2) | ecosystem: Environmental > Aquatic > Thermal springs > Hot (42-90C) >...
TTCTGCTCCTATCCGCCTCAGGCTTGGTGCACGCTCTTTTCAACAAGCCCCAGGCCCTCTGCGGGAAGGTCAGGCGAGGCGGATGCGGGGTCGTCCTCGCTTCGCCTTACGCGCGGCCCTTCGGAATTCCTCTTGAGCGACTCGGCGCGGCTTGGTTCGCCGGGATTCTCCCCCTGTATCATCTGGGGTGGGCAGACGTGGGGATTTTTGGCTCTGCTAACCGTAGCGGCGCTGGTCGGCATAGAGGTTAAGCTGAGGGCATTGTGCATATACTGCACCGTGGCGCACGTGATAGGAGTTATAACCGCCGTCCTTCTACTTGGACTGTAGATGCTGGGCGAAGTTTTTCGCCGCGTCTTCCGCCATCTTTTTCAAGGCGCTCCTCACGATCCCGGGCGCCAGAGACGCCGCGAGCCCCCTGGCGGTGCCTTGGAACCTCCGCTTCACTAAGGTCCCGCCGCCTCTGGGCTCAACGGCTATTGAGAAGTCGGCGGTGGTCTGGAGACCTGTGGCCGAGCCGACAACCCGGACGCCGTCCTCCCTCACCTCGGCGTATCTAAACTTCACAGGCATCTTGCCAGAGAGGTGACCAAGCCTCACGGCGGCTTCTCCCACATACTCGCCGCCGCCTGTCTCTCTCACGCTTGACAACCCCAAGATAAGCCGCGCCGCCGTTGCCGGATTTTTCAAAGGCTTAGCCACCTCTTCAGGAGCCTTGACGACAAAGAACTCCCCAGACCCGGAGACCTGCATACTCCACGTTTATACATCCACGGTATAGTTGACGACTTGTTGAGGCGGTTAGGAGGGCTTTACCTCCGGAGGAGTTGGAAAAAGAGAGATGTAGCGCCTCCCGGCTGAGGCGGTGACCACGCGGCGTTGAGACGACATGGCCGAAGGCGACGTAGTCGCCGAGATATGGCGTAGACCGAAAATAAAGCTCATAACAACGCCGAGGTTTGCATAGAGCCTAAAGACCCCGTGCCCTGTAGAAAGCCTTTCTATACGGCCACCGCAGAAGGGGGCCTCACTGCCCCTGATGGACACCTGCGAATGCTTAAAACAAACCAGCCAAGCGTCTATGATGAGTCGGTTCTAAGCTGAAGATGACGATTGCCGAGTTCGCTGATCGCAATCCACGTCGTGCGGCCTATTAGGATAGGGATGAACAGTCACAACAATGTAACACGTAGTGGTCTTGGCAACCACAACACGAAACGTCCTGTTTAGACACTTAACGATAGTACTCCTGCGCTCTTTTTCTACCTCTCTCCACCTAGCCGAAACGGGCTGTGTCTTGCCCTTTTCAAATATTTCGCCTATACATTCCCTCAACGCTTCAAATACTTTTTCAATTCCAATCCCCACATATTTAGACGTATCAGGGTCGTGTTTCCATAATGCATGCATCGAAATATCTATGTCGCAGTTACTGTTCTCCATGCAGTTACTGTCTGGAGAGAAACACAAGGCTCCCCCCACGGCGTGATGAAACCATCGGCGAGACCCACCGCCACAGGCTCCACATATATTTCAATCCTCTCGTCGCCGTCGGTCTTGACTACTGCGGTGGCTATCCGTTTTGCGACAAAAGACGCGGCCCGATACTGGACGCCGGGGCCGCATAAGCCGATTATTCGCTCTGGGGATTTTAAAAACCTGGCGATTATGTTGATACTTGTTGCCACTATAAAACCGCGTGACACCTTTGCCGCCCGGACGTCGGAGATGGAGAACTTGACAGCCACCTTCCCCTCCGCCTCAATCTCTCCCGGTTCGCTTCTCTCGACGACCGCATCGACGGGCTCTACCATATCTTAATTTTCATTAAGGGAAACGCGGCATCTACGTCGGAATCCCAGCTCTCAGCCTCTAGGTCGATGGACCAGATCCCCTCATCGTCTGCAAAGATCACGAAGGTTCCACGGCCGACGACGACGTATTTAGGCTCGCCCTCCCGCATGGTGACGGACAAAACGTCAGCCCTCCTATCGTAATAAGTCCGCAAAGGCTGACTGATGAAGACCGAGGGTTCCACCCTTATAGGTTCTCCAATAATGTTCCTCCATTCGCTGGAATTCATTCTATCATTGCGGAACACCGCGACAACGTGACTCATAACATCAAGCCTAAGACTGAGTATTTAAGTCTTGTACACAAGTGCCATGAAGACGTCGTTGACGTTCGTGCCGGCGGGGCCCGTATATCTTGCCCAGCCTGCGAAGGGGCATGTAGCTACCGTTGTCGTCGAGGTCTCTGGGGGGTTGAGGCCGGCCCTCTCCGTTTCCTCCGCCGCGTCTCCGTCCGCCACGGCCCCGGACAGGTCATACCTACGGCCGGCCGCCTCCACTCCGTCCTCTGCTCTTCCTACGTGCCCCATCACGGCTCTGTAGGGGGTCGGCGGCCCAGGGCTGCCTCAACCGCTCCGGCAACAACGAGGCGCCGCGGAGCCTCATCGAACCGGCGGCTCTTAATCGGCACAAATCTTAATTTGGACCGCTGAAAACATGTGGAGGGTTGGATGGAGAAGGCCGAGAGGTACAGAAGCTATGCCAGACGTGGTTTTGAAGACGGCGCATACGATCTGGCCTGTTTCTTGGCGCAACAATCCGCCGAATTCCTCCTCAAGGCGCTATTGATAAGGGAGGTGGGCGCAAGGCCCCTCACCCATAGCCTCCATGAGATGGTCAAGAGGTTTGCCCAGCTGCGGGGCGAGGAGCCTCCGGAGGACGTGGCCAGGTGCGCCAAGTCGCCCGAGGAGCACTACGTACAGGCCAGATACCCAGACGCAAGGGTGGGGCCCTACGAGCGATGGGAGGCGGAGGAGTGCCTACGCTGTATGGAGACGCTGTGGAGATGGACAGGTGGATCGAGGTAGCCCGAAGGAGGCGGCTGGAGACGGCCAATGCCTTGGCCGAGTTCGTAATGGACAGATGCCGTAGGGGCGACGTGGCGTTGTTCGGGTCCAGAGCCCGCGGCGATTTCCACGACATGAGCGACTGGGATATCGCGGTGGTTGTGGAAGACGGCGAATACGCCGTGGCGAGCGAGGAGTTCGGCCAAGCGGTCTACATACCGGTCGCAAGGCTGGACCAGCTCCTGACCTTCAGCATGATAATACTCGACGTAGCTCACGACGGGCATCTCCTGTGCGGGAAAGGGGATCTCTGGCACGAGTTCGTGAAGAGGGTTCGGCGATACGTTATGGAGAAAAGGCTGGAAAAAACCGGAGCGGGTTGGTATCCATCGGTTTAACCGCCGGCCCAACGCGCCGGCTGCAACGCCGCGATGCGCAGATCGCAGCGCCTATCGGCGCCGCGGCGAGGAGGACCAAGCCTTTCCCCAGCTGCCGGCCCTGCCGCCGGCGGGCCAACACCTCAGCCAGAACCGCTCCGCCTTAGAGGGCGGGGGTCGGCGGGCCGTAGGCAGGGGCCCGGCCGCCGCGTTAGGCGCCCTCATGTTGGCTGTGCGCCTCAACGTGCGAGGAAGCAGAGCCGCCGCGGAACAGCAACACCGTATCTAAGGCCGCCCAACTCCTGGACCGGCCGAATCGCCCCGCGAATATATTGCGGCTTTCCAAGGCCGCGAGGCCACAAACGAGGTCCCTGCATGGGGCTTTCCAGCAAGTTAATAAAGAGGGGATCGAGGCTGGCTGTGGCGGAGTACGTCAAGGCGAAGCTACAGGAGGCGCGGGAGTTTTTGAAGGCGGCGGAGACAGAGTTCAGAGAGGCAAAGTCTGAGGTTGAGGTTCGAGACGCGGCGGAGAAGGCTTGGGGCGCCGTTGTGCAGGCCACAGACGCGCTTATCTACGCGCTGAAGGGGAGGAAGCCGCTTAGCCACTTCGAGAGAAGGAAGGCCCTGAGGGAGCTCGAGGAGGAAGTTGATGCGGTCGGGCGGCTTGGGCTTAGGGATCGCTATATGGCGAGATACAAGGCGCTCCACGAGGCCTTTTACGAAGGCGTAGTAGACCGCGAGGAGGTGAGGCTGGAGCTAGAGAGGGCGAGGAAGTACGTAGAAGACGTCGAGGAGCTTCTCGGCCATGAGCTTTCTGCTTGAGAACTCGCGGTCCTTCTTGAGGGCGGCGAAGAGGGACTTGGAGGAGGGCGAATACAACCTTGCCATGTTCCACGCGGAGCAGGCTCTGCAACTGTGTGCAAAGTACGAGCTGTACCTCAAATACGGCGACTACCCCAAGACGCATAGGCTGAAGGAGCTGCTGGGCGCGTTGGGGCAGAGCTACGACCCCCTCGTCGCCGACCTGCTGGAGGAGGCCTACATAGGGTCCAGGTACCTCCCCGTGAGATACTCCGGGGAGACCGCGCGCAGAGCCGTCGACGAGGCCGAACGCCTCATGAGGGAGATGGGATGTCTTTCCTAGACCTCCTGAGGAGGCTACACGAGCAGAGGAGGCGGTACCTGGAGGACCTCCCCCGCTACCTCTCTCTGATCAAGGAGGCGGCCCTGCGGCGCGACCCGGCGGCCGAGGTCTACCTCTTCGGAAGCTACGCGGAGGGCGCGGCCAGGCCCGACAGCGACGTGGACGTTCTGATCGTGACGGAGCTGGCCGCGGTCGAGGAGGCCCGGGCCCGGCTCAGGATGGAGATAGACGACGCCCTGGGGCGGCCCAACCCCTTCGAGCTCCACATAGTGACGCCGGCCCAATACAGGGAGTGGTACGCCAGGTTCATCAGGAGGCAGGTCAAGATATAGCCTTTAAACCCCGGCGCCGTGGGGGACATGGAGTTTTTAAGGGAGAGGGCTCTCCAGTTCCTCGAGATGTCGAAGACGGCGGCTGAGAGGGGCTTCTACGAGCTCGCCCTCTTCCACGCCGAGCAGGCGCTACAGCTGTACGTCAAGTATCTGATCTACAGGAGGTTGGGCGACTTCCCCAAGACCCGCTTCCTTCGGGATCTTCTGGACAGAGCGGCGGAGCTCTACGGGGACGTCTGCGGCCTGGGGGAGTTCCTGCGGCGCCGCTCCGCCGTGCTTACGCTGTTGGAACATGCCCACATAACCTCCCGCTGCCTTCCCCTTAGAGCTAGGCGTGAGGACTACGAGGCGGCGCGCGACGTGTTGGAAGAGGCGGCGAGGGTCTTCAGATGTCTAGAGAGTTCATAGAGCTATTAAGGCGTCAACGCGCCGCTAGGGAGGAGATCTTGAAGAACTTGGACTTCTACCTATGCAGGATATCGCAGATGGCGAGAGAGCTGGATCCCTCCGCCGAGGTGTACCTCTTCGGCTCCTTTGCGCGGGGCGCGGCCAGGCCCGACAGCGACGTGGACGTGCTGGTTGTCTCCGATGCGCTGGGGAAGGACCTGCTCAGCGTCGCCGAGGCCGTGGATAAAATAACGGCGGAGCTGGGAGTAAAGGGTGTGTTCGAGATACATGTAGCCACGCGGGACCTCTTCGAAAGATGGTATAGAGGATTCATCGACGTACTAATTCCGACGAGATGCTGACGGCATAGATGTCGCAACGCATCACGCCTTGGGTACTGGGCCAAAAACATCCCTGCGCGTGCCGCCGTAATCGACGTAGCGGCAGACGTCGCAGGCCAGGTTAACATTGACGCGGCCTCTCACTCCACCTGCCTCGACGGAATCGACGTGTTCGCACGGCTGAGCGGTGAGGAGGGGGCTGGGCGGCCGCGGCGGAGGCGGAGCTCGCGGCGCGAGGGCGGGCTCGTGGCCGTGGCGCTCGGCTCCCGGCACCACCTCTCTAGACGCGCCGGGAATATTTATATATACCCCGAATCCTAAATAGCTATGTCGGGGATTATGTAGAGGTTCTCGACACCACGTTGAGGGACGGGGCGCAGGGCGCAAACGTCTCCTTCGCCCTCCAGGACAAGATAAGGATCGCGCTCAAGCTCGACGAGGTGGGGGTGGACTACATAGAGGGGGGATGGCCCTACTCGAACCCCAAGGACCTCGACTTCTTCAAGGCCATGAAGGAGTACAGCCTCGGCAGGGCGAAGCTGGCGGCGTTTGGGAGCACCAGGCGGAGGGGCGTAAGGCCGGAGAGGGACGAGGGCCTCAACTCGCTGGTGGATGCCGACGTGCCCGTCGCGGTGATCTTCGGCAAGAGCTGGACGCTCCACGTGAGGGAGGTGCTGGGGGTTACATGGGAGGAGAACCTCGCCATGATCGCCGAGAGCGTCGAGTACCTGAGGGGACACGGCGTGGAGGTGATATACGACGCCGAGCATTTCTACCAGGGCTATCTGGAGGACCCCGAGGCGGCCCTCGCCTCCATAGAGGCGGCTTGGAGAGCCGGGGCGCGGGCGGTCGTGCTGGCTGACACCAACGGCGGCACTCCGCCGCAAGAGGTATATCGGATCACGGCCGAGGTGAGGCGGAGGTTCCCGGCGATGCCTCTAGGGGCCCACATGCACAACGACATAGGTTGCGCCGTGGCCAACACCCTCATGGCGGTGGCGGCCGGCGCGAGGCACGTCCAGGGCACCATCAACGGCGTCGGGGAGAGGACCGGCAACGCGGATCTGGCCGCGGTGCTCCCGACGCTGGAGCTGAAGATGGGGTTTAGGGTGCTCCGCGACGAGCCGCCGGCCGTCAAGTTCGGCAGGCTGAGGGAGGCCTCCAGGCTCGTCTACGAGGCGCTGGGCCTCCAGCCGAATCCCTATCAGCCCTACGTGGGGGACTTCGCCTTCGCCCACAAGGGCGGCGTCCACGCGGACGCCGTCATGAAGGTGCCGAGGGCCTACGAGCACGTGGACCCGGCTCTGGTGGGCAACCGGAGGGTCTTCGTGGTGTCCGAGATGGCGGGAGGCGCCAGCCTTGCGCTTAAGGCGGCCGAGGAGCTCGGGATGCCTCTCGACAAGAGGAGCGACGCCGTGAGGCGGGCCCTCGAGGAGATAAAGCGGCTTGAGAGGAAGGGCTACTCCTTCGACCTGGCGCCCGCCTCAGCCATGTTGATCCTCATGCGGCACCTCGGCCTGTATAAGGAGAGGTTCAGGCTTCTGGAGTGGAGGGTCGTGACGGGTCCCGACGAGAGGGCATACGCCGTGGTTAAGGTGCTCGTGGGCGGGGAGGAGAGGCTGGAGGCCGGCGAGGGGGTGGGCCCGGTGCATGCGGTGGACGTGGCCCTCCGGCGGGCGCTGACGGTCTCCTTCCCGCAGCTCAAGGCGGTGGCTCTGAGCGACTACAGGGTGGTGCTCCCCGCCTCAGTGAGGAGCACGGAGAGCGTCGTGAGGGTGACCGCTGAGTTTAGAAACGGCGAGAGGATCTGGCGCACCGTGGGGGTCTCCAGCAACATCGTGAAGGCCTCCATAAGGGCGCTCGTGGACGGATACGACTTCGCCCTCCAGCTGGAGGCGCTAGCGCCTAGCCGAGAGGTAGACCCCCGCTACGGCGAGCGCCGTGCCGGCCAGCTGGACGGGCATCAGCGCCTCGCCGAGGAGCAGGTAGGAAAGTAGCGCCGTCAACACGGGCATCAGGGGCAACACCGCGGCGGTCCGCCTAGGCCCCACCTCCTTCACCGCGGCGTTCCACGCCGCATATGCCAACGCCCCCGGCACAGCCGCCACGTAGGCCACCAGTAGGAGCGCGGCGGGCTCCATCAACGTGCCGAGTCTAGACGCGGGGGCCAGCGGCGACATGGCCGCCAGGCCGAGGAGGGAGATCCACGCCGACGCCTCCACCGGGCTGCACAGGGGGTACACGCGCCTCACGAGCACCGTATATGTCGCCCACGACAGCGTGGCGGAGACGGCGAGGAGCGGGCCCAGGTACGACCTCACGGCGATGTACGGCTCCAGGATCAGGTATGCGCCAGCCACGGCGACGAGGGAGCCCAATATGGCGTCTCCCCCTGGCCTCCTCCGGGCGAGCAGGGCCTCCAAGGTCTGGGTGACGGGGCTCGCAATTACGGCGAAAAGCGAGGCCGCCGCGGCCGTCGCGTAGGCCAGCGCCGTGTAGAGCATTAGGTTGAACCCGGCGACGCCCAGAAGCCCCAGAGCCGCCAAACGCGCCGCGGCGCCCTTGTACCGCGGGAACCTCGCCAGGATGAAGAGGAGGGGCGTCGCGAGGGCAAACCTCGGCATGGACACGGCGATGGGGTCGGCCCCGCCCGCCACCAGGAACCGCCCCACCAGGTAGTTGGTGCTCCACGCCGCGACGGCGAATAGGGCGTAGGCGAGGCCCCTCATGCGAGGCAGCCCGCCTCGGCCGCGGCGCGCCTGATCACCTCCGCGATCTCGGCCGTGGAGACGCGCCCCGTGTTGACGTTGCGGGGGCTTGGGTGGTAGGAGGCGTATATCTTCACCTCTCCGGCCTGGATGGAGGCGCCGTGGGAGAAGGGGACGCGGGGCGCCCTGACGGCCTTCAACACGGCGTCCCACGCCACCCGGCCCAGGGCGACGACGGCGCGGGGCCTCACCATCCGCACCTCCTCCACAAGCCAGAGGGAGCAGTTGCCCACCTCCTCCGCCGTCGGCTTATTCTTCGGCGGGGCGCACTTAACGGCAGAGGTTATGTAGACGCACCTCAGCTCCACGCCGTCGCCCCTCGACAGGCTGTACGGCTTGTTGGAGAGGCCGAGGCCGTGGAGCACGGCGAAGAGGTTCTGCGCCGATCTGTCGCCGGTGAACATCCTCCCGGTCCTGTTTCCGCCGTGGGCCGCCGGCGCGAGGCCCACGATCATCAGGCGGGCCCCCAGGTCGCCCCAGGGGGGCACCGGCCGGGACCAGTAGGCCTCGCCGCGGAAGCGGGGGAGGGGCCTCACGGACTCCCGGTAGGCCACTAGGCGGGGGCAGAGCCGACATGCGGTGAGCCTCGCCACGAAGTCCTGATACCAGGCGGTCATGTCCTAGCCAGCGGGCTGGCGAGCTGCATAGGCCCCGCCGCTATGTGTCCAACGGCGTCTGCGAGGAACCCGGCGTCGTCGTAGCGCTGCAACACCCCGCGGGGCCTCTCCCTGTCCCAGCCCCTCATTCCGTTGACGGCCTCCACGGGCCTAGGCATGGCCCTCGTCAGCCTCTACAGCCCTCTCCGCAGAGGGCTGGACAGCCTCGCCGATGAGGCGGTCGAAGCGTTCACCCCCTCCGTGGGCGGTGAGACCCTGGAGAGCCACGTAGCCCTCCCTGACGCCCTCCACCGCCTTCTCCCTATCCAGCAGAGATCTGCACTGGGGATGCGTCGGTGGAATCACCACGTGGCCGCGTGTCGTCAATGCTTAAAAAACTGCTCCACTGCAGCCGCCCTCTACGGACCGGCCGCTCGAGCTTTGACCTAACTCCTGCTGGGCATTTGCTAACCCAGCCTCCACGACGCCTGCGGCGTCGTTTTTCCAAAAAGCTTATATATTGACAAAGGCGGAAAAACGTGGAGATCGTCGAGATGGACGGCTCGGGGAGGGTCTATATACCTGCCGAGATCAGGAGGCGCGTAAAGGCGCGGAGGTTTAGGTTGAGGCTTGTGGAGGGCGGCATTTTGCTGGAGCCCGTCGACGACGTCGATGCCTACTACGGCAAGTTCGGCCCGGCGAGGTATTCCACGGTGGAGGAGATCGAAAGGGCGTTGGAGGATGCCGCGCAGGTTGGTCTACGTTGACGTCAACGTCCTCTACTACTTCTTCACCGCGCACCCCCAATTCGGCGAGGGCTCCCGGGAGTTGCTGAAGAGGCACCAGGGGAGCCTCGCCACGTCCGCGCTTTCGGCATGGCTTCTCTACGTCCTGACACGTAGGGAGGAGGCGGTGGACGCCCTTAGGAACATAGCCGTCCTCCTGCCGCTGGACGCCGAGATACTCGCCGAAGCCCTCCATCTGGAGAGGCCTAGGGAGTTCGAAGACAGGATACACCTCGCCACGATGAAGAGCTACGGGATAGACGCCATCCTGTCCAACGACTCCGACTTCGACGACGTCGGCGTCGTCAGGATAGCCCCCAGGCCGAGGTGAGTCGTCCACGGCCGCGGCGGTCTCCGGCAGGGGAACGGGAGGTTCCGCCCTCTATGGCGCGTCACTCTCTGTAGTGCTCCCTTGAGGGGAAAAGCCCCTTCCGCACCTCTTCTGCGTATTTAGCCACTGCGTCTTTTATGAGGGCGGCGGCGTCTGCGTAGCGTTTGGCGAAGCTGGGCGGCCTCTCGGAGAGGCCGATCACGTCGTGGAGGACGATTATCTGGCCGTCGCAGTGGGGGCCGGAGCCTATGCATATGGTGGGCACGTCCACGGCCTCCGTCGCCTCCTTCGCCAGCGACGCCGGGACGAACTCGAGCACCATGGCGAAGACCCCGGCGTCTCTAAGGGCCTTGGCGTCCTCCAAAATCTTCTTCCTCTGCTCCTCCGTCCTGCCGACCATCCTGAAGCCTCCCAGCGTCAAGACGCGCTGGGGGGTGAGGCCTATGTGGCCCATCACCGGGATGCCCGCCTTCACCAGCCGCTCCACCACGTGCGCATACTCGGCGCCTCCCTCCAGCTTCACCGCGTCCGCGCCAGCCCTAATCAGGCGGGACGCGTTCCTAAGCGCCGTCTCCGGCCCCGGCTCGTAGGACATAAAGGGCATGTCGGCGACGACAAAGGCCTTCGGCTTGGCCCTCGCCACCGCCTCCATGTGCCTAACCATGTCGGCCATGGACACGCCGAGGGTGTTGGGGAGGCCCAGCACCACCATGCCGAGGCTGTCGCCCACCAAGATGCCGTCTACGCCGGCCTCGTCGGCCAGGCGGGCCGTGGGGTAGTCGTACGCGGTGATCCACACGTAGGGCCCCCTGCCCTTGGCGAAGTCCAGGACGGTCCTCCTGCGCGACACGGATTTAAGACGGCCTCATTATATACGTGTTCGCCATCGTAGGCCTGGGCGCGGTGGGCAGCCTCCTCGCCTATTTCCTAAACTCCGCCGGGATGAGGCCATACGCCGTCGTTCGGACCGGATGCGAGCGGCACGTGTTCTGCGGCGAGGCGTGCAGGGAGCTCGACGTGGAGGCGGTCCCCCGGGCTCCCCCCTCCGTCAAGTACACCCTAATCGCCGTGAAGGGGCCGGACACCCAGAGCGCGCTTGAGGCGGCGGCGGGGACGCCCGTCTTGTTCCAAAACGGCATCGGCGGCCTCGAAACGGCGAGGGAGAGGTTCCCCAACGCGCTGGGCGCGGTGGTCACCTACGGCGTCTACCGCGAGGGCTGCAGGGCCGAGCTGAGGGGCGTCGGCGAGATAGCGCTTCCCCGCGGCGCGGAGGAGGTGGCGGAGGCGCTGGAGAGAGGCGGGGCTCGGGTAAAGGTGGTGGAGGACGTGGAGCCGTTGCGCTGGGCCAAGCTGGTGGTAAACGCCGCGATAAACCCAGTCACGGCCATCCTGCAAGCCCCCAACGGCGTCGTGGCGGAGGACCCTTGGGCCTGGGCGCTCGCCGAGAGGCTTGCCCTCGAGGCGGCTGAGGTGGCGAAGGCGGCGGGCCATCCGGTCGACGACCCCGCGGGGGCCGTCGCGGCCGTGGCCAGGTCCACGGCCAAGAATATCTCCTCCATGGCGCAGGACCTGGCGGGGTGCAGACCCACCGAGGCGGACTTCATCAACGGCGCCGTGGTTAGATACGGCGAAAAATTCGGCGTCCCCACGCCGTATAACCACGCGGTCTATCTAACGATCAAGGCCCTCGAGGCGAGGTGCCGCCGCTGATTCCGCACGACGCGACGGGCCTCCGGCCCCCTCACCACGCCAGGAGCCGCCGGCCACGGGATCTGCGGACGCGGGCTGCTCCTAGACCACACTGCCGGTCCATCAAGGGGGAGTTCGCCGCAACGCGGGTCCGCCGGTCCCCATAATCGCCAGAACGTGAGGCTCCACGCCTCGCCTCCGCGCCGGAGCCTCCGCGGACGGCCTCCAAATGCCCCTCGGCGTACCCTAAACTTCTGCAGGGGGGGCAGGCGGCGTGAGATTTGAGAGAAGATGCGTGATCGGAGAGGCCCCAGAGGGCCGTTTTACCTCTAGCCGAACCCCACGGGAGCACCGCCACTCCTCCCTATCTCCAGGGCAGGTGGGGATGCGCGGCGGAGCGTGCCAGGAGGGTCGGCTACGCCGCCGCGGCGGCGCCGACTAAGCCGTCCCGCGGAGCCTCTCCACAGCCTCCCCGACGTACTGCGCAAGGGCCTTCACGTCCTCTGCCACGGACTCCGGCCTGGCGTATCGGCTCAAGACTCCGGGCTTGTCCAGGCAGTTGTATTGAAACTCGTGGAGGTTCAAGGCGGTGTTGGCGTAGTGGAGTAGCTCCCGCCCCGCCAACTGCGAGAGGTCCCGCGCCACCTCCAGCATGAGGCCCGTCGGCATGACGGCAACTATCCAGTCCACAGCCTCAACCGCCTTGCCGCTCCTCAGCCGCTTCCTGCCGGGGTACCTCTGGGCCAGCGCATCTCTGTATTTCATGGCCAGCGCCGCCAGCAACGCCTTGAAGGCTCGGAACGCCTTGCCCGCTGCGCTTCTGTACAAGCCGGCGTCCAGGAACCTAAGGGCGAGGTCGGCCTCATACGTCGCCTCCATCAGCCGCCCCTCTAGATACTTCTGGGGGTCGCGCCAAGGCTTTTCAAGCTCGATCACGGGACTCATGCGGCATATATAAATAACCACGACGGCTTGGCTATGAAGCGTATCGGCCTTGCGCTTGACGATGGATCGTACAAAAAGCTGGAGCAACATAGACGCAACCGCTAGTTATCGTCGGACGTCACCGTTGTGGCCGTGTTTCACGACTTGAACGCCGCAATCAGGTAGGCCGACCTCGCCGTCTTTATGAGGGAGGGCGCTGTGTATGCCGCAGGTCCGGTGAAGGAGGCGCTCGCTGATGATCCGCGCGGTGTACGGCGTCTCCGCCAAGATACTGTGGGGATCGGAGTGGTGGTTTCTGGATAAGGTTTTATAGGGGCGGGAAACTTAGTGCGTGGATATCAGCTCCCTCATTAGGGGCAAGGCTCTGGTCCTTCGACGTGATGCGACCCTCCGAGAGGCCGTAAGAGTCATGGCGGATCACAACATCGGACTTCTCCCCATAGTTGACGACGAGGGTAGGCCCTTGGCGGTCATTTCCGAGAGGGATGTGGTCAGAGCCCTGGCGGCTGGGGCATCGCTTGATAGCCCCGTCCTGGCGACGGCGCGGAGGAGGCCCCTCATCACGGTGACGCCTGATGCAGACGTATACGAGGCCATGGTTAAAATGCGGCGGGGAGGTGTACGGCACCTCCTGGTGGTCGATAGGGAGGGGCGGCTGGTGGGGGTGGTCTCCATCAGAGACTTCATGAGGGACGACGTACTGGCGTATCTGGGCTTCAAGGCGTGGCAGCCCCCCGACTACGGCCAGCCCGAGTTCATGTCGCTGTAACGCCTCTGAGCCACAGCGGAATCCCGGCATCTCTCTGGCTGAGATGTGGCGCCGCGGGGACAGCGCCGCCCTCCGGGGGGACCGGCCTTCGCCGAGGCTATCTGCCGAGGAAGAGGCACAGCGCCTCGACCCTTCCGCGTTGTCCTCCCGGACGCGTAGTTACAAGCTCTGCGCATCTCGGCGGGGAACGGCAGCACGTCGAGATCCGGAAGCGCACAGAATCGGGTTGATCATTCGACAAAGTAGAGAGACAGCTGCTGGATGAAGTTTAAAACCACGGACAGGTCTATATGTGCTTCCGGAGTTCATCGTTAAGGAGCTGGAGAGGCGGGGCTTGGACCCCGTTGCGTACGCGGTTGAGCTAATTACCGAACGCGCCGACCCGTCGGAAAGAGCTAGGCTGTACCTTGAAGGTGCCGATTATTTCTGGCGAGAGGGGCTCGCCCTTGAGGGGAGAGATCTAAGGCATGCGGGGGAGAAGCTGTGGAACTCGATCGTCCAACTGATCAAGGCCGTTGCAGAGACAAGGGGCTTGCGCCATGATTCGCACAGGCTTATATGGGCTGTGGTCAGGAGGATCGCCACGGAGACGGGAGACGAAGAGGCGATAAAGCTCTTCGCCGCGGTTGAACAGCTACATGTAAACTTCTATGAGGGACATCTCGACCGGTTCGATTTTGAAGTCCTCAAGAAGGCGGCGGCAGAGCTGAGGGAGAAGCTCAGAAAGCTTATTGCTGCATAGATCTTGTCTCGACGTCGGCGATGGGCCTAGGAGCTCTCTTCTCTGGAGGGCCGCCGAGCGCGGGCTAGGTCTCCTCGACGGGGAAGCCGGGCCTCGTGAGCCTGTCCACGTCCAGCAGCTTGTTGATCTCCTCGTCGCTGTATCCAAGCTCCCTCAGGGCCTCTCTGATCGACAGGCCCCCGGCCACCCTCCTCCCGACCTCTGACGCCTTGTCGTAGCCGACGACGGGCGATATCGCGGTTATCAAGGCGGCGCTGCTCTCCGCCAGCCTCCGCATGCGCTCCACGTGGGGGACAATGCCGTCGACGACCAGCTCGGCCGTCTTTCTGAAGGCCTCCGCCAGAAGCCCTATCTGCGCAACCGCGTTGCTTCCCATCAGCGGAATCCCCATGGCCAGCTCAAACTCGCCGAGCATCGCGGCGGTCTGGTTGGCGTGGTCCAGGCCGACCACCTGCGCGGCGGCCTGCATCGCGGCTTCGACGGTGATAGGGTTCGTCTTGCCGGGCATCATGCTGCTGCCGGCGACCTCCCCCTGGCTCGGCAGATCTATCTCGTTGAGGCCGGCGGAGGGGCCGGAGAACATAAGCCTCACGTCCTGCCCCAGCCTGTAGAGGTCCACGGCCGAAGTCCTGAGGACCCCGCTGAGGAGCAGGAGATCCGTCAGAAGCCTCATCGCCCTGAACGCGTTGGCCGGCTTGAGGCCGAGGCCCGCCTCCCTGTCGATCTCCTCCAGGGCGAGCCGCGGGAGCCCGGGATGCGCGTTAAGCCCGGTCCCCACGGCGGTGCCGCCCAGCGGGACCTCCTTGACGTACTCCAGGGCCTGCCGTATGGCCTCGCCGTCGTGCCTAAAGGCGTCTGCGTATGCCGACAGCTCCTGCCCCAACGTGACCGGCAGGGCGTCCCGCAGATGCGTCCTGCCGGGCTTCACAACCCCTCCGAACTGCTCGGCCTTAGACTCCAGGCTCTGGACGAGCCTCTGCAGGGCCGGGAGAAGCCCCTCCTCGGCCTCCGCCGCCGCGGCGATCCTGATCGCAGTGGGCACCACGTCGTTCGACGACTGGCCCAGGTTTACGTGGTCGTTTGGATGCACGGGCCTCCCCAGCCTCCTGCTGGCCAGGTCGGCGATCACCTCGTTTATGTTCATGTTGAGCCCCGTGCCCGACCCCGTCTGGAAGACGTCCACGGCGATTCTGTCGTCGTGTAGGCCCTCCGCAACCCCCCGCGCCGCCTCCGCCACGGCGTCTGCCGCGTCGCTGGGCAACAGCCCAAGCCTCCCGTTGGCCCTGGCGTACGCCAGCTTCACAAGCCCCATGGCCCAGATAATCCTTCTGGGGAACTTCGTGCCGGTGGACAGGAACAAGCCGGCGGCCTTCTCGGTGTAGTCCACGGCTTGGACGGGAAATGCACATATATCTGTGGCGGCCTCGCCGGCGGGACGGCGCGTGGCGGTAAGTATATATGGACCGCTCGGGGAATGGCCATGAGGATCGCGATAGCGACGTCGCCGGAGGGCACCGTGTTCCCCGGCCACTTCGCACACGCCCCGATATACAGGATATACCTCTACGAGGACGGCAAGTTGCGGCTGGTGGAGGAGCGGAGAAACCCGTTGGGGGATGTCCCCGACCTAGACGCGGGCGGGGGACACCATCACCAACAGATGCACGGCGTCGCCAAGTATAAATGGCTCAGGGAAAACGTCCTGCCGGACGTTGACGTGGTTCTGGCGGGCGGCGCGTGCCAGACCAGCTACATGTACTTCACGTCAAACGGCGTCAAGATGCTCTTCACAGAGCCGGTCGAGGTGGACGTGTTGACGCGGTACGTCGAGGAGAACCCGGAGGAGTTCCAGAGGGCCCTGCTCGAATCGGCGCAGTATTAGAGCCTGTAGGCCTCCCTCCTGAACTCCTGGATGTTTTTCTTGAGCCTCTCTGGCTCCGTCAGCGGCATGGAGCACGCCAGCCCCGCGCAGACGTACGCCGCCGGCCTCGGCCCCCTCAACATGGCCCTTATGGACTGCTCGGGGTACGGCCACTCTCCGCCGGACGCCGGAACCGCCAGATGCCACGGCCGGTAGGCTGACAACGCCGCCTCCGCCAGCTCGGGGGCGTCGCCCACCACCACGGTCCTCGGAGGCTCCATGAGGTAGAGGTCGACCGCGAGGGCCAGCCCCGCGGCCGACGGGCCGACCCGCCGCAGCTTGCCGAAGAGGGCGCTGAGGGCTCTGCCCGCCGCCTCCCGGAGGTCCCGCCTGCCTGTAGCCGACGAGAGGAGCACCAGCGAGATGGCGGCCACCGAGTTGCCCGAGAAGTTGGGCGTGTCGAGGAAGGGATAGTGCGGCGCGGCCACGACCGGGTCGGCCTCCTCCACGTCCTTGAAGCCGCCGTCGCCCAGATGCCCCGCGACGAGGGCGTCGGCCAGCCCCAGCCCCCAGTCCACGTACTTCAGCGCCCCGGTCCTGCCGTAGGCCTCCAGCGCCGCCAAGATGCAGTATCCGTAGTCCTCCACCACGGCCTTCCCGACGGCGGCCCCGTCCCGCCACCCATGCGCAAGCCGGGCCCCGTCCCACATGTGGGCCATGACGAAATCCACGGTGTCCACGGCGTGTCTCCAGTCGCCCGCCCCGGCGAGCCTAGCCGAGAGGAGCTCGCCCCGCGCCGCCGCGCAGCTCCACCCGGAGTACACGGTCGCGTCCACCCGCGGCGCCCTCCGCCGGCGCCTAGCCTCCATGAGCCGCCGATACAGCTCCTCCGCCTCCGGCCCCTCGGCAGGCTTCGCCACGCGGAGCGTGGCCTTGCCCTCGGGCCACTCGACGTCCAGGAGGCCGAAGTGCTCCACGGCAAGGGGCCACAGGTCGCCGGCCGCCTCCTTGAGCTCGTCTAAGGCCCATCGGTAGTAGCCGCCCTCCTCCCCCTCCACGTCTGCGTCCTGGCTTGCGTGGTACCCGCCGCCGGGTCTCCTCATGAACTCGTCGAACCACGCCGTTATGCCCCTGGCCGTCCGCAGGTACAGCGGCTTGCCGAAGATGGCGTAGGCCTCGGCGTATATGGCCAGAAGCTCTGCGTTGTCTATGAGGAGCTTCTCGTAGTGCGGTATGAGCCACATCCTGTCCGTGGAGTAGCGGAAGAACCCGCCCAGCAGATGGTCGTAGACGCCGCCGAGAGCCATGGCGTCCAGCGTCGCCTCGGCCATCCTCCGGTAGAGGCCCACCCCGTCGTAGAAATACCGCGTCAACAGAAGCTCCAGCTGGGTGATCGGCGGGAACTTGGGCGCGCCGCCGAAGCCGCCGTTCTCGGCGTCGAAGCCCGAGGCAAGCGCCGCCAAGAGCTCCAGCTGGATCCCCCTCTCCGGCTCCCCGGGCGCCGGCGAGTGCCAAGCCGCCACCTCGGACCTGAGCTCCTCGGCGAATTTCGCTATGTCGCTCCGCCTCTCCCTGTACGCCTCGAGCACCGCCTTGAGGGCCGTGAGCATCCCCGGCGCCCTCCCCACATCGCGCGGGGGGAGGTAGGTGGCCGCCCATATGACCTCGCCGCCCGGCGTCGTGAAGACTGTGAGCGGCCAGCCGGACTGGCCGGAGATGAGCTGGGCCATCTCCTGGAGCCTCCTATCCACGTCCGGCCTCTCGTCCCTATCCACCTTGATGGGGATGAAGTGCTCGTTGATGAACGAGGCCACCTCGGGGTCCGAGTAGGTGGTCTCGTCCATGACGTGGCACCAGTGGCACCACACGGCGCCCACGTCAACCAGAACCGGCCTATCGAGCGCCCTCGCCGCCTCGAAGGCCTCGCGACACCACCCCCACCACTTCACCGGGCTGTGAAGACCCTCCAGCACAAACGGCGATTTGGTCGCCTTGAGGCAAGAAAGCCTAGTATCCTCCATGTACGGCCCCGGATACCACCAAATAAACATGGGGCTCCAACGCTTATTAATGGAAGACGGAAAGGCGCCATGGTGAAGATAGTCGCGCGGGAGAACGGGCCCTACCTAGTGGAGGTGGACGGCCAGGTGAAGATGGCGCTGTGCAGATGCGGCCACTCGTCCAACAAGCCCTTCTGCGACGGGACGCACAGAAAGGTGGGTTTCCAGGCCCCGCAACACGTGGTGGAGCTGTAGCGCTACTTGGGCCTTCTCACCAAAATCCTCAGGTGGCCCTTCGGCGTTTTCTCCGCGGAGATAGCCCCGTGCCCCATCCTCTTGGCCCAGGCCTTTATGTCGGGATCCGCCCCGGATCTGTGGCGGGCACCTCAGGCACGTCGCCCACGTTGATCTGCGTAACTGCCTTGGCCTCCATGAACATCTGGGATGCCTCGCGGTGCGGCCCCTCCCACAGCTTGGGGTTCCTGGGGAAGTTCTCGTGCACGCCCCTGTGATGGTAGCAACACGGAGCCCGACCAGTCCCTCTTCGTGGACTTCGGCAGAACCAGGGCTTACCAAGCCACTGGGGCGGCGACGCCGCCACAAGCTTCTGGCTCCCGTAAACCCCTTTTAGGATCCTTATCGATCTAATCTAACGAGATCTGCGGAATCACAGAGGGTTTCAGTCCTCACTTAAACTAAATGGGGAATTAAATAAAATATATACAGCATAAATTGACATATATTTACAACAGCTTTTTAAGGGAGAATGGGACGCAACATATGGCTAAGTTGGTGATCGGGATGGCCGCCTCCCATGCGCCGGGCATTACGGCTAGGGCGGAGGGGCCGCAGGGGGTGAGGGCCAAGCTCTACCAGAACCGTGGCAGGTTTGGGGCTGTGCTTGAGGAGGCTAGGCTGGACGTGTTGCCCGTAGTGGCCAAGGACCACGTGGTCGAGGGGGGATGAGGGCCGTTGTCTTCCACAGCCCTGGGCTTGAGAACCTCAGGCTGGAGGATCTCCCAAGGCCGCAGCCGGGGCCGGGCGAGGTTCTTATCAGGGTTAGATACGTGGGGGTGAACCCCATCGATCACGCTGTGGTTTCCGGCTCGTACAAGGTGTCGCCCATGCCCCACATCCCGGGGTGCGAGTTCGCGGGGGTGGTGGAGGAGGTGGGGCCCGGCGTCTCGGGGCCTGCGCCGGGCACGCCGGTGGCAGTCTACAACCGCCTCTTCTGCGGTGCCTGTAGGCACTGTCTCACCGGGTGGACCCAGCTCTGCGAGGCCGGCGGCATAATAGGCGTGGCGACCCAGGGGGGCATGGCCGAATACGCCGTGGTGCCCGCCAGGAATGCGGAGCCTGTGAGGGCGGATCTGAGGGACGCCGCCGCGCTCCCCATCGGCGCGTTGACAGCCTACAACATGGCTCTGCGCGCCTCCATAGCCCCCGGGGAGAGAGTCGCCGTTGTGGGCGCCACGGGGAACGTGGGGACATATGCGGTCCAGTTCGCCAGGATCTTCGGCGGCGAGGTATACGCCGTGACCAGGAGGAAGGATGCCGCCGCGCCGGCGTTGCGGCAACTGGGCGCGGAGGTCGTCACGCCGGACGAAGCCCGGGGGCTCGCCCCCTTCGACGGCGTGCTGGACCCAACGGGCGCCGCCAACTGGGGCCTCAGCCTGTCCCTGCTGGGCCGCGGCGGGCGATACGTCACAGCGGGGGCCCTGACGGGCGCCGAGGTCTCTCTGGACCTCAGGCGGCTGTATGGACAGCAGATCTCAGTGATGGGCTCCACCGGCGGCAGGAGGGCGGACTTCAGGACGGTCGTGAAGCTCCTCGAGGCGGGGAGGATAAGGGCGGTGATACACGCCGTCTATCCGCTGGCGGACGCCGCCAAGGCCCTCGCCGGCCTCAGCTCGCCCGAGAGGGTCGGCAAGATCCTGCTGGAGGCATGAAGATCCTCGACGCCATAGGGCCCCGGCGTCGAGAAGGCGGAGGCCGTGGGCATCTGCGTAGCGATGGCCGTCGCGGATCTCCGCGGCGAGGTGGTGGTTATGGGGGCGCGTACCCCTCCCAAGTGGCGTATGAAGGCCGGGGCGGCCGCCACATTTAGACGCTCCACGGCGGAGCTGGCCGAGAGAGCCGGCCGAGACGTGACCCTATACCTAGGCTTCGCCATCTACGCTAATCCGACCTTCGGCATTTAATGGAGCTGTTAAAGGCATAGTATTTTATCCTCAAATCGACATGCGTACATGGATATAGAATTTTATCTAAGGGGCGTCTGGACCCGGGACGGGGCCGGGGTCAAGCTCCATAGGGTGTTCGGCGATCCTGCCGCGGCCGAGCTGACCGACCCATTCCTGCTCCTGGACCACTTCGGCTCCCGCTACCCCCACGAGTATCTGGCGGGGTTTCCCTGGCATCCGCACAGGGGGATCCAGACCGTGACCTACCTGCTCAAGGGCGAGGTCGAACACGAGGATTCCGAGGGCAACAAGGGCGTCCTGGGGCCCGGGGATCTGCAGTGGATGAACGCGGGGTCGGGCATATTCCACTCGGAGATGCCCAAGCCCTTCGGCCGCGATCCCGAGGTCTCGGGCTTCCAGCTGTGGGTCAACCTGCCTCGGCGGGAGAAGATGTCGGACCCCTTCTACAGGAACCTGAAGGGGGCGTCCATCCCGGCGGCGGTCACCGACTCGGGCGCCAGGGTGCGGGTTATCTCGGGCAGGGTCAGGGAGCCGGGGACGGGCGTCGTGGAGGGGCCTCTGACCGCGCTGGGCGTCGTGTATATGGACGTGGAGGTGCCCGCGGAGGCGTCCTTCGCCATGGAGGTGGGGGAGGGCCGGCGGACCTTGGTCTACAACTTCGGGGGGCCCGCCAGGCTTCAGGGAAGGCGCGTGGAGGACAGAAGCCTCGTCGTCTTGAGCACCGACGGCGGGGATCTGAGGATAGACGGCCCTGCGAGGGCGCTCGTGCTCTCCGGCGTCCCCCTCCGCGAGCCGGTGGCGTGGCGGGGCCCCATCGTCATGAACGCCTGGGAGGAGATCGCCGAGGCCTTCCGGGAGCTGGAGAGGGGCACCTTCGTGAAGCGGCGGGCCCAGGTGGAGGATCTATGATCCTCGTGGCCACCGAGGACGGGGTGTATAGGGAGGACGGCGGCCTCTTCTGCTGCAGGGGGCTGGCCGTATACGACATCCTCGAGGACCTGGTCTGCGCGGAGAGCGGCTTGTACAAGCTCCCCACGCTGCAGAAGCTGGACAGGAGGGCGTGCTGGAGGCTATACAGGGAGGGCCGCACCTACGCCTCCCTGGAGGGGCCGGTTGTGCTTGAGGTGGAGAGAGGCCGGGAGCTGGACTTCCGGAGATACGCCGCGGAGCTGGGGTGGCACTTCCCCCTGGGGCCTCCCCACGTGGCCGACTTCGCGCGCTTCGGCGACGTCTTGGCGGCCGCCGTGGAGGTGGGCAACCTGATGGCCGGCGACTCGGTGGACTCCCTGAGGCCGCTGGACTTCGCCGAGGATCAGCACAACCTGCTCGCGTTCGGCCGCAGGTTGCTGGTCGCCACGGCCTCGGGCATATACGTGTCCCAAGACCTAAGGAGCTTCAAGCAGGCGGAGGGGTCAGAGGGGTACGCCCACGCCCTGGTGCTCCACGGCGGGAGGCTGTTCAGCCACCTAATGAGGACCAGGCCGGTGATCTCAAGCGACGATGGGGAGTTCTGGCAAGAAGTGCCCCACAGGCTGCCGCCCCCCACCTTCGGCACGACCGGCCTCGCGTCTCACGGAGGCCGGCTCATCTACTCGACGACGGAGACCTACGAGATAGGCGAAGGCGGGGTAGAGAAGCTGTTTGGGCCGCACCCCATGACGATGAGGGTGGTTGCAGGCGATTAGCACCGGCCCAGCCCCTAGGCGGGCGGACGACGCCTATGTGGGACGCGTGGAGTTCGTCGCCTGGGGTTTTCCGGCGCAGTTATCCCGTTTCGCGTCGCCGCGGGTCCATGCGGAACACCAGCGGCTGCGGCTAGGCACGGCGAAAGCCGCGTGCCTCGGACAAATGCCTACACGGCGTTTGCCGTAGTGGTCAACAACGTGTTTCGATGGGTAGAAGATGGTTATAGAAAGGTTTATATCTGCATATTGGGAGGCGGTCATGCCTCTGAAAGTAGGAGACAAGGCGCCCGACTTCGAGTTGCTGAACGAGGAGCTTAAGCCCGTGAGGCTCTCCGAGGTTCTGAAGGAGGGCAGGCCGGCGATACTGCTGTTCTTCCCAGGCGCGTTCACCTCGGTGTGCACGAAGGAGCTCTGCACGTTCCGGGACAAGATGGCGCTTCTCAACAAGGCCAATGCGGCCGTTCTGGGCATCTCGGTGGACAGCCCATTTGCGCTCAAGGCCTTCAAAGAGGCGAACAGGCTGAACTTCCCGCTGCTATCCGACTTCAACCGCACGGTGATAGCCATGTACGACGTGGTGCAGGCCAACCTGCTGGGATTACCGCTCTTCCACCTAGCAAAGAGGGCGGTCTACATAGTCGACCCGAGCGGCACCATCAGATATGTGTGGTACTCAGACGACCCACTCAACGAGCCTCCCTACGACGAGGTGATAAAAGAAGCCGAAAAGGTAGCGCAGCTCAAATAGTTTTCAAATCGATATCCGCTTTTCGGCATCTGGTAGGGGGTAGCGGGTCGGCCGGTATTAATATCCGGCCCTTCCTCGGCCGGTTCCTTCTGGCTGGGTTGGCGGCGCGTCATCCCCTTACAGCAGAGCCGCAGACCGTCTCCGGGCCGGAACAAGCCGCGATGATTGAAAAATTGCACAAGTCATTTTTAACTAACTTTGTGCAGCTCTTATAGTTAGCCGCGGCGCCGTACACAGCGAGGCGACAAATCCTGTTCGTAGCCCCAGACGCGAACACTATCCCCAACTTCCGCTCCATAAAGATGTCCTTCGAGAAACCTAGATATAATGAGTTTATTAGGGCAATCTTTGCAGAGGTAATAATTTTTATATAAAGCGCCTTCTGCGCCTCCATGGAGCCCGAGGAGGTTAGATACAGGGCCCTCCTCGCGGTGGTGTACTGGGACCTCACCAGGGACCTCAACCCCCTCCACGTCTTCTACGAGCGGACCGAGAGTTGCGTGTCGATCGCGTCGGCGGTGGCCGCCCTCCGCCTGGCCGCGGGGCTCGAGACCGAGGTCGAGCACATAGAGGGGGCGGGGGAGGCGGACTACGGCCTTGTGCTGGCGGGGCCCTACAGAGAGGGCTTGGGCGAGCTGGCGCTGGGGGCCCTCCGCAGAATCCGGAGGGTGGCTGTGTTGCACACCCCTGCCTACTTCGCCGCGTCCGAGATAGAGGGCTTTGCGGAGGCGGCCAAGGGCAGAGAGGTTAGATACGCCGCGAGGGAGGCGCCGGGGGAGATAACGTACTATAGAGCGGTGGACGGCAACGTGGAGGCGGCCGGCGTCCGGAGGCTCAGCCAGTACGAGCAGAGGATTGTCAGGATGTACGAATCAAAACATTTATAAATAAATATAGAAAAATATACATAGATTCGACACAGCCGCGTTGAAGCATTTCGGCGTAGACCCCGGCATAATCGCCGGCTCCCTCGACCCCGGCCAATATATAGACTTCGTGACGCTACGAGTAAGAAACTCGGGCGTGAGCCGCATGTCCTTCGCCAAGTCCCACCACGCCTTCGTGGAGGCCATACAGCTGGACCATGCCACATGACTACTGGATTCTCTACGCACTATACTTCACAAATCTAATAGTGGCCATAGGCCTCACGGCGTCTCTGCCCGCGCTCAGCAAAGAATGCAAAGCCGCCGTTGCCGTAGCAATCCTCCTAATCGGTATAGTCATCCTAGCGGCGCTTAAACTCTGATTGGCAGGTGACTTGGAAAACTTGAGATTGGAAAAACTATGGCGGGATTATGTGGATTATTGGGCTCGTTCTGAAGCTCCACTGGCCTGTCTTGGGGTCGCGCCTCACGTGGGTGAAGACGTGCCAGTTCTCCTCGTCGATGTAGGGGTAGTCCGCGTTTAGGTAGTAGCCGCGGCTCTCCTTCCTGTTCATCATGGAGAAGACCACGGCCTGGCCCACGAGCAGGCGGTGGTAGACCTCCCAGACGCGGAGGAGCTCGTGGAGGCTCGCCGCGGCGGCGAAGCGGAAGTCCTCCTCCAGCATCTTGAGCAGCTCCCAGCCCCTGTTTAGGAGGTGCATGTTCGTGGTGTAGAGCATGCCCCAGCCCGCGGCGTATTCGTCCATGATCTTCTGCAGCCTCACCAGGAGCTGGTACCAGTTGAGGTAGTTGGGGTGTATCTCGAACCAGTTCGTGTATGCGGGCGGCATCTCAGGCGTGGTGGTGAGCGGCTTGTTCTCGTGGTACCACTCGAGGGGCCTGTAGACGACCTCCTTGTAACGCTCCACCGTATCGTTGCTCACGGCGGGCCGGTAGTCCTTGGCCTGGGTCAACACGTAGCGGGCGGCGGCTTTGCCGGCGATTCTGCCCTCGGTGAAGGACCCGCTGCTGAACTTGTGGCCGCTGGCCCCCACCACGTCGCCTGCGCCGAAGAGGCCCTCGACCGTGAGCATGCGGTTGGGGCCCCATCTGTATTCAGGCGGCGCGATGTCGGGGGGCCCGGAGGCCCACATGCCGCCTGGGGAGGCGTGGCTGGCCTGGACGTAGGGCTCGGTCGGCATCAGCTCCGAGGGCGTCTTCTGCGGGTGTATGTTCTGGGAGGCCCAGTAGAAGGCCTGCGTGGGCGTCATGTCCAGGTAGTCCTCGAAGAGGACCTTGAGGGACTCCTCGTCCGGCAGCCTCTCCTGGGTCTGCATGAGGTCGGGCCCCCTGCCCTCCCTGAGGTTCTGTATGGTGACCCAGGTCCTGATGGGGGTAGGCGTCGGCTTAGCCCAGGCGAAGTCGTAGAAGATCTTGGCGAGCTCCGCCTTGGCCTCGTCCGGCAGGGGCTCCCACTGCTTGCCCTTGACGTCGGTGGACCTCGTCTTGAGCAGCAGGTAGGGGAAGCCGACGGGGCCGTAGGCGTCCTTGAAGCGGACTACGACGAGCCTGAACTCCATGTTGACCGTCTCGGCCCCCGCCAGAAGCGGTATCGCGTAGGCGCTTCCGGAGGCCCAGGTGGGGTACCACGCGCGGCCCATCCCCTCGCCCACGCTTCTAGGCCTGTATAGGAGGGAGGTGCCGCCCGCCGCCACTACGACCGCCTTGGCCTTAAACACGTAGAAGGTGCCGTCGCGGACGTGGAAGCCCACCACGCCGGCGATTCTGTTCGGCGCGTTCTCGTCGAGCAGGGGGTGGGTGACGAAGACCCTCTCGTACACCTCGTCCGCGGACTTCCTGCAGGGCTCCGCGACGATGGCCTTGTAGCTCTCGCCGTGGATTGGGTGTTGCCACCTGCCGGTGCGCAGATACTTGCCGGTCTTGGGGTCGCGCCAGATGGGGAGGCCCCACTCGTCGAAAAGCTTTATGGTGGAGGTCATGTGCCTCGCTATGTCGTAGACCAGGTCCTCCCTCACCATGCCGAGGAGGTCGTTCCTCACGTACTGGACGAAGTCCTCGGGCTTGGGGTCGTCGGGGTCCTCGGAGAAGACGCCGAGGTTGCAGGCGGAGAGGCCCATGCCGACGGCGCCTGACTTCTCCGTGTTGGCCTTCTCCACGAGGGTGACCTTGCACTTACTGCGGCACCAGTACTTGGCCTCGAACACGGCGCCGCATCCCGACATCCCGCCGCCCACCACCAAGATGTCCGTCTCGACGACCTTGGTGGGGAAGTGGAGCGACGACATGGCTACTTACCGGCGCCGCTCTTCGCCTTTATTATGCTGCCGACGATCCTAGCCGGCTGCTTGGGCCTCGGGAGCTCCTTAAAGCCGAGGTACTCCGGCTTGTCCTCAAGGGCCAGGAGCTCGGAGTCCAGGTCGGTCCGCTCCGGGATGTCCTGGGCGCCGCGCGCGGAGCCCCATGGAGTCGTCCTTATGGGGGAGGCGAAGTCGTACACGGTGCCGTCTCTGAACATGATCCTCCAGTAGATTATGTTCTTCTTGGTGTCCCTTACGACGCCCACCCTGGCGCCGAGGGGGGCGAAGTCGCTGTACGTCCTCACATCTACGGCGTGCTCGGGGCAGTACTTGACGCAGTTCATACACTCGGCGCAGCTCACGGGGTCCGCATTGTAGGCGCGCCTCACCTTGGGGTTGAACTGCATATTGTCGGCGGGGCATATGTCGACGCATTTGCCGCAACCCTTACATTGAGAGCTGTAGACGAACGTAGGCATATGGCCTTGTCTCAAGGCATTATTAAATTATTGCCAACAGAGGATGGGGAATAACAGTTATATTGATGAACCATGTAGCCCACATGGCTGCTGTCGTCTCCTGCCCACCCTATACCTGCGTGGAGTCCCCGGTGGGATGGGGAGTCATAGACGCGCTGGCCGCAATCACCGTGGTGTGGATAATATTCACGTTTCTGTACAAGGGGGTTAGGGGCCGCAATGTGGCGCGCTACCCGCAGATCCACATGCTGATACCGTACCCCGAGTGGGACAAGAAGCTGCTGGCGGAGAAGCCGGCCATAGGCGCTGGGCGCGCCGTCGCGGCGTTTTTCAAGACGCTGTTTGTCGACGTATTGGCCATGGAGATCCTCAGGTGCGAATACGGCAAGTCCGAGCGCGAGGTTGTGAGGACCCGCACCGCCAAGCGGGCCGCAAAGCTGTTGATGGTGTGGGGCTTCGTCTTCGCGGGCATCTCAACCACCTTGGCCTACCTGATGTTCCCCCACGACATGATCGTCCTGGATCTCTACCACCCGGCGAGGATCTTCGGCATGTTGGGCGGCGCGTTCATGATCGTAGGCGCGTTGATGTGGCTCTCCGTCCGCTACAAGGAGGCGGGCTACGGGGGGATGCAGTGGTGGGACCTCATAGGCGCCGACTACCTCCCCGTAGTGATACTCCTCCTCGGCATAAGCGGCTTTACGCTCCAGGCGGCCATACTCGCCTGGGCCTACGGATGGCCTGGGGCCGCGGCCTTCCTCACCGTAGCTATTCACTTCCACGCCGTGCTGGTGGCCGCCTTCTTCTGGCTCTTCTTCTGGACCAAGGCGGATCACATAGTGTATAGAATATTCTGGAGGATCTACGACTACGCCGACAAGGAGCTCGCCGGGCCCAACACCAGGCTGCCGCCCACGACTCTGAAGCCGCTCAACAGGACCGGCAAGGAGATTCAACCGGGCTATTGATTTTTATTCTTAATATCCACCCGTTAATATAACTTAAATACATCGCCTACAGGTGTAGACATGCCAGTAATAGAACCACATGGAGGACGCCTAGTCAACAACGTGGTTGAGGATGCAGATAAGGCGAGGACATACTGGGAGTTGCCCACGCGGCTCGACATCAAGCCGACGCTCGGGCCCGACGGCGCGCCGATCAGGAACCCCTACCGCGAGGTCATGTCCATCGCCTACGGCTTCTTCAGCCCGCTGGAGGGCTTCATGCCGTGGAACGAGGTGGAGTCCGTCCTCAAGGAGAGGAGGCTCCTCGGCGGGTGGCTCTTCCCGTTCCCCATCGTGCTCGACGTCACGGAGGAGGAGCTGAAGGCCTCCGGGGCTAGGCAGGGCGACGACCTCCTGCTGACGCTCAAGGGGAGGCCCTTCGCCGTGCTGAAGGTGGAGGAGGTGTACAAGCTGCCCGATAGGAGGGAGCTCGCGGACGCGGTCTTCGGGACGCCGGAGAGGAACGGGGAGGTGGTCAAGAAGCGCTTCGACGAGAAGCACCCCGGCTGGCTGATATACAGGTCGCTGAAGCCTCTCGCCTTGGCGGGGAAGGTCGCGGTGGTGAATCCGCCCAGGTTCAGGGAGCCCTACAGCCGCTTCTGGACCCCGCCCGCCGCCTCGCGGAGGCTCATCGAGTCGAAGGGGTGGAAGGTCGTGGTGGCGCACCAGACCCGCAACGTGCCGCACATCGGCCACGAGATGCTCATGAAGCGGGCCATGTTCGTGGCCGGCGGCGACAGGCCGGGGGACGCAGTGCTCGTCAACGCCATCATCGGCGCCAAGAGGCCGGGGGACTACGTGGACGAGGCTATCCTCGAGGGCCACGAGGCGCTTCGGCTGGGCGGCTACTTCCACCAGGAGCGCCACGTGGTTTCGTTCACCCTGTGGGACATGCGGTATGGGAACCCGCTGGAGTCCATCCTGCACGGCATCATCAGGCAGAACATGGGGGCGACGCACCACATGTTCGGGAGGGACCACGCGGCCACCGGCGACTACTACGACCCCTACTCCACGCAGTATCTCTGGACCCGCGGGCTCCCCAGCTACGGCATAAACGCGCCGCCCCACGAGGTGGATAAGGGGCTTAAGATAAGGCCGGTGAACATGGGGGAGTTCGCCTACTGCCCCAAGTGCGGCGAGTATACATACCTCGGCATGTCCTACGGCGACGTGAAGGAGGCGCCTCTCTGCGGCCACACGCCCGAGAGGATCTCCGGCTCCTTCCTCCGCGGCATCATCATCGAGGGCCTGAGGCCGCCTAAGGTCGTCATGAGGCCCGAGGTCTACGACGTCATAGTGAAGTGGTGGCGGGCCTACGGCTATCCCTACGTGACCGAGAAATACCTAAAACTTAAAGAGGAGGCCCTGGAGGTGGAGCTATGACGTATAAAATCGGGCTTATAATAGACGACAAGCGGTACGAGGCGATCAGGGACCTGCCCTTCGCCGGCAGTCTCAAGTCCATGTTCGGCGGCGAGATCAAGATACTTGAGGTGGATGTCGACGAGGAGACCGCGAAGAGAATTCTGCAGGCCTTCCCATCTGCGAGGGTGGACGCGAGGGGCTACCTGGAGGACCTCCCGGTGGCGTTTAAGAGGGCGCTCTTCGAGGCGGTCGTCAAGACGAGGAGCCTAGGCAAGGAGGCCATCGAGGAGGTGTTTAGGAACATAGAGGCCATCAAGGAGCTGGCTAAGAAGGAGAAGGAGTACGTCCCGCCCCCCTAAAAGACCCCCTTTCCCGCCCCCTCCTCAACGATTTACATCGCAGACAAGTCCCCACCATGATGACCTCCCCTCCGTCCTCCACGAGGTTTTGGGGCAAATCGCCATCCAGATCGTGGAGAAGGCCAAGAAGGGGGAGAAGCTAACGGTGAGAGATTTCGTCCTCCTCTACCTGTACCTACTACGAAACAAAGAGCGAAGAATCGAGGGAGATGCGCTCACTGGCGGCAGGGGCGGGTGCCCCTCAATGCTTTTTAACGCAATCCGGGAGGGGGTCCATGGAGCTGAGGCTGGAGATCTGCAAGACCTCCACAATACTGGACTACAGACTGGTGGTCTTCGGCGACTTCAGCCCCTACGTTTTGGTCAGGAGCGTTGACGGCAGGTGGGCCGTGGCTAAGGCGGAGCGGTGGCGTGGATGCGTCGGCGTGTCCCGGGAGCTCGCCCTATACCTCTACCCCTACTACGGATGGGGCCGCGTCCCCGTGGGGGCGGCCTTCACAGTCGAGCGGACGGAGCCTCAGCCCGCCAGGCGCGTGGAGATGGTCGTCCCATTCGGCATCACGGAGGCGGTGGTGAGGCGGCAGCTGGCCGGATACCCTCTGGTCGAGGGCTCCGTGGCGCTCGAGTACCTGGAGCACATCGAGTTCGGGGAGATAGCGAGCGTGGAGCCCCCCATGTCGGTCCTCGCGGACTCCACCCAGCTCAAGATACTCGAGAAGCCTGTGGAGGACGACGTGGTGGTCTTCGGCCGTGAACGGAAATAAGGCCCCGCATTCCGGCCGAGGTTTTGGCGATGTGAAGACTCGGTGAGGGGGATATCTGCCATCGCCTCAAGATCAGCTATCCCGAGCCGCCGGCGGCACCATCGTGGATAGGCGGCCGGGGAGCGCCATCCAGATGCCCAGGAGGAAGGGGCCGACTGGGAGGAGTCCATCCGACGTGAATACAGGTGGAAGGCCCTCTTCAGCACCTTCGCCGAACCTCAGCCGCATGCCCTCACGGCGACCGGGTGGAGCCCGGCGAGTCTGCCGGCGGAGAGCCAGGCCCGGAGCCGGTGGGGGACGTCTCTGAACATGGAGGGAGCTATGTGGGGAGGCGCTCAGTAGAGGAACGCTGTGACCGGGTCCGTGGCGCATCCCCATATATGCCGATGCGCCTTCGTCCAAGTTACAAAGTTTATAACGAGGTGGGTTCTCAGCGTCGTGAAGGTGGGCGTCGCCTCGGATACGCACGACGACTACCGGGCCATCTACAGGGCCGGCGAGGTGTTCAGAAATGCCGGCGTGTCGGCCGTGCTTCACGCCGGCGACTGGACGTCGCCCTTCAGCATGTTGAAGATGCGGAGGGCGGTGGGGCCCGGCGTGCCGATCTACACGGTCTTCGGCAACAACGACGGGGACAGGTACATGGCCGCCGTCAGGTCTAGAGACGTAGCCGTCGAGGTGCTGGGCGAGGCGGCGCTCCTCCGGCTGGGCGGGCGGCGGATAGGGCTCTACCACGGCACGGCCGAGGTCCTGCTGGAGTCCATGGCCCGCTCCGGCATGTTCGACGTGGTGATCTACGGCCATACCCACAGGCTTGACATAAGGAGGGTGAACGGCACCTTGGTGCTCAACCCCGGCGAGGCGTGCGGCTGCGCCACCGAGCGGAAAACCGTGGCGATACTAGACCTAGAGACTCTGGAAGTCGACGTGGTGGAGCTCTGACCCCCAGATCCCGCTGAGTCCGCACGCGGAGCCGCCGGCCGGGCCCAGCTACATCGACGAAGTTCTTCGCCGGCATGCAGAGGTCTTCGGCGCGCCGCAAGTCCCGTCAAAAACGCCGACGCGAACAAAACCGCCAAGGCGGCGCGGAAGAGAGGCCGGATCCCCGCTGGATACTCCTCGGGAGCCTCCCGCTACTGCCTAGACAGCCGCCGGTGGCGTCCCAATACGTGTACGGAAGAACCGAGGCGGTCCCGTCGTACACAGTTCCGGCAAACAGCAAGCGGTCGCCTGCTATGCCGAGGCCCAGCGTCCGGTTGACGCCTAGCGCCTTCCCCACGCCGTATCTCAAGCTTATCTTAATCTCAGCGCCGCCGATAGTCACGTCGAGGGCTACGACGACGGCATTGGGAACGAGGCAACGTCAATCAACGCCTTGATGGCGTCCATCTCTGACCTAAGAGAGAAGTAATCGTTTTTACTTTTCTTCGAAACGAATTTAAATCAGCTTAGGAGATTGTATGTATCTATATAAATACATTAATCTATAATTATATAGGTTAACGTGATTAACCAGAAGTGTTTTAATCCGTATACCAGCGCGGGCCCATGGCCCGGATCCATGTGAAGTATATAACCGGGGCCTTGAGGGAGCACCACGACAGGATTCTGGAGGCTCTCCAGCTGCTTTACAAGGCCCTTGAGGCTAGAGATGCCGAGGCGCTTCATAACTTGGTTAAGTTCGCCCAGGTCTTCGTGGACGCGTGCCACCACTCCGTGGAGGAGTTCATCCTCTTCCACGGGGCTGTGCGCGGCGGGTTCCCATACGAGGGGGGACCGATCCAGGTCATGGCCTGCGAGCACGGCGTGGGGCGGTTCCTCGCGAGGCGCATGGAGGAGCTCTACCTCGCCTGGAGGTCCGGCGACGAGAACGCGTTCGCCGAGCTTCTGGACGCGGCCAGGCTCTACGCCGACCATATCGCCCAGCATATAGACAAGGAAAACGGCGTGCTCTTCCCCATGTTGGAGGCGAACGTGCACGAGGTGGAGAGCAGCAAGACGGTGGAGGACGTGGAGAGGGAGAACCGCCGCGAGGAGTGGCTGAAGACGCTGGAGGAGGTAAGGAGGAGGCTCGGCGCATGATTCTGGCGCTGGCCACGGCGCTGATGATGGCCATACACGTTGCGGGCGCGTATCTCGGCCTCAGGGGCTCGCCGATACCCAGGGAGGCGGGGGCCCCCATCTCCCTTTTCGAGGCGGTGTACTGGATAGCGGCGTATCCCTACGCCCCGCCGCTTGCCGCGGTCTTCGCGCCGATACACGTCGCCGGCGCGGCGGCCTATCTGACCGGCGTCTTGGGCAGGTTCGCAACGGAGAGGCGGCTCCGGGCGTACGGCGTCTACGAGGCCGTTGAGCTGGCGGCGCTTCTGTACCTGTCGTATCTCACTTTGAGGCCTCCATCTTGAGGACCCCGGGGGCCGTGATCACCCTTTCCACCTCGTAGCCGAACTCCTCCAGCAGGCACCGCGCCGCTGCGTTCACTGGGACGCTCTCTATGCCGTAGCCCATCCCCACGACGTCTATGACGGCGTTGTTTTCGGCCACCTTGACCTCAAAACGCCTTGACCGCCATAAGCCCCTCGTGTTGGGTATTAAAAATAACAATCAGCGAGAAACGTAGGCCGCCCTCGGCAGAAATCTAGCGACCGCAGACGCCAGCTCCTCGGGGATCTCCACCCCCCT
>Ga0081473_130597_pt1 | contig 32395 bp, 28 predicted proteins | sample CisSprmetagenome_FD_70977 | JGI IMG/M metagenome (GOLD analysis project Ga0081473, IMG submission 70977) | Hypoxic/sulfidic aquatic microbial communities from Cistern Spring, Yellowstone National Park, USA v2 (version 2) | ecosystem: Environmental > Aquatic > Thermal springs > Hot (42-90C) >...
ATAACCTGTCCCGCCCCGGTAGTATAGCCCGGTCAAGTATGTGGGCCTTTCGAGCCCATGACCCGGGTTCAAATCCCGGCCGGGGCACCATGAATATTTTGAATTAATTAGGTTATATTATTAAATTTAATTAAATAAAATAATAATGATGTCAATAATTATTAGGTACTGATATGATTTGTGATTAATAATTGCGATTGTAACGTATTATTGCATATTTATTTATTTGAATACATTTCCATAGTTTTAAATTTATTAATACAAATTTGTTATGGTGCACCGATTTTTATGAGTCAGGGTGATGCCAGTACAATTATGGATGCGGTGAGTAAGGCCGCGTCTCAAATGAATAAGGAGGATTTGGAGATTACGGTGATGGAGGCTGTCCAGTGTATTCTTTGTACATTGTATGGTGTCACGTCGAAGGTTAAGCATGAGGTTAGGCCTATCGATGGTTTTCCTGACCTAATTAGGGCTTTGAGTGATCCGCATGTTAGGAAGGGCTTGGGTCTTATTATTGAGATTCTAAGGAGTTTGGGTAAGTGCTTAGAGACTGCGGAAATGGCAGAGAAGGTAAAGGCTGGGTCCGGCCCAGTGTGTTCTTTGGAGTTACCATGTTATTTGATTGCGTATGGTGTTGGCAGTGATAGTAATGCCTAGACCTCTGGGTTAGGCTTTTATATTTGCAGCCCTGGCTTTGTGGGTTGTGAGGATTAGGGTTAAATTTTTCGGTGATCTCTACGAAATAGTTGGTACGTTTCGTGTCGAGTTAGAGACACCGACTGGTCTTACGGTGCGTGAATTGGTCGATTTGATATCCCGCACGTTTAATCCTAAGTTTGCGGAAGCCGTTCTCGATAATGATGGTAAGTTGAGAGGTGAGTACGTGGTTCTTATCAATGGCAAGGCCATTGAGTGGCTCGATGGCTTATTCACAAAACTTAATGATAATGATGAAGTGGTGTTCCTACCACCAGCCGAAGGTGGCTAAATTAAATAAATTAGTAATTAGTTCAGCCATTCAGTGATACTAAGTAGAAGGAAAGGAGGAAATACTTTTAGAATTCGCCAGCTCGTCACCAGCTTACGTGTTAAGCAATTACTTCTTCGATGAAGTCTCAACAACGTCTTTCGTGATTTTAAGTAGCCTCTCGATGTACGCCAGTCCCCACGCAACATTATCCACATTATACTTAGCCTCATGGAAACCCCACACGTGTACATCGTAAGCCAATGCCCAGGTCTCGACAATCTCAGGCCTGCCCAGCCTATTGGCAACACTCCTGGCAGCGCTTCCCAGAAGCCACGTGAACCACCTACCGTTTTTCCTTGCCTCCTGGGTTTCGGGTGTGTCTAGGGTTTCGGCGAGTGCCTTTATGCACTCCTCAACAACCTTGTACATCTTCTCTGATGCTTGGACGGCATCCTTCTTATTGATGTAATCCTTAGCCTCCTCAAGGTATTTCTCGGCAAGCTCAATCCTAGCCCTAGCTATCTCATGGGGATCGAGTCTATTACCAAGGACTATCGTGATTGCGTCTACTATGCTTAGACCATTTTCCTCCAACGCGTCAATGAGTCTTCGGGGCACTGATATGGTTACGCTCAAGGTGTTACACCAATCACTATTTCGGTCCTGCTTTTATAAAGTTAAGGTCGTTGAATAAAGCTCCTATTCCGGAGAATTACAAAAGCCGAGAAGGTGAGTAGCACTCAAGGCCTCAAACAAAGTGTCCAAAGGCGGGGAAAGGGTCATAACTTATAAATTGGTTTTCACTGATCCATTGGGTAATGAGTTATACCCATTGGATTGATAGGATAGCTGGCCAGGTTCTCGAGAGGTGCCGTAGTGAGGGTAAGGACGTGTGCGTACTTAACGGTGGCTTAAGCGTTTCTGGGCTTCAGCACATCGGTAGGCTTAGGGGTGAGATAATTCTAAATAGTGTCATTGCCGAGAAGCTCAGGGATGCTGGACTTAGGGTTAGGCAGGTATTGACGCTGTACACTGTCGATCCCTGGAAGGGTAAGGATAAGCAGCTTGAGCAATTCATAAATCCGGACGTCGGTAGGAAATACATTGAGTGGCCCCTCGAGCGTGTCCCGGATCCGAGGGGTTGTCATGGGTCCTGGGTTGAGCATTACTGGAGGGATTTCGGTGATTACCTTGATTATTTCGCGAAGAACGTAGAGGTAATAACCACGGGTGAGATGTATAGGGAGCATTCGAGGATGAGGGAGTTCATAGTGATGACAATGAAGAATAGGGATAAGCTGATCGAGGTTATCAATAAGTATAGGGGTAGGAACCCGTACCCAAGGGATTGGATACCCTTTGAACCGATATGCGAGAATTGTGGTAGGATTGGTACTGCAGAGGTCACTAAATTAGATCTTGAGAAGTACGAGGTTGAGTACAAATGCACATACTGCGGCCATGTTGGTAGGGCAAGGCTGACTGATGGTAAATTACCCTGGAGGGTTGAGTGGGTTGGTGTTTGGTACACATTGAATGTGGACTTCGAACCCTACGGTAAGGACCACGCAATGCCAGGTGGTTCTAGGGATTCCGCAATCGATGTTGCCAAGAGCGTTTACGGAATTAACCCACCACTGGGTACATGGTATGAGTGGGTTGGTTACGTGGTCAATGGTAAGGATGTGGGTGATATGGGTAGTAGTGATTTCATAGGCTTCACACCAAAGGATTGGGTTGAGGTTGCAGAACCCGAGGTGCTTAGGTACATATACATATTCCATGAACCAACAAAGAGATTGACGTTCAGTCTAGACTCCATTTACCAGTACGTGGATATTTACGATAGAGCCGAACGCCTCTACTACGGTGTTGATAAGCCAAGCCCCAAGGAGAAGGATTACCTAGACTTGATAATAAGGTCCTTTGAGTACGCCCAGCTAAAGCCGTTGCCTAGGGAGATGCCGTTCCAACTGCCTTACCTACATGCGGTTGCTTTAATACAGACGCTACCGCAGTCATTAAGTGATGATGAGCTTATGGAGAGGGTTATTAAGAGATTGAAAGAAACGAAGATACTAAATAAGGACTTGGATGACCTATCACGTGATAGGATTAAGTCCAGGCTACTTAGGGCCCGTAATTGGGTCAATAAGTATGCACCAGATACATATAGGATCAGGATTATTGAGGAGTTGCCTGATTCGATTAAAACATCATTAAGTGATGTCCAAAGATCTAAACTACGCATCCTATTGCAAGAACTTAATAAGTTGGATGTTTGGAGTGAGGATAATATTAAGGAGGCAATGAAGAAAGTCCCCAGGGAGAGTAAGGATGTGGAGAGGTCATTCTTCGAAGCTGTATACCTAGTATTCTTTGGTAAACCAAGTGGTCCAAGGATTGCGCCTTACTTGGCAATGTTGGGCAAGGATTTTGTATTAAGAAGGTTGGAGAGCGCATTGGGGTGATGTAGATGTTATCTAAATTATTAATTTTGGCGATAATCCTTGCGGTAGTAACATACACAGTACTCCTATCCTCACTCGCGGGCACCTACCTACCCAGCAAGGGTAGTTTATCACTTGATGTGTTTATGCTATCCCTTGCCGTGGTTAGCTTCTTCACATCCTTCCTCGCAATAAAGCAGACCTGGTACGATGTTAGTACGGCGTATACTGATAGGGAGTTGATCATTGGTAGGTTAGAGAGGATTTTGGCTTTCTTCGCCCTTGGGTTGAATATAGTCAATATTATCCTCGTTTTTGCATACATACTCATTGTTGCGATTTAAAATTATTTTTTAATTAATGCCCTCAGTTGGTTCAACTCCTTATCCTTACTCTCGATTATCTTCATCAACTCCTCCCTCTCCTTGAGCAATTGTTCATACTTCTTACGTATATCCTGGCACTCACTCTCAATTCTACTCACCTCCCTCATCTTACTATCCAACTCTTCCCTCTCCCTATCCAACTTCTCCCTAAGCTCTACCAACGTATTCTCCCTAATGATGAGAGCCCTTTGGTAATTCATCAACTCCCTCTCCTTATCGAGCAACCTCTTCTCCCAATCGGAAAGTCTCTTCTCCTCCTCAAGTAGTTTCGTCATCAATGGCTCGAGCTTCTCCATAATCTCCCTCCTCCTCTTACTGATCTCCTCATCAAGTCTCCTCAACTCATTCTCCCTATCCTTAAGTAAGTTCTCGAGCGTGCTTAACCTACTCTCCTTATCCTTAAGCTCAGCCTCTAACTTATTAAGTGCCTCCTGTCTCTCATTCAGTTTCTTCTCGAACTCCTTAAGCTCAGCCTCCCTCTGGGCTAATTGATTAAGCTTCTCCTTAACCTCCTCCTCCCTCTTCTCCAACTCCCTAAGTCTCGCGTTCTCCGCATCAATCCTGACAGCCTCCATCTCAAGTCTCTGTTCACGCGACTTTAACTCAATCTCCCAATCCCTAAGCTTAGCCTCCCTCTCGCCAACAGCCTTCTCCCTCTCAGCCAATGCTTTTTCCTTATTATCAAGCTCGCTGAGTCTTGACGTTAATTGGTTAGCCAATGCCGTAAGCGTAGCCATGACACCCGACATCTCAGCCAACTTTGCCCTCTCCGCCTCAATGGCCTTCCTATCGCTCTCCAACCTCTGCCTAAGTTCCTCGAGACCCTTCTCCCTAACCGTTACATCACTCTCCCTCCTACTCAAATCAAGAAGCTTATTCTCCAGATCCTTTTCCCTACTCAAGACCTCATTATACACCCTATTCAACTCACCTAACAGGTTGCTCAGTTTCGATACCTCTGAGACCAATGAGGATGCCTTATCAACACCACTCTCTATTTTTGTATTCAAGTCCTTAACATTATTATTTATTGTCTCAAGCGTCGTCACAGCACTGGTTAAGCTTTGCTGCATGTTCCCTGACAAACCCTGGAGCCTGTCAAGGATCTCATTTATTTTATTGAGGGCACTGAGTAATGAGTCCATGAGTTTCCTACTTGTATCGTCAAATTGATTAACGATAGAGCTCATCTGGGCGACTCTGTTTGTTATGTCTGCCGTTGATGAGTTTATGACCTTGATGGCGTCCTGGAGCGTCTTATCATTCCTATCAAGACTTGAGGATATGGCTTGGAGACTCTTTTGTATTTGGTTAGCATTATTCATTAATGCCTGGATGTTCTGGTGGAGGGTTTGGATCAGATTGGCTATGTCATTAATCCTCTGATAAAGCTCCTGCTCCCTACCCCTACTGAACACGTTACGTATTTTAAACAAGGAAATTAATATACTTTGCTTTTATTATTCTAAGCAGAATTGATTGAAAAGTAAAAAGCGATAATTTAAGTCTTGCCTGATACCTTACCTAGGAGATCCAAAATAACTGATTTAAGCCCCTCAATAATCTCAGAACTTTTTCTATACTCAGCAACCAACCTAATACCCTGCTCCTCAAGCAACTTCTGCAGCTCATTAAGTCTAGTATTAACGCTCGCCAATTGATTACTAATCTCAACCACTTGGTTAACATCAAGCGCCCTATACTCCCTCAAATCCGTAGAAACCTTCGCAAGCAAATCCATGGCGCTCTCAAGCTTATTCTGTATGGAGGATATGGAGTCCCTATACGCTATGAGTGAGGCCTCGATTCTCGTGAGCTCCCTCAACGTATTTGATAATAAGCCAGCCAACTCCGTTATGTTCTGTGGCGTTACCCCAGCAATAAGTTCCTGTGCCTTAACCAGGCTCGATAATGTTTTCTCAATCTCATTAACCCTTGACTCGAGGCCCTCAACTCTAGTGTTTATGTTTGCCAAATCCTTGGATAATTGATCAAACTTGTTGTTCAGACTGACCAACTCCCTAAGTATCCTTAGTATTGGGTCTTCACGTGGTGGCGGTGGAGGTGTTGGGTAATAACCCATTATTATCATTCCTATGATATTGTTTAAATACTTATCTTGCGATAATCCCACAATGGGGTATATATCCCCAAGGGCTAGGATAATGAGCAAGAGCATCAGCAATAATGTTACGATTTGGGGATTGACAGTTATTGGTGAGGGAACTGTGGTGGAACCATTCGTAGTCATAGGTCACCCAATTAGGTCCAAGTTAATTGGGATTAGAAATAAACCGAGCATTGATGAATTGATTGATAGTGTGAGCGATGGTGCGGTGATAGGCAGGAACTGCATTATTAGGAGCCATGTCACGATCTACGAGAAAGTCGAGCTGGGTGATGATGTTGAGACAGGGCACAATGTACTAATTAGGGAGAATACTAGAATAGGTAGTGGTACCAGGGTTGGCTCCGGTGTCATAATCGATGGCGACGTAGTTATCGGTAATAATGTCAGCATACAAAGCATGGTTTACATACCCAGGGGCACGGTAATTGAGGATAATGTATTTCTAGGGCCCAATGTGGTAATAACAAATGATAAGTATCCACCAAGTAAGAGGCTTGATGGCGTTAAAATAAGGAGGGGTGCCGTGATTGGCGCAAACGCAACACTAATCGCGGGGATTGAGATTGGCGAAAACTCCGTCGTCGCTGCAGGATCTGTGGTGACAAAGGATGTACCACCAGGTAAGGTGGTTGCGGGGGTGCCAGCTAAGCCGATTTATGATGTGGAGGTCTTTATGAGGAAGAGGGTTGAGTACGAGTCACAAGACCTTAAGGCGTAGGACAAAGCGATATTCAAAATATACAGAGCTATAACCCCCTCAGAGCCCTTCTTAAGTTCTTCGCTATCTCCTCGTACCTGGCAATGTCTTGCTTTGTCAGTGATGGAGGCACCCTCTTCAGCGCCTCCTCAAAGTGCTCGATACTCACAGGTCTCACATCATTCGACTCACTCCTTATCGTTTCCCTAAGGGCCAACATCGCAGCCTCCTTAACAAGTGCCGCTAGGTCAGCGCCAGTGTAACCCTCGGTCCTCCTCGCCAAGTTCCTTAGGTACTTGTAATCGCCGTTCTTAACATCATCAGAGAGTCTCCTTAAGCCTCTAATGTGGACCTTGAGTATCTCGAACCTGGCATCCTCATCAGGAGGTGGTACATACACAATCCTATCGAACCTACCCGGCCTTAGCAATGCCGGATCCATTATGTCCGGCCTATTTGTTGCTGCAATCACTACGACATTCTTTAGTGGGGCTATACCATCCATCTCGGCTAGTAATTGGTTGACTATCCTGTCAGTCGCGCCACTATCAACCCTGAGACCCCTTGCTGGTGCTATTGCGTCTATTTCGTCGAAGAATATTACGCATGGTGCTGCCATTCTGGCTTTCTTGAATATTTCCCTTATTGCCCTCTCGCTCTCTCCAAACCACTTGCTCAGTATCTCCGGACCACGAACAGCAATAAAATTCGCATTAGACTCAGTAGCAACAGCCTTAGCCAGAAGCGTCTTACCCGTACCAGGAGGACCAAACAACAAAATACCCTTAGGAGGTCTAATACCCATCTTCCTAAACCTCTCCGGGTACTTCAACGGCCACTCAATGGCCTCCCTAAGCTCCTGCTTAACCTCCTCAAGCCCACCAATGTCATTCCACCTAACCTTGGGAATCTCTATGTGTATCTCCCTAAGGGCGCTCGGCACTATCTCCCTCATAGCCTCGAGGAAATCATTCATCGAAACCTTGACCTTCTCGAGATCCTTCCTTAGGTCCTCATCCTCCTTATTAACATTCAAAATACCACTCTGTAAAGCCTTCCTCAAAGCCCTCATGGCAGCCTCCCTAGCCAATGCAGCAATGTCAGCGCCCGTGTAGCCGTATGTTATCTCGGCGAGCTTCCTCAAGTCAACATCCTTAGCCAGGGGCATGTTTCGCGTATGCACCTGGAGTATCTCGTACCTACCCTCAGTATCAGGCGGATTAATCCAGATCTCCCTGTCGAATCTGCCTGGTCTCCTTAATGCCGGATCCACAGCCTCTGGCCTATTCGTGGCGCCAATGACTATGACCTGCCCCCTCTCTTGAAGACCATCCATTAATGTGAGCAGCTGGGCCACAATTCTCTTCTCCACCTCTCCTGTGACCTCCTCCCTCTTCGGTGCTATTGCGTCTATCTCGTCGATGAATATTATCGCCGGCGCATTCTTCTTAGCCTCCTCAAAAATCTCCCTCAACTTAGCCTCAGACTCACCATAATACTTAGATACAATCTCGGGTCCGTTAATGGCTATGAAGTAGGCGTTGGTCTCCGTAGCCACGGCCTTGGCCAACAAAGTCTTACCAGTGCCCGGCGGTCCAATCAACAAAACACCCTTGGGAGGCTCAATACCAAGGTACTCAAAGATCTCTGGGTGCCTGAGTGGTAACTCAACTAACTCCCTAATCTTCTCCTTAGCCTCCTTTAAATCACCAATATCCTCCCAGGTGATCCTCGGTATGTTTATGTTCTCAACGGGCTTCTCATATATCATTAGGTTCGTGTCCTCATCAATAATCACCGGTGCATCATTGGGTTTAGTCTGAACCACCTGGAATGTTAATGGTTGACCAAGAACCTGGATCTGGACCAAGTCACCCTCCATCAGTATGTAATCCCTAAGCTTCTGCTTTGTGTATTGTACGAAGTTTTGATCAACACTTATCGTCATATTCACAGGCGCCAACTTAACCAAGCCAGCCTTCTTTGCCTCAGCCTTCTTCACCCTAACCTTCTGGTCAATCTCGACATTAGCGTTCTTCCTAATTATCGCGTTCATCCTTATTATGCCCTTACCCTCATCCTCAGGCAGGCCGTACCAAACCTTCGCCGCAGTCCTCCTTCTACCCTCAATAAGCAGTACCATGCCAGGTTCAATGCCGTAATTCCTCATTACCTCAGGGTCAACCCTAACAATGGGTCTCTGGGCATCCCTTTGTTTAGCTTCTTTAACAATCAATTCAATCCACTCATCAACATGACCACCCTCCATCATAATTCTCACCCATTAATACCCCGTGGAATTAAAAAACTTATTGCGTTAATAATCTCAATGATTAATTACGATTATTTTTAAAACAAGGCCTTCAGAAGCCGAGTCTTGTGAAGTACTCAAGCTCAATGCTCCCTATACCGTCTATACCACTTAGTATGTTCTCAACCTCATCGCTTGAGTGCTCCTCAGATTCCTCAGGCATCCTGATGTAAACCCTAAGAGCCTTTATTCCAAAACCTATATCCTCCTCCTCGACCTTATCAACCTTGTACTTAGGCTCAAGGGATTTCCTTATCGTGTTTTTCAACTCATCATAATTTACATCCGACCTACTCGGTGTAACCCTATACACAAGGTATACCTCCGCCATAGCGGGCATGGGTAAAGCCAGTATTTATTAACCCTTCTAATGCAATTAACGACGTGAATGCAAGTAGGGGTGGTGCATTTATCCTGGCCGCCGCCTCCTTAGCATTCTTCTCAGTGGTTCTTGTTAGGTTTTCCATACCATCGTTACTACCGTATCTCGTGGGTAGGAATGGTATAAGCACGGCCCTGGGTGGCCTAGTAATATCAATGCTATGGGTTGGCTACACAATCTTCCAGGTGATCGGTGGATTTTTGGTGGATAGGTATGGTTACGGTATAGTCATTTACATACTAATAATGATTGCACTACTCAATACCCTATACCGTCTCTCCGGAGGCGGCGGTTGATCCGCCGTCTCCTTCTCGACGGTCTCCCCGAGCCCCCTCACCGTAGTGGCTCCCGCCCTGTCGCCAGGGGTTCATTGCCCTACGGGTCTTGGAAACTCGGGGTAACCAGCAAAGGTGTTGGGGTTAGGTTTTTAAATCTTTTGGGGATATCCCTTTGTGGATTACATAACCCTTAGGTTACCGTTCAACGTTAATGGTGGTGTGGCTAAGGAGTTACTATCAACTGCTTGGTTGTTTAGGATAGCTGCGCATAGGGTGTTAGGTATAGCCAAGCAACAGCATGTTTTGCCTGGTACCAAGATTGGTTGGGTGAGTATGTTTAGGCAGGTTGCTTATGGAATTGTTCCGAATCGTAGGTATGCTGACGGTGTTGTAACCCTTGTAATGGGTATTTACGAGTCCTGTAGGGAATTAGGCATTGATTTCGGGAGCGTTGAGTTGGGTGATTGGTTGATGTTCCAGCAGAGTGAGCTTGAGCACCCAAATAGGAACATTACCTTGAAGCAAAACCATGAGTTTCATGTTACGACAATTAGGTTTGATGGGTCGATTGGCAAGGTCGTGGTTAGACCAACCGTGCCGAGGAGTTATAGACAACTCCTAGATGCCATCATTACAGAGCGTGTTGAGTACATGGGTAGGGTTGTGGTTAGTGACTACGGTGTTAGAAATAACCAACTATGGGTTCGTGGTGAAGTACACATGACAGTACCACTGGATGTTTACTATGAGCACATGGCTAGGCATAAGCGAAATAATGGTAAGCTCATTGGTGGTGTTGACGTTAACACCGATAGGATTAACCTAGCGATCATTGATGAGAGAGGCGAACTCGTGGACTACAAGACGTTTTGGTTTAGTGAGGTGACTGCACGAGGATTCCCCAGGCAAAAGGCTTGGAGCATAATCGGCATGAGGATTCACGAATTACTTGATTACGCCTACCGCCATGGTGTCAAGACACTGTTCCTGGAGAATCCGGAGGTCCTCGGTAGGTTAAAGTTAGCGTGGGTTAGGGGTGGTGATAGGAAGCATGAGAATTACAACCACAAGGTCTCGGTATTCAGGAGCTCGATCGTCGAGAGAATAGCCATGAAGGCACCACTGTACTCAATCAGAGTTCGCTACGTGAACCCAAGGGGAACAACAAACTCAACAGAGCATGATGAATTAATGAAGAAATACGGACTAGACAAACACACAGCATCAGCCTACTTGATAGCCCTAAGAGGACTCACCCACTAACAAAAATAAACACCACAAATAATCATAAAAACCGAAACTACACACGCACCCCTTCATCGTTAATAATTACGGCGCATTACTGACTGTGCAGTTCGTGATGGGTTCGTTAATGGCCATAACCTACGTCTCCCTAATAAGTATGGTGTTAATGAACTATGGCAGAAGCGGACTGGGCGCCGGTATTTACCAGAGCATGTTCTTCCTCGCTTCATCACTCTCAATAATGCTCTCGCCATACCTATTCTCAGTAAATCACTCCATACCCTTCATACTATTCGCAGCAATAGTCCTGGCATCCACGGTACCGTTGATTAAAGTACCGAGGCATGGTAAGGTCAACGGTAAGATAACCATAGGCCCTGAAAACATTGGAATCCTGGGTATGGGGTTTATCAGATTCTCCTCAGGCTTTTCCTACCTGGGCTTCCTTGGTTGGTCGACTTATTTTGTGGTTCATGTACTTAATGTGCCGCCATCATATAGCGGGTTCTTCGCCTTCCTAGCTTCGATAATGGGTTCCGCAGGCGCCATTATTGGTGGGTATCTTGGTGATAGACTTGGTTATGTGATACCGAGCATATCATCATCACTTTTCCTAGCCATACTTATTTGCCTAATACCTAAGGTATCAATAATTTACCTCCTGGTACTAGCCATGCTCTCGCTTGGTTTTCTCTACGGCTTCTACGCAGCCCCTTCAATAGCCATTTCCAGGTTTACCAAGAGTGTTGGTGCAACAAGCGGCTTCCTAAACTTCATGAGCCAACTTGGCGGCTCCATATCACCATACGTAATCGGCTTCCTGCTTCAATACTACGATTTTGGCACGGTACTCCTAATTGTTGGTTTAATATCCATAGCATCGGTGATTATCGGGTCCATATTAATTGCCCTGGGTCATTTGACCAGGTAAATACCTAGTTTCTCATCTAGGGTTTCGTAGTTGCTACCCTCAGGCTTACCAAAACGCAACTCCCTAATCTTATGCATAGCCCTTAACTCAGCCTCAAGTGGTTTGAGTATCTCTGGCGCGTACACGATACCCTCAATCGCCTCATTCAGACTTAACCCAGCCCTATTCTTATATGTCCATATTGCGCTGTTAAATTCCATGAATGGCTCGAGCATCCTGAGGTACTCGGCGTTGTCAAACCTCGGGTCTGGGTCCTCAATTAACTGTCTATGAATCGACTCACCATACAGACTCCTCCATATTTCATCGGTCACGAAAGGCATTATGGGAGCCAATAACTTAAGCATGGTTTTCAAGACCTTATACAGCGTGAACCAGGCACCCCTCTGCTGCCCCTCACTGAACGACCCCTCCCTATTGTATGCCCTGGACTTAACGGCCTCGAGATAGTGATCAGCGAACACGTGCCACATGAAGTCGTAGATTAGGTTTATGGGTACATAAACGTCGAATTCGTTGTATGCCTCGATTGCCTTCCTAGCAACATCATTCATTTTAGCTAGTATCATTAGGTCTAGGGCTGTTAACTCGTAGTCGTCATTAACCTCTGGGAATGAGGATATAAACCTGGCAATATTCCAGAGCTTCACGGCGAAATCATGCCCGGTCCTTATCAACTGCTCACTATACCTATAATCGCTACCCAATTTAGCCGAGGCAGCTGCCCAGAATCTAGCGGCGTCGGCGCCGTACTTCTCTATGGGCAGCATGGGATCTATTATGTTACCCTTCGACTTATGCATCGCCTCGCCCCTCTCATCAAGCCCCATACCACTAATCCTAACGTACTTAAACGGCGGTTTCCCATAGAGTAGGTATGCCCTAACAACCGAGTAATAGAGCCATGTCCTGATTATGTCGTAACCCTGAGGCCTAAGTATGCTGTGTGGGTAAGCCACTTCAAAGACCCTAATTTCTGGCTTTGTATAGCCTGTTGCATAAATCCAGGATATTGATGAGTCAAACCAAGTATCTAAGACCCTATCCTCACCAACCAACTTACCGCTTGGGCACTGCTCCTTAACCTCAGGTGGTGGCTCATCCCTCCAGGGCCTGTAGTACTTACCTGGGTTCGGAATTATGGGCTTTGCATTACCCTCATCATCAATGCAGTACCATATCGGTATCTCGGTCCCGTAGTATCTACGCCTCGAGATAGGCCAATCAAACTCTAGGGACTTTATCCAATCAATAAGGGTTTGGGCGTACTCAGGCGGCTTAATCACCATCTCATTCCTAACCATCTTCACCAAGTCATCCTTAAAGGGCAATTGCTTCAGGAAATACTCCTTGGTAATTATTATCTCTATAGGCGTCTTACACCTCCAACAAATGGGCACGGTGTGCCTAAGCGGCTCCCTCTTAACGATCAAGCCCATCTCCTGCAAATCCCTAATTATGGTCTCCCTAGCCTCCCTAACACTCAACCCCCTGTACTTACCTGCACCCTCATTTAGCGTACCATCCGGGTTAATTATTATCTTCATGGGCAGCCTCAACTCATTAACGACCATTAAATCCCTAGTGTCGCCGAAGGTACTAATCATCTCAAGCCCAGTACCGAAGTCGGGCTTGACCGACGGATGCGTAATTATTGGAACCTCCTGATTGAGCGGTGGCACTATCGCGTGGAGACCCTCTAACCTCCTGTACCTATCATCGCCTGGGTTGAAGGCCACAGCCACAGTAGCCGGCAGAAGCTCCGGCCTTGTGGTGGCTATTATTATGTCCTCCCCGGTCTCCTTAACCCTGAACTTTATGTAGTTTAGGTACGAGTCCTCATCCTTATACTCAACCTCAGCCTCAGCCAACGCTGTCCTGCACCTCGGGCACCAAAGTGTTGGTCTACTAGTCTCGTAAATCAAACCCCTCCTCCACAACTCAATGAATGTTTCCTGGGTAACCCTCCTATACTCCTCACTATCCGTCCCATTCCTCCAGTAAGTGAATGAACCACCCCAACGCCTGTATATAGACACGAACTCACCCTCATACTCATCAAGGAACTTCCTACACAGTTCAAGGAATTTTTCCCTGGGTATCTCGTACATGTTTATCCCATAGGTCCTCTCAACCTGAACCTCCACAGGCAAGCCATTCCTGTCGGCGTAGAATGGAAACACGACGTTGTAACCTCTCATCCTGAAGTACCTAGCCACCATATCGATTTGGGCATAGTGAGCAATACCGCCAATGTGCGGTCTGCCAGACGGGTATGGAGGTGGCGTATCAATGACGAGTATTGGTTTGTTTCTATCGATTTTTACCTCGAATAACCCCTCCTCCTCCCACTTCCTCAGCAACTCAACCTCCTTTGATACGTCCCAACGCTTATCCTGTAACCTCGGCCTAAACTCCATACCAATAAAGGTCCCAAAACGCTAATTACAAAATACCCTTTAAAAATTAACCGCCATACTTCATGTAATATCTACCCACCCTTCCTCGTGCTATTTAACCCAATAGAATAAGCTCGTAACCTACGTAGCAAATAAGTTTTTAAGACATAGGTCCTGGGGGTTGGCTTGTGGAAACATTGTACAGAGACCTGGCGCTATCGTTTGAGGGTAGGGATAAGGTACTTGGGGAATTCCTAGTGAAGTTCACGGCAGACAGGCCCGGCATACTTGCGGCGTTGTCTAACGTATTCGCAGACCACGGAATAAACATACTAAACATATCCGTAAACAGAACCCAACTCCTCCTACACTTCATAGTCGACTTAACAAATAGTGACTCATCACTTAATGACCTCGAGAGGGAGCTCAGGAAGTTCTCCTTCGTGGAGTGGGTTAGGTATAGGGTTGTTGAGAGGGAGGCATTTATGGTACCTTCGATGATAATGCCAACGTTCAGGGACAACCAAGTCCTCATCCTGGAGCTGGAGAGAATAAAGGATCTACTGGCAAATACCGATTTTAGGAGGGTAATAAGGGATTTAGGAAGCGCTGACTCATCAGCACTACGCAACAGCAACCTAAGCGAGCTAGTCAGGATGGGGCAATTCAGGGGCCTAGGCAGGATAACACTGGTTGAGAGAGACGGCGTAATCACCATAAGGTCCTGTAGCGAATTAAATGATAAACACGTAATTGAAGAGCTAATGATCGAGTACTACACAGGCTTCCTAACACAAGCCCTGAAGGCTAACGTTGAGGTTGTCAACAAGAGCTACAATGGTGACTGCGTTTCCGTAAGCTTCAAAGTCCTTAAATGAGCCAAGTACCTCTCAAGCAAGCCAGCCCTACTCATTAACTCACAAACCCTACAAACGTCCTTAGACGTAGGCTCACCACAGTACCTACATCTATTGAGCGGCACATTAACCGCCCTCTCACTCATTAATTTAGCGAGCGAATCGCCAAACGAGACCAGGGAATGCTTAATGTTGGGATTATCCCTCTCCCACCTAGCCAACGTAAACTTCAACTCATACCTAGGATTACTATACACAAACGGGCACTCCAACTCCATGAGTGGTATGCCATGGTAATACGCATAAATCGCTATCTCCTCCTCCCTAACAAAACGCAACGGCTTAATCCTAGGTATAAAACCCTCCCTATCAACCTCAGGGGTCGGACCAAACCAAGCAAACCTATCCAAGTCATTACTAAGCACGTTCAGGAGCACGGTCTGAGCCTCATCATCCAGGTTATGACCAGTGGCTATCTTGGTCAACCCAAGTTGGCGGCCGATCATGTTCATGGCCCTACGCCTCAACACGCCATCTATCGTGCACATATGCACATTAATACCTCTGGACCATAAGCCGTGAGCTATATCCGAAGCCGTAACCCCAAACAACTCCCTAAAGGTATAGACCCTATACGGTATACCAAACTCCTCACCAAGCTTCTGCACATAATCAGCCCTTGACATCCTATAGAAGCAGCTGTACGGCTGTCCCTCATTAATACTGAACGCAATCAACTCAACATTCCTCGGTATCTTACCCTGCCTCCTAAACTTACCGAGAAGGTACATCAACGTTAGGCTATCCTTACCGCCACTAATCGCTATACCAACCCTATCACCATCAACAATAAGCCTATACCTTCTAATGGTCCAAAGCACGGTATCCTCAATAGACCCAAATAGGCAATTAAGACACAGCCTCTCGCCACTAGACGCCCTATAGTAATTCGCAAGCCTCTTACCGCACCTCGTACAAACAGGCAAACCCATGAACCAACAAGCAACTCACCAAACTCCCTTTAAAACCACATCGCCCTAACCCAAGGCAGTAGAATCGCATTATTGGGATCTTGAAAAGGGCACTCCTCACGTCATGCCTGCCCCCACCTCCTGTACAGATCATTCTCAATACCCAACAAATCCAACACCCTACCAACGATGAAATTCACCAAATCATCAACACTCCTAGGCCTATGGTAAAAAGCCGGCGCGGCAGGCATGACAATGGCACCAGCCAACGTAGCCAACTCCATATTCTTAATATGCACCAAATTAAGCGGCGTCTCCCTAATTACTAGGATTAACCTCCTCCTCTCCTTCAAAGCCACATCAGCAGCCCTCGTGATCAGGTTATCCGCAATACCATGGGCTATGGAGGCGAGGGTCTTCATGGAGCAGGGTATTATCACCATACCATCATGCTTAAACGAGCCACTCGCAATCGGTGCATCCAACTCGTCCTCGCCATAAACCCTATCCGCAAGCCTAACCACGTAGTCCCTATCAAGACCTAACTCATGCCTCAACACCTTAACCGCGGCATTACTAATTATTAGGTGAACCTCAGCATCACTGGCGTACCGCTTAATAACCTCTAGAAAACGCACACCATACACCACACCACTAGCTCCAGTTATACCCGCAATAATTTTCCTCACGTAATTAATTGAGATTAACCCTTAAATAATATTGCCTATGTGTTGCGTATATAATATATGCGCTTATATAGAATTATTTTAAAAGAAGTAATTGATAATTCAATTCTGATATTTTTATCGTGGCAAGTCACCACCTTCCTTTTAAACCTCACCTTCCCGGTAATAATATTAAATCCTCCACATTCTGGGTCTTGCTCCTCGAATTCTCCCTATAGAGCAGGTCCCTTATAGCGATACGTATCGCCTCACTCCTGCTTGGGAATATGCCCTGCTTCACGAACTCATCAAGCTCCTCCAACATCTGCTTCGGTATGTGCACACTTATCAGCACCATCTTTTCCTTCGCCTTGGTCTTAGGCATAGGTGATCAGTTATTGTACAGAATTTATTAAGATTGCCTCCCGTGAACTCTGTAAATATTAACGAACGAGACCCTTAACACTATTTACAAAATACTAATTGTAGATTTTACGCACCAACGTCCTTTATGGATTCGAAGATCGAGCGTCTATAGTACCTCTTGGATATGTCTGGTGGTACGTTCGTGAGTTCGTCCTCAGGTAATATACTAATAACATCCCAAGCAATATCAAGTGTCTGCTCAAAGGTCCTTCTCTCGTAGTAACCTTGGGCGATGAATTTACGTTCGAATTGGTCTGCGAACCTTAGGTACCTCCTCTCACGCCAACTCAGGTTCGTCTCGCCGACGAGTAGTGCCAGGTTTCTGACGTCTAGCGCCCTTGAGTAGGCTGCGATTAGTTGGTTAGCTACGTACTTGTGGTCGTCCCTTGTCTTGCCCTCACCTACGGCGTCTTTCATCAACCTTGATAGGCTCATTATTACGTCAAACGGTGGGTATATGCCCTTGCCCCACAGTGTCCTGCTTAGGACTAGCTGGCCCTCGGTTATGTAACCAGTCAGGTCTGGTATTGGGTGTGTGATATCGTCGTGCGGCATTGTAAGTATTGGGAATTGCGTTATGCTGCCCCTCTTACCCTTCGCCCTACCAGTCCTTTCGTATATCGTCGCGAAATCCGTGTACATATAACCTGGATAACCACGCCTACCTGGTAGCTCGCCTTTTGATGATGATAGTTCCCTGAGGGCTTCGGCGTAGTTCGTCATATCCGTTAGGATTACTAATACGTGGTAATCCCTATACCAGGCTAGGTATTCGGCTATTGTTAGGGCTGTCCTTGGTGTTAGGATTCTCTCTGCGATTGGGTCACTTGCTAGGTTGAGGACCATGACCAACCTCCTTAATGCACCAGTCCTCCTGAACTCATTGAGGAAGAATAGCGCCTCCTCGGATTTCAAACCCATTGCCGCGAAGATTATTGCGAATTCCTCCTCGTGACCTCTAACGGTTGCTTGCCTAGCCACCTGGGCGGCTAGCATGTTGTGTGGGAGTCCCGTCCCGCTGAATATTGGTAGCTTCTGTCCCCTAACCATTGTGTTGAGACCGTCGATCACGCTGACGCCTGTCTCGATAGGCTCCTCCGGGTACTCCCTGGCGTATGGGTTGAGTGGTTCACCGTTTATGTCCAGGTACTCCTCAGCCGGTGGTAAAGGCATGGCATCCCTAGGCTGCCCCTTACCGTCGAGTACCCTGCCCAATAAATCCTCACTAACTGGTATCCTGAGCGTCCTTCCGTAGAACTTCACGGTACTACCCTTGGCAGGTAAGCCTAGTGTACCCGTTAATACTTGAGCCACGGCATAATCACTGCCTACCTCAACCACCTGAACCATCCTTGGCATTCCGTCGGGTCCGACGACCTCGCCAATCTCGTTATAAGCAACCCCCTTTGTTCTCTCGATGACTATTAATGGTCCTTTAACCTCCCTAACCGTACTATACGATACAATGCCAGGCATCGATTCTATTAATTTGCTCATTGGAGGAAGGCGTTTTACAAGTGCTTATTAATTTTTATTCCATGTGGTTAACGACGAAGACTGGCTTTAAAACCCAACAGGTCCTTGATTATGGGTATTGTGCCAACGCTGAAGGATTTCGTTAAGGCGCTCGTGCCTAAGGAGCTCTGGGATAAAATACCCAGGAGCTTTGACGTAGTTGGCTCCAGGTCCGGCGCGGTGGCCATCGTCGAGATACCGCCGGAGCTTGAGGATTATAAGGTGGTAATTGGTGAGGCTATAATGAAGTTGAATAGGCATGTTAGGGCTGTGCTTAGGAGGGTTGGTGCTAGAGAGGGCGAGTTTAGGCTCTATAAATACGAGGTGCTTATTCCTGGGCCCACTGAGGTTGTTCATAAGGAGGATGGCTACCTGATCCGTGTTGACCCAACGAAGGCTTACTTCTCGCCTAGGGATCAGGGTGATAGGGAGGATATCGCGAGGCAGGTAATGCCTGGCGAGGTTATTCTATACCCATTCGCGGGTGTTGGGCCCTACGCAGTGGCGATCCTGAAGAGGCAGCCATTGGCTAGGTTGGTGATAGCCATTGAGCTTAATGAGTACGCCTACAATTACATGCTCAGTAATATTAAGTTGAATAAGCTTGAGGGTAAGGTATTGCCACTCCTTGGAGATGCGGCTAACTTAATGGGACTTTTTCACAATGTGGATAGGGTTTTGCTGACTCTGCCATTGGGTGCGCACAAATTCCTTAAGCAATCCCTAACGTGCGTTAAGGACGGCGGTTTTGTTCATTTCTACCACCTAGGTACTGAGGAGGATCCATTCGGTGAGGCAGGGGATCTCGTTGAGAAGTACTGCCATGAATTAGGACTTAACTGCCTTGTTATTAATAGGAGGATAGTTAGGGATTATGCACCACACATCTTTAAAGTTCGCTTAGATATCAGGGTTACTAATTCTGTATAACCCTTATTGCCTCAGGTTGATAAATCCCACAAACAACTACGCAGCCCATGAAGGTCTTTATTCAATAATGCCCGTAATTAAAAGGTTCATTATTAGTGTAGAAGATTTAAATAGGACAATAAGTTCTGCAAGGTGTTAGTAATTGTTTCTTTGGTTTTTCAAGGTTCATGTGACTGAGTGTTAGGTTTATAAAATTACGCGTGTAGTTCCATGTAATGGAGCAAAATGAGCGTAAGAAGAGGCTTTTGTTGATGATTGGACCGCTCGAGGCTGAGGTAATTGGTATTCTCAATGAGCTTGGGGAGGCTACGGCGATGGCTATTTGGGAGGAGTTGACGAGGAGGGGTAGGAAGACCGCCTACACAACCGTGCTTACCGTGCTCAGTAGGTTGTACACAAGGGGGTTCATTAACAAGCGTGAGAAGGTGATTAACAACATTAGGCAGTATGTCTATGAGTTGGCGATTCCTTATGATGTTAAGAGTGAGATTATTAGGGAGCATGTGGATTTGATAGTTAAAATGTTCGGTAAGGATGCCATAAAGATAATAAGGGATTACCTAAATGAGATTGGCGCAAAATAAGAGCGGTAATTTATTTTTAATAATGAATTACATAAACCTAGGTACCTCGCCCTGCTCGCCCTGCTGCCCTCTCTGCTGCACAACCCCTCTCTGCTCTATGTATAGCTTCAGTATGTCCGGTATCTCATTCTCACTCTCCATCTTCTTCAGTATGTCGACGTACTTGCTCGTGTGGTCTATGTCTAACTTAACGAATTCTATCGCTATGTCCCTAAGCCTCTCCTCAAGCTCCTTCAGCATGTCCTCCGGCATTATCGATGTTATCATTGGGTTGTTGAGCCAGGACTCGAAGTCCTTTAATGTCCTCTCTATGTAGTATAGCATGGCTTGGGCAGATAGTAGTAGCGAGAGCCTATCCTGGCTTGTTATGTAACCACCGTATTTCTGAAGCTCATCCATGAACTTTCTCTGGTCCTTGACCCAATTCTCCAGCCTAGTTATTAGACCAACTATGTGAGCCCTTATGGCCTGTCTTTTCAGATCCTCGGATCCCATACCCTTCCCTAACAAGTACTTCGTTGATCTCTCTATTAAACCTTTTGTACTTATTAAGTTAGAGAATCCCAAAGATTATGCCTAGGACGATCATTGTTAGGATGGGTAGGACTATTAATGTTGCGAAATGCTTCTTCCAATCAGCAACACCCAATTCTGCAGCCCTAACCATCTCGTTGAAGGAATCACCGATAACGCGGACATCATTAATTATTACTGGGTAATAATGGATACTAACGTCACTTAAACCGTTGATGCACTGCTTGACACTTCTCCTTATGTGTCTCATTATTAAGTCGTGGCTTATTAAATCACCAACAATCCTGTAGCCCCTACTCCTCGTGAACCTGGCGATGCCCGTGTATTGGTGATTATCCGTCGTTAGCACCTCAACGATGTCGAAGTCCTTACGAAACTCGCCAATTATGGCGTCAGCCAGTTCCCTCTTAAGGTTATTGCCGTCGAATATCACCAGCAGTATCCTCTTACCGTTGATTTCGAGGCACCACGTTATTAGCCCATTATCGCCAATCTCGAATTGTATGGGCCCAAATACGTACTTGGGGGTGTGGACTATGCATGACTTAATATTGAGTCTTTGCTCCTCTAATTCGCCAATTTTACTTAGTATCGAGGATAGCTCGCGTAAATCATTCTCATCCCACGTATTATCGTCTGAGTAATAGTTCTGTGCATCAATGATTATTACATCATCCCAATCGAGTTTAACCCTCCTCCTTAACTCCTCATATACGTTCAGCGGTATATCATCGCTCGATTTAATAAGCCTACTGACAATCACGAGCGACTTACTGCATAGGGGGACGTGTGTAACCCTGTAGCCCCTACCCTCTATCTGGATTGGTGGCTTCCCAACGCACACGTGATCATCATCACTATTATTACCTAGGAAATCCCTGACCTTTGATGCCACGGCTTTAACCACCTTACGTACGTCAACCCTAGTTGCTGGGTCCAACTCGTGACTGCCGATGCCGTGGAGGTAAACCACCGACTTCACATAACGACCTAACTCACTAACCAAGTCGCTGATTAGGTAGCCACCGCCAACCTTGGCTATGGGTCCCGCATGTAGTTCTGGTATTGTGACGGCACTTGTGGAATTACCATCGCGTAGCATGAATAGGTGCACCTTTACATCCCTTGTGGTTGCCTTACGGCTTAATTCGCGTTCAAAGGGTTCTGGGTACTCGAAGAGTGCGGCATATAGGTATGAGCTGAATAGTTTCAGTATGTCTATGCCTCCGTACGAGCTCTCGAACTTGAAGATCACGTAGTAGATGAATAGGAAGGAGAATAGGTAGAACACGGAGTCGAGGGCTAGGTATTTGATGATGCTTACGGTGCCTACTAGTACGTAGGAAACATACTGAATTATTAGGACTCCAGGTAATGTGTATATGGGGTAAACTATGTACTTCCTCAGTGTTTTGCCATTATGCTCAAGTCCTCTAAGTGCCATCATCATCGCACTCAATGGTAGTACTGAGGATAATGCACCAAACCCAACTATGAATTTATGCACGGCCAGGGTTATCAATAGGTCTATGAACACCACGAGAGTCGTGTTGAATAACGACGTTGATACACCAAAGCCTCTGTAGGGGTATGTGGATATCACCGCCCTCAGTGATATGAGGACTGTTAGGAAGACGAGACCGTAAACTACGAGGGATTTTACATAGGTTAATACCGTCTCACGCGTATAAAGGGTCATTAGGTAGGGGATGATTATTATCATGGCTAGCAGTAAATACTTAGTTGGGCCCCCTCCCCTAAATACCATTGTATAGCCGTGCTCGAATGATCTACTCCTCACTCAGCAAAGCCCTGGGCTTAGACATTTTTAAAGCTCACTCATGCTGGACCAATTCTAGGAGGATACCGTGTAGGCTCTTGGGGTGTATAAAGGTGACAATACCCTCAGCGCCCCTGCTCGGTTCGCCTGTGATTGTCAGCCCTGCGTTTTTTGCGATGTTTATGAATTTGTTTATGTCGTCAACCTCAATGGCTATGTGGTGAATACCCTCACCCCTTTTCTCTATGAATTTGGCCACCGTGGTCTCTGGTCCAAGTGGCTCGAGGAGTTCGATCTTAGTATTACTGAGCATCACCATGACTACCTTAACGCCCTGTTCTTCCACAACTATTGGATCACTAACCCTAAGTCCGAGTTCCCTAAACTTCCTGGCAGCCTCATCAATATTTTTAATTGCTACGGCAACGTGATCAAGCCTTGGCTTATCATAATAATTAAGTAGCCTCCTTGCCGCATCCCGTGGTGATAGCTCGCCATTGATGACCTTCGACTCCAAATCCTTCGCCTCATTGAGGGATTTCTCAAGTAGATCATAGGCGTAGAGGCGCATCTCGAGGGTCCTCCTACTCCTTAATGTATTGTCTAACCTACCATTCTTCATTAACTCCCCAAACCTGTCGTCAATAACCTTCAGAAGTTCATCAACGCCATAACCATAGAGACCAGAGACCTTCAGCACGGTGGGTCTCCAGGTCTCGCCCTTTATCTCCCTCACCATATCCACCATCGCCATTAAGTCCCTGTACGTCGATTCGGATGCTGGATTGTCCGACTTAGATACTACGTATATGTCGCCAATCTCCATAAGTCCGCTCTTTAGGGCTTGGATTTCGTCACCGGATAGTGGTGGTACGAGGACTAGTATGGTATCGGCAACGTACTTAACATCGGTGTCTGACTGCCCAGCTCCGACGGTTTCCAGGAATATGTAGTCGGCGCCTGCGTACTCGAGGATGTTTATTGCGGCGACTGTCGCATAGTTAAGGCCACCACGTATGCCTCTGGTTGCCATGCTCCTGATGTATATGTTGGGTTTTGATGTTAGTTCCTGCATCCTAATTCTATTGCCCATGAATGAGCCTCCTGTGAATGGGCTTGACGGATCTATTGTCAGTATTGCAACCCTCTTGTCCTGGGGTATCTTCCTGGCCATTGTATATATTAGCGTGCTCTTTCCAGAGCCTGGTGGGCCTGTTATTCCAATGACATGGCTCCTCCTACGAACATCCAATTGGGGTTCGACACCCTCCTCAGCCATTGTTATTAACTTCGCAATAGCCAACTTATCCCAATTCCTAGCCCTTTCGAGTAACTCCTCGATTTTCATTCACGAAACACCCGTCAATTTTTTAACGATATCGATGATTTCCCTAAGTGGTGTTCCAGGTCCATAGACACCGGCCACACCCATCTTAAGTAATGCATCCCTGTCTTCAGGTGGTATTATACCGCCGACAAGGACAGGTATACTCACGCCCCTCTCCCTCATAATTCTCATTAACTCCCCAATAAGCTCCATGTGGGAGCCGGACAGTATGCTTATGCCTATTAATTTAGCATCCTCCTGTATTGCAGTTTCAATAACCTGGCTTGGCGTCTGCCTGATGCCAGTATAAACAACCTCAAAGCCAGCCTCGGCCAACGCCCTTGCGATAACCTTGGCTCCCCTATCATGTCCGTCAAGGCCCAGTTTGGCTATGATTACCTTAGGCTTGGGCATTTAACCTTACTACGTTAATAATTCTATAAATCTTTTTTCGTTTAATAAATACTCGGCGGTTTATACTCGCCCCAAACCTCGCGTAACACACCCGAAACCTCGCCAACGGTTGCCTTAGCCCTAATGGCGTTGAGTATGTATGGGAATATGTTCTCATCCTCCAACTCTGCAGCCCTCCTTAGGTCATTAAGTGCCCTCTCCCAAGCCTCCCTATCACGCCTCTCCCTAACCTCCCTCACCCTCTTGATACTCCTCTCCCTAGATACAGGGTCAACCTTATGCAGTTCTATATGCAATTCCTCCTCCTCCCTGAACATGTTGACTCCTATAACGGCGATCCTACCCTCCTCAACCATCTTCTGGTACTGATACGCTGACTCAGCAATAGCTCTCTGCGGGTAGCCGATCTCGACAGCCCTCGTCATACCACCGAGCTTATCCACATAGTCTATTATCTTCATAACCTCTTCCTCGATAGTATCCGTCAACCACTCAATGTAGTAGGAACCACCCAACGGGTCTATTGAGTCGATTACACCACTCTCGTAGGCAATTACTTGCTGAACCCTCAGGGCAAGCTTGACGGACCTCTCCGTGGGTAGCGCCAGGGCTTCATCATACGCGTTAACGTGGAGTGATTGGGCACCGCCAAGCACGGCGGCTAAGGCCTGTATTGTGGTCCTTATTATGTTGACCTCAGGCTGCTGCGCAGTCAATGTAGCTCCCGATGTTTGCACGTGGAATTTAAGTTTCATTGATTCAAGTTTCTTCGCGCCAAACCTCTCCCTCATTATTCTTGCGTATAACCTACGTGCAGCCCTAAACTTCGCAACCTCCTCGAAGAGGTTTGTTGTTGCAGCGAAGAAGAATGAGAGCCCTGGTGCGAAGTCATCAACACCCATCTTCCACCTGTTGATGACCCAGTTTGTGTATTCAATTGCATCAGCAAGTGTGAAAGCAACCTCTTGCACCGCGGTTGCGCCAGCCTCCCTGAAGTGGTAACCACTGATGCTTATTGGGTGCCACTTCGGCATGTTCCTTGACGTGTACGCTATTATGTCCACGGCGTACCTCATTGAGTGGAGTGGTGGGTATATGTATAGGTTCCTGGCTATGAACTCCTTAAGTATGTCATTCTGTATTGTACCATCGAGCACGGCCTTATCAATACCCATGCCCTCGGCCACGGTTATGTACATGGACAAAATCTCGGCTGCCGTGGCGTTTATCGTGAATGATGTCGTTATCTTACTAATATCTATACCATTAAATAGTATGGACATGGAGACAACCTCAGGTACAGATACACCAACCTTACCTACCTCCGGGTATGCGAGTTCATGGTCAGGATCAAGACCCAACTGGGTAGGTAAGTCGAATGCTACACTTAGGCCCGTCTGCCCTTGTGATATCAGGAACTTGTACCTCTTATTCGTATCCTCGGGCGAGCCGAAGCCTGAGTATTCCCTGAACGTCCATAGTCTCGATCTATACATTGTTGGGTATATACCCCTCGTGAATGGGTACTCACCAGGAAATCCCATCTTTTCCAAATAATCGCCCTTAACATCCAATGGTGTATATAATGGCTTAATCTCTACGCCGAAGGATGTTGCGAATTTACGCCACTCGGGAACCCTCTTAAGCGTGGGTATTAGGAATTCCCTAACCCACTCGTCGTACTTTTCCCTAAGCCTATCCGCAACACTCATTAATAATTTACAAATAATTATTTGTTAATAAATCTGTCCTTATTACGAAATACCATTTAATAAGTATTCCACGGCATCATCGACAGACCTAAACACACGACCACCAAGGCAATAGATGGCCTGTGCAACCAACTTATCGGCATGGTTTAGAACACCAATTATGTTGGATGATTGTGGGTAATCATCAAGCATTGATGACGCGATCCTACCGCACTCCCTAAGTTTAACCCTCATAGCATCGATAGCCTGAAGCTCAGGCGTCACTGCAATTACCCAACCAAGCGGTCCCCTAAACCCACGGCATAAACTCACGATCTCACTCATTAAGGTATCCTCAACCTCCTTAACCTTGCCTAACCTATCATCAGTCCCCTGCACCAGGTATGCATTCAATTGCATAGATAGGGCCATGACTATTGAGGCTATGCGGCCAGCATAATTGCCATCAAAACTCAACCTAGCATTGTTCGCTACGTTCACCAACTCATCTAGACAACCCATGAGCCTTATGGGCGCTGAGTCCTTCCTAACCCTCACCCTCTTACCAAAGAGCGGTATTACACTGTAGCCACCATCTCCAGGGCATTTAACCTCATCATTAACCTCCTTACAATCTGCGAACAGGGGGAGGCGGCAGTTATCACTCATTTTCTCGTTATTAGAATTAGTAATTTGTTTAAATGCCTTTCATTCTGTTAAAGCGGTGATTCTCCCTAGTTGGGGTATTACGTAGCCAAGCCCTAACCTGTTAAGTGTTGATTTCCTGGGTATCCCCCTCTCGTCCCAGCCCCTTAGTTCGTAGTACCAACTGAGCATTCCCTGATAACCATCATAATTGAGCATTGCACCCTTTAGTGGCCCCTTTGTCAGCGGTTTCTTAAACCACTTAGCTGGTGGTATATCATATGCCCTATCCCAATGCCCATACTCCCTAACCCAAAAGGCCCTAATTAGTGTGTATATCCTATTGTTAATCGTACTAAGTATTTCCATGTTCATATCCATGCCCGTGGCAGCCTTGAACAGCCTAAAGTACCAATCAAGCTCAAGCCCGACCTCAACCCATGGGAACCTACACGTAACAATCGTCTCGAAGAGTCCACCCCTTATGTCCTGCATCTCAATCAGTTTCTCAACCTTCTCCCTAGTGTAGTCAAACCTACCCCTCTGAACCTCCCAGGATATTAACCAAGCATCCTTATGGTGAGCGCCTATGGGGCTTGTGGCGAAGGCAAGAGCCATGCCAGGGGCAGCGTGGCAATCATACGCACTAATCTCCAGGCCCTTAACATGCATTGCGAACTCTGTAGCCTCCTGACCAAGCCTCATTGACACTGCCCTAACGCCGTTGCTGAGCAGCTTACCAAGTTCTGTTCTCTGTAGCGCTATGTCCATGGCAAGCTCTGCAGCCTTCTTATAATCGCCCCACTCGATTCCATCAGTTCTATTGATTAATCCCCTCTCCGTAGCCTCCATAGCGAATGCCATCGTATCACCCAGGCTTATTGTGTCCATACCCATCATGTCCGCAATCCTATTCAAATGAGCAACCTTAGCCAAATCACCAATGCCGAGGTTGCTGCCAAGCATTGCTATGTTCTCGTAATCCAACTCGGCTAATTCGCCCTCAGAGTCCTTAACCACGTGGCCACACGCCATAACGCAGAATGGGCATGACCTAGTCATTACCTTATTCTTCTCAACGGAGAACCCACCTATCTTCTCATAATCATCGAACTGACCCTCACTGAAGTTATACGTTGGTAAGACGCTGGCCTCTTGGGCCCACTCAACGGTTGATGTGGTGCCCTGTCTCATCCAGAATGGGTAATTGGGTTTGGACTTGGTAGCGACTATAGCATCAACACCAATCTTCCTAAGCGCTGGGTCAGCGACCCTAATATCGCCATGCCCCCTCATCACAACCGCCTTCAGGTTCTTACTACCCATGACCGCGCCAATGCCGGGCCTACCACCACTACGCCCCTTCTGTGCCACCACTGTCGCGAACCTAACAAGTCTCTCGCCTGCGGGACCTATGAGTATCATACCTACGTCACTACCGTGTATCTTCTTTAATCGATCCTCCGTGGCGAACGCATCCAGCCCCCATAGGTCGCTGGCATCGTTAAAGTCGACCCTTATCTCCTCACCCCTATTCTCTATGTATAGGTAGGTTGGCTTCTCAGCCTTGCCCTCTATGATTATCATGTCTATGCCGGCCCTCCTCATGTGAACCCCGAGCCATGAGCCTATGTTTCCATCACCATAACCACCGGTCAACGGGCTCTTGGCCGCGACTAACAACTTACCACTGTTGGGCAGTGGTAGGGCTGTTAATGGGCCTACGGCGAGTATTAACTTATTCAGTGGGCTAAGCGGGTCAACACCGGGCGGTAGTTCGTCCCACAGGGTCTTTATTGCAAAGCCCCTACCACCTATGAAGTTCGTGGCTAGGGATGGGTCGAGGGGTTGCACGGCGTATTTCTTGCTCGATAAGTCAATCCTTAATACCTTCCCACCCCAACCAAACATAACAACCACGTGTGGTTGGGCGTGTTTTATAAATTTCCCTTCCCATCGACATGTCTGGTTATACGATTGTGGCGGGCCTAATTAAAAACAAACCCCAATGCCTTAATTGCACACCTGGGCTAGCCTTACCAACTATAATGCCCAACGCTCCCTCCATAGGTGATGTCTTGGCTGAACTTGAACTTACTCAGCTCATTACTTACCGACCCTATTGGCATAGCAAAGTGGCAGTGCAACCTTCCTTCAGTGGGCATGGGGTAACGAAGAGTGGGCAAAATGGTGCGGTAAATCGCCCTCGTGGGTGTGGATTGCCCTTGCGAGGTTTTCTAGGTCGTTATTCCCCTTGATGTTGGCTGTAGTATGCCAGGATTAACTCGGCTCTTAGGCGTTTGTGTGGGTGGTGCAGGTGTTCCACGACGCGCCCGAGTAGTTTAATGGCGTTTTTGCCGCGGAACACTAGGGCGTCCTTTGTTCTCCGTGACTTAATGGTGCCGGTTATGCCGAACCTCTCGGTGATTACCCTCTTCAGCACATCGAGGATGAGCCTCTTCGGGCAGTCCTTACAGGCCATAATCCCTACATAGGCAGTTCTCTTATACCACACTGCCCCACCCCCATCGATTGCGCCAGCCACGAACTCCGCAAGCTCCCCATCACCGAAGCCGTCGAGTATCCTCTCGAGCTCGCCAGCACTGGGCTCAATCGGCCAGGGCCACTCATTAATGCCTAGGTCTATGTAGTATGATAAAGTGATTGATTCAGGCGTGGGTTTTTCCGTCGGCGCCTCCCCCTTCCGCGCAATATCTAGTCTCGGAGTCTTTACGGTCTTCAACAGTGTTGGGTAGAATACGGCATCGATACTATCCTTAGTATCCAGCTCTAACCTGATTTTATCATCGAGCTTCTTAATTACCAACCTGCCCATGGCAAACCCAAACCAGTAGGGCCTCCTCAAGTCACGCAGTGACTCCAAGCCCTCAAGCCAGGCACACGGCTCTATCCCGTGCATCCTAAACTCATCAACATCGACACCGACGAACCGCCACATCTCCTCACACATCCTAACCTCGCTCCAACCCATACTCCTCAGCAAATCCTCGAGTTGCCTAACGATATTTTCCCAATCGTCCTGCATTACTCTCCCTAACCAAGCCGTGCCTAGTATAAATACTTTGTTGTTATTATTAAGAGGTCTTTGGAGAGCCCAAGATCACGAACCAATTCATCAAAAGTTTTTGAAATCACCACCTCCATCCACACTGCCAATGCCCATCAGATACACAGGCGAGGGGTAGAACTTTCAATTTTCGAAACCAACCTGGGATCAATAACGAGGATGATTACGACAACGCACCCACAATCTTTCAATATTCTATTGAAATCAACAAAAGAGTTGCTTGAGGAAGACATTGCGAAGGCATGGGAGGAGCTTTCAACACTCTATTGAAATCAACTCGCTTGACACCGGCAAGACCTTGTCTTTTAGACGTTCAAGATCTTTCAATATTCTATTGAAATCATCTTGAGTTAGACTATGAGAACAACAGAATATTGAAAGCCTCTCTATCCACATTGGTACGTACTCCAGAGGTAGCTCCCACAGGGGATGATTTCAATAGAATATTGAAAGTACCGCGAGGCGCTCGTCTTTTTTGTTTTTGTGTCGACAACGCGTTTGTCCATTACGATTGATAATCTTTCAACATTCTATTGAAATCATCTAGCGGTGGTAGGGACTCGGCACTTGCGTGTTACATAACCCACTTTCAATATTCTATCAATATTCTATTGAAATCATCCCGCGGTGGACGCGTGGTTTAGCTCGCTCTCTAACGATGTTGACTTTCAATATTCCTTTGAAATCATCCACCACAACTTGTATTACTTGACATAACACCCGTTGCTGTTGGCCTTTCAATATTCCTTTGAAATCATCACAAACCTGGCAAACGCATTGTAATCGCCCTCGGCAAAACCCCTCTTTCAATATTCCTTTGAAATCATCAGCCCTGCCTTCCCAGTTGATTTTCACGACAAACAAGAACTAGAACGACTTTCAATATTCCTTTGAAATCATCCGACGCGTTTGTTTTTGTCTGGGGTTTTAAAGTTTTTCCTCTCCGTTCCTCGGGCTTCGTGGGAACATATTTCTACTTCTAATGCTTATGGTTCGTGCCTGTTCCCACGGTGGGCATTAGAAATTGAATCATTGTTCCCACGGTATTTCAACTCCCAGGGTAACGGTTTGTTCCAACGATAATTAGTCAAACATCAAGTGTAGAAAATGCACGAAGTCATGCATTTCATACGAAAAGCCTCGACAACGAAAACGTAGCGTGGGAATTCACGAATCCGTGCAGTGCCCTTATTGTCTATTGCGCGGTCTCGTGATGCCTTGACTATCGATGGTTGGGTTTGTCGTTGGTGGGTTTTGTTACGGGGTTTCTAGATGCTGTGTAGGGGGTGTTGGGGGCGGAGGTTGGGGCTATCTATGGGAGAGGCTGCATCGTTGCATTGGTGGTTCATGGGGGAGAGACAATCAGGCTGCATGGGCTAGCCATGCATCGTGCCAACACCTAGGAACTAAGCTAATCCCAACACTTCACGATAGCGACGAATCAAATACCGAGCTCAATAACTAAACGAAGCGCAGAGGTGTATAGCCTTACTCCGTGTAGGGTTGATTGAGTCCGTCTCACTAGTTTAGAATCAAACGTGGTAGAGGAAGAGTTTGGCGATTGTGTGCTTAAACGGCTCGTTGTTTAGGTCGCAGCATGCTTTGTGGGTCTCGAGGAGTAGTTTCGTGAGTAGTTTTTCGCCGACGTTCGCGGCTCCATAGAGTGCGTGTGCCTTGGCTAGCCTCTCCTCGCCATTGATCAGTGCGTAGAGCATAAAGGCTAGTGAAGCCCTTGAGTTTACGGGGGTGATTAGTCGGACTAGGGACTTGCCATCAAGCCCATTCACTAACCCCCTAAATTCGTTGAATACTGTTTCGATGTCGACGCCGAGTTCCTTAAATGAGTTCAACCTTACAATCAATACCTCCCGAAAGGCATTGATTAACCACTCTCTTAATTGCGTAATGGCGGTAATGTTTCCTTTAACTGCTAGGATGGTATTTACGCAGTCCTCATCGATGAAGGCTTCGCATAACTTAATCCCATCTTCAGGGCTTATCGCGCCGAAAATAACCATCAGCGCGGGCAGGAACTTATTGTGTATGTGAGGTCTGAATGCGCCAACTAGTTCCCAGGGTGTAACACTGAGCTTATCCTTAAGCTCGCTGCCTAGTTGGTCCTTTCTATCCTTTGGTCTGAGTAGGGCGTTGAGTGCTAGCCTGGTCAGGACCGAGGCTTGCTTATCGGCGTTCAGTACCCACCAATGTTTCTCAAGCAGCTCGTTGATCTTTTTGCCATCACCCGTTAGGGCTAGGGACACGAGGTAGCCGCCGAGCATGTTCGATACGAAGCTGAGGTACCTAGCCGTGGGTATGAAATGCTCCTCATTGAATGCCTCCTCGTACAATTGCCTAAACCTATTAACCAACTCCTCACCAACCAACGAGCCCTTAATAGCCTCGGCACGCAGTGCCAGGTCGCGATTAGCTATGTAGTCTTCATGGGCATTCATCTCTCTAAATTCCTTAGCTGCCTCGTTAAATAGTCTCGTTGCTTCATCGAATTCATCGTTATTGAGTTTATAAAGCGCCAATGCGTGCTTAAAGAGCGATGTTACGTTGAGAATTGCTGTCTTAACCGCTTCCTCATCAGCCTTTATGGACACGGACTCGGCGTAACTCATGAATTCCCTGTCGTTCATTAACTCCTGAATTTTCCCCCTCAATTTGCCTAGTTCCTCGGCGACCTCGTTGACCTTATTGGCTATATTGATGCTGAACATATTCTCCATAAACCACCCCATGACTCCCTGCATTAATGCTGGGGCTAGCGCGATTGCCCATG
>Ga0081473_153891_pt1 | contig 32338 bp, 50 predicted proteins | sample CisSprmetagenome_FD_70977 | JGI IMG/M metagenome (GOLD analysis project Ga0081473, IMG submission 70977) | Hypoxic/sulfidic aquatic microbial communities from Cistern Spring, Yellowstone National Park, USA v2 (version 2) | ecosystem: Environmental > Aquatic > Thermal springs > Hot (42-90C) >...
GGCCACCGTTGACGCCTTTCTGCACATTCTGTCAGAGGGCCGCCTGGTGTTTGCGGAGAAGAGGCTCGGCAGGATGGAGGTGAGGGTCGATGCGCCCCTCCTCGCCGCGGCGAACTACGACTTCCTCGCCAAACGGTCGCAGAGCTGGGACGCCCTGCTCGACAGGATGGTTTTGGTGGAGCTTACTCTTAAGCAGGAGGATCACGAAGCTCTGGAGTCGATAGTCCGCGAGAAGTTGCCCGGCCTCGCCGGCAAGATAATAGACGCCTTCAAGGCGGGGAAGCTCAGCCTCAGGACGGTCGAGCGCTACCTGAGCCTGCCCCCGAGGCTACACAAGCTGATCGAGAGGGATCTTGAGGTCAGGCTGAGGCTGGCGGCCGGCAGAACTACTGCCTCCAAACCCCAGCTGTTCTAGTCCTCTTTTTTCACGTTGTTCCCTCCGCTCCATCCTAATGAACAAAATCTTTAAATATTATCTGTTTCGTTTTCTCCTATGTCTCTCGGGAACACGACTGCCGAAGGCGGCGGGGAGGCCAGAAGTCCGGCGAAGGAGCCTCCACTGCTTAGGCTCTCATTGGCAAATATAGGCCCCATCAGGGAGGCGGCGATAGAGCTGGAGAGAGGGTTCACGGCATTCTACGGCACAAACGGCTCGGGAAAGACCACTGTGGCAAGGGTTCTGAGGCTACTCGCTAAGCTGAACAAAGCTCAAGCCAAGGCAATAGACGTAATGGAGCTGATAAATAAAGAAAAGAAGGAGGGCATAATCGTATATGAGGGTGAAGGGATCAAGCAGGAGCTGGAGTGCAAGCTCAACAAGGTCGGCGCTCTGCTGAAGATCAATAAGGAATCTTACAGAGTCTTTGCTGAGGATCGCTTGGGCGTGTTCTTCGAAAAACCCGCGGTCGCGCTTGCTTGGATAAGCGGCGACTCGGTCAAGCTGTTCGGAGTCGGCGCTCCGCGAAAGAAGGGGCCCTACTGGCTTGGGGATCTGCTGAGGCCTTCCGCCTTCAGCTCAATCATGTCGGGCGTAGACGAGATGGATCTATACGAGCAGTTGCTGGCCGACGTGAACGAGATGCTTGAGAGCATCACTGACATCAAGATCGAGTACAGGGATGGCGTATACTTCAAGCACGGCTTGCACGTGTTCAAGCCATACCTAGTGTCCGCAGGGGTGTCGCGCTTGGCGCTCATCCTCACCGCGGTTAGGCTGACGGAGGCCGCGGCGGAGAGAGCAGAGGCGATCCCTGTAGTATTTATAGAGAACCTGGAGGCACCGCTGTTCGCGGACTACCTAAACTCATTGGTGGACATATTGCACAGAAGATCCGCGGCGATTGTCGGCGAGACGCACAGCGGCCTAGTCCTCAGAGCCGCCGTAATGAAGGCGAACTACTACGTCTTCTTGGACGATGGAACAGTCGCTAAAAACTTGAAGCCGGAGTACTTCTGGCGCGAAGTACAAGTATGGTCCAGCCTGGGCGCACCATGAGCAAAGCCGTGCTCTGGGAGGCAAGCGGGAAGTACGTCCCAGTCGTCTTCCATGCGAGCTTCTACTTTAATCACGCCGATTTGTTTATCGTAGAGAAGATACTTATCGATAACGACGATGATGGCTACAAGCGTATAAGACTGATTGGCAGGAAAGTTAGCTTTACTAACGATGGCGCTGTGCCGGCAAGGGCCGGTTCAATAGTCGTAGGCCTGGTGCAAATCGGTGCGCCGGTTGGGTTCTCCAAAAAGTTCGAGATATGCGGCTACGTGGTCGAAAACGAGACATTTGATCAGTGGTCATCATATGGCGAGGTGGCGTTGAAGAACATAAGGACAACGAGCTGTCCTTATGATCATTATCCCGCTGATGACCGTATTTATTATATTATGGATTATTATACATACTTGCTGAACAATGGCGTGGACATAGATAGCGTAGACAAGGGATACATGCAGGGAGAAGAACTAGAGCGAACGATAAAAGTGCTTCTGCTCGCGTCGATAAAGGAGAAGCTAACCGGCGCACAGTCATAACTGTCTTTGGCCCAAATCCATCTTTTTTCCGCTATTTAGAACAAGGTGGGGCCGGGCGCCTAACGTTTAAATATATAACCAATACATATCGCCATGGGCTACATAGCCGGTACGGCCACCAACTACATAAGCCGTTGCTGTTTTGGGGTGTGGACGAACACAGTCGGGAGCACAGAGCGCTTCTCGGCCGGCGTCCAGATAAATGCCCACTACGATAGGAGGGCTGACGTCCTGTCCATCACGATGCGGGATGGCGAGCCCAAATACGTGGTCGTCGGCCGCGGAACCTTCGTCGTCTTTGCGGACGACGAGGGGATTTGGTCCATCGACCTGGAGGCCGAGAGCTGGGATTCCGACGTAGATGCGGTGTTTCCATCGATGAAGGTTGAGATGCGAGAGGCTCAGATCGGGCGAAATGTTTAATACCCCACCTCTTTGTTCAAATCGAGCCCGGCGGCCACCTACTTCCAAGCCTCCGCCCGTGGAGATCCGACCGCCGGGCTCGCTCAGCCGTTCTAATTTCCTGGAAGCATGGCTGGCTACAAAGGCCGCTTCCCGCACTGGGCCTTAACCACAACGTATCCCTCTGCGGCTCCCTGGCAGTACTTGGAGAGCAGTTGCTGGAGGAGCACGCTGAAGTCCCCGAATCCGCGTACGGCCCTTATCTCGTCGGCCAGCTTCTTCATTGCTTGCTCTTCTAGGAACTTCACCTCGACGTACTCCTCCATGCGATCCTTGACCGCGTTGTACTTGTAGATATATAGCCTGCCTGCGTAAGATAGATACACCACCTCCGAGGACAGATAGCTTCCCGGCCTCCGGAAGCCCGCCCAGACCTCCCTCCTGAGAGACAGACCGCCGTCGAGCTCGTACAAGCAGAGTATGTCCTCCATGGAGAAGAGCTTCCCCTTCTTCTTCTTGATGCAGTAGCCCATGTTTGATTCTTCCAGTATTTTAATATGAGCGAAAACGATTTAAGCGCAGACGCGGCCGCCTATATGGGAAGGAGGAAGAAAAAGGTGTACGTCCTTAGGTTCTACGAGGGAGGCGTTCTGTAGAAAAGTTTAAATATAACTGTTTTTCATCTTCCCCATGAATTCTAACGTAGAGGTTGGAGAGATCGAGCGGCTCATCAAGGCAAAGTACCCTGTCCCGGTGGTCGTGTCGTTCAACGGCCCCATCGTAGTCGTGAGATCATCCGGCAAGCTATCGGACGAGGAGTTCGCAAAGTACGTCGAGACATCAAGGAAGCTAGGCTTAAGGTTCAGTAGTGAGCAGAGGGCTTGGGTGGGCTACCTCTCGACTATAGAGCAAGCACTTCAGGGAGGCGAGGGGAGGTGGTACCGCTCCTACCTGATACTGGACACAGTCGACGAGCGCAGAATAAGGAGGATCACGTGCTTTACAGTTCAGCGATGGAGAAGGGAGAACGGACGCAACAAGAGGGTTGAGGAGGAGATATGCCTGCACAAGGTTCTAGACGGCGGGAAGGTTATGGTACCAAGGGGCATGGTGCCCCTATTGGACGGCCTGCGCCCTCCCCTTTTCGCCAAGCTGGGGCAGTTCAAGGAGGATGAGAGGTTGAGGCCGTATCAGAAGGAGGTGCTGAGGAACACTTGGAAGAGGCTGATGGAGGTCGGAGCAGGCACAATCCAGATAGCCACAGGAGGAGGCAAGAGCTATATGGCCGGCTACCTCGCCAAGCTGTTGGCCGAGGAGGGATACCACGTGTTTCTCGTGGCGCTTCAGCTGGACCTCGTTTACCAGCTGGCCGAATTCGCAAAGAGCTGGGGCGCCCCGATGGACAAGATCCATCCCGTCACAGTGCAGACGCTCTATAAGAGGATCGCGAAGAGGAACGTCGCCGGCGACGTCGAGGACAGCGATGAGAGGAAGGTGCTCAGCGCATACGCCGACGAGGTGCCGGTGGAGCAATCGCTGGTGAACCTATTCCTACACGAGAGGAAGGTGGCGCTCATAATTGACGAGGTCCACCACCTTCCCGCCCGCACCGTCAAGGAGATAGCGATGAGGGCCGGCGACGGCTGGGCGCTCCGCGTCGGCTTAAGCGCGACGCCGTACAGGAACGACGACCTGACGCCGGTGATATACGCGTTTGGAGGTAGCGTAGTTGAGCCGACGATACCCTCCTCGTACCTAATAGAGCACGGCTTCGCTGTGCCCGTAGAGATCAGGGTGATCGAAGCGCCGCGTTGCGAGGTGGACAAGTTCGCCGAGGGGGCAGAAGGGTACGCCAAGGTGCGGAAGCAGTTGGCCCACTGCAGGGAGAGGAACGAGATGATAGCCAGATTGGCCGCACAAGCGGAGAAGCCCATGCTGGTCATAACCCAGCTGGTTTCGCATGCCGAGGCGCTCTACGAGATGATAAAGCGCGTTGTGCCCAGGACCGCGCTCGTGACGGGGGCAGTGAAGGGGGAGGTTAGGCAGGAGATATACGAAGGGGTGAAGAAGGGGGAGATCGAAGTATTGGTCGCCACCCAGCTGGCGGACGAGGGGCTGGACCTGCCGATGCTGGCGAGCGAGGCGATCGTAATGGGAGGGAGGAGCTTGACGCGCGTACCGCAGAGAATAGGCAGGCTCGTGAGGCCTTGGCCCGGCAAGACCAAGGGCGTTGCATACGAGCTGTACGACAAAGCTCCGTTCTTCGAGGAGCACATAGAGACGCGCTTGGCGATATACAGGACTGAGCCCCGGTGGAGGATCGTGTCCTACCCCGCTCCTTGATCCTCCCCGCCCGGTGGGGCTTGTCGCCCGTTTGTTCAAACCATAGGTCCAAGGCCGAACTCAGGTTCAACTATCGACCCGCTGTAGAGCACCTCCTTTCTACTCACCCTAATGGTTGCATTTGATATTTCCAGAGCCGTCCGGGCTCCTATTGTGTATTCTATTATATCGTCATTTTCTTCAGCGTAGCTGAACCAATACCTAATCGATAGGTTGTAAGGCTCATCCGACGTCGGCGTACCAAGTATTCTCTGCTCCTTGATTCTCCGCCCCTTGTACTCGCCGGTGCTGTTCATTATTTCTATGCTCAACGGTGCCGCCGCGCTTGCTTTCCCCCTCATGTATTTGCGGGAGGCATCCTCATCAGTCAGGACAAAATATCTGAGCGACCAAGCGAAATCCTCATGCGCCACGAAGCCGACCCGTCCTTCTCTACGGGACCACCTTTCTAAATCCATAGCTAATTCAACAGCTCTCATTTCTTCTTGCAGTTGCAGTCGGCTATATATACATCGGACGGCTTGTGGAGGAGGAGCGTGACGCCTCCTGGGCCGTAGTACTTCTCGTAGTTTGGATCCAGGAACGGGCCCAGCTTCCCCAAATATATCAAGAGCTCCCTGCCGTCGTAGTCAGGTATGCCGTCGGCCTGCACCTTTACCTCCTCGCCCCCTTGGCATCTGCCAATATTCAGCAGAGAGTATGGGGGAGATGATGGAGGCGCCCCCTCTACGCAGGCCTTCTTGGAGCCGCACATGAGCGCCAAGGCCGCCAGCTCGGGGGTGGGCGCCGCCGCCTTCTCCGGCTCGAAGAGCCTCATGGCGAAGCATGCATACGTCAGCCTATCAAGCCCGTAGGAGTCGGCTAGGGAGAACATCATCTCCACAGCTATATCGTACGGCCTCAAGAATGGCGGCAAGTTTTTCGGCTTTGAGCTGAGCAGGTCGGCCAACAAATATGCCGCATACTTGGGATCCCCCGGCGAGGAGTACAGCACCGTCTTCCTCAGTACGCCGACGACCACGGAGCTGGATGCACCGCAGTCAAGCGCCGTGTCGATCATGTAGTAAAGCTTGAACGGGAAGGTGTAGAAGCCGCCGCGCTTGTAGCAGTCCGGGTTGAATATGACGTACTTCGGGAGCTTGGACTCAAGGAAGATGACCGAGTTCCTCTTGGCTTGGGGTAGCGGCGCTACGGCTTGTACCCCCATCTCGCTGGCTATGAACGGCGGGTCCCCGAAGTCCCCGTCGCCGGGCGCGTCTGGATACGCCGGCACCCTGACCAACCTATCGACGGGCAACCCCGTCGAGTAGAAGGGATCAGCTATCGAGGAGAACTTAGGCCTATAGTACTCGATGTACCCAATCACGTCATAACGGCGTCATATTTTTAATTGTTTTCAGCCCAGCTCCCCGTGAAGATAGTTCTGCCTATAGGCAGAAACGCGCTAATAGTCGGAGGCGGGTTGCGCATATCGCTAAGGCGCCTATCGGCATCGTATAGGGTGCATGTGCCTCCGCAGACTGGCATAAAGTTCGCGCCGGTCGTGTTCATCGGCGAGGTGAGGGGCGCCGACACGTTCTACTTCCTTGGGGACAAGCACATCTACGTCTTCGGGTGGGGGGAGGCCGATGTCGGCGGCAGGAGCATAGCTATAAGCGGAAGCCGCGTGATAAAAGTCAACGGCAAGGTCGAGCTACGCGGCCACCTGTTGGTCTACCTCGCCGAGAGAATCGCGCGGTGAGCGCTGGAACAGAATGTTTAAATCCATCCCATCCACCCCTCACCATGAAGGTGCTCGTGGTGAGCTCGCAGTCCCTCCCCACCCCTCCCCCCTACTACGGCGGGCTTGAGGCGGTGGCCTTCGCCGACGCCTTGAGGCTGGCTCAAGCTGGACACGAGGTGACCCTTGTGGCCTCGAAACACAGCAAGGCCAGCGCCGCGGTTCTATACCCAGATCTTCTGGACGACATAGAGAGGATAGAGTTCGTGGAGGTGGTTGAACCGGCAAGGGGTATGCCGGAGCAGTTGCCGAGGCTGAGCAAGGAATACGATATAGCGATCGACCACTCCTGGGGCAAACCCAGCTCCGCCTTGCTCGGCGTGCCGACCCTTTGGGTGGTGCACGGCCTTTCGCCGTATCCGCCCGGCTGGACTGGGACGTGCGTGGCCGGAGTCAGCAGGTTCCACGCCGAATATCTTTCCGCGCTATACGACTTGGACGCCAAGGTTGTCTACGACCATATGGTTGAGGATCCGTACCTCCTCTTCGAGCCGTCCAAGGACGGCGACCTGTTGCTCTTCCTGGCCAGGATAGACTTCGGAAAGGGCATCACATACTTCGTGAAGGCATGCGAGCGGATCAAGAGGTACAGATGCGCCGTCGTGGGGGACGACTCGGAGCAGTTCGCTCCGGACCAGCGCTTGGTGGCCGCGGTCAGGGAGAAGGCCCGCAAGGTCGGCGTCGAGTGGTTCGGCCTCCAGACCTTGGACGCGAAGATCTCTCTGCTGAGGCGCGCCAAGGCCGTGGTGGTCCTCCCGGTGCCTCCCTATGCCGAGGTGTTCGGCCTCTGGGCCCTTGAGGCCTTCCTCATGGGCAAGCCGATCGTGACCACCCACTACGGGGCGATGCCGGAGTACGTGATGCAGGGGGAGAACGGATGGCTTCTTGATCCGCCGATCATGGACAAGCTCGTCGAGATCGCCGAGGCGGACCTCTGGCCAAAGATGCCGCCGGCGGAGATGAGATCCTATGCGCTTGAGCGGTTCGGGAGCAGGAGGTGGGCCTTGGAGGAGCTGAAGATAGCCGCCTCCTGCCTATGAGGATCTGCATCTTCTCGTCTTCAACGGTGCCGGTGCCGACCTGGCGGTGGACCGGCTACGGCTCAGAGATCGTGGCATGGTGGCTCGCGCGAGAGCTGGCGAGGACGGGGCACTCCGTAGCCCTCTTCGCCCCATACTCCTCGACCCCTCCTGACGGGGTCGAGATGCACTACATACCCTCATCGTACGGCTTGAACAACCCACAAATCGAGCTCGCCGGCCTCAGGAGGAACTTGGACGTCCTAAGGGGGTGCGACGTGGTGCACGACATGTCGGCCAACGCAGTCGCCGCGGAGTGGGGGTGGCTTTTAGGTAGGCCGGTCGTGACGACCAAGAACGGGTACGACACCACAAGGCCGGCCTCCACCAGGAGGAACGTGGTCGTTATCTCGGAGGCCGTTAGGACATACTTCGAGCGGATGGACGAGCTGGCATACGGCAGGAGGGTGCACTACGAGGTTGTCCCCTACGGAGTGCCGGTGGATGTCTATCCGTTCTCCGAGGTCAAGGGGAAATACGTGCTCTACCTGGGCCGCCCCCACCCATCTAAGGGGGTGGACCTAATCTTGAAGGCCGCCGCAAAGCTGAGGGGCGTGAAGTTCCTGCTCGCTTGGAGGCCCACGTTCTACGACCACATGGACTACCACGCCAAGTACCTAAGAGCCGCCAAGGGGCTGGGGAACGTGCACATATTCGTTCTGCCCGGCGGTTGGACAGGCGAGCTGGTCAAGAGGGCGGCCTTATCCAGGGCGCGGCTCTTCGTCCAGCCGACCATATACCTTGAGGCCTTCGGGCTGACCGCGGCCGAGGCCATGGCGGCTGGGACTCCCGTTCTGCTTTCAACTGCAGGCTCCGGCCCTGAGCTGGTCAAGGACGGCGTCGGCCTCTTGGTGAGGAACAAGCTCGACCTCCTAGAGCAGGCGAACGAATGGCAGAAGCACATAGACGACGCAGTAGACGTGGAGGAGCTGGCCCAGAAGATAGAGGAGGGCCTTGAGGCCAAGTGGAGCTGTAGAGGGATAAGGGAGTACGCCAGGGAGAGGTTCGACATCTCGCGCATGGCGGACTCGTACATCAAGCTGTACGAAAGGGCCTTGAGAGGGGGGTGGGGATGAGCGTCGCCATAATCATCCCGACCACCGGCAGGCCGCTTACCAACGACCTGACCTTGACCCTCGGGGTGGTCAGACAGGTGCTGGCGGCGCTTGGGTTCAGAGCCGAGGTGTACTTCGGCAAGCACTACGGGGTGGACAAGGCCAGGGAGATGACTGTGGAGGCGGCCGTAGCCGCCAGGCACACGCACATACTGTTCCTGGACGACGACATAGTGCCGGAGAACATAGAGAGCATAGGCAAGCTGGTCCTCACATCGATGCCGATAGCGGTGGGGATATACTACGAGAAGAACATGCGCGGCCTCAACCTGCACTACAGGGAGGGCCCCATGAAGTACCCCAACTACAAGCCGCAGGACGTGGAGAGGTGGCTAAGCTTGGGCATCGGGCTGAGGGCTGTCGACGCCGCCGGGCTGGGCTTCGCCCTAATAGACGCCGAGGTGTTCAGGTCGCTGTCCAAGCCGTGGTTCAAGTTCGAGGACAGGGGGGAGGACATCTTCTTCGCTGAGAAGCTTGAGTCCGAGCTCGGCTTGAAGCCCGTCGCAGTGCTGACCGCGACGGCCAAGCACGCGGTGGGCCCGGAGTTCTACCTGACCTGGCGGGGGGAGATCATCTCGGTGACGGCCCCCAAGGAGCCGGCCCGGCCCTAAAACGCGGGCCTTCAAGGAAGCGGCACCGGCCTTTCGCCCTCCAAAGTCAAGACGCCCTGCCTATACAGCCACTTCCTTATCGCTTCGGTCAAGACGCTGTCGTGCAGGTCTGGGTTGATGAACGAGATCGACATGTCTGAGGCGAGACCGGCCCTAAAGAACGAGGTTGAGAGCTGGAACGACGACAGAGCGTGTTCCCTAATGGCTTTTCCCATCCTGTCCGAGACGAGCGCCGGAACCCTCCGCACGCTTTTGTTTGCTTCAATAACCGACAGCATAAGCTCCCCTTCCTTGAAGAAGAGCAGATAGTATAACACCCCCCTATCAAAACCATGACCGGCTGTAAACGGAGGAAGCGCCCTAACATATGCGTCCTTCGTCAAACCCTTCCGCCATAATAGTAAGGACGGCTCCAAGAGCCTCACCGCTTGGCTGTCTGCGTCCGCGCTTAAAACTATTCTTCCCCTAAAGGAGCGGCATGATCTTGAGGCTGTCCGTGTTCATCACGCCGTCCTTGATGGCGAGATCGTTGTCGCTTATGTATGTGATTGAAAAGTTTGCAAATGGAAGCCAGATCGTCCGCACGCTCAAAGCGTATCCCCAGCCCTTCGGCAGTGGGACGACTATCGGGCTCTGGACGCCCATGCTCACCGCTGTATATGTGACAATGGGGAAATATCTAGCCGTATATACCTGCACCGACTGCCTTCTTGTCTCTCTCAAGGCCTCCCTCCTCGCCGCCGACCTGCTGTCCGGCGCTGGGGGTAGCCTGGCCTTTGCCTCCTCTATCTTGTCCTCAACGTTCACGTAGAGCCATTCTTCTAACCTGGCGGCGTACACTGCCTGCTTCGTCAAGAGCACTGCCGTAGCTTCGCCAGGCGCGCTCCAGACACCGTATTTTATCAGAGACATGCTGTAGTCTTCCGACATCTCCCCCACCCCGAACATCCATTTGTTCCGCAACCTCTCAACATCCATTCCGAAAAGCCTCACATCTGGGCCGGCCCTCTGTTTAAAAGCCCAGCTACGGCTCCATACCCTTGATGCCAGGCAGAATGGATATATAGCCCGAAGAGCTCATCTCCCGTGCCGCACGCCGCCCACAGGTTCATCGACATGAAGCTCAAGCGCGGCAAGATCAGAACCGTCGAGGAGGGCTTGCTGTTTTTGAGCACATCCGTGTTCTCGTCCAGCACGAACGGATATTTCCTCTTTCCAGTCGCAGACGAAACATATATCCTTATGCGCCGCCACAAGCTCAACGACGCAGAGCTGAGGGTCGAAGACGGAGGCCCGTCGTTCTGCCCGCACGGAGAATACGCCGAGCGATGTTGCCCCCACAAGCAGTGCAGGGAATACTCGGTCGACTCGATAGAGGACTCCGCGTTCTCCTGCGCCGCCCTTCAGTGCATCTACTCGCTGGACAGGTTCTCATTCATCGCAGGGGTCTACAAGGATGCAAGCGGACAGGCGAACGGACAGCTGTTGGAGGGCTCATTCTCAGCCGACCGCCAGCTCGACGCATACCTCCTCTGAACCCTTCGCCTTAATGACTGAGGGGAGGAGGCTCCCCTTCCTTTTTGCTGTTGGTGAAAAAGCTAGAACCAGCTCGGGATAGCCGCACTGACCTTATAGCGCTTCCCCTCCCTTGTCCGCCGCACTCCGTTGAACATCATAGCCTTTAGGATGCGGTAAAGCGTGAGCGACACAAGGCGCGCATGCGCGCCCTCTACGTATATCTCCATGACCAAGCGCCCGCGCTCTTGCTTTCCGGTGAACGTTATGCTGTAGCTTACCGGCTTCCCTAAGCGCCGCTCAAGTATGCGCTCGAAGCGCCCTTGAAAGAGCTCCTTGACCAGCAGAATGGCCGCCGACAGCTTAGCCTGCTTTTTGAGCTGATCGGACGACGCGCCTTGCTCGGCCATGAGGTGTAAATCAACTATTTTTATATATTTTTTCTCCCCGAGCCGCCAGCGCAAGAAAAGCTCAAAAACATCTCTACAGGACACATCGTGAGGATCATCGCTGTAGAGTCGGAATCGTCCTGGCGCCAAGGGCGGGCCGAATTGGCGCTCTTTCTGAAGTTCCCCTTGTCGCCTAGAACGACCCACACCAACCTGCACGGCCTAAGGACAGAGCGCATAGAGCTGTTCACGTTCCTAGACAATAGGGTATTCGTTCTGGCCGATCAGAGGATCGGCCAAGAAAAGGAAAGCGCCCCGGATCTAGTGGACGCCGTGCCGTTTCCGTTGCCGCCTACTGAGCTGGAGTACTCATCATACAAGGAATACGATCTAGGCATAATACCCCACATCACTTCGTGCGACAAGAACGACAGATACAACTCCTGCATCGACACGCTTGACCCAGAGCACTTGGTCGAGATGTTTCTCAGGAAGTGGCGCGAAAGCAAGACGACGCTGAGCTTGTCCCTGCAGTACGCCGCACCTCTGCTTTAACGCAGGACTAAAGCTCAAAAACGCCTCTCCAGGACTCCATGTGAGGGTCGAAGAGGTTGAATTCTACGGAAAAAACGGCGGTGTATTATCATTGGAATATAGCCAAGCGTTCGAATCCGTCCCCAGCAAGCTCATCTACGGATCTTCGGCCAACCCCAACTTGGAGATAATTCGTTTGTCCACGCACTTGGACTGGTCTGAATACGTACTGCTAGAGCAGAGGAACCGCCAAGAGGAAAAGAATTGGCTGTACCTCACAAACGCGCAACCCTTGCCGTCAAGAGAATCCGGCTATTCAGACCTGAAGGAATATGATGTAACAGAAACGGTACTATTCTTCAAGTCGTGCGGCGGCCTCGACGCCTTTCGTTGTATCCGCAATGGAGGAGGATCGTTGCTGGAAGTACACATGCCTACGCCGTGGAGCCGCACTAGAATAGAAGCATCGCTGTACCTGGATCGGCGTTACGCCGCGCCTCTTCTTTAGTTTTTAATTGAGGCTGATCCTCCTACATGCGGTTTATCGCGTTCACTGCGATGCAGGACAGCAGAAGAACCGCCTTTGGGCAAGATGAGGTCTACCACCGCACATTGGTGCAGGCCGTCAGACGGCCGTTCGGCACGGTTGCTCTCTCATTCGGCACCGCCGTTGCTGTTTCTACTTCGGTGAAAAGCTGGAAGGATGTGTATATGTCCGACCATATGTTCTACTATGCACATCCCCCCAACTTGGCACTACACTATGACGACTTCATCGGAGAGGAAACAAGGGAATGGATAGCGAGGTCGTACATCCTTATCCCTGGGTACCTCCTAAAAATAGAGGAGGTTAAGAAACTGCCGGTGAAGGGATACAAGGAGGTGCGGCCGGAGATGGACATCCTCACATCGACTAAGGAGCATGTGTACGCCTTCATAGCTGAGCTGGCCTTCAGCTATGAAGGCCGGCTCCGCGGCAGGTACATATTCAAGCCGGTCCAGTTCCAGCCGCTAATTTAACGTTTTAATCAGTTGCATGAGACCAGACATGCGTTTCGTCTCGATATTGCCGCGCTGGGAGAGAGATCCTTCCACCACTGAGCTCTCCTTTAATCAGGAAGGGGATGAACGCTTGATGTCTAGCTATTTGCCAACCAATACTCCTTCGAGCAAACGCTCGGTCTTTCTGTATGGCGGAAAATCGTATATGATTCAAGACTCTTACAGCAGTTCCGCTCTTCGGTTTCAATTCCATGATGATTTTGAGGTGAGCAGAATAAGAAGGGAGCTTGATTTGTACGTAGATATCAAGGCGGCAGAAGAAAGGAAGAAACCTGCAGAAGAGCAAACTTGGGGATACGACGAAGTTTGCGACATCGTCGATACGTCCTCAAACAAGCCGTTCAAGATAGCGGTTGAGGCTAGACATTATTATAAATATACTGCTCTCTGCAAGCTGATCTATCTGAACAACTCGCCCCAATTCTTGCTGTGAGGGCCTTGGCATATCTCAGGGTGTCCACCGAAGAGCAGAGCGTCGAAACCCAGAAGATGGAGATAGAGAGGTGGGCCTCGGCACACGGCGTGACCGTGCTCAAGTACTACTCGGACGTAGTATCCGGCTCGATCCCCGCGGCGGAGCGCCCCGGCTTCAAGCAGATGGTCGAGGACGCCAGGAGGGAGAAGCCAGACCTGATACTGGTCTACGAGCTGTCGAGAATAGCTAGGAGCTTGTCCGATCTATTCTCGGTGCTCAACCTGCTGGAACGCGACCTGGGGATCGCCGTGGTGTCGGTGAGCCCCAGGGAGCAGTTCCTCTCCACCTTGGACAGAACTGTCAGGAGGTTCGTGCTGGCGGCTCTGGGCTTCGCCGTGGAGATGGAGAGGGAGCTGATCAGGCAGAGGACAAAGAGCGCCATGGAGCGGTGGAGGCGGGAGGTGGACGAGGCCGCCGCGGACAAGATAGTGGAGATGTACAGAGCCGGCAACGGCGTAAAGGCCATATCGTCGGCGCTGGGGATATCCACCTATCTAGTTAGGAGGACGCTGGCCGAGAGGGGCTTGATAAGGCCGCCGGAGGGAATCTGCCCGAGGTGCTTCTCAAGGATGCGTTTGGTGGACTCCGCGGTGAGGGGCGAGAGGGTCGTCAAGAGGTACTACTGCCCGCACTGCGGGAACGAGGTTGAGGTTTGACGCCGTCTAGCAGAGCATCGCTTCAAGGTCCTTAAGCCTGTCCACGGCCACATCGACGGCGACCTTGGCCGGGTTGTTGGCGTCTATGCGCCTGTTCAGCGCCTGGAGCAGATCCAGACTGCTCCTTATGTGGCGGCACTCCAAGCCGGAGGAGACGAAAACCGGCTTGAAAATGGTCAGCGCCAGCAGGAGCATCGAGGCGAGCGCGACTATGGTGTGGATGAGCATGTGCATCCAAGCGAAGTCCACGGCGAGCAGTACCAGCAGGCCGTAGACGGCTAGGCTTAATGCTTGGTAGATCCTCATCACAGCAGGAGGACGTCCTTGTTCTTGACCATATCTATCAAGGCCTTCTTCTCGCATATGTACCGGCCGCGCTTCTTTTCACAAATGCCATTTGCTACGGCCTGCTTCACCAGCTGGCGCAGGGCGGAGACCAGCTCGCCGTCCACCTCCTTGGCGAATGCCGCGACCTTGTTCGGCTTGAAGCTACACCTCTCGGTCTTGCAACCCTCGAAAACGCTCTCGATGATCCTCGCCAGCCTGTCCATGACGTTCCCCTGAAAGCCCGCCAATGAGAACTCCGTGTGGCTCCTGCGCGCCTTCTCAAGGAGCCCCTCAAGCTTCTCCCTCGGAATTCCATGCACTTTCTGCAATACTACCAGAGGCAGTGCGTCCGGCTTGCGCGGTAGCGGAAGCGTCTTGGCCACCTCCACAGCCTTGGCCACCTCCTCCTCGCTCCACCTCTCTATCAGCACCATCCTCCTGTAAAGCCTCCTGTATGGGATCGGCTTGCCCTCGATTATGTAGTAGACCAGCCCGAACGCATACAGCAACTTGTCCGCCCTTGGGGGGAGATCCACGTCGAGCCCTTTGGCCAGCTCATATATCATCTTGTAGCGCCGATCCAACACCCTCTTTGAAAATATGACGTCGGTAAGCCTCAGCTTCGTCTGGTTGACGTTTATAACCCAGAATATCTTCAGCAAATCCTCCATGCTGGGGACGGACACAAGCGATATCAACAGCTGGGCCGCCTTGAACTTGTTCTCGACGTCCTTGAACGTCACCTCCCTCCCATCTAATGGCACTGAGAACTCGCCGTTTATGAAGCGCAGTATCGCGTCGGTTCTGTTCAGCCCATCGACCACCAGGTACGGCTTATCGCTCTCAACCTTCCCAAGAACGATCAAGGAGAGCTTGCCGAGACCGCTCAGCAGGCCGGCGATGTAGCTCCTGCGCTTATCATCGTTCCAGACCACTCCGCGCTGAAATCCATTACTGTTGGTCGGAAGGAGGATAGAGCCGTCCTCTATCATCTTGACGTAATCGCCGACGGTGATGAGGGGAAGCATTATGCTGACCTCCCTAGGCGGGCTGAACATCAATCCCTCGAACATCTAAATATATAAGCTTTTGCTTCCTCCGCCGCAGAAAGATATAAAAACGGAAGCAGTTCTCTATGCCGTGAAGGCTAAAGTTAAGGACGAAGGCAAGGCCGTGATAAGAGGAATCGCCGCAGACGGCCTGCCGTATATAATAGTTGACGGCGAGCCGATCTTCATAAAAGGGGCGCCGCCCTTCGCCAAAAAGGGTTGCCTTGTCATCTACTGCTGTGTCTACGAGGAGTACGGAGAGCTCTACGCAAAAGCTGTTTCGGTCTCCTGCCCCTAGCCAGCTCCTCCTTAAGACTGTCTACCTCCTCCAGCCCCACCTCCACGCTCCCTATGCCCGGGCACTTGACCACCGCCCGCCTCCTCACCTTGTTCACGTATATATAGCACGGCCCCGCCTTAGCCGGCGGCGCGGGGCCCACTATCCTCCCTACGACCACATCGCCGACCACCTGAACAACCTCCACTGAGTACCTGCCGGCAGGCTTCAGCGGCGAGCAGACCACGGTCAAGCCTGGCTCGATTAGCCCGACCATCGAGTCGCCCATGAACGGCTTGAGGTCGGCCGCTACATGCGCGCCAGGAGTAAGGGCCGCCCTAGCGTAGCTCTTGATGCAAGGCTCGATCTTGCCCCTGCATATCTCCTTGCCGCCGCATACTACGACCGCCTCCTCTCCATTCTTCAGAAAGGAGCAGTCGCCCCCGTCTACGCCCGCCATATCATCTGCCTGCCGGCCAGAGCCTTGAGGAGCGGGCACTTGGCCTCGAACGAGAGCACCTTGCTCCTCTCCCTGAACAAAGCCAAATCGGCGGCGGCCTTCCAGCCGTCCCACCTGAGCAAAGCCTTGATCAGCCTCTTCGACAGGTAGGGGGAGCCGGGCATCCAATCGACCGAGATGTAGTCCTTGTACTTGGCCGTGATCATCTTAGGGACGCGCCATCCCTCGGCCGAATCCATGACGTAGGCCTCGCATGGCTCCCCGTCGCACAGCCACTGCGGCCTCTCGCCTTCGGCCAGCTCCAAGCAGATGGGGCTGAACGGATCGAGGAGGTATAGATCCGCCCTCCTGCACTTGTCGCCCATGCGGGCCCTTATGCCTAGGGATGGGCCCACCGTAGACAGGAACTCAAATGAGCATCGATCGAGCAGGAACTGCGGAATCATCCTCGGCTCACCTCATGGTCGATATGCAGAACCTGCCGAATGCCCCCAGCGAGCTGAGCTTCATATTCCGCTTCATTGCCATAGCGAGAAACACCGAGCACATAACCCTAACGAACAGCTCCCCGACCTCAGGCCCTATGTTGGAGGACAGCTTGCCTATGAACTTGGACATTATCATGGCGGTCAGCACGACCGGCACGTCCTTTATGCGCAGGTAGAGATCCTCAGCTATCCCATCAATGTATGGGCCGAATAGTTGCTCCAGCTTGTCCACCCCCTCTTGTTCCAGTATTGTCGAGAGGAGCATTTTGAGGTCGTCGTCGAACTCTATGGAGTCGTCCTTCAGCCTTGACAGGACGAACATGGCGTCCTTGTCGCCGACCGCCGCCAGCTCCTCAAGCTTCTTCCTCATCTCCTCCAGACCTGAGCTCATGGACAGAGAAAGATCGATCATAAATAAATGTTTCTCCGCACCAAGATGGCGCGCTCGGGAGTGGCGACAAGATGCTTTTTAGCTTGGCCGGATTCTCGACGTGAGGGTGGTCGAGTTCAATGTTATGAGGCACGATGTCTATACCATATTGGCCCCTAAGCCATCCCTCCGCCTCAACCCCGACGGGGTCGAAATGGAGGCCGTCAATCCAGAGCTCCTGTTTCCCTACTCTGTAGAGGTGCTCCGCGTGGATATCATGGGCCCATTCTACTCCTATACAGGGCTCACCTTATTCGACCAAATAGGCGCCGTAAGGAGGGTCTTCAAACTAGCATGCCTCAAGGCAGACAAGTGCCTTGTGTCGGCAGGGTCAAAAAGAGAAAATATGGATGTGAGCATCCCGTTAGCTCTAATGTCGATCTCATTGGTTAAGGAGAACGCCAAGGAAGGGCGGATATGGTTGGAAGGGAGGCTACCTGTCCTGCACTGACCTCCTCCCCGCCCTAAAGGGCTCCCTTAGGGCGGCTCATAGGCGCCCTCGCCCGGCCTTCAACGGCCCCTCGGGCCGGGGTCATGGAGCTACCCGGGCCAGCACCGCGGGTCATCCGCCCCCTTTCGGGGCGGAAGAAGGAAACGCCTACCTTTTAAAATATCCATCCCCGCCCTGCAATAGGGATCTCGGGATTAGCACCAAGAGCCCACGCCCAAGCGGACTGCCTAGGACGAAGTACCCCCTAGCCCTGGCCGCCTTATACAGCGACGTCCTCTCCTTTCCCAGCATCCCGGTTCTGCCGAGGACGGCGACCACGCGCTTGCCGTCGGCCAGCCCTAATGCCGACTCGGGCCACACCACGGCCAGATCAGCCGAGGCGCAGTCGCCCACGACGGAGCCGCCTAGGTGCACCACAAGTGGAGTGAGGGCCAAGGCCACGTCGTCGTCCTCGGAGCAGAGCGCCTTGGGCTTGTAGAGAGCCGCCAGCAATGTCAGCAAGGGGTCGTCGTTGGCCAGGCCCTTGGCCCTGTACAAGTACGCCTCTGCGAAGTGCAACGGGTCGAAGCCGGTCGGTAGCTTCCCATATCTCTCGTAGAACAGCAGGAAGTCGCCGACTATCCAAGCGTACTCGTCGGCCTCGTATGGGGAATAGGACGACGGCACACGCGTCGGAACGTAGTCCACGACCCTCCTGGGCAAAACCTCGGCCAGCTCCCAGACGAATCCCAAGCAAAAGTATCCGAGCTCCGCGATATCCCTTCTAGGCTTGGAGAGCGATACCGCAAGAACCTCCCCCGTAGAGCTGTCCACCACCGCCTCGTCGCCTGCCGCCCCAACGTCCGGGGCCAGAGAGAGGCTCCCTCCGTTAAGCAACACGCGCAGTATGGACTCCCTGTCGCATATGCTGTCGTTCCCTTCACCGCTTCTCTTGCGACCGCGCAACTCTTGGCGAAAATGGCTTTGGCGCCTACCCCCGAAAGTCATAGCAATAGGAACGAAGCCTGCGGCCGATCCGCCTCTATTAAGAACGACCTCTCCCTCTCGACTAGCCGCTGTCTGTACAGCACATCGATCCACTTCAAGATATCAAATGATGCATCGGTGAACGAGTCAAACCGAACTGAGCAAGCCATCACCCCTTGAGGACAACCGCCCAAGAGGGCTAGATCCTTCATCTCGGCGCTGAACCCTTTATCATGCGCGGAGCCGTAGATCTCCATCCACCTCTGTATCCCAGCCAAGCCGTAATAATCAGTCAGAGACATCACCACTGGGGTGTAGGGCTCGAACAAGACTTTGAGCAACTCCTCCGGCCGAGCCGCCGGCTCAAAGGACGCCCTCACCGACGAGAAAAAGTATGAGCGCGAAACCAAAGATGGTTTGAAGAACACCATCAGCCGCCACATGGAGGGATGGAGCTTTCCTTCCTCGGTGAACCTCATCAGCTTGACGTCGGCAGTGAAGATCCTGCTTGTCGATTGCCGCTCGCGATCCATAAAAAGAGAGATGACCTTCGATTAAACTGTTTCGCCACGGATGCGCCGCATCTCAGCTTCACCACCAAAGAGCCTTTAAATTCCCAATTTCTCGTGGCCGTGGAGCCGAAGCTCAAGGACGGGTTCGACCTGCTCGTGTTCACCTCCGATCCGTTCGACCTGCTGGCCAGGATATACGGCGAAGGGCTCACAGTTATGGTGGTGCCGATGGAGTCCAAGGAGGCAAGATCGCTGGCCAGCTCCGCGAAGGAGTCCGGCATACCTGTGGTGGTGCAGATACCTAAGGATCTCCCGTGCCGAGAGATCCAAAGCTTGGCCGACGCTGAAGAGCTCCCCAAGGGCCTTCAAGGCTACCGGATATTCATAGTGGCGGTGTCGCAAAGCTGTCGCCTGTACGCGCTTGCCGCTCTGGGTCCATGAACAGCAACGCTCCCCAAGCGCTGTTAGATATGTGCAGGAGGTATGCAGGCGAGGAAGCCTGCCGCCGCATCGCCGAGAAGGTTGTCGAGGTGGTCGCGAGGAAGCGCATCGAGTACACCAAGGAGACCTTGGACGGGGCTACGGTGTCCTTCGTCATATCTTGGCTGTTCAACCACGAGACCCTGCAACTTTCCTTCCCGAACAGCCGTGCGGTGGTGATGCTGACCGGAGCAGGGGTTCCAGCCTTGATCATGAGGTTCGACGAAGCAGGGGGCCTAGAGAGCGCATCAATGTACACAGCCGAGCTGTTCGGCCTACTGAACGCCTACGACAGATTCCTGCTGTCGCAGGTGAAGCAGATACTGGCCCACCAGCACTGACCACCTCCCAGCCATTAGAAATGGTGTAGCTTGCTAATCATTTTGTCATTCCTTAAATATATCTGCTTTCTTCAGTTCATGGTGAGGGTGTTCGTAACAGGAATAACAGGGTTCATAGGGAGGTCGCTGGCGGGGAGGCTTGCCGACGAGGGCTACACGGTCTACGGCTTCGTCAGGTTCCTCTCTGAGGGGAGGAGGACTGTGGAGAACGCCGAGATTATAACCGGAGATCTGACCGATTACTATTCGGTCGAGAGGGCTGTGAAGCTGACTAGACCAGAAGTTGTATTCCACTTGGCGGCGCTTTCGCCTGTAAGCGAAAGCTACTTCCAGCCGGTCGCCTACGCCGAAACCAACTACATAGGCACGATAAACCTCCTGGAGGCCTTAAGGAAGCACGCCAGAGAGGCGTTGAGGCTTGTTGCAGTGGCTGGGACAACGGAGATGTTCGATAGCACCGAGGACTTGGACGGCTACAACGAGCTCAAGCCAGAGTCGCCGTACGCCGTCTCAAAGATAGGCGAAATGCTCTATGCCGAGTACATGTACCGGGCCTATGGTCTTCCTATAGTCACGGCGATCCCGACCAACACGTATGGCAGAGCTCCAGTCCGTCAGCGCCATTTCTTCGTCGAGAAGCTGATAACCGAGATGCTGGAGGGCAAACAGGACATCTATTTGGGCAATCCGGACGCCGTCCGCGACTGGATGTTCAGAGAGGACCACGTGGATGCCTATGTGCACATCATGAAAGCGGCGTTAGACGGCCGGCCGGTGTTCGGCAGGCGATTCGCCTTCGGCACCGGCGTAGGCCACACCACTAGGGAAACTGCGGAGATGGTCAAGCGTTTGGTAGGTTCTTCGGCCGTCCTTCATTGGAACGCGCTACAGAGGCCAGCAGAGACACATAGGATAGTCATCTCGAAGGAAGCCATAAGGAGAGCCTATGAGGCGCTGGGCTGGCGGCCAAAATACGCATTAGAAGAAGGCCTCAGGTTGGCCATAAAGGAGTGGAGGGAGGTACTTGGGAAGTAGCGAAGGAACGCTTTTATTCATGAAGAAAGCTTTTTCCGATGGCAAGGTCTAGTAGCAGAACTAGATCAACCGAAGGCAAGGCGTACAGATCGGTCGAGGACCTCATAGAGGAGGTTTCCTCACTGAAAAAGAGGGTGAAGTACCTCGACCGGATCATATCCAAGCTAGGATGGCTGATCCCGGCCGACCTCGCCCGCTCCATTTTCGGCGATCTCCCGGATGCAGTAGTGATGTCCCTCTGCGGCGTTCAAGTGCTGGACCTCTCCTCCGTGGCCAGCTCCAAGAAGGCCAAGAAGCTGGTCGAACAGCTGTTCGGCGATGAGGAGATGCCGGAGGACGGTAGCCCTGCCTCTGTCTTGGCCAAGTCGTGCCTAGCCATCTGGACCGGCCGCACGTTCATAGTGCCGAGGTCCTTGATGAGGATATCCGCCAAGCTTGGGATAGACCCTAGGGAGCTGATCTCAAGGTCTGTGGTTGTGGACGACGCCATATACAGGCTGTTGAAGGCGGTGATATGCAGAGGCTGACGGACCTCCCGGCGGTCAGCGACAAGGATCCGTTCGCGCTCATGGTTGCGTACTACATCGCCCCACTGATGGCACGCCTGGGGTTCGTGGTCGGGTGCCCCGACAGCAGGAGGGCGTGCATAGCGGCCGGCCGCAGGTGGATGAGGGGCAAGTTCAAGTCGCTGGGGATAGCTGAGGTCGATGGATGCCACGTGGTTGGCGGCAGGCCCATATCATGCCTCGCCTACGGCACGGTGAGGTACGACGGCCACATAATGTACTCCTTGACGCCCAACGGCGTAAGGTTGCTCAACCTTACCCACATGTACGAGGCCAAGCTCCCCGTATCCGACGCCAAATACATCTCCCTTGCGTCCTCCCTGGACGTGGCGTACTTCTCTGACGTGCTCTTTGGGGCCAATTACGGCGTGGTCTACATACCCACCGAGGACTCAGTCTACTACATAGTGGCGAGCTCCAAGGGGGATCTGTCGATATTAGGATCGCTGTCCGAGCTACACAGAAACGTGGTGAAGACGGTGAAGAATGAGCTGACCGAGCACATGCTCCTGCCGCACTCATCCACCCCCTACCAGCTCTAGCAAGTTGGTTTTTAAATGGCTGAAGCCGCCCTCCATGGCGCTACAGTTCAGTCCGCCCATCTTGCAACGCGGAACGCTGATATTGAGGCCAATAGGGTTCCCTCCGCCGTACGCACCCGCCCCGCCCGGGCTCCAGCTGAACCCTCCCGGCCTTGGGCTCGGGCTGGGCGCCGGGCTTGCGGGGGTCAAGACGCTGGTGAGCATATACCCCTCCAACTACGACGCCGTTAAGAAGGCCATAGACGACGTGGTGGCCCAGCTTAGGAGCAGGTGCAACCAAGTCGTACAGAACTGCAACGTCAAGCTGGACGTGCTTAACGTATCGGACCTCCAAGGCGCTACGACCAACATATACACTGCAGGGTGGAGGATATCGGCCGCTCCCGCCCAGTCGGTAGACGTCCTCAAATTCACTGTGCCGAACAACATGGCCATAGGCATAGGCGGCTTCGCCGTATTCGTCAAGACTTCGCCTGCCCCGTTCGACATATACAAGATAAACATCTACGGCGATCTGCAGGGGACGAACAAGCTCTACACAGCCGTCACCTACTCCTCGGCGTACATAGAGGGAGCCGTCGGAGGCGGCGCCGCCGTGGCCTACGTCCCCACTATCCCGCTGGTGTTCACACCCGGCTCCAACCTCTACATAAACGTCGAGCTGGATCCGGACTACCTGAAGTCGCTTGGAAACGCCACCTCGTTCTCGACGCTCTTGATGCCTCTGCCGCTCGCTAAGCTGGTTCCTGCATAAAATGGATTTTTTTCCAATCCCTCTGCTCCCGCATTAGGAAGCACGCCGAGATCCTTCTTTCCTCCCCAGATACCCCGGAGGAGATAAGGTATATGGCCGAGCTCCTACTTCTCTACTGCCTTGAGAAGCAGTAGCGCTTGATAAATAGAGCGCTTCAGCGACTCCTTGCTGAACCTCTCCAACAGCCAGCCCCTCTCCCTCCTCACCTCGCCGGCTATTTGGGGGGCGGCCGCCAGCTTGGCGGCGAAGTCCTTAGGGTCGGCCCTCGGCCCATCGCCCACATGTATTGGGTTGCCATCGTAGACCCTCTCCATGCCGGCCACCTGCGCCGTCAGCTGGAGGAACAGCTTAGGCGGTATGTACTCCGTCCACGGGCCGAACCTGGGCACAACGACCGGCACCCCCAAGGCCAGGGCCTCGAAGGCGTTGAGCTCGAAGCCGCCTCCCCTGGATGGGAGGGCGACCACATCCGCGGATAGGTACAGCGCCTTGAGGCACTCCTTGTCGAGCCATCTCCCTATATGTATCACGTTCCTGCCCTTCAGCTCCTCAGGGATTGCTGGAGAGCGCAGGAGGAGCGTGTACCGCACGCCCATCCTCTCCAGCTCCTTGAGCGCCTCGACGAGCACGTCCACGCCCTTCCTCCTTCCCGAGTGGAGGAGGAAGTAGAGTATGCGCAGTCCCTCGCCACGCCCGAACTCCTCAGTGCAGTTAGGCTTCGAGGTCGCCCAAGACGGATCCACGTAGGGATACCAGACGAATACGGGAACCCTCACACCGGACTTGACGTACACAAACCTGTTGTGCTGGGATGGCACCGCCAGGAATAGGGCCTTGGAGTTTATTATGTCGGCGGCAGATGCGGATATCAAGCTTGAGTCCGCGAGGTCCATGCCGCCGATCCTCCCAACCGCCGAGGACGCGGTCCGCCCCATCCCATACAGGAACGGGATAAGTATGGCCGGCCCGGCCGCCTGTCCGCCCCACCCCTCCACGTCCGTCTCCACCACCTCCAGCCCCAGATCCTGCATGGCGCTTATGTACATCTTTGCCAGTATAGCGAAAGAGTTCTCCGGATGCGACTTGGGGTACACCACCTCGATCATCTCCCTACTCTTCGATGTAGCTGATAAGCTTTATGCACGCCTCGAAGAGCTCCTCAGCCAGAGACTCGGCTTGCGCCCGCTCTATGCAGTATATCCTCCTGCCCTTCTTGCCGTTCTTTATCACTGCCGGCCTCTTGCTTGGCGGCAACCATAAGTACATCCTGGACAGATACCTGCCGAGCATCTGCGACTCCCAGCCGCGCCCCACTATCTTTCTGGTCGAGAAGCACAGCATGCCCCCTTTCGACGACGAGGCCATATCTATGATGTACCTCTTGATCTCCTCGCATATCCTTCTTCTGTTCATCTGCTCGATCCTCATCATCCAGCCCTCCCCAAGGGCTTGCATATCCTCTCGGTCTTTACGAGCGGCCTGCCCAGGCAGATCCTCCTCCTGGCCCCCTCAGCGTCGAGGATCAATATGCCGTACCTCCGATCTCCGCGCATGTATATCTCGTGCCGTATACCGTCCAGCATCTTTTCCAGCACGGCGATCAGCAGGCCGGAATACACGGCCCTGACGCCCCTCCTCTCCATGCCGAGCGCGTCCATCAGCTTGGACAGCTTGAGCATGTACGCGCTCCCCTTGACGCCCTCCAGCATTCTGCAGACCGCGCTCCTTATCCCCTCCTGGGTTATCCTGCAACCGAAGTCCCCTATTGAGAGTATGGTGCAGTCTGGGCTCCTCTGGCACCAAAAGGTGAAGCCTCCTACGACTATCCTCCTGAGTATCCCCTGCCGCTCAAGCTCCCTGAAGGCCCTCCTGATGGCCTTCTCGCCGTAGCCGCACCTGCTCGTCATCTCCATGGTAGTGAGACAGCAGGAATGTCCGTCCTCCAAGGCCTCAAGGATGCACTCCCTGCTGGACTTAGAATCCCCGCTCACCCCGCTCATCTTGGTTAGCGCCATGAAAGAGAAAAATGAACTGTTATTATAATTTCGCCCCGCGTAGACCGCTGAGTCTGGAGGCCCGGCTTGAGCCGCATCTAACCAAGCTAAGGCTCAGCGCCCGCCAAAAGTCTTCGGTGGTCAGCTAAGGGCAAGATCTGCTTCCACTACTTTTATATTTTATCTAAGCCGAGCTCCTTGGCTAGCTCAACGGCGAACAAGAACGCCAATAAGAGGATCGGGAGCGCCCACAACATGAAGTACATCAAGTCGTTCATGGTCAAGCAGATGCACTGAGATGATGGACTGACTTGGGCCGACGCTGGCGCGATCAGACCCATGGCGGTGTACGGCCAGACTAAAAAATCATCTAAGGAGCCTAACTACCGCGAGGAGGAGTATCAGCGGTATCATCTGCTCCACCATGCTGTATATGTCAGCGCCTTGCTGTTGTTGGGCCCCGACGGTCACCGACGCCTGGCCGAAGCAGTTGCACCCTCCGGTGCCGACTGCTTGTATGGTGTATACCCCGGTCGATGAGGCCGGCACCGTTGCGGCCGTCCCGGGGATGGTCTGCGTCTGTCCATCCGGAGTCTTTACAACTATCTGTACGTTGCACCCCGTCGGCGCCCCGGATACGCTTATGTTTATATTTCCGCCTACCTGCGCCGCAGAGACGCTCAGACTGCAGGCCTGATTGACCGGGGCCGTCCCGCCGCTCAGGTCGCAACAGCATCCGCATGGCGCCGTGGATACGCACCTCCCGCCGCTGTTTGTGCATGAGCTCTGATCCGTGCAGTATGTGGACGGCGGACATGTTCCCCCCTGCCCGCCGCCAGCCACCTGCGGCGTTATCTGCTTGGACGCGGAGGACACCTGCACGCCGTTGTAGATCAGCTTCAGGTCCAGCTTGTGTGGGGAGGAGCAGGCAACGTTCAAGTTTATCACCGCGGTGACGGCCGCGTGATCCCCCACTGAGATGCTCCTCCTGTCGGCCAGCTGGCCGTCCAAGTACGTCTCAAGGATCGGTGGAGCGGTCGGAGGGCCGCCTGAGTTGAGCACGGTGATCACCACGGTGGCCTCGGTCAAGGACAGCCGGCTACTGCACGGCGGCACGTTGACGGATACGTTCGATATCGAGAGGGAGCTTTGATCCGTGACCGCTACCGTGACGTAGTACGGCTGGGTCTGGGATGCCCCCACCACGGCATACACCGAGACCTCGTAGGTACCTGAGCTGGAGAACGGAGACATGGGAACAGTCACGGTGTTCAAGCCCGGGCTGAGCTGAACCGACGCCTCTCCGTAGCTCAAGCCGTTCGCCTCCCTGGCCCTCACCACCGCGCTGGCCTGCCCTTGCGAGTATATGCTCACATTCAAGTACCACTGGTCGCCGGCCAGCACCTGGCCCGACGGGGCGGCCGAGACTATGCTCACCTGCTGTGCGGCCGAATTGGACACGGCCACGGTAGCGGTCTTTAGGTCGGTGACCGCCGTGCCGACCCTGGCGTCTATGTACAGCGTGTATGTGCCTGGGGTGCTTATCGCCGGTATCTGCAGTTGAACCGTCTTAGAGGAGCCGGGGTACATGGGCCCGAGGTCAAGCGTAGTGGTGCCCATCACGCCCGGTATCCACGCCTCAAGGTAGCAACCCGACGGCTGGCAGGCGCCGTTGCCGCTGTTCGTGGCCGTGATGGTCGTGGTGTAGCCCTGCCCCGCGGTCATGGATATGTACTGCTCGTAGCTGGCTATCCTTATCGACGGGGCTTGACTCGCGTTGCAACAGCATGTGCCCGGACCGCCGCAACCGTAGAAGGCGCACGTGCCGGTGCAGGAGAGGGTCTCGACGCATTGGTAGTTGCAGGGCGGAGATGCCGATACTGTGAATGTCACGTCGTCGGTCTTCAAGCCGTTCGAGTCCACCGCGTATATGTCCAGTATGTCGACCCCGCTCTGCTGTATCTGCCTGGTCATCTGCACTTGGCTTGTGCCGTAGGCGTCCAGCTGGACTTGCTGTTGGGCGCCGTTGACCACCAATATGGCGGTCTGCGGAAGGGGCAGGAGGTTCTTCAGCACCACGGTTAGGGTATAGCTGTTGCTGTTCACGTTGACCGAGCCGCCCGTCACCTTGTTCCCGTTGACGTACACCCCAACGATGCTCACCGTTACGGCCGACGCTTGGGCGACCACGCGCAGGCGCGTCTGGGCGGCTAGATCCATACAGTCTGAGCAAGGCTGGAGGTACGCCGAAAGCACGTAGTCGCCGGGGTTCAGCTGGACTGTGCCCTTGAAGTCTCCGTTTGGGCTGTTGGGGAGGCTTGCGTAGGCAACCTGCCTGGCAACGGCGTTTCCCGACGAGTCCTGCACCACGGCCACCAAAGGCACCGTGCCGCACGTGTGCGGATAGAAGGCGTACGTGCCTACGCCGTAGCCCGCCCCGGAGGGCCACGGGTCGCCCCAGAAGCTTATGGTCAGCTGTTGATAAGGCGCAACGTCGAGATCCACTACAAGGGGAGAGGAGCTGGGCGTCACCTTGCTCTGCGATTTATAGAGCACGTTCCCGCTGGCATCGTCGACCTCAACGTAGGCCTCGCCGCCAGTGACGTTGACCAAAAGCCTGGTGCGCCTCATTAGCGGCCAGGTGAGCGTCACCTGCTGTTTGTCCACCCACTTGAAGGCTCCGTGGTTGAACGAGCCGGAGTAGACCGCGTTGCTGTCGCTACATAGGCCGCCGAGCATCCAAGATAGAAAGTACTGGATATTGTATGGAGGCGGGCCGGAGCCTTGATAGACGTTCCCGCTGGTCACCGCCGATGTGCCTATCAAGACCAGAGGATAGTTGGGGTTGTAGTCCATCGGCGCCACGCACTGACAGCCGGACGAACAGCTGGACGCACAAGTGCCCCCCAATGAGGAGCAGGCGTCCTGGGAAATACAGCCGATGTATACTAGCGGATCAGCTCCTCTGGATTTACCCGCTCGCGCCACAAGCGGGTGAGCTCGGAGATTATAAACGTGTTCGGTAGCTTCGACCTGCCGACCTTTGTCCTTGATGGGGTCTTGGTGTAGGGCGATACGGCCTCCACGAAAAACACGCCCCTGCCGGCCAGCGCCGCTATGCTGTACTGGTCGGTGATGAAGATCTGGCCGGTCAGCTTATCCACGAACCTCAGCTGAGGCTTGCGGACTATGCGCCTGCCCATGGCCCTCACACCTCGTACACCGTGTATTCATCGTAGAGGTCATCCCCTCCGCCACCCAATATGAAAACTGTGCCGGTTGCTGAACCCCATACGATGTAAACGGAGCCGGTGGTGCAGAACGCAACTGCCGTCCTGCGCATCTCGTCATCAAGCGCATCGTGGGGGCCGTCGGATTTAGGCCGCCGCCAGGGGAATATGTGCCGCCACATGGCCTACGCATCGAAGAGCTCCTCCTCCCCAGGGAACTCCTCCACGCCGCCGGGCGCCTCCCCCTCAAGCTCCGCGGCCGCAGTGCCGCCTCTATCGGCGGGAGGCTCCGCCAGCAACTTGACGTACGGCTTCCGAGTCAGCTGGACCCTAGGCCCCCTCTCCCCTGGGCCGGGCTTCCCCTCGAATGTCAGCCTCACATCAACGTACCTCACCCAATCCACGCCTGCGTCGGCGATCGCGTGCCTTATGGCCCTGCCCATGGCGCCCGCCACGGAGCGGTCTACGTCGTAGAGAGCATCTAGGGCGAACAGCGCCATCTCGTATACGTACGGCCTGGCCGACGGCGACATGGACGATATCCTCCTGTACTGCTCCACCAGCATCAAGGCAGACCTCTTGATGGACTTGTGCAGGGCCTTCACCACCCGATGCGGCGTCGATTCGTGCGCCCTCTCCCCGCGGCGGGAGAAGGCCGCTGAGGCGAACACCAAGCGGAGCAACCTGGAGAGGCTGACCGCGTCTCCCGATGTCCTCACCAGCTTCCTGATGCGCCCGTTGAGGACGTACCTGACCCTCCTCCTCTCCCTGTCACTGCCGCCCCTGGCCAGGGATATGTACTTCAGCGCCTCCCTTATATTGTTGTAGTTGAACTTGTTGTCCAAGAGGTCTATCATAAGCTCTCCCAAGGTCTTCCCGGACCCCTTGGCGAGCTTCTCCAGCACCCCCATGAGGTGGGGCACTATCCTCTTGTTCAAGAGGAGCGAGAAGGCCCTCCTCGCCGCCAGATATCCCTTGTGTATGTCCTTGAAGAAGCCGAGGTAGAGCGTGCGGCGGGTCTTCCTGCCCTTTATGTAGGCCTGGGCATAGACGGCGTAGCCGCTCCTGTCCCGCCTGGCCCACACGTAGAAGGACACGCCGACATCTGTGGCGGAAAATAGGTACACCGACCTGGCGTTCGGAAGGACGCGAGGATACATGGGAAAGGAGATGGCAGAGGTATAAAACGCTTGCGCCTTGGGCAATATTTAAAAGAAAATGCTCACCAGCATCCATGGGACCTCCAAGCGCGTTCTTGAGGGTTGACGACCGCAAGTTCTACATAGAGGCTCGGCCCATATGGGACGGAAGGCTTTGGTCGGCACTCAGCGAGCTGGCCTCAAGGGAGGGATGCGGAGTGCACATAGACGTGCAGGGGGACTCGGTGAAGATAGACCTCAAGTCCTGCGGCGGCCCATATCCCTTCGTCTTCAAGGCGGTTCCCAGGATCAAGCGTCCCCCCGGAATGGTAATGGGGACGTACGAGTGCTCCTTCGACGGCAGATACCTGCTATGCACCAAGGTTCCGTTCATCTAGAATGCACGGCCTTCAGGGTGAGCTCCAAGGCGCTGGGCGGGGTGAGGGAGGTTCAGATCTGCGTGGAGGGCAACAGCGCTTCGGTCTTCGGAGACGAGGCGGCCTTGAGCTTGATATTTGGATCAAACAGGCCCTTCGCCGTCCACGGCAACGGGTGCGCCCTGCGCAGGATGCTGGCCGGCGCCCTTATGGCGGCCCTATACGAGGGGCAGATAGAGGTGCTGTCGCCTACGCCTGACCGCCTCTCCAAGTGCTAGCACAGAAGGGAGGGAAAAACTTTTTTAATTTCGGAAAGGATCAGCCCTATGCCTGCTTCTTGGCCGCCTGCGCGGGTTGCTTCGGCTTGATGACGGACAGTAGAAGTTCTTTCATGGAGTTCTTTATGTATGTCATAGCGAGCCCATAGACGTCCTCCAGCTCCGGCGGCACCGAGGGAGGAGGAGGCGCAGTTCTCCTACCTCCCTCCTCCTTACTTATGAGCTCCTGCCTCACCTTCAACTCCTCCACCGACTGTGTAAGCTGTTCAAGCGCGGCCCTGACCTGGGCCAGGGCGTCCTCCTGGATCTGGGGCGCTTGTTGCACCTGCTGAACCTGAGGCATCAACGCGCCCACGGCGCGGTTCACCTCCATCACCATGCCGGTGATCATGGAGATGGCGCGGAGGGCGCGTATTAGGTCGGCCACGCTCATGTTCTCGAACTCCTCTACGCCGTACTTCTGCTTTACATATGACGCAAGGGCCTCGGCTATAAGCTCCGCCCTATCCTTGTCTAGGAGGAGGGCCGACTCCTCAAGGGCCTTGGCGACCTCCTTGGGGAGCTCCAGCTTTACCTTTTGGGCCATCTGATCACTTCATGAACGTGTTCAGCAAGCAGTCGGCCACCTCCTCCGGCTTGCCCCTAGACATGCAGTCGTACATGGCGGCCAAAATCCTTATCCCCATCCTGGTTGAGCCTATCTCGAAGGCAAGCTCAGCGCGGTTACTGCTCAACTGCTTCAGCCACAGTAGCTTGAACGACCTGACAACCATCTTAGCCATGTTTGGGTCTAGGCCGACCACCGCTCCAGCCGAAAAGTTGCCCTCCTCAAGCTCCTTCAGCCCCTCCCTGAGGGACGACAGGAGGGGAGAACAGCAGTCCTCCTCTGTGCATCCGGCCCTGCAGTCGGACTGAATATATACGCGTATATAGCTCTCGTTGTCGGTCTCGTACCTTACGGAGACGCCCAAAGCGCCAACGGTGTTGCTCAAGGAGCCTATAACCTCCTCTGCCTGCTTCACCTCCTCTTGCCCGGCCATGACGGCTGTTCCTCGGCCAGTTAAAAATCTTCCCCAAAAGCGTCGACTATGCTCTTTGCATAAGATACAAATATATTGCTAGTTATTCTCTAGGTATTTGGGTTGCCATCGTTCCTTCATCGACGAATGCGCCTATTCTTTACACTAAATTTATAAAAATAACTGAATGCTGTAAAGCGGATCGGCCGCCATTAGGATCATGGCGCTCAATTCCTATATCTCTTAAACAAAGTAAATGGAGACAGCTGAACTCTTTTGAAACTAGAAATTGAAAGCAAAGATCCTTCCGAGAAGATCTTGGGTAGCTCGAAAACCCCTGGGTAGGTACGCCGGAAATATACAAAAGAAAGTAAAGGATTCGGGCGGTCGCTGGGTCCGGCCAAAGCGCAACTGTAAAGATGCACCCAAGCAAATCGCACACGGCGCGTCCGGGGAGGCCGGAAGGAGCCCAAGCCGTAGACGTAAGGGCTCCGGCCATAATCCATCGGCGATCCAGGAGGACTAAGTCAGAAGGCCAAAGAAGACTTGATCAGTTGCCGAATGCCAAGCCAAACCCCCAAGAAGGCCAAATACAGGATTCAATTCCCCAAGGGGCCATGCACGTTGAAGATGGGATGGATGATGATCGATTGGATGCTGATCCATCTCCTTTATTATAATATATATAAGATAATATAATTGAGACATAGGAGCCATAATTTCGACACTAGGCTTGACAGGCCTATTTGGACATAGATAAAGCGGTCTATACGGCTTTAAGCTTCCGGGTTATCGGATGGGTTAGCTTATTGGCTAAACCAAATGATGGTAGCAGAACTCCACAGCCCCGAGCGGGTTTTCTGTATCTCATCGGCTCCGAGCTGGGTTCAGCAGGTTTTGTAGTTCTTTATGTTTATAGATAAGTTTTGGCTTATTTCCCAAGGATATCGCGGGCATGTTTTGGAAAGCATTCCGTAGGGACTTAAACTTAGTAAGGAGGCGGCGGCCTGCTACAGTTAATACCGACGCCTAAAAAAAGGCGGAGAGACATGCAGTTTACTGAACGATAAAGCGAAGTTAAATGGGGAGATGCGCAACACGCTGGATGGCATCTGGCGCGCCGGCCGTCCGCTGTTTATCTCATCGTCGCATCCTCCGTAGGGTCGTTCCGGATGTTTGTATATTGGCAAAACTAGATTCATATGTTTATTGAATACATGAAAAGAGCAAAATGCTCCGTTGATTCGGCGCCGCGGGGCTCCCCTGGGCTGATGCATAGGTCACTCTAGATATGCCTTCTCCGGCGGCCGCCGGCAGGAAAAGATAAATATATCCGTAGCTGGCGCCTCATGCAAACGGTGCAAGAGAGAGCTCAGCCGGCGAACTGCGTGGCCCTTGAGTCCGTCTCGCTCTACGACCTATCGTACGCCATAGAGGCGTCGAAGCTCAGGTCGGCTGGAGATGTGGATCTGGACTTGATAGAGAGCATAAGGAAGTACGGGGTGCTCACCCCGGTAATGGCAAGCAAGGAGGGGGAGAAGCTGAAGATCATAGACGGCTGGCGCGTCCTCCAGGCGGCGCTCCAGATATGGCGCACGACCGTGGAGAGGCAGGCGGTGAAGATCCCGGTC
>Ga0081473_120983_pt1 | contig 31965 bp, 30 predicted proteins | sample CisSprmetagenome_FD_70977 | JGI IMG/M metagenome (GOLD analysis project Ga0081473, IMG submission 70977) | Hypoxic/sulfidic aquatic microbial communities from Cistern Spring, Yellowstone National Park, USA v2 (version 2) | ecosystem: Environmental > Aquatic > Thermal springs > Hot (42-90C) >...
TGTGGGGGACCACATGGTTTAGCAAAAAGCCCTGATGCCCTTCCTCTGCCTCGGGCTTTAGTCCCCAAGCACCTTTCATTTTTCCTATGGCGTTCCAAGTCCATACAGAGTTGGGTTCTGTGGTATTGGTTAAAAAGACCTGACATTTTACCTTGCCGACTCTTGACTCTACCCAGACCCAGTCCAAGTGCTTTATGCCAAACTTTTCTGCGGTCTTGGGGTTCATGTAAAGGTAGTTCCTTGTGGATATCTGCCTTAGCCATGCGTTTTGAGAGTCCCAGGAGTGATACATCCACTGGGGTCTTTGGGTAAAGGCATAGAGGGGATAGTCCTTACCAGAGACCTCCTCCTCAAAAGGTGGGTACCAGAAGGGTAGTGGGTCAAAGTATTTGACCAGCCTGTCCCTGAGTATGGGGTCGTTGGGTGGTTGATTTTTACCTTCCCAGAGCCCTTGACCCGCAAGCCTGAAGGTTTGCAAGGTCTCAAGGTAAAAGTTAAAGATAATGGGTGCCACCTTTTTAAGGAAGCCTACGCTGACAGCCCACTCTTGGTAGTCTTTGTTAACATGCCTGTAGAATCTCATATTTTCTGGCAATTTGTAGTAGAAAAAGCCCTTGTTCTTTATGTACATCTCAAGCTGGTTGGGGTTCGGTTCTCCTACAAAGTGCTTGTCTCCGTTTTTACCCCTCCAACCCGCCAGAGCACCCACACCCGGTCTTATCTGCCAGTTTATAAGAAAGTCTTTGAAATCTTTGTATTTCCTTGAACCATCCGGATTGACAAAACCCGGAAGCTTTAGCCTTGAACCAAGTTCCACCATCACATCACCCCAACCCATCACATCGTAACCGTTAGCTTTGGGGTCTATAATGGGATGCCTTAGGGCATCTACAGGGCCATCCACTGCAGAAGGGGGTCTGTCAAGCAAAGACAAAGCAAACCACTGCTCCAAGTAGGTAGCATCGGGTAGAACTAAGTCTGAGTATGCTACCTGTTCGCTGTAAAAGGCGTCTATGGTGATTACCTTGGGAATTATGTAGTTTCCTGCTGGGTCTGTGGCGGTAAGGGCTCGAAGGATGTACGGTATGTTTTGGGAGGAGTTCCAAGCCATGTTTGCCATGTAGATCATCAAAACTTCTATGCCGTAGGGATTTTGCTGGTATGCGGCAGGGATCACATTATGTATAAGCCCGTGGGCGGTAAGCGGAAACCACCAGCTGTATGCCCAGTCTATTCTAACCGGGTTTCCATTTTCATCCACCAAGAGGTCATCTGGGTTCTGCGGATATCCAAGGTGGGGTCCTGGATATACCTCTCCATACTTTATTTCGTCTGGTCTAGTGATTTTATAGGGTTTGGGCAGGTCTTCTATGTGTTTGGGGTATGGGGGCTTGTTCAAAAAGCCTCCGGGCACATCCACCACCCCCAACATCATCATGAGCAAGAACACAACCCTTGCGGTTTGAAAACCGTTGGTGTGGGATGCTATACCCCTCATTATGTGAAAGGAGACGGGTCTTCCTATGAACTTTTTGTGTTTTCTGCCCCAAACATCGGTCCATTCTATTGGAATCTCTATGGGGTGGTAGAGGGCTATAGTGCCCATCTCTTTGGCGATCCTTTCTATATCCTTTGCAGGGATGCCAGTGATCTTCTCCACCTTTTCGGGAGAGTAATCTTTCACAAGCCTTTCTGCGAATATATCAAAGGCGGGTCTAACCTTGTAGCCCTCGGGAGTGGTAAATTCTCCAATAAAGGCGGGGTCTAAGTCCTCTGGAACGATCCGATCTGCGGGCTTAAAGCTTTGGCTCTTTTTGTCAAAGACCATAGGTTTGCCTTCTGAGTTCCTGTAAAATAGACCGTCCTTTGAAGTGCCGGGTGCTTGAATAACGAGCCAGGGTGCGTTGGTGTACTCCTTTAAAAACTCCCAATTTACCAGGTTGTATTTAAAGAGCACATGCATTATGCCAAGGAAGAATGCTCCGTCCGTTCCCGGCTTTATGGGTACCCATTCGTCCGCTATTGCACCGTAGCCCCAACGGACGGGATTTACCACCACAAACTTTCCACCTTTGCGTTTCATTTCCTGAATGCCAAGTTTGAATGGGTTGGAGGAGTGGTCTTCTGCCACACCCACCAACATAAAGTATTTGGTGTTTTCAAAGTCTGCCTCCCCAAACTCCCAGAAGGAACCACCTATGGAGTAAAGCCCCGCTGCAGCGATATTCACCGAGCAAAAGCCACCGTGCGCTGCCCAATTGACGGTTCCGAGCTGGCTCGCAAACCAGCTGTTTATAGCTTGCATCTGGTCCCTTCCCGTAAAGAAGGCTATCTTGTAAGGACCTTTCTTCCTTGCCTCTTCCAGCCATTGGGTTGCGATCTGAAGCGCTTCTTCCCACTCTATTTCCTTAAACTGCCCTGAGCCACGAGGTCCTACCCTTAAAAGAGGTTTTCTGAGCCTTGCGGGGCTGTATTCTTTCATTATGCCCGAGGAACCCTTTGCACACAAAACACCCTTGTTGGTGGGGTGTGCGTCATTTCCCTTTATGTATGCAACCTTGTTGTTTCTAACATATACTTCTATACCACATCTACAGGCGCACATATAGCAAGTGCTGTAGGCCTTCCTGTCGTAAAAGCTACCGCCTATGTCCATAACGGAACCTCCTGAACATAAAAGTTTATAAGCCTTTCTCCGTTTTTACTTTCAACTCTCTTATAATTTTATAAGTCCCTCTTATACCTCGGGTGAGAAAATATTTAAGCAGACTCCTTTACAGACTTCACTCTAAGGTGTTATAATTATAGATAGATGGGTGCGTAGCTCAATGGCAGAGCGGGCGGCTCATAACCGCCCGGTTGGGGGTTCGAGTCCTCCCGCACCCATTTTTAGCCTAAGAACCTTTTCAGCACATCCCCAAAAAAGACAAAGATACCTATCCTCACCCCACGGGCGATCACACTTGCTACAAGAAAGGTAAGCAGGGGCATGTTGAAGATGCCCGCAAGCCAACAAACTAACTTATAGGGTTCTCCTAAAAGCACCGCAAAGAAGCCGTACCTATTGAAAAGGGCTTCCCCCTTTGTGTATAGCCTCTCTCCAAAGATCTTTCTTACAAAGCTTTCCCCCAAAAGCTTTGCCAAAAAGAAGGCTACGAGGGCACCCAATAGGTTGCCAATAAAAGCCACAAAACCGGCGGTGTATGGGTTCAACTTAAAAAGGGGTGCGGCGGTTATGAAGGGATAAGGAGGTACAGGCTGGATTATAGACTCAGTGAAGGAAAGAACAAAGAGGGCAGTGTATCCGTGTTCCATAACAAAATCTTCTGCCCACTTTTTCAACTCAGGAAAAAACTGCTCTATCAGATTTCTACCTCCATTCCGTCATAGGCACAGAGGGTTTTCACTCCCGTTTCCCTTTCCACCTCTAAGGCTATGTCTTGCAGGTGATGGTTCATAAGAATTTCATAGCCAAAGTGGGTGAGTATGGCAAGCTTTGGTTTTAGGTGAGCCAACAGCTTTTTTGCATCTTGAACTGTAAGGTGTTCTATGTACTTGGTTTTTTTGTAAAGGGTGGTGTTTATGATCATTAAATCCAGCCCTTTGGGATAAACCTCAAGCATGCGGTCCTCATAGAGGGCACAGGAAACATAAAGTATTCTCTCGTTGTAGAGTATGGCGTAGGTCTCTGTGTGATGATGTTTGTGCTTCATAACTGCCTTTATGCGGAGACCGTTGTAGTTGTACTCTTTGCCCTCTTCTAAGATAAACTCTCCCGCAAGCCTCTCTTTTCTTATAAAAGGAAGGACCACTCTGTTTTCTCCTTCAAGGGCAGACCTTGGTGCAAACAGAACCACTTCCCTTTTCTTTCCACCATCGGTGGCAGATTCAATGACAGAGTTTATATCTGCAGAGTGGTCCAAATGTACGTGGGACAGGACAACACAGTTTATCTGCCTTGGGTCAAAGCCCATTTGGTGGAGATAGACAAAGGCACCCGGCCCCGGGTCTGTATGAACCCAGAGGTTCGAAAGCCTTAACAAAAAGCCACCAGAACGACGTAGATACCTAAAGACGCTAGCCCTTCCGCCTGCGGTACCGAGGAATATAAGCCTATCACTCAAGTATTATAGACCCGCTGGGGCAGTCTTGGGCTACTTTCTGCAGCCTCTGGAGTGTGTCCTCTTTGAAGGGCTTGATATAGACTATGGGCAAGCCATCTCCTCTGTTTGCAAAGACCTCCGGCACTTCTTCGTAGCAGAGACCGCAGGCGGTACAGGTATCTATATCAACTATTATGCTTCCTCTGTAATTATGGAGCCGCTGGGACATTCGTCGGTGACCTCTTTTACCTCAGCCTCAAGCTCAGGGGGCACTACCATATATCCATCGGGTCCAGGAGAAACCACCTGCGCAATGCCATCACCCCTATTTTTGTAAATTTCTGGAATCCTGTCGTAGCAGAGCTCACAGGCAGTGCAAGTGTCTGGGTCCACCTTTGTCTTTATAGCCATACCTTAACCTCCTAAAAGTTTTGAAGTGGAAAAATTATAGCACATTTAGAAAATAAACATGCTTTTAATCATCCTTTACCCAAAACCTCCGCCACAGTTTTCCCTATAAAGGCGGGATTTTCTATTACATGAACTCCTGCGTCCCTGAGGGCTGACATCTTAGCCTGGGCAGTACCCTTTCCACCGGTGATTATAGCACCAGCATGTCCCATTCTTCTACCCGGTGGTGCGGTTATACCGGCAATGTATGCAAAAACAGGCTTCTTTACGAACTGCTTTATATACTCTGCCGCTTCCTCTTCCGCAGTCCCACCTATCTCACCTATCATGAGTATAGCCTCTGTCTCTGGGTCCTCGTTGAACATAGCAATCACATCCTTGTGGGATAGTCCATGTACAGGGTCTCCCCCTATACCCACCGCGGTAGATTGCCCAAGCCCATAGCGGGTAAGCTGATGGGATGCCTCATAGGTGAGTGTTCCACTCCTTGAAACGATCCCTATAGTGCCCCTCTTGAATATGTGCCCAGGCATTATGCCCACCTTTGCCTCCCCTGGCGTTATAACCCCGGGACAGTTGGGACCTATAAGCTTTGCCTTTGGGTAGTTCCTTAGCATGTAATGCTTTACTTTAAGCATGTCTCTTACAGGAATACCCTCAGTTATGCAGACTATCAATTCTATGCCCGCATCTAAGGCTTCTACTATAGCATCCGCTGCAAAGGCCGGAGGTACAAAGATCAAAGAGCAATTGGCAGAGGTTTCTTTTACCGCCTCCTCTACCGTATTGAAGACGGGAATGTCCTCTACCTTTTGCCCACCTTTACCGGGGGTAACGCCCGCTACCACCTGAGTGCCATAAGCCTTACACTGGAGGGCATGGAAAGAGCCCTCCTTCCCTGTGATACCTTGCACCACTACCCTGGTGTTTTTATCCACCAAAATTGCCATAGGCCTCCTCCAAAAGTTTATGATAAAGGTTATATAATTCTAACACTTTTCCGCAAAAAGGCGTTTTAAAAGCTTTAGGTGATAAATTTTATCTCCATTTTAGAGTATGCGATTATAATTAATTTGTTATACCACCAAAGGAGGTTGTGTCATGGAAGCCTCAAGGAGAGACCTTTTAGGCGTTGCGGTGGGAGGCTTGGGTGTCCTGGGGGCAATAGGCGTTTTATATCCTATAGTTAAGGTACTTTCTCCCAGCCAAGCTTCCCTGGCAGGAGCCAGAGTAGAGGTGGATGTTTCCCAAATTCCAGACCTTCAGGTCAGGGTTGTTTCTTGGAAGGGCAAACCTGTCTTTGTAGTCAAGCTACCGCAGGGCTTTCAGTGGAATGGCAAGAGGTTAAACGACCAAAATGCGAAACTCCTGCAAGGACAAGACGCCTACGCCCTTGTGGCAGTATGCACCCATCTTGGCTGTGTGCCCCTGTGGAAACCACAGGGAGAAGGAGAGTTTAACTATCCCGTGTTCCACTGCCCATGTCATGGAGGGTTCTACTCACCGTGGGGCGACAACATTGCAGGTCCTCCACCAAGACCATTGCATGTGCCCCCTCAAAAGAGGGAAGGCAATAAGCTTATCATTGGAGAAGCAGGCTTCGTAAAGGAACTAACTTAAGGAGGTTTGGCCATGATCGGAAGATGGTTTAACGAAAGGGCAAAGCTGTCAGAACTATGGCAGTCCCAGATGGTAGATTACAAAGTTCCAAAAACTCTAACATTTCCTTACGCCTTTGGCGTAATGGCTTTGGTGGCTTTTCTCATTCAGATAATCTCTGGCATATTCTTGGTGATGTACTACCAACCCAACATCCACACTGCCTTCGATAGCGTTAACTACACTATAATGAAGGAAGTTCCCTTTATGTGGCTAATTAGGCATGTACATGCAGCAGGTGCTAACTTCTTCCTCGCCATAGTTTACCTTCACATATTCACTGGAATATACTACAACGCATACAAAAAACCTAGGGAACTAACCTGGATTGTGGGCTTTTTCATATACTTTGTCCTTCTTATGACCGCCCTATCCGGTTATCTCCTGCCTTGGGGACAGCTCTCCTACTGGGGAATGGTGGTTACCACTGAGATACCCACCTCCATAGACAGCGCCCCTATCATAGGCAAGCTAAAGATCGGAGAAACCATATCCGTATGGATGAAGGGTGGTTACGAGTTAGGTCAGATAACCCTTGGAAGGTTCTTTGGGCTTCACATATGGCTATTGCCTCTAATTCTTTTGGGTCTTGTGGGCTTTCACTTCTACCTTATCAGGGCACATGGTATAACCTCGCCAGACGGCAGGGAGATAGATAAGAAGAAGGAGGGTGTTCCCTTCCATCCCTATATAACTCTTAAGGAAGGTGCTTACTTGATGGGATATTTGGCAGTGTTCTTCTTCTTTGTGTTCTTCTACATGAAGCACTTCTTGCCCGCAGATAACTACGACCCAGCCAATCCCTTCAAAACACCCGCTCACATAGCACCCGAGTGGTATCTCTTGGCCTTTTATACCATGTTTAGGTCTATTCCAGACAAGTTCTTGGGCTTTGTAGTGTTCAACTTAGCCCTTCTCCTTCTGTTGATCTTACCATTCTTGGACTTTTCGCCCCTAAGGAGTGCAAGAAATAGACCTCTATTCTTTGTAATGTTTGTGGTGCTTGTAATATCCTCTATGGCTCTGACCATATTGGGAACCATGCCTCCCACTCCAACCAACGCATTGCTTGGACTCATATTTACCTTAGCCTTTCTCTCTTTCTTTATTTCCATGCCTATAATATCCATCTTGGAATGGGGTTGGTACAAAGCCAAAGGAGGTAGCAAAAATGATTAAGACAATATTCTTCACAGTGCTTACCATAGCCTTTTTCTACATAGTATGGATCAACAACATATTTGCTCCCCATGAAAAGTATGAAATGCCCCCAGAACACAGAAAGATCGCCATGGACTACAAGTACGCAAAGGAAGGGAGAGAACTGTTCGTTCAGAACTGTGCGGCTTGCCACTCGGTAAGGTATGATGCCCTCTACCCAACACAGGTGCAGGCTAACCCTATGCTGGCATCCCTCCAAGAAAAATACGGAAAGGTCCTTCCAAGGGATGTTTACGAAGCTGTATTTATGAACGAACTAAACGCCCTGAAGGAATCCTTTGGAAAAGTTCCTCCAGACCTTTCTACCATATACTTGGTAAAAGGTCCTGAGTATCTTTACAACTTTATCCTTGAACCCCAAAAGGTTCTACCTGGTACAACGATGCCCCCTGTTATGGCCGGAAGACCGGAGGAGACCGCCAAAATCATTGCCTATTTGAGGTCTGTATCTGAACCACCCCCTCAGGAAAAGGCAAAGAGAAACATTATGGGTGTGGTGACCATAGGTTATCTCATAGTTATGGGCATTCTAATATGGCTTTGGAGGGATAGAATTCTCAAGAAGATGGGACTGCACTAAGACAGAAGTTCTTCAAAAAACATCCCCCACACCGGGGGATGCTTTTACAATATTTTTTTGCATGCTCATCGATCAAAGCGTGAAACTCCTTATAGATGGTTAGGTCTTTTGGAATGTTCTCCTCCACGTAGGCTTTTAGGTCTTCGTAGCCACTATCCAGACCATATAGCCTTTTGAAAAACCTTTTTGTGTAGGCGTCTATTACAAAGCTCAGGCGACCTCCCGCATACAAGAGAATTGCGTCTGCAGTTTCCTTGCCAATACCTTTCACCTTCAAGAGTTCTTCTCTGCTCACTTTTTCCACCACATCCGTTGGATTAAAAAACTCCGCAACATGCTTTAGCCTTTGGGCTTTTAATCTGTAAAAGCCGGAGGGTCTTATTAATTCCTCAAGCTCTTTGGTGGATACCTGCCGAATAAACTCAAGGGAAAGCTCCCCATATCTTTTAAGGTTTTCTAAAGCTTTTTCTACGTTCCTCCATGCGGTGTTTTGCGTCAGCACTGCCCCTATTATTATCTCATCCCTTGGGTCTGTGCCTTTGGTTGCATGATAGCCTTCATCCACAGGCCACCAACCTTGATAGCCGTAAAAATCAAGTAGCAATTGATAAAGCTGAACTAAGGATAGCATGGACCTTTTCCTTTACTAACTTTGGCTCTTTTTTGTATTCCCTTCCAAGTTCAAGGGCTTGCGTTGTGGATATTATTCCTTCCTTCCTCAAAAACTGCAAAAATTGGGTAAAGTTGTGTGGTTTTTTAACATCCAAGGCACCCCTCTCAAAGTCAAGGAGGTAAAGCCTTCCGTCTTTCCCTACCAGTAGATTCTTGTCAAGCCGTGCAAACTCATCCCTGTTGATCCTAAGACTGTCTAAGAGATAGGCGATCTCCAAAACCTGCATGTATAAACTCAGCTTCTCCTCAGGGCTAAGGAAAAGCTTTTCTATGGGCACACCATCAATAAACTCATACATGATAAAATCTTCTCCACTGAGAATAAGCTTTGGAAAGTAAGGGTAGTCCTTCAGCCTTTCTAAAATTCTCGCCTCCTTCCTTATGGCGTACTCTTTCTCTTGGGCTTTTGCCACCTTTATGGCAACTTCCTTCCCTTCAAAAAAACCCCTGTATACTATTCCTCTCCAGCCTTCATCTAAATAGGTTAGACCTTGTATCTTGGGCTTTAGCTCCTCAAACCTCATCTACTACTTTGTATCCCCAGCTTTCCACTGCGGACTTTAGGCTCTCAAAAGACACATGATCTTCCGCCTTCACCCTTGCACGTTGTTCATGAAGGGAGACGTCCACCTCGGAGACACCCTCCACGCTGTAGAGGGCATTCTTTACTGTTCTAACGCAATGCTCACAGGTCATACCTAAAATCTTCAGTTCTATCTCTTTCATAAGTATTTCTAATATAACCCTTGCATCCTCTCTGGTGTTCATGTTGATAAAGGCGTAAGAAAAAGGTCCCACATCCTCCACCACTTCGTAGCCTACTTTCTCCACAAATTCCATAACTCTCAGCCCACCACCCTTCAAATACTCCTCAAGGGCGGATTTTACTCCTTTGGGATATACCCCAAAGAGTGGGAAGGTTTTACCCTTAACCTTAAAAAGCGTTATTTTGTCTTTTGACCTTTTCCAGATCAGAGAAATTAGTTCTCCTTTAATAAGTGGCATGTCTGCGCTTAAAACAACCACTTTATCTTGGTTGGTATGAGACAGGGCGGTATATAGACCCACTAAGGCGAACTGCTCATGTAGTATGTCCTTCAAAAGTTCTACTCCTTTCAGAAAGCTATACTTTTGTGGCTCCTTTGCCACTATGAAAACTCTGTCGCATACCCTCTGGGCTTGTTCAACCACCCACTGGATGCAAGGCTTACCCTTTAAGGGAAAAAGTGTTTTATCCTCTCCAAACCTTCTGCTTTGCCCACCCGCAAGTATATAGCACTCCATCATTCTTTTTTGAGTATTTCCTCCAGTGTTTTTCTATAGAATGGGTCATCCTTCATCTCCAAAGCCTTTTTTATATAAAGGAGGGCTTCCTCTTTTTTACCCTGCTTGCTTAAAACGTAGGCTAAGTTGTTCAACACATCTGGATCCTCCTTTAGCTCAAGGGCTTTTTTGTATTGCCCTTCAGCCTTCTCATACTCTCCCCTTTGGGCATAGATATTTCCCAAATTGAAGTATGCTAAATAGTTCTTTTTATCTTTCCTTATGGCTTTTTTATACTCTTCCTCCGCCAAGTCCAACTTTCCCTGTTTTTCGTATAGATACCCTAAGTTTATATGTTCCTCTGCGGTCAAAGGGTCTTTTAGGATTACAATCCGTGGCACTGCACAGCTCCCGCAAAGCATAATAATGAGAAGAGAAATAAGCTTTTTCATTCTAAGGGAATATTGTATGTTTCGTAGCCAAAAAAGTAGCCATGTCCGTAATCTGCACCACAGTCTATGGCTAACTGAACCTTTTTATAAGTGTCTATTTTTTTGAATATTACCTTTGCCCCAAAGCTCTTGGCATAGGACACTGCCTTGGCAACATCAGACCTGCTGGAGTTCATATAAAACTCCTCTTTTACGAAAACAAAATCAAAAGCGCCCAACTTTACTTCCTCTGCCTCTTCTTCCACACCATATCTTGCTACATAAAAATCGTCCAGGGCACTTTTCAGCTTAAGTTTTTTTATGTTAAGCAAGATTTTTGCAAGAGTGTCAGAGCTTAGGTCAGTGGGTAGGCAGATTACAAAATTGCGACCGTATAAAGGTAAGCTTTCCATATCTATAGATACGGGCATGTTTATGAACAGCTCTTTATCCTTTGAAAGTTTTGCCACTCCCTTCAAAACGCTTAATTCTGCCCTCTTCTTTAAACTTTCATCTTTGATATCTTGAAACCTTAGCTCTTTTTCACCATCCATAATAATGCGGGACAGCACTTTGTACCCAAAAAGCTGTTGCGTTTTTAAATCTATTATGTGTTCAAGTACCATCTCTGCTTTTAATTTTTTAACCCTTTCCCCCATGATGATATTTTACTCAAAAAGCACACTACTAAAGCTATGCCTTAAAAATTCCTGAAAGTTCTCTACAATTCTAAAGGCGTCCTTTAAAAGTCCCCTTTCTTGCTTTGAGAGTTTTTCCGGGTCTATGTAGTTATCCGGCTCCTTTCCCTTAATGATCTTGTCCGCCTGTTCTCTAAATCTTAACATGTTCAAAAATTTGTACGCCTCCAAAAGGTCTCTTCCAAAGTTCTTCTCCAAGATGTCCCTCTCCATAAGCACCCTTATTCGGTCGTAGGTGTTTCTCTCCAAAATACCATTAAAAAGACTAAGACACCTGACGCCATGGGTTATGGGAAATATTCCGCCCTTTTTTAGATCAAGCTCTCCCTTGTGTTCTCCACTCCTTTCCACCACGAAGCCTTTAAAGAATGTTAAAGGTGGTCTGAACTTTAAACCCTCCCTTACAAAATAGCCCATAAACAGGCTCTTTCCTTTTATCTTTTTATGGACATACTCCTCCAGTCCATCCGCCAGAGTTTTATCTCCAAAGACGCTCCTAAAGTCAAAAAATATGGCAGATCTCAAAACATTTTCCGGGACGGGAGTGTCTATCCAAGAGCTTATCCTTCTTTCCCACTCTCTTTCTGAACCTCTCCACTCTGGGTTTGATAGCATCACATTCCCTGGACAAGGTGGGAAGCCTACCTTTAATAGCACTTTTATATACTCCTCCGAGAACCTTTTGAAATACTCCTTGGCGTCAAAGTCAATGATGGGAAGGTCTCTGTATATTAGAGCGTTGTCTTGGTCTGTTTTTAGGCTCTGCTCTTGCCTACCCTCACTACCCAAAACTAAAATACAGAAGGGAACCAAGGGCTCCTCTCCAAGCTTTAATATGGTCAAAAAGACAGCCCTTTTCATAAAGCGGTCGTTTAACTCCGAGACATACTTTCCTACCTTCTCTGGGTCCGCTCCCTCCAAAACAAGCTCCACCACCGCCTTTGTAGTCTGCCTGTATAGAAAAGCCAAACTTTCCTCATCCTTAGCTTTCTCTATCTCTTTGAACAGAAACACAAAGTTCTTGCTTTCGTAGAGGATAATATCCCTATCCTCCAAAATCCCCGAGGGCTGTTGGTTGGAAAAGACAACCACCCTCCTTATGGCATGCTTGGACATGAGGGTAAGCACATCCATAAGGTAATCCCTCTCATCCACTCCGATTACGGGAAAGGTTGCCACCTCAGAAGCTTTTGTCTCCCTTGGGTCTTTACCTTCTCCTAAAACCCGCTTGATTATATCCCTCTCTGTGATTATGCCGTAACCGTCTTTGAGTTTGACAAGAACTGCCCGATGGTCTGCCTTTGCCATCAGTTTTATTACTTGCTCTATGCTGTCATCCTCTCCTACAATGGGTATCTCTCTTGGGTTTAGGTCTTTTACCTGCACCCTTGCCAGCCTTTCCAAAAGGGAACTATTCTCTTCTTTCTTTCTTTCAAACCTTCCGGTTAGCTTTCTTAGAAAGTATTGATTAAAAGCTTCAAAATCCTTGCATAGCTTTTTGAAGACCTTATCCGGCAAGAGGAAAAGCAAGGTATCCTCGTAGGCTATTGCGGTGGAAGACGGGCGCTCACCGGTCAGAAGGGATACAAAACCAAAGCTATCACCCTCCTGAAGGTAATCCAGCACCCCAGAACCCCTTTTCAAAAGAACAACACCCTTTCTAACTATGTAAAGACTGCTGAGTGGTGCAGAACCCTCTTGGAATATTACCTCATCCTTTTGGTAATACTGAACTTGGAGGTTGTAGACAACGCTCCTTAAAACCTCTGGGGTAAGAAGGTTAAAGGGCTCGTGTTCCCTCAAAAACCTTTCTGCGTCAAGCATTTCACAAAAGTTTTATCACAAGAAACCTAAGAATCAGAAGGCTCATCAAAAGCAAGAGGGTATGACAGCAGGGAAAGAGCTTTCTGTAGGGCTTGTATAGAGGCTCGGTAAACTGGTAGAAGAACCTGTAAAAGAAGTTGTTAACGTCCCTTGTAAAAAATTCAAGGGCGGCCCGCCCGAGGACGAGCCACATAAAAAAGGCAAGGGTGTAATTCAAAAACTGCTCTAAGTTCATTCCTCCGCACCGGCCTTGACCGCACCCTTGGGATACCTAATGTGGTCCACAAACTCTTGAATTTCCTTGGGTGGTGGAGGAGTAAGACGGGAAACCACAAAAGTAACTATGAAGTTAAGGGGCATGCCAAAGATTCCCGCAGCGATGGTCTTTATTCCAAATAGCTCAAAGCCGTAGAACCTGCTGGCTATTAGGTAAGCAAGGGTTACACTAAGACCCACCAGTATGCCAGCCACAGCACCGTATTTATTGGTTCTCTTATCCCATATACCCAACACCAGGGCAGGAAAGAGAGAAGAAGCAGCTAAGGAGAATGCCCAAGCCACCAGCTCAACGATTATGGCGAGCCTGAAGGATGCTACATAGGCACCGAGCAGGGCGACCACTAAGAGTAAAGCCTTTCCGATCTTAACCCTTGTGGATGGGGAAAGGTTCGGATTGATGATCTTGTAGTAAAGGTCGTGGGATATGGCGTTGGATATGGTGATCAAAAGACCGTCTGCGGTGGATAGCGCCGCTGCAAGACCACCCGCCGCCACAAAGCCCGCTATAACATAGGGAAGACCGGCGATCTCGGGAGTTGCCAACACTACCATGTCTGGGTGGATCTTTATCTCCGCAAACTGTATTATTCCGTCGCCGTTGAGGTCCTTTATGGTAATAAGTCCAACCTTTGCCCACTTTTCAACCCAAGAGGGCATCTCGGAGAAGGCTTTGCCTACTAGGTTTAGCATTTCGTACCTACCAAAGGCAGCGTAAGCGGGTGCGGTTATATAAAGGAGAAGTATGAAAAATAGCGCCCATGCGGCGGAGGTTCTTGCTTCCCTAACGGTGGGTGTGGTGTAGAACCTCATTATGACGTGGGGCAATCCTGCAGTTCCGAGCATTAGCATCAGGGTTAGTGCTAAGAAGTTAACCATGCCCTTTGCGTCAGAGGGGGGTGCTATGTAAGATTTTGGAGGCTTTGATGCAGCCTCTGCCTCCTTCATAGCCTGTGTCCATTTTTCCTTAGCCTCTTCGGGAGACTTTGGATATTCTTTTAACTGCTTTTCAAGTTCGGCCCTCTTGGGGTCGTCGGGTGGCAAAGAGGCGAGCTTTTCTTGTAGCTGTTTCTTTCCTTCTTCCCAGCTTTGGGGCAGTGCGGCGATCTTGGCTTTTAGCTCCTCTGCCTTTTTCTTGTGAATTTCCCTAACTTCCTGCTCTTTGGGATCATCCTTCAACTGGGCGAACTTCTGTTCTATTCCTTGCAGGGCAAAGCCGTAGGATATTTGGGATATGGGATTTCCTGTGTATTTAAAGGATAGAACAGTAACGGGTATAAGGTAGGCAATTATCAGCACTATATACTGGGCAACCTGCGTCCATGTAACTGCCTTCATTCCACCCAGGAAGGAGCAGACCAATATTCCCGCCAGACCCAAGAAAACACCCACCTCAAAGGGCAGACCCAAAAGCCTGCTGGCTATAATGCCCACACCGGTGATCTGAGCGATTAAGTATGTAAAGGAAGTTATGAGCGTTGCTATTATCCCTACAAGACGGGGGATCTTTCCACCATATCTTGCGTCCAAAAAGTCGGGTATTGTGTATGCACCAAACTTTCTGAGGTATGGTGCGATCAGAACGCCAAGGAGCACATAACCACCAGTCCATCCCATTATGAAGGCAAGTCCGTTATAGCCTTGCAGTGCCAAGGCACCAGCCATACCTATGAAAGATGCAGCAGACATCCAGTCCGCAGCTGTAGCCATGCCGTTGAAAAACGCGGGCACTCTTCTCCCTGCCACATAATACTCCGCCACTTTGCCCGTCCTTGAAAGGATACCTATAGCAGCATAAACTGCAATGGTGCCAAACAGGAATACATAACCTATAAAGGTGGGAGAGAGCCCAAAGAGCTTTTCACCTATGCCCAAAAGGATCAAGAGCAAAATCAGACCGCCAGTGTAGATAGCATAGACCTTCTTTAGCCTGCTAACAAAGCTGTCCTGCACCATCTTACTCCTCCTCTACACCGTATTTTTTGTCTATTTCGTCCATTTTCTTAGAGTAAAAGATGATAAGCAGTAGAAATACTATCAGAGCTCCCTGCGCACCCATATAGTATCCCAAAGGAAAGCCAAAGATTACGACCTTGTTTAACCAGCCAGATATAAGGGCTGCGCCGTAGGAAACCAGAGCCCATATTATTAGCACCACAACCATAAGGTTGCGGTTCTCTCGCCAATAGCTCTCTAACTGCTCCTTTGACAGCATCCCGCCACCTCCTCTTAAAAGTTTGTGATTTATTTTAGCTATTTTTTGATCCAAGTCAAGCATATAAGACTATTCTAATAAGTTAAAAGCCTCCCTTTTGATTTCAAAAATATACGATTTTAATCATAGATTTTTGAGTTTTAATCTCCTCTTGCCAATTGAATAGACAACGGTTTATACTTTTTAAAAACCTCCAAGGAGGTAAAACATGGAAGAAAGGAGTGAAGTTCTTTTGAAGGTGGAGGGCAAGTATTACCCACCCAAGCACATTGTAGAAAGAGCGTGGGTAAAGGACTACGAGAGCCTTTATCAGGAGTCCATCAAAGACAGAGAGGGTTTTTGGGCTAAGGTGGCAGAGGAGCTTCACTGGTTCAAAAAGTGGGACAAGGTTTTAGATTGGCAGTTTCCTTACGCCCAGTGGTTTGTAGGTGCCCAAACAAACATTACCTACAACTGCTTAGACAGGCATGTCTTAAACGGTAGGAGAAATAAGGTTGCATACATATGGTTGGATGAGGACAACAACGAGCAGAAGATCACTTATGGAGAACTTTTGGAACTTGTCAATCGCATCGCCAACGGTCTAAAGTCCTTAGGTGTTAAAAAGGGAGACAGGGTATCTATATACATGCCAAACACCATACCCGCCATAGCTTGCATGCTAGCCTGTGCCAGAATTGGTGCTATACACAGCGTGGTTTTCGCGGGCTTTAGCGAAGGTGCCCTCAGAACTAGGATAGAGGACGCCAAGGCTAAGGTGCTCATTACCGCAACCTACACCAAGAGAAGGGGCAAAAAGATAGACCTTTTGGCAACTGCCCAGAGGGCTATAGATGGGCTCTCCTTTGTGGAAAAGGTGGTGGTTTGGGACAGGGATGGAGATGTGCTCAACGAGGAAAACCCACTCTTGGTTAGCTTAGACAAGCTAATAAAAGAATCTTCTCCTGTTTGCGAGCCGGAAGTTATGGACGCAGAGGACCCGTTGTTTATCCTCTACACCTCCGGTACAACAGGAAAGCCAAAGGGCGTTCTTCATACCACCGGTGGTTATATGGTGGAAACTTACTACACCACCAAGGTAGTCTTTGATGCCCATGAGGATGACATTTACTGGTGCACCGCAGACATAGGCTGGATCACGGGGCATTCGTACATAGTCTATGGACCTTTGGCAAATGGGCTAACCTCTCTCGTGGTGGAGGGTGCTCCAGACTATCCAGACCCCGGCAGATGGTGGAGCTATGTGGAGAAATACAGGGTAAACATCTTTTACACTGCACCCACCGCCATAAGGATGTTCATGAGGTTTGGAGAGGAGTGGCCTGCCAAGTATGACCTGTCTTCTTTAAGGATACTTGGTTCTGTGGGTGAGCCTATAAACCCAGAGGCTTGGGAGTGGTATTACAAACACATAGGAAGGGAAAGGTGTGTAATAGTGGATACTTGGTGGCAGACAGAAACGGGAGCCCACATGATCACCACCATACCCTCCTATCCAGCCAAACCCGGTAAGGCAGGAAAGCCCTTCTTTACCATAGAGCCCGCAGTGGTGGATAGCCAAGGTAATCCCCTTCCTCCTAACACCGTTGGAAACTTGGTTATAAAGTCCCCTTGGCCCTCCATGCTAAGAACGTGCTGGGGAGAGCCCGAAAGGTATGAAAAGTATTGGACCACCATACCCGGTCAGGTTTATTTCACCGGAGACCTGGCTACTTACGATGAGGAGGGCTACATAATGATCCTCGGAAGGGCTGACGATGTGCTGAATGTGGCAGGGCATAGGATAGGAACCATGGAGGTGGAATCTGCTTTGGTGGATCATCCGGCGGTGGCTGAAGCGGCGGTTATAGGAAAACCTCACGAGATAAAGGGAGAATCCATAAAGGCTTTTGTGATCCTAAAGAAGGGTGTGGAACCCTCCGACAGGCTAAAGGAGGACATAAAACAGCATGTCAGACAGGTGCTTGGTGCCATTGCGGTGCCAGATGAAATAGAATTTGTGGAAAAACTACCAAAGACCAGAAGCGGAAAGATCATGAGGAGGGTTTTGAAGGCTCAGGAGCTCGGACTGCCGGTAGGAGATGTTTCTACCTTGGAGGACTAAAATCCCGGGGGCTTTGCCCCCTTAGGCTTTTAAAAAGATTGTAGTTAGGAACACGATCTGTTGAGGCTGTTTTAAAAATCCCTCATCGGGACCGTCCCCCCAGCCTCAAAGGGAACTAACCCTTTCCTCACCCTGTCCCACACTCCCTCACGGGAGGAGAGGAGTATTCTCCTCTCAAGAACAGGGAAGAGGAGGGCTACCCTCAGAACCTGCTGGACAATGGCAAGGATTTTAAAATCCTTTCCGTCTTCAGGGTTCCTTCCACTGGTCCCACAACGGGCATCCAGCAAGCTCTGAAGGCTTTGTATAGATAAAATTATACCACTTCCCAGAAACTTTTCAATAGGTTTGTATTTTTAGAACAACCTCACGGCCTGTTGGACAATCCCTTTTAAGGGAATAAATTTTGAAAATAATATGATTTTTGACAACAGAGAGACCGCCGGGCGCTTACTGGGTGAATGGTTGAAAGAAAAGCTCGGAAAGGAAGGGAATTACATAGTTCTGGGTATTCCAAGGGGAGGAGTTGTGGTAGCAAAGAAAACCGCAGAAATTCTTGGGGTACCTTTGGGAGTGTTGATAGTTAGAAAGCTGGGCGTTCCAGAAAATCCAGAGCTTGCCTTTGGTGCCATAGACCCAGATGGCAACATATATTTGGATAAAAGCACCGTTGAGTACTTTGGGCTAACTCCACAAATCATTCAGAAAGTAACCCAGGAGGAGCTCAAAAAGATAAGGGAAAGGGAGAAGAAGTTTGAAAAGGGGCTCATAAGGGATTTTAAAGATAAGGACGTTATAGTGGTTGATGATGGGGTGGCCACTGGCATGACCATACAGGCGGGCGTAGAGTATCTAAAAAGAAAAGGGGCAAAAAGGGTAATAGTGGCAGTGCCCGTATGTCCCAAAGAGACGGAAGAGAAGTTAAAAAGATACGCAAACGAGGTCTATTGCTATTACTCCACTACCACCTCTCCCTTTGCAGTTGGTATGTTTTACAGGGACTTTAGACAGGTAGAGGATGAAGAGGTCCAAAATCTGTTGCAATAAATCCACGCAGAACCTATATTATAAACCTTTGAATAGGAGGTAGAGTATGATTGACAGAAAGCTTGTTAAGAGGCTCCTAAGCTTAGGAGAAAAGGGGTACATAACCTACGACGAGCTAAACGAGGCCTTGGGAGACAGCATTATAGACACCGAGCTTTACGAGGAAATTATAGACTTCCTCCAAGAAAGGGGGATAAGATTGGTAGATACAGAGGAAATCCAAGAGGAGGATAGAGAAGAAAGAGAGGAGGAATTTTTGGTATCCACCGACCATCTCTTGCAGAGCACAAAGGATGGAGACCCGGTAAGGCTCTACCTTAGGGAGATGGGCAAGATTCCTCTTTTAACTCGGGAAGAGGAGATAAAGTACGCCAAGCAGATAGAGATGGGCAGAAAGATCATGAGAAGGGGACTGTTGAGAACCTCCTTCTTGGTGGAAAGGGTGCTGAGGGAATGGGGAAATGTATGCAACGGAAAGATAAGGGTCCAGGATATTGTGGATACCTTTGATGATAGCAAAACAGTGGAGGAGTATGAGGAATCCCATGAGCAGTTGGAAAGGCAGTTTATAGAAAAGGGTTTAGAGCTTGCTAAGGCATACAAGGATGCCATTTATTGGCGGGACCTATACCTTTCCTACAAACTGCCCGAGTATAAAAAGGAGTATCTCAAAAGACATGCTAAGATGAACCGGATACTCAAAGGGCTAAGATTAAAACACTCCAAGTTTGAAAGGATAGCGGACGAGCTCTTGAACCTCTACCAAAAGTATACAAAGAAACTCAAGGAATATGAACAAAGAAAGTTAAAGCTTGAACAGATACATCCTGATGTGGAGGAGCTTATAAGGGAATGCGACTACAACACGGAGCTTCAGGCAAAGGCAGAAAGGGCGGGATATAACTTTGCCAAGTTGCAAGTTCTAAAGAGCGAGTTTTTGGCAATTCAAAAGGAGCTAAAGGAGCTTGAAAGGGAGCTTGGCATACTCCCAGAGGAGATCAAAAGGGTAATGAACATCATAAGAGAAGGAAGAACGAAGGTAATTCAGGCAAAGCAGGTAATGGTAAAGTGCAACCTAAGGCTTGTGGTTTCTATAGCCAAAAAGTACGTAAATAGAGGGCTACCCTTCCTGGACCTAATCCAAGAGGGCAACATTGGCCTTATGAAGGCGGTGGATAAATACGACTACAGAAAGGGCTATAAGTTTTCCACATATGCTACCTGGTGGATCAGGCAGGCGATAACCAGGGCAATAGCGGACCAGGCAAGAACCATAAGAATACCCGTCCATATGATAGAGACCATAAACGATATTACTAAGGCGCACAAAAAGCTCTTTCAGGAGCTTGGCAGAGAACCCTTGGCGGAGGAGGTGGCAAAGTATCTGGGCATTCCTGTAGAAAAGGCGAGGAAGGTGCTAAGGATAGCTCAGGAGCCTATCTCCTTGGAAACACCCATAGGAGATGATGAAGATGCACACCTAAAGGACTTTATAGAGGATAAGAGCGTTCCATCTCCTGAGGAGGAGGCTACAAGGAAGATCCTCAGGGAAAAGCTGATAAAGGTCCTCCAAACACTTGGCGAGAAGGAAAGGGAAATACTCATGTACAGATACGGACTGGTGGATGGTACCGAATATACTTTGGAGCAAATTGGCAAGATGTTCAACGTAACGCGGGAGAGGATAAGACAGATAGAAACAAAAGCCATAAGAAAGCTAAGGCATCCTGCCAGGGCTAAGTACCTAAAGGACTTTGAGACCCTATGAGCTTTTAGCCCTCGGCGGTCCCACCGCCAGCGGAAAATCTCAGCTCGCCTGCCTCTTGGCAGAGAGGATAGGTGGGGAGATCATCAGTGTAGATTCTATGGCGGTCTACAGGCATATGGACATTGGGACCGCCAAGCCCAAAGACTGCCCAATAAAGCATTACCTTGTGGATGTGGTTGAGCCGGGTGATTACTTTGATGCCAAACTCTTTGAGGAGTTAGCCCAGAAGGCAATACAGGAAATAAAGTCCAAGGGAAAGCTACCCATCCTCTGCGGTGGCACCTATCTCTACTTTCAGGCATTGCTTTATGGACTTGCACCAACTCCAGAGCCTGACTGGTCTCTGAGAGAAAAGCTTTACGATGTAGTAAGGAAAAAGGGTAGTGAGTTTTTACACAGAAAGCTCAGGGCTATAGACCCTATCTATGCCCAGAAGGTGCATCCAAGGGATGCAAGGAGGATTGTGAGGGCTTTGGAGGTTTTTTTGCAGACGGGCAAACCCTTTTCCTCCTTTCATAAGTGGCAGGACGCCAGGTATAAATTTCTTGGCTTTTACATTACACGCCCTTGGGAGAGCCTCTCCAAAAGGATAGAAGAGAGGGTAGAAAAGATGTTCCAAGAGGGGCTTGTGCAAGAAGTGGAAAAGCTGATGAACATGGGCTTTGAAAGATTTTTAACCTCCGCCCAAGCTATAGGATACAAGGAGCTCGTGCCATACCTTAAGGGGGAGGTAAACTTGGAGGAGGCAAAGGCTCAGGTCATAAAAAACACTAAGGAGTATGCCAAAAGGCAGATAAGGTGGTTCAGAAAACAGGGCTGGGTAGAGATAGATTTAGACCGTCTTAGTCTTGAGTCTGCGGTGGAGCTTATCCTTTCAAAACTTTTTGCCGGAGATGAGCCTGAGCAGGTCGTTGAGAATTACAAACAGGGACAGGGCTACTATTAGGGCAAAGCCAAGCTTTTGCCACGCCTCTTTGAACTTCAAAGGAAGAGGTTTCCTTCTGATGCTTTCAATCAGGAAGAGGAGTATTAACCCGCCGTCTAACATAGGAAGTGGCAGTAGGTTAAAGATGGCCAACTGAACGGATATGAAAGCCATAAGACCGAGGTAGGGAATCAGTCCTTGCTGGGCGGACTGTCCTGCCATCTGGGCTATCGCAATGGGACCTCCCAAGTTTGTAGGAGAAAGGGAACCTGTGATCATGCCCCAAAGGGCTTTTAGAGTAAGTGAGGTGAGGGTGGCGATCCTCTCAAAGCTTCCTTTAAAGGCTTCAAAGGGACCCTGCTTCACCTTGACCGTTTCCACCTTGGGTGCAATGCCTATCATAGAAATGCCCGTCCGTGGATCCTTCATGGGAACCAAGGTGATCTCTCTTATTTGCCCCTGCCTTTCTATCTTTAAGTCTATTTTTTCTGCAGACCTTATGAGCTTAACCGCTTCTTGCCAGCTTTTTATTTCCACTCCGTTTATGCTCAGGATCCTGTCTCCCTCCTGCAATCCCACCTGTTTGGCTGGGCTATTTTCCAGAACAGTGCCCACCACGGGCTCAATAAGTGGCTCTGCACCAAAGCCCCTTGGGTTCCTTAAATCCACCTTCCCCCCAAGGGTTAAAACCTTACCATTCCTCAGAACTTCCAGCTTTAGTTCCCGCTCAAAGATGTCCTTTAGTAGCTTCTCCTCCAAATCCTTCCAGTTATCTACCTTTTTGCCGTTTACCGAAAGGATCAGGTCTCCCCTTTGAAGACCCATCTTCTGGGCTGGGCTGTTTTCCTGCACATAGCCCACCACTGGCTTTTCTAAGGCATACTTGGGAACCTCTCTGCCAAGCATTCCGATTAGCCAAAAGATAAGAACCGCCAAGATGAGGTTAAAAAAGGAACCTGCAAAGGCTATCAGGATCTTTTGCCAGTTTGGTTTGGAGGAAAAAGCCCTCGGGTCCGAGATGCCATCCTCCTCTCCGTAGAGCTTTACAAATCCACCAAGAGGAATTGCGGAGAGCCTGTATTCAGTCTCTCCCCACTGTTTTTTAAGTAAAACAGGACCAAAGCCAACGGAGAAGACCTCCACCTTAACTCCAAAGAGCTTAGCGAACAAAAAGTGTCCCAGCTCATGAAACCAAATAAGAATGCCTACCAAAACCAAAAAAGCTAAAACTGTTTCCATCTCAGTCCTTCCACTCCTTTAAAAGCTCCTCTGGGACTTTAAAGTTATCCCTAACCTGCCCGTTGCCAAAGATGATAAACTTCTGGATGGTTAGTTCTTCCAGAGCCATGGGACCCCTTGCGTGGATTTTATCGGTAGATATGCCCATCTCCGCACCAAGCCCAAACTCGTTGCCGTCGGTAAACCTTGTGGATGCGTTCACATAAACTGCCGCGGAATCCACTTCTGTAAGGAACTTCATTGCCTTGGTGTAGTTTTCGGTAATTATGGCATCCGAGTGTTTGGAACCGTAGGTTTCTATAAAGTCTATGGCTTCCTCCAAGCTATCCACCACCTTTACCGCAAGTATTAGGTCCAAAAATTCCTCGTAGTAGTCTTCCTCTGTGGCGGGCACTGCCTTTACAAAGGAGAGCCTTGGGTCAGACTTTATAACCTTTAAACTATCCTCGTCGCATCTGAGCTCCACCCCAGCCTTTCCTAAGATGTATGCCATTTTTGGGAAGAAGGTATGTAGGATCTTTCGGTGTATTATCAGATTTTCCACTGCGTTGCAAACGGAAGGTCTTTGAACCTTTGCGTTATAGACTATGTGGTAAGCCTTTTCTAAGTCTGCTTCCTCATCCACGTATATGTTGCAAACCCCCTTGTAATGCTTTATGACAGGCACCTTTGCCTTTTCTGCCACAGCCCTTATCAAGCTTTCCCCACCCCTCGGAATGGCAACATCCACTTTGCCTTCCATCTGCAAAATCTCCCAGACGATCTCCCTTTCGGGTCTGTCTATAAACTGGATGGCTTCTTCTGGAAAGCCCTCCATGGCAGAGGCCTCTCTGAGGATTTCCACCAAAGCCCTGTTGGAGTTTATGGCTTCCTTTCCACCTCTTAAGATTACCGCATTGGAAGATTTTATGCACAGAGAGCCCGCCTCTATGGTTACGTTTGGTCTTGCCTCGTAGACGATGAAGATCACTCCCAAGGGCACCCTCATCCTTCCTACCTTTAACCCGTTGGGAAGTTGCCACATGCGCGTGATCTCCCCCACTGGGTCTGGAAGGCTTGCCACATCCCTAAGAACCTTTATCATACCGTCAATCCTCTTGTCATTCAGAAGCAGTCGGTCCAACAAAGCAGAAGATAGCCCCTGAGATTCTCCAAAGGCTATATCCTTTTTGTTCTCTTCCCTTATGTATTCTCGCTTCTTGTCCAAAAGCTCCGCCGCCCTCAAAAGGGTGCGGTTTTTCACCTCGGTGGGAATGGAACTCAAAATCCTGAGGACCTTCCTTGCCCTTTCTACCTTCTCCTCTGCGTAGCTTTTCAACTCCTGCATGGAAAATATAATAAGCCAAACTTATCAACTTGATTTGATAATCCAACCATTCAAAACCCTTTTAAAACTAAATAGCTAAGGCTTATAATTAGCCTTGCTATGAAGGTGCCAAACGAGAGAGGATACTTTGGAAGCTTTGGTGGAAGGTTTGTGCCGGAGACTTTGATGTACGCTTTAGAGGAACTTGAGGAAAAATACCAGAAGGTTAAAGAGGACCCAAGCTTTTGGCAGGAGTTTGAGTATTACCTTAGAGAGTTTGCGGGCAGACCTACGCCCCTTTACTTTGCCAAGAACCTGACCGAGTATGCGGGAGGGGCAAAGATATACATAAAGAGGGAGGACCTTTTGCATACGGGTGCTCACAAGATCAACAACACCCTTGGACAGGCTCTGCTTGCCAAGAGGATGGGAAAAAACAGAATAATCGCAGAAACTGGTGCGGGTCAGCATGGGGTGGCTACTGCCACTGCCTGTGCTTTGCTTGGTTTGGAATGTGTGGTGTATATGGGAGAGGAGGATGCCCAAAGGCAGAGGCTGAACGTGTTTAGGATGAAGCTCTTGGGTGCGGAGGTGAGGATAGTCAAAAGCGGAAGCAGGACGCTAAAAGATGCCATAAACGAAGCCCTGAGGGATTGGGTTGCCAATGTGGAGACCACCCATTACATAATAGGCTCTGTGGTGGGACCCCATCCCTTTCCCATGATGGTCAGAGACTTTCAGAGCGTGATAGGTAAAGAGGCGAAGGAGCAGATTTTGGAAAAGGAGGGCAAACTGCCAAAGGCAGTGGTTGCATGCGTAGGCGGTGGCTCCAATGCGATGGGAATTTTTTATCCCTTTGTGGAGGATGAAGGGGTTAGGCTTGTGGGCGTGGAGGCGGGTGGTCTTGGACTTGAGACGGGCAAGCATTCTGCATCCATTAACGCAGGGCAGGTAGGAGTTTTGCACGGAATGAAGTCCTTCTTTTTGCAAGACGAAGAGGGGCAGATTTTGACCACCCACTCTATCTCTGCGGGGCTTGACTATCCGGGGGTAGGTCCAGAGCATGCGTACCTTTTTGAAAGTGGCAGGGCAGAGTATGTCTATGCTACAGACCAAGAGGCTCTGGAGGGCTTTAAGCTCCTCTCAAGGCTTGAGGGGATCATCCCTGCCCTGGAGCCAGCCCACGCAGTCCTGAAGGTGGTGGAAATAGCCAGTAAGCTAAGCAAGGATGACGTAGTGATCTTCAACCTCTCCGGCAGGGGAGACAAGGATATGGAAACGGTTATGAAGCATTTAGGTGGTGAGGTTTGAACTTTTATTTCCCATACTTTTCTTTTTGCTTTCTTTGATCCTTGCGGTTCCTCGCTCTTATGACCCATACCTTTATGAGGAAGACCTGGGAGAGGGTAGGCTAATTCTTAGGGTGGAGGGTGTGGGAGAGGTTTCAGATAAGGGCTTTTCTGCCCGGGTAAAGGTCTTGGGTGGGGACTTCCCAGAAATTTACGAGAAGACTGCATTTTTGAGGGTCTATGGAGCGGAGGATGTGCCATCTAAATACTTGGAGGTTTATGGAAAGGTCAGAGTGAGGGAAGGAAGGATTTTTATTAGTGCTACATACAAAAATGTAGCCTTTGCAAATGTTCCACCCTCCCTGAGGGATCGCCTTGCCAAGCGTTTGGAAGATAAGATAAAGGACCAAGAGGTCAGGGCTTTAGCCTTGGCATACTTTCTGGGAGAAGATCAGAGTATTGTTCCCATGAGGGTTCAATCCGCCTTTTTGACTACGGGGCTTGTGCATCTTTTGGTGGTCTCTGGTGGGCATCTTAGCCTTTTGGCACTTATGCTCAGATTTTTGGCTCCCTACCGGCTTGGGCTTTGGCTTGCCCTTTTGGGCGTTAGTCTTTACGCCCTCCTCTTGGTTCCCTCCGAGCCTCCCGTCCTCAGGGCTTACCTTATGATCCTTGCGTCCATCCTATTGCTTTTGTATGGAGAAAGACCAAACCTTTTGGGTATTCTGTTTGTATCTGGTGGCGTAATCCTTCTTCTCTTTCCTGAGTATGTAAGTTCATACTCCTTTTGGCTTTCCTTTTGTGCAACCCTTTATATTTTGCTTTCGCTCCGGGAACCTCCCAGAAAGGATGCGGTCTTTCTCTCCTTTTGGGTGTCTTTCTTTGCCTTTTTGGGGACCATGCCCATCCTTTCCCTCTTTTCCTTTTCTGCACCTTTCAGCATCCTGCTAACTCCACTGCTTTCTGTTCCCTTCTTAGCCTTTACCTTTTATGGATTTTTGGATATGCTGACCTTCTTTTCTCTGCCAGCTTTTCCTTTGGAGATGATGGGAAGGTTTATAAACACCTCCGTAATGTTCTTCTCGGACTTTGCACCCACGCTATTTTTTAACTTTAGCCTTTGGGAGGCTGTCCTTAGCCTCAGTTTGGGGGCGGTTCTGTTATATTTCCTCAAAGGATGGGAAAAGTTGTTGGTGGGTTTGGTATTCGTCCCATTCCTGTTTTAGCCTGAGGTAGTAGCTTCCGTTTCGGGTGATGAGACCCTCCAGTTCATAAAAGCCAAGCTTTTGGTGGAGCTCCCTTTCGTCTATGCCCAAAAGTTGGGAAAGTTCGCTGAGGGTCTTTGGAGTGTTTAAAGCCATAAGCACTGGGTCTTCCTCTTGGACTTCCTGCTTTAAGCCAAACTTTTCAACCCTTCCCACCAGCTTAGCAACGCCCTCATTGACCAGTTTTATGCAACCCTCCCACCTTTCGCTTGTGCCATAACCTACGTGCACATAAACGGGTCTGTTTTGCTCTTTGGCGTAGTAAGCTGTTATGAGGGCGCCCGAGTTCTCTCCTGCTTCTACCACGAAAACACCCTCAGAGATGCCACTTATGAGCCTGTTCCTCCTTGGAAAGGTATGCTTGTCTGCCTTTTCCCAGGGTAAGAGCTCCGAGAGAAGAACACCGTTTCTGAGGATAAAGTCCTGCATCCTTTGGGGCACCTCAAGGATGCCCATTCCCAAAAGGCAGAGGGTATAGCCACCCGCCTCAATGCAAAACTTGTGGGCGTAAGCATCTATACCCTTGGCTCCTCCTGAAACTATGGCGTAGCCCTTGCCCACCAAAAACCCCACCAGTTCCTTTGTGTATCTTATGCTGTAGCTGTCTGGGTTGCGTGTGCCAACCACACCAAAACAGCTTACCGTTTTTAGCTCTCCCCTGTAGAATAACACGGGCGGTGGGTCCTCAATTTCCTTTAGCCTTACGGGGTATTGCGGGTCCGAAAGGCACACCCAGTTTATCCCTTCCCTCTCCACAACTTTTATAACCTCTTCTGGCTCAAAGCTGAACTTCTTTTCCTTTATCGCCTGTGCCTTTGCATCACCCACAAGGGCTTTAAGTTCCAACCGGTCCGCCTCAAAAACAAGCCTTGGGTCCTTGAAAGCCTGATAGAGCTTTTTAATACTTCTCTCTCCGAGCCCTACAACAGATTTTAGTGCAAGCCACCAGTAGAGGTTTTCCTTCACTGTTTGTCCTTCTCTATGAGCTCTTTAACATAAGGTAGGGCATCCTCCACCGCAAGGTCTATTCTCTCGCCAGTGTGTCTTTTCCACAGCTCCACCTTTCCATCCTTTGCCTTTTTCCCTACTACCAAAACGTAAGGAAATCCGCAGAGTTCTGCGTCTGCAAACTTAAAGCCCGGGCTTTCGTCCCTATCGTCATAGATAACATCCAAGCCCATCTCCATAGCCTTAATATAAAGCCCTTCTGCCACGGACCTTTGGGTCTCGTCAGAGATATTGACGCAGATGATGTTTAGTTCAAAGGGTGCCACCACCGTAGGAAACTTTATCCCCTTCTCGTCGTGATACTGCTCCACTATGGCAGAAAGGCATCGGGATATACCAATGCCATAACAGCCCATGACCACCGGTTTTTCCTGACCAAAGCGGTCCTTTATCAGGGCTTTCATGGGTTCTGAGTATCTTGTTCCCAAAAGGAATATGTGTCCAAGCTCAAGACCACGCCCTACCCTGAGAGACCCACCACACTTGGGACATGGATCTCCCTCTTCCACTTCGCAAACATCCACAAACTCTCCGTACTGGATGTCCCTTCCGGGATTTACGTTTATGTAATGGTAATCGGGCTCGTTTAGGGCTACCACCATGTTCTTTACGCCATAGGTAGAGTTGTCCCAAAGGACCTTTATATCCTCCGGCAGGTTAAAGGGACCCACAAAGCCCTTTGTGGTGCCAAGCCACTGCTTTATCTCTTCCTCGGAAGCTAAGCGAAAATCCTCCGTGCCAAAGAGGGCTTCAAGCTTTTTCTCATCCACTTCCCTGTCTCCCCTTATGAGAACCATTACCCTCTCTTCGTTCCCTTTTACGTAAAGGAGTGCCTTCAGAATCTTGTAAGCGGGCACCTTTAGATAATCGGAGAGCATGGCAATGGTGGTGGTGTTGGGCGTATAGACCTTTTCCATGGGCTTTTCTTCCTCTATCTCTTCTTTGTGCTTTGGGAGGGGGACAATCTCTGCGTTGGCGGAGTATCCACAGTTTTCACAAAAGGCTACCTTTGCCTCTCCGTAATCGGTAAGGATCACAAACTCATGGGACATCTTTCCACCTATAGCACCCACGCTTGCCTCCACCAAAAGGGTGTTCAGTTTGAGTTTTTTGAAGATCCTCTCGTAAGCAAACTTCATAGACTCGTAAGAGATCATGGCAGAGAACTCATCTTCGTCAAAAGAATAAGCGTCCTTCATCAAGAACTCCCTTGACCTAATCAAGCCAAAGCGTGGTCTTTTCTCGTCTCTGAACTTTACCTGTATTTGATACAAGATCAGAGGCAAGGCTTTGTAGGAGTTTACGAACCTCCTAAAGAGGTCTGTGATCTCCTCCTCGTGGGTAGGTCCAAGGCAGTATTCCCTCCCATGTCTGTCCTGCAGTTTAAAAAGCTCCCTGCCGTACAAATCCCACCTTCCAGTTTCCTTCCAAAGCTCAGAGGGGTTCAAGACGCTCAAAAGGACCTCTTGGGCTCCGCTTCTGTCCATCTCCTTTCTGACTATGTTTTCTATCTTCCTTAGAACCTTGAGGGCGGGCGGTGTGTATTCGTAAATGCCAGAGGCAACCTGAGCCAAAAATCCACCTTTTAGCAGTAGTTTGTGGGAAACTGCCTCCGCATCTGCTGGCTCTTCCTTTAGCGTATACCAAAAGTATTTACTCCATCGCATAGGGAAGTTATTTTAAAATATCCATCCTATGCTAAACGGAATACTAAAACTTTTTGGTCTGTTTTCCAACAACATAGGCGTAGACCTTGGCACCGCCAACACGGTTATCTACGTAGAGGGCAAAGGGGTTGTTCTTTCTGAACCCTCCATAGTGGCAGTGGACGTGAAAACTGGAAAAGTCATAGCGGTTGGAAAGGAAGCTAAGGAAATGCTCGGGAAAACTCCCGAGACAATACAAACAATAAGGCCCCTCAGAGACGGAGTGATAACGGATTTTGAGGCAACAAGAATAATGCTCTCTTACTTTATTAACAAAGTGGTAGGTGGTGGCATACTCAGACCAAAGCCAAGGGTGGTGATAGGTGTGCCCTCGGGCGTCACACAGGTGGAAAAGAGGGCAGTTATAGATGCTGCAAAGAGCGCAGGCGCAAGGGAGGTGTATTTAATAGCGGAACCCATGGCAGCGGCCATAGGTGCCGGTCTTCCTATAGACGAGCCCGTTGGAAATATGATCGTGGACATTGGAGGGGGTACCACAGAGATAGCGGTAATATCCTTGGCGGGCATAGTGGTGTCCACCTCTATCCGGGTGGCTGGGGACGAGATGACGGAGGCTGTAGCCAACTACATTAAGAAAAAGCACCACATATTGATTGGGGAACAAACCGCAGAGAGGATAAAAATAGAACTTGGAAGTGCAGTAGAGGAAGAGGAAGAGAGGACTATGGAAATAAAAGGTAGAGACATAACTGGACTTCCAAAGACCATAACCATAACAAACAGGGAGATTACACAAGCTTTGGAAGATGTGGTTAGTACCATAATAAACGCCATAAAGGCTACCCTTGAAAGAACACCGCCGGAGCTTGCCTCAGATATTGCAGAAAGAGGCATTACCTTGGCAGGAGGTGGCTCCCTCCTTAGAAATCTGGATGTGAGGGTGCACAGAGAGACGGGGATAATAACAAGATACTGCGAGGACCCTATAACCGCAGTGGCAAGAGGAGTGGGTTCCATACTTGATAAGATGCACCTAATAAGGCGAGTATCCATGGAATGAAAGAGAGGTTTTTTTATTTTTCTCTCTTCCTGCTAAGCGTGTTTGCCTACTTATCCGATTTGTCTTCTTATCCTTTGCTTTCTTCTCTTGTAAGTTTTATAAACAGCCTTTTAATGCCTGTGATGGAGCTCAAAGCTCAGACCACAAGAAGAGTTCAAGACCTTATCAATACTTATGTGTTTTTAGTGGATACACAAAAAAGAAACAGAAAGCTGGTGGAAGAGGTCAACGCACTTAGTCTAAAGGTCAGCGAGCTTGAGGGTTGTAAGCGTGAGCTTTTGCAGTTGAAAGGGTTAATGGAAGAACCTCCCACCGTTGAATACACCCTTGCGGGAGTGGTCGCCTACGACCCTTCAGGAAGGGATGAGTTTATGCTACTTGATAAGGGAAAGAGGGATGGGCTTGAAGAGGGCTTTGTGGTAGCCCACAGAAACGTATTTTTGGGCATTATAGATCAGGTTTATGCGGGCACTTCAAGGGTCAGGACTGTTTGGTCTGATAACCTCCACGTGAGCGCCACCGCGGGTGGAAAAAACTACATATACAAGGGTGGGTTCCCAAAGGGTAGCCTGTTGCATGTAGCCCAAGAGGATGAACTAAAAAAAGGGGAGAAGGTTTTTTTGAGAAGCCTTAGACTTCCTCCCCTTGAAATAGGAGAGGTTTATGAAGTCTATCCTTCAGGAGAACAGTTTTTCAAAAGGGTTGAAGTAAAACCCTATGGAGATGTTAGAAGGGTTGATTTTGTGCTGGTGCTGAGGAGAAGGCTTTGATGTTTTATCTGCTTTTGGCTTTAGTTCTCTTTCTTCAAAGCTCGGTGTTGGTTGGAATTTTTGGAAGCTATCTGTTCGTGCCAGACCTCCTTTTAGCTCTTCTCTTCCTCTCAAACGCCAGAGGTCCCACAAATTACGCAAGGGGCTTTATAGGAGGATTTCTCTTGGACGTGCTATTGGACACTCTGGGGTGGCACGCCTCGGGTAAGCTCTTAGCCCTGTTTGTGCTTAGTTTTATAAAGAGAAAGTTCTTTATAGAAACCCTTACCTCCCTCATGGTCGCCTACTTAATAGTAGCCCTTTTGGAACACTCCTACAGACTTTTGCTCTTTAGGTCCAAATTCTACTACCCTTTGGAGCCCATTCCTCTTTTGATTGGGTTCCTTGTGGAGTTGGCGGTGGTGGCCAACGGTTGCCATTTTCTGTTCAAAAGTGTAAAATCTTAGCATAGCATGGGAAGTAGCAAAAACTGTAGCGAAGAAAAAGCCCATAAACTCTACATAACTTTGGAATGTATGCTGGAGTTTGAGAAGGAAGAAGAAAAAGAAAAAGTCTTAGCTTTAATGCGTAGGTTTTCTTCCGCAACAAGATATGCATACAAAAGACTGTTAGAGGGAATAGCAGAAAAAGAAATAGAAAAAGCAATTCAAGAAAAACATAAGCTAAACGCAAGGTATGTAAAGGACGCTGTCTTAATAGCAAAGCAAGTGCTAAAGTCTTGCATACAAAGAGGGCAAAATCCCAAAAAGCTTGTGTTTGGTTCAAGAGAACTGTTTGAAAAGCTAAAGAAGAAGCATCTAACGGGCAAGCGTAGAGAAAGGCTACGCCAAAGGTGGGAAGAAAGGAGATATTACTACCTCTACTCAAGAGGAGAAAAGTCTAAAAATGGCAACCTAAACCTTAGGTTTGTAAATTTGAATAACCAATGGTATCTGAGGATTAACTTAGGAAACGGTAAGTATGTATGGGCTAAGGTTGTAAGGAATGTAAAGAGACACAACGACAAATGGATTGACTTTACATGGAGGCTTTTGGAGGCGGAGAAATCAGATGAATGGTTTGCGTATAACGTGAGGTTGAAGGTAAGAAATGGCAAATTCTACGCACAAGTCAGTTGGGAAGAAAAGACTGTCCAACCTGTTATAACTAAAGCTTACGGAGTAA
>Ga0081473_128194_pt1 | contig 31962 bp, 32 predicted proteins | sample CisSprmetagenome_FD_70977 | JGI IMG/M metagenome (GOLD analysis project Ga0081473, IMG submission 70977) | Hypoxic/sulfidic aquatic microbial communities from Cistern Spring, Yellowstone National Park, USA v2 (version 2) | ecosystem: Environmental > Aquatic > Thermal springs > Hot (42-90C) >...
GGTTTTCGTAGGTTTTAGTACCCTTTGGGATCCTACTCTTAGTACTCATAGTTAACCCAGCATTAACCTAGATTATAAATATTTCGCCCTAGAACCAAATACGAAAACAAAGACTATTAAAACTATTCATGGTACTTAGCGTTGGTTAGATGCCTCTGGTTTAGAAGCGCCTGCGCAGTCACCGTAAACTATTATGTTTAGGTCCTTAACCTTAATACCCCTCTTACTTAACTCATTCTCAATGAAGCCAGTATCCACGTACACATCCGTTATCTCACCGGTATCCTCGCACATAATGTTTATGTGGGGTTGCTTCTTAACCTCGTACCAAGTCTTACCATTAGCCTCAAAGGATCTTAAAATACCAGAATTAACAAACGCCATTAACGTGTTGTACACGGTTGATATACTTATGCTAGGCTCCACCCTCCTAACCTCATTAAGTAGCTGGGTTATGTTGAAGTGTCCACCGTTAAGCAGTACCCTCAGTATAGCCACCCTCTGTGGCGTGACCTTCAATCCCCTACTCCTAAGTAGGCTAGTGGCCTCCTCCTTACTCATGGGTATAGCTACTTCGAAATAGTAATAAATTTTTTAATGATGCATCCTATGCATGACTCATGCGCACGTTGACGTTAAGTGAGTTATGTTCTTAAAGCCTCAGGGGAATCCGGTATCCTTAGGTATGGATGTGATGAATGATAGCACCTACGCCTTATTAGTTGGTGTCCAGAGGTTTAGCCTACTCTACGCAACATTATACATACCCCTGGCCTTTAAGGCTGATACTTACCTATGGGTGTCATTGGGCTACGCCGCATTAGCCGTAGGCGGTTTAATGGGGTACCTACTCGGCTTCAGGAGGTGGTTCTCCATACCAACCATCGTATTGGCAGCGTTGGTATTACTCTACAAGCCGCTGCTGATACCACTATTGGGTTTCCTCGGCATGCTACACTCAATCATAGTACCCAACGCCTACGTAATGTTCGGTAACAGTGGTGTCGCAAAGTCATACACGGCCTCATCAATAGCCTACCTACTCTCCGGGTTAGCCATCTACTTCACTAAGGAGCCTGTACCATTATTAGCAACCCTACTGCTAATACTCCTACCGGCAATTAGGCGTAGCGTTAGGGAGTCAATAGGGTACATGTATTCATTCATGGTTAACCTAGACTTCCTGTGGGTAATCCCATACACGGTTTCAACATTCATAGTTGGTGGGTTATACACAGTATACCTATCCACCATGCCCAACTTTGATGGGTACGAGAAGGTTATCCTGGCTCTATCGGCGGGTTTAATGGGCGTGTTGAGGTGGATTTCAGACAGGTTTGTTGATGAGGTGCTTTGGATTAGTGTTGCCTTAACTGGGGTCATGTTCATACTTTACTCATTTTACCCAGGCGTGGTAACCGCATTACTGTTCATAGTACCTTACTCACTAGTCTACCCACTGGTCACCATGTCTGCCGGTAAGGGCAGTAGAGACCCCATGACGAGTATCAACGCCGCCTTCGCAGGTACATCAACCGGGGAGTCCATAATGCCGACGCTATTCCACTACAACAGGTACTTGGTCATAGCCCTTTCAGCGTCCTTAATAATACTACCCCTGGCTGCGCGTTATGGTAATAGGAGGTTGGGGTTAAGCCGCATTGCCGTTAGGTGACCTCAAGGACATCGATTCCCTGTATTGCACTGTAGGTCGCACTGTAATCACCAGGGGTACCTGTACTAAGCCACGACCTCGGGTTAACCTCCACCGCAAGCACCTTGGCGTTGTCATTCACGGCTAGTTTAATGGCGTCGGTGAATTCGACAATAAACCTACCATCATCCTCCATTTTCCTCAATGCATCATACAATACACTGTACCTAAACATGTAAACCGCCGTTAACGCCAGGTCAGATTTAGGTTCCCTGGGCTTCTCGGCAATATCAATAACCCTGTAAACGCCGTCACCAACCTTCGTGAAGCCTTGCAGTACGCCGTATCTACTTGGATTACTAACCCTCCTGACGAAGACTATTCCATCGGCGTCATGCTCGTTTACGAGTTTAATGGCATTCGTTAGGATTGAGCTTTCATTGATGAGGAGGCCATCATCCGCGTGCACTATGACCCACTCAACACCGTTAAGGCACCCCAGCCCCCTGTACACAGCGTCGCCAAAGCCCCTGGGTTCAGGTTGGGTTGTGAAGTCAATGTTGAAGGTTCCCCAAAGGGCCTTAGTGTACCTCACAATGCCCTCATCATCAACCCTCCTGGTTATACATATCCTGCTGCAGCCAACCCTGGTTAAGGCTGTTATTATTAAGTCCAGCATGGGCCTTATGTGAGGTTCCCCATTAACCTTAACCACTACTGGGAGAAGCGCCTTCGGGAAGACCAAGGTCCACGGCCCATTCCTAGAGCCTAAACCAGCTGCCGTAACCACGGCGCCAATGTTCATTGAAACCTTAACTTAACCGTTAATATAAGCCGCACTCACCTGAGGTGAGTTACCTGGCATCTACCTGTATGGATTAACCACATATTGGGTTGAATACCTACCTAAGCGACGTCATTGAATAGCTTCACTCATCTCGAATGCCTAGCCCCTTCAACCAACTCGTCAACGTAAATGTTTAATGCGGCAAAAACCACGGTTAATACCGATATCACTGTGGCCGCCGCCAGTATGGGGTTCATGCCTGCACCGTAGTGGTACCCATTGGCTATTAGCCATATGAACCAGGCTAGGAAGCCTACCATTGCGCCGGCGTAAGCTACATTAAAGTACTTCGTCACGGTAATGAGAACCTTAAGGTAATCCATACTCAAATTCATAACCCTCGGTCTTTTAAACATTACCGGTGTCACATTGGCTGCATTTACTTTTGCCGAGAATTAAGGCAAGCTGGGGTTTAAAAACATGGCTGCAGACCGCTTTATTAAATATCTGCATTCACTCCTTATTAATGGTAGTGGCTTCAATGAACTTAACTAAGCCACTATATAAGTGATAAGGGATGGGGAAATTGATAACCCTTAAAGAGGGGTATCATTTGAAACTCCAATTGCAACTGAATCCCACCCTTTAGGGGTAGGATAAGGTCATTGGTATAGTTGCCTTGCGGATTCTTGAATCTGCCTAAGCAGTCTCTCCCAGCCGCCGTAAATGGTCCAGCCACCATCAACTGTTATTAAAGCACCAGTCACGTATGATGACAGTTCAGAGGCGAGGAAAGCTGCAACGTAGGCCACCTCCCTGGCATCACCGTACCTACCCATCGGTACCCTACCCTCAATATCCTGCCTGGTGTACTCACCCCTAGCTATGTTAACCTCCTGGGCCGAGGACCATATGTAACCTGGGGCTATTGCATTAACCCTAATGCCTAATGGAGCCCACTCAACCGCAAGCACCCTGGTTAAGCCCACTAACCCAGCCTTAGCCGCTGCGTAGGCTGCTCGCTTGGGTAGCGCCACTATTGGCCCAACCATAGAGGCTATGTTTATTATCGACCCCTTAATCCTCTTATCAACCATGACCCTCGCTACTAGTTGGGACATGTAGAAGGCGCTGAATAGGTCTATTCTAAGAGTCCTCTCCCAGTCATCAACACTTAGGTTCAGGCTATCCCTAATCATGTTTATCCCAGCGTTGTTGACAAGAACATCAACCCTACTAAACCTATCAACAGTCGTCTTCACAATGTTTTCGCAGTCCTCATACCTACTAACATCCCCAACAACCCCAGTGACCTCCCCCTCACTGACCTCCTCGTTAAGTCTCTTAACAGTGTCCTGAACCTCATTGGCGTTCCTGGCGTTGATAACCACCCTTGAACCCATCTCCTTAAACACCCTAGCTATCTCATACCCAATACCCCTGGTTGACCCGGTTACTATCACCACCTTACCCTTTAAATCTGGGAAGGCAGCCTTATACTGGCCTGGGCTACCCATAGGTCCACCCCATTAACTGGCTAAATAAGCATTACATAGGACCTAGTCTGACCCCTTCCTCGCCTTTTAGGGGCGAGGGTTCCTTGGGGGTCTTGGAGGTTACCCCCTTTGATGGGGGCTACTAAATGCTTTAGCGAAGCAGGGGTTAATAAACCCAACGCCTAAGACCCACATAGTGGGATAACCCCCACCCTAAAGGGCGAGGTTTGCCCACTTATTATCACCACTATGGGGAGTTAAACCCACTTATGGTTAATTCCATTACATTAATCCACCGAATACTGATCGATCTTGGTTGAGTCAATGTGTGAAGCCTCATGTATGAATAATGCTTAAATACGCCGTTAGGTTGATTCAGGTCGATGAAACCCTACACATTAACAATAGTGGTTGCTGTGGCATTACTGGTTGTGATAGCGGTCTTAACCTACATGTACGTCACCGCTAGGGTTAATTTAAACTACGTGAATGATAGGTACATTAGCCTCCTCAACTCCGTAACTGAACTTCAACTGATTAGGAATGTACATGGTTCATTGCCCGTCATTAACGTCTCCGCCGTCTACGCCACCATGGATGGTTATGCCATTGTCCTCACGATTATTAACCCTGAGAACTACACCCAATACCTCTACTATGTCGACGTAACCTCACTCCCCTATTCACTACGCACTTACTACGTAGGCAACGTGGCGATTCCACCCCTAAGTAGGATCACGTACCCCATCTTCGTCTACGTTAATAGTTCAGCCTTAACCGTAAGCACCATATACAACTTTAACCAGGTGGCCGGTGGATCAGAGTCCACTAGGATAACCGCCATTGGGCCAGTCTACTACTCGCTAAGCACCCTACCAGGCTCAACCATGACCCTAAGCTACTCGCTGATTAACGGTTCAACAATCACGTATCCATACGTCATAATGAACTTCACAGTCCTTAACAACACAATATACGCCAGCGCCGTCACCAGCGACTCCTGGCCCTCTGAGGTGCTACTCTCCTACCTATCACCAAGGCCCTTCACGATAACTGGCTACAGGCTCATCGCACCCAACGGCACAGTGATGCTCTCCTGCACATCCACATCAGCATCCACCTACCCCAACGGCACCATTGTTAGCTACATACCAACACCCGTAGGCCAAGTCTACCTACCACTGTATAATGCATCTGCAGTAACTACAATACATTACTGGCTGGGTAGCTACTGGGATACCTTTACCTACAACGTTACGTCAACATGCCTAGGGTCGTTCATGCTATTCTCGAAGCCATCAATACACTATGAACTTCAAGTAAACTACTCAATAAACGGCGAGGAGAAAACCTTAACAATCCCAGTAACCTTCTACACAACGTCAATACTAGCCTGGAGCTAAGCAAACTCCCTTAACGACAACAGTCAAGTCTCACCATTCATGGCGGTGGATTTATAAATCAGCCTTTAAGGTATTTAGTAACCCCCATAATAGACAGGATAACAACCAAGAGACCCCAAAGTGAGAAAAACAACCTTTACAGGGCGGGGGATCATCAATAACTCAAATTCATTCTAACATCTGGTAAGTGACTTAACAACATTACCGATGACTGGTAACTGGCGGGCCCGCCGGGATTTGAACCCGGGTCCTACGGCTCCGGAGGCCGCCGCTCTAATCCAGGCTGAGCTACGGGCCCATTACCCTAACCCACCTATTAGTGTATTTTAGCGTTCCCGTACCTTAATTAATACCCTATGCCTTTCCTTTAATCATTAATTATGGTGTAGTCTACGCCTGTTAGCCTAGCGGCCTCATCCAGGATCCTTAACTCACCCCTTGTTGTTAAGGTAATGGCCTTACCCTTATTACTTAACCCAGCCGTCCTACCAATCCTATGTATGTACGTTTCAGGATCCCTCGAGGCGTTGAAGTTCACAGCTAAGTTGACGTCAATGATGTCAAGGTCCCCTTGAGACTAGGTCGGTGGAGACTAGGGTGATACCTCTCATTCCCTTAGACCTGCATCCTTTCCCTTACCTCTTGTCTTAATCCATCGTGAAGCGGCATTACCCTTAACCCGTCGTTGCGCAGTTGGGTATACAGCCTATTACACCCTCCCCCTAGTGTTTGTGATATAGTATTTACCACCCATTACCATTCCTCTGGCTAACGTATACCTACTTCTTCATGAGCCATCCGTTATGTAAGCTAGTTACTTAATCATGGGCAATTTGCACCGGTGAACACCCTCATGCGTATTATGAATGGATTCACTAGGGTCACTAGGGTTTTATTAATAGCATCCCTAACACTCATGGGTAATGTAGCAGTCACTGCATGGGTTTATCTCCTATGACCCCCTCCTCGCCTTTTTGGGCGGGTTTTTCATTGTGGGGGTCTTGATTGTTACCCCCTCTTTGGGGGTTAATGGTTTCACACCGTTAGTAGTGACTATGAAGCTCAGTATTTTTGTTGGCATTGGTGCTTCGTAGCCTGCTCTTTTTGCTATGTTTCTCGCAGCATTTATGTCGGCGTTAATCTTTATTCCAGTTGATTCGCATACGTAGAGTCCTCTCTTGACTCTGCCGTTTTCATGCTTCATGCTGCATATTGAGCATTGCCTACTAGTCCCATACTCGTTAACAACATGCAGTTTAACCCCATACTCCTCAAGAACATCACCAAGCCAATTAATGACCTTGCTGAACCACCAAACATTGGTGTTATACTCATTGCCATCATCTTGACTCACTAAATAGGGGTATCCGATGAATACCTCGTTGACTCCCATTTCATGCATTGTCCTCGCTAGGAATCTGACTGCTGTCCTGTAGTAGTGTCTTAGCCTCTCGTGTTGCTTATACTTGGCATGCAGCCAATAGGCATGGTACCTCCTCCATGACTCAAAACCATGGTTTTTAAGCCAATCCCTAACTGATTGGTAGGTTTTGATTTCACGCTTCCAGTAATAGTACTCCGCCTTGATGGTTGAGCCCTTGATTAGGATTGCCGTATCAGTGTGGTTGAAGACAACGGCAAACAAGTTATTCAACCCAATGTCTATGAAAGCCTTGTTGCTACCCTTAGGTTTTTCAATTTGAATCTTCTCATAGATGCCCTTAACATAACCTTTTGGATTACTCCTCGCTGGTTTAGCACCGACCTCTATGGGTACGTATGCGAACCACCTACCGCCCTCAAGCTTGATTACAAGCATACCTTGCCTACCACTCCACTTAACCCTACCAGCGTACTTTATCCTCAAACCCCAGTCCTTTAGGACTAAATAGCCTTCACCACCGTTGGTGGGCTCTAGGTAATATCTATCGTTCCTCACCAAGATCCTTAGCTCCCTCCTGCCTAGTAACCTATCCTTCCAGAAGCCTGGTGGTGAAGGCTTACCCATGAACTTAGGCAACTTGCCTTGCCTGTACAGCTTAAGCGTTTCGAAGAATGAATCCCAAGCCCAATTATTCAGGTTAATGACTTGACCAGCATTAACACCTAGCATCACATTGTACCTGTGGTAGAACTCGTGCCCAGTACCCTTGAAATTCACCTCACCACTCTCCCTATACTGCACCAACCTTGCATAATTCAGTTCATTCCATAATTTAGCAACAGCATCAGCAATCCTACGTAACTTGCGCTCTTGAGAACCATTAGGCAGTAGCCTAAGCCTAACAGTGCGCACGTTCCCATCTTGTTTGCGCCTACCCCTCTTTAGTTTAGGAGAAGTGGATTGTGTGCCTAGGGTAGTGAAAAGGGTGGGTGATCGACCCACCGGCTCACCCAAGGAGGAAAAAGGCACCACCCTAGGCACCGAGAAAACACAGCAAAAGGGGAATTAAAACATAACCAGAAACAAAAATACCAACCAAAAGACCAAAACTTTAAGTTAACTAAAAACAACAACACCCCTGAAAGAGGCAAGGCTTGTCTACTCATTGCCAAGTACAGTCGATGATGAGTTAAGGTATGGTGTCACTTAAAACTGGCTGAATCATGGTTCAATAGGTATGGCTGGTTATCGATAATTGCGGCTAAGTTTGTTCCAGGGGTCAGGGCTTTAATATCAGTACCAGCCGGTATCGTTAGGATGAACATATGGCTATTCATATTATGCACCACGGTGGGCTCCGTAATTTGGAACACAGCCTTAATATACATTGGGCTAATGTTTGGCACTTCCTGGGAAACTGGATTAGCGACCATAACCAGGTATGCGGATTACCTAGCCTTAGCATTTGTATTCATAATCATACTCCTAGTATTAGTATTTAAACGGCGTAGCGCCAACGCATAGTTACGTTGCGAAACCTCGCCCTAAGACCAACCTATGGTCAATAATTTATCTTATTTATTTAATGCTTAGATTATAATTGTTTCGCTGCCTACCTTAACTCTGATGTTGATTAACCTACCCTCAAAGTACCATGAGGGCTGGCCGGGTTCGGCGCTAAACCTAGCCTTGGGTACCTCAACGCCGTTAACCGTAACTTTGCTGGGTTCCTTACCTAGGTAAACCTTGAGTATTACTGTTGTTGGTGATTGAGGCATTGGATTTGCCCAATCACCCACGGTCACCCTGTTACCGCTGATCCTTAGGCTTAGGGTTGATGGTGTTGGTGATTGGGATTCACCATCGTCATCGTAAACCGTGAATTCGCCATCACCAGGCACGGCCAGTATGCCTAGTACGCCCTCTGACTCCTGCGTGGGTACCAGCGACCCACTCTTAAGGAATACTGGGGGTTTGCCGAGTGGAGCATCAACCATATGGTACCCACCCTTAAGTACTTCGCCATTCCATAAATTAACCCACTCACCACCTGGTAGGTAAACCTCCCTTGAGGTGCCACTATTGAGCATCGGCGCCACGAGTATGAATGGGCCTAGCATGAACTCGTCGTCAATATTCACGACTTCATCATCGTCGGGGAATTCATACACAAGAGGCCTAACAATGGGTTCACCGTTAAGGTGACTGATCCACATTAGGGAGTATAGGTATGGCGTTAACCTAGCCCTAAGTCTCAGTAAGCCCCTAATCAACTCAAGGGCCCTTGGGCCAAAGGCCCATGGCTCCTGGTCAGGGGATGCCACATCAGCGTGGTTCCTTAGCAGTGGGAAGAATATTGCCCACTCATACCACCTAACAAGTAGCTCAGGCGTTAGCGTAAATAGCCTGTTACCCCCATCACCCGGGACGTACTTGGCGAATCCACCAACATCAGCCCCTATGAATGTTACCCCCGATATACTTAAACCAAGCAGCACCTGCAGTTGCAGTTTAAGGTGTTCCCAGTTGCTTGTGCTGTCGCCGGTCCAAACAGCGGCATACCTTTGAATACCCGCGTAACCAGCCCTGGACAGTATGAAGGGTCTCTTACCAGCCCTCCTTAAGCCCTCGTAGGTTGCCATAGCCTCGTAGAGGGCGTAGGCGTTGTGCAGGTAGTCGTGGGGAACCCTTGACCCATCATCGAGCCTATGCGTAATCACCTTACTGGTCACCGTATGGTTAGGGTAGTCGAAGGCAGCCGGCTCATTCATGTCCAGCCAAATGCCATCGATATCGTAATCCCTAACCCACCTCTCAACTAGGCTACTCCACCAATCCCTAGCCTCCCTATTGAAGAAGTCCGGTAATGCTGATTTCCCAGGCCAGCCCTGCACTATTGTTAAGCCGCCGTCTGAGTCGAGGGTTAGGTAGTTACCGTTAATACCCTCCTTAAACACCTGGTAGTTTGGATCAACCTTAATGTACGGGTCCACTATGGTTACGACCTTAATACCCAATTCATGAAGCTTCTTAACCATATCCCTGGGGTTAGGGAACCTCTCACTATTCCAGGTGAATATCCTGTAGCCATCCATGTAATGTATGTCTAGGTAAATCGCAGTGTTGCCTAGGTCCATGTCCTTAAGTGCCTTGGCAACCTCGAGAACCCTATCCTGAGGGTAGTAGCTGTACCTACTTTGTTGATGACCGAGGGCCCACTTTGGCATTAGGGCTGGTTTACCGGTAATGCCTATGAACCTGGTCACAACATCCCTCAGCCTAGGCCCCCTTATCACGTAATAGTCAACCTGGTCATCGTAAACCGTAACAGTGAATTCATCCCCCCTCTCAACCCCAAGGTCAATAACCATCCTAGCCGTGGAATCGGCGAAATGACCCATGGATACGTGGTTCCTGGTTACTATGAAGAATGGTATCGAGACGTAGAGTGGGTCTGACCCATACCTATACCCATACGCATCAGTGTTCCACATAGTCACCCTGAACCTCTTCCTATTAAGAGGTAGGGCCTTTTCCCCAAGTCCATAGACAACATCGGTGAGCCCTAGGTTCCCCCTTATAGTAAATTGGCCATTACTGTAGCTGAACCTTAAGTTAACTTCCATTCCATTAACATTAACGTAGACCGAGTCTTCATTAACCTTAACTAGCCACGGTCCAATCCTATTCTCACCAGAGGCTAAATCCACCGTTGGCTTAACCACAACAGCCGGTGATTCCCTATACCTATGGCCATTCCTCACCGCACTTATCCTTAACACGTCGTCATTAACCATGCTTACCCTCATTGAGAATTCCATCAACATGTGAACATATCTCCGTATTTTAAGTATTATCTATACGCTGCGCCATGGTATCAAATCCTGGTTCATCGCGGTAGACACAGATAAGTAAAATTTATTTAGAAGTATGAGGTAAGCCTGCCTAGGATGATTGAGAACCGCAAGGATGAGCACATTAAGATTGCGGCTTCGAGCAACGTGGAGGAAGGTGACTCACTCTTTGATGAGGTTCAGTTAATCCACAATGCACTACCTGAAATCGACTTTGATGATGTCAACCCCAGTGTTAGTATATTTGGTAAGAAGTTGAGTTTCCCGTTCATAATAGGTGCGCTAACCGGTGGTACGGAGATGGCTGAAAGGATTAATGAGACCTTGGCTAGGGCGGCTGAGGAGTTTGGTGTAGGCATGTACGTCGGCTCCCAGAGGGTTGCCATAGTTAGGCCGGAGACTGCGAGGAGCTTCAGGGTTGTTAAGGATAATGCACCAAGTGCCCTAAAGATAGCTAACCTAGGTGCACCGCAGGTTTCTAGGCTTAGCGAGAGGGAGTTGATTGACTGGGTTAATGAGGCGGTGGACATGATTAACGCTGACGCCTTAGCAATACACCTAAACCCAGCCCAGGAAGTCTTTCAACCAGAGGGTGAGCCCTGGTTCAGGGGTGTGTTAAGCAAGTTGAGGCTAATTAGGAGGGTTACCAACAGGCCCCTTATAGTTAAGGAGGTTGGTAACGGCATTTCGATGGAGGTTGCTAAGATGCTCGCCGAAGTACCGGTTGATGCCATTGATGTGGCTGGTTTAGGCGGCACATCCTTCATAGTCATCGAGTCCATTAGGAAGCGGGACACCAGTGAGTCCGAGGTCTTCAGGAATTGGGGGATACCAACACTCCTATCCATATGCGAGGTGAGCAGCGTCTACGACGGGCTTGTATTCGCCTCGGGTGGGATTAGGAATGGGCTTGATGGGGCTAAGGCAATAGCGATAGGGGCTGACGCATTCTCAATGTCTAGGCCAATGCTGCTCTCGGCGCTTAAGGGTTACGACGCCGTTAAGGACACTATCAGTAGGATTAGGTGGGAGTTTAAGGTGGCGATGTTCCTAACAGGCTCAAGAACAATCAGCGACCTCAAGAAGGCCCCCATGGTCGCTGGCCTACCTGTACTGCTATGGCTAATACAAAGGGGGATTAAATGTAAACTCACCATGACTATGTACGACACGTGGAGGCCCATAGCATCCATGCTGCTAAGTAAGTTGATGAATGATGAGTAGGGTAAATCCATACAGTAAACAAGACCTTATCACAGCCCCACTGACTCCCGCAAACCACTAATGGCCCTCTCAAGCAACTCGCCTGTATTACATGAGTAAAGCTCGATCATGTCGAGGCCTATTCCAAGTTTCCTTAAGGCATCTACCCTTAGGTCCGTTATCTCGTATAGGTCCCCATTACCCAGTTGATTACCCACAAGCACGGTCTCATCGTCAACGTTAACCCTCACAACTTGACCCTCATTCTCAATCTCAACCAGGTAACCTACCGTGGTTAATTCAAATATGTAGTAGTCGGTTGTGTATAGCTTTATGAAGCCACCGTATCTCTGAATATTATTAACCACGAAGTTAACTATATCCTTAGGCTCAGGAAGCCTATACTTGTATTCCCTAAAGTAATTGACGTAGATGTTTGAGTACACGCTCACCATGAAGTCCACAGGCGTGTTGCAACTAAGTATGTAGGCCACCTTTAACTTAGCCTTATGCTCATGGTTCTGAACACTGGCGGCTACTTCAACTGGTTGACTAATGTTTAAACCGGGATTCTCCAGGACTATGTTGAGTACGAAGTACCTCATTAAAGCCCTCTTATTCATGTGATACACAACCCAGTCATTACCTCTCCTACACATGGTCATAAGCTCATACTCACCACTGGTTAACTGCATGCACTCACCGAATTGATCAACCATGACCTTGTTGATGGTAACATTAGGTCTTTGATTAGATACCACTTCATCAGCATTATCAACAATGTACTCTATGTATGCCGAGTCGAGCCTATAGTCATACTCATTCAATGGGTAGTACTTAAATACCTCATCTGGGAGTAGGGGTTCCACGTACCCTAACGTAACCACTTTACTTATGAAAGCCTCCTTAATCACATCATCATTAACCATCTTTACAATAGCCCTCAACCTAACCACGCTCATCGCTGTATCATCCTCAATGAAGACGCCTTCCCTTATAAATATTTACACTTAGCATAACGGTGTCATTGCTTTACTTATACCTTAAGGGTGAGGAGACCACCGTAAACGCAATGCATGTAATACTACACCGAGAAACCTGTTAGTTGCCTCAGCCCTCAATGCTGATTCCTACGCATAATACACGCTTCACAGGCTTCACCTAGGGTACGTGACATAATGGTTAAGCCCGCCCTTTGGAGCGAGGTTACCCCAATACATGGGATTTCACTGAGGGGGTTTATTAACTCCAATACTACTGGGCTATTCAGTAACCCCATGATAAATGGGGTAATAATCAAGACCCCGGAGTAAAACCCACCCTTCAAGGGGGGTCATACAGGTTGCGTATTGTCGCTGTAAATTTAGCTTACATGAAGATGCTACTCCTCGCCCCTTTAATGCATCACCCAGCGTAATGTTTTAAAGGGGTTAGGTAAAGCCATGCCTTATGCCCATTAGTGACCCTGAGAAGCTTAGGATAGCTATTGAGCATAGGTTTGGCTACTGGATATGCAGGAGGTGTGGTGCACGTAACCCAATTGGCGCTGAGAAGTGTAGGAGGTGTGGAAGTAAGGATTTAAGGCCTAAGAGGTTTAAGCACTAACCCTACTTCGCTCCTTACCATATGATGCCTCCATGAGTTTACTCAGACCTTGTGGTATCTCCATACCCCACTTAGTGAATGCATCCTTAATGCTTATCAACCTACAATCCTCCGTATTATACACATCCCTCAACTTATCGAGACCTCTACAGTAGTCTGGGTGCAGCTTAGGTAGGTTTTCCCAAACCCACCTGGTGGTTATTGGGAATTTGTCCATTAACGTGTTGAACATTAACCAGGCCACTAGCCTAATCTCGTGGAAGGCACCCAAGCCAGTCCTGAGGGGCATGAAGTTTAGGAAGAATTCCCTGGCATTCATCTGAACCCAAATCCTGCTGGCCATTGCGTTGGGTAAAACGTACCTAGCGTCCTCAGGTGCCATGGATCCCCTAGCCTTCACGTACACTTGGCCGGCTGACTCTAGGAATGGGGCAAGCTCGTTAGCAATGCTGGGTGGTAGTACGTAGCGTAGTTGACCCTTTGCGTAGTCCACGTACCTCTGGCTCTCCTGCCAGTAACTGGCCAACCTATGCCTAACGAGTTCATGCGTCAGCGCCCTACTACCCTCGATAAGCCATGAGGCACCCATGAATTCGAAGACGCTGTGGTGCCCATCCCTAAGGAAGCTCGTTATCCTACGCCTAACTATACCTGGATCGTTCCTCACCCTATCAAGAGCCTTCTCAACCGTATACGCCCTATAAACCACGTCACTCATGGCCGCCGTAAACTCCTCACTACCCCACGTCATTAATAATACAACTGAGGGTTTAATCACCGGGTAACTCATGTTAACCTGATCTCTAGGCCTAAATAACGCTTATAAGCGCTACTCCAGATATCTCGCTTATGATACCTCTTGACGTTTTAACCTTGAGGTTACGCCACCGCTACATGCATAGTTAATAATGCCCAAACCCCACTCTCATGGTGAAGGGATTGAGTCAATTTGTTGGCGCACCATGGACTTTTTACTTCCCCTTTTAACCAAGCGTCCTAAGCACCTTAACCATCTCGTCAACGTCCATGTTAGTCATAGCCAGCGGTATCTTCTCCCTCCTAGCCACCTCAATACCCAGGTAATCCGGCTTATCCAACCCATGTAGAACCACTATGGATGGTTTAAAGTCAACGAACGCCATCATGGCCTTTATAGCCACTAATGGTGACCTACCGTACCTGGTGTTGACGAATATGGCGGCTCTCTGGGTTGTTGAGCCATACAGCTTGAGGTATTCGTAGGATGGGACGTCAAGGAGTAGTTTAATGCTGTCCACTATGGTGTAGCCGTGTATGTCCATCCTGGTGGCTGGGGGAACCACCAGCGATGCGTTAATAGCCCTCAAGAAGGATTCAAGACTAATGGGGTTAACGTAATCCCTCATGTCAATCACAGCCATCATATACCTATCGCCAGCCGACAACTGTTTAATTAATAACTGAAGCCTAGAGCCACCCCTCTCAAGTTCAATGTCTATTAGGGCCCTGACAAACTTCTTAACAAAGTATGAGCCGGGGGACTTCCTCCTACCCGACTCATAGTCACTTATCACGCTTGGGGTTGTGGACAACTTGATAGCCAACTCAGTCTGAGGTATGTTGAAGTACTCCCTCCAACGCTTAAGCTCCCTACCCGGGGACTCCGACATCACTATTGAACCCGCTATAAACGTAGCCACCTTATCAACCACCGCACCCTCAATAACCTCCCCCACAGCACAGAAATCAGTGAGTTATTTAATACCTTTTCGTCCACATTGCCGCTGAGGTTACTTAAATAAACCTCTCATGCGCACTACCCGATATGTTATTGATCAGGGAGCATGAGGTGGCCAGGCTGTTAACGTATGGTGAGGCGATAAGGGCCATCGAGGATGGGTTCAGGATGCTTGGGACTGGTAAGGCTGTTAACCTACCCAGGCGTAGAGTGGTATTACCCGGAGCAGTGCTTCATGTCCTTCAAAGTGGCGTCCTAGGCGATTACAACGTGGCTGGCCTGAAGGCATACCTAAGCACCAAACACGGCACGAGGTTTGTCGTCCTGCTCTTCAGTATTGAATCAGGTGAGTTGCTCGCCATCATCGAGGCCGATAGACTTGGGCAAATTAGGACGGGGGCAGCCTCAGTGGTGGCCAGCAGGTACATGGCTAATTCAATTAGGGAAATTGGGATCGTTGGGTCAGGTAGGCAGGCTAGGGCTCAATTTGAGGCCTTTAACTCACTGGGCATGTTAAGTAGGGTTAAGGTTATCAGCAGGAGTAGGGCCCACGCCGAAGCCTTCGCATCATACATAAGGGCCAGTGGCGTGGATGCCGTGGTTGTTGATGATTATAGGGAGGTGTGTAAGGTTGACGTCCTCATCACCGCCACGAATTCAAAGGAGCCATTCATAAGGGGTGACTACCTGCCTGAGGGTATACACATAAATGCTATTGGGAGTAACTGGAGGGATAGGGCTGAGTTAACCCAGGATGCCGTGAATAGGGCTGATGTAATAGCGGTTGACGATGTTGAGCAGGCAAGGGAGGAGGCAGGCGACTTAATAATGGCCGGGGGTGATGTGTGGAGTAAGGTTGTTCCTTTATCAGACATAGTCACGGGTAGGGTTAAGGGTAGGTTAAATACAAGTTCCATAACAATATTCAAATCCCTCGGCATATCCATAGAGGACGTGGTTACTGCTAAGGTCGTTTACGACAAGGCCCTTAAGGAGGGGCTGGGGTTAAGGCTTGAGTTTAGGGGAATGTTTGACTATAGCCAGTAGTCTAAACTCATAACCGTAGGTACAACCACCCCTCCGCCACTTTCCTAACTATTTCCCCAACCCCAGTGTTAACTGCCGTAATACCATTGATTAAGTCATCATAACCAATGTTGTTAAGCTTCATGGCGTACCTACATGCTACAACTTTAACCCCGTTATCCATGAGCTCCTTGATATCTCTCTCAAATTCACTACCCTTGATGAGCGCCTTTACCGCTGTTTGGTGAAACACCACCTCAACCTCAACACTGCCTAGGTCACTCAACAGGTTTCTGCATGATATTAATGCTGCCTTAACTTTATCTAGATCTGATACCTGAATAATTACTCTGTACGTCACATTAAACCCCCATACATGGTTAATGTATACCCTAGATAAGCATTATTTCACATATATCTAACTCAACTGCATGCTCAAGGGTCTAATGGCTACTCTTAATGCCGGTAAGCGGTATAATTGTGGTGGTGGATATCCTGTAGCCGTTTATGTCACCCTTAATAACGTATTCAACCTCAAGGGGGGCTATTAGCGGTTTACTGACCCTATCTAGGTCATCTAGGGCTATCCTTGGGCAAGCCTCAACGACTATTGCATCTGCATTAATACTATTCAACGTATCTGGAGTTGCATCATCAACGTAAACTATGAACGCCTCCCTACCGCTCTCCATTAGCCTGCGCTTAACATCCAACGCATGCCTAATGTTACCTTGACCAGGCTTGCTGGTTAACACAATGGCCACTCTTCTAGCCTCAATGGCCTTCATCAGTGCGTTAACCTTTAAGCCAAGGTACCTCCTGAAAACCGGCTCAACATCCTCAACAACTAGCCTATGCGGATCAGCCACAAGGACCCTTGAACCTGGGTTGATTAGCTTAGCCGTCAGGGCGTAGAAGTATCCCCCAGAAACAACAATTATCCTATCAGCCTTAACCGGCATGAAACACCCGGTGAATGGCCCAATGGCTGTGCCGTGTATTTTCCTGGCTAATGATTCGGCGTATAACTTATATAATAATGGGTAAAGTAGTATTGAGCCCTCATAGCCGCTTAACTTAAGTGATAACGCGTCTACAATGTCCTCGTTAGGTACGTAGTAGGCTGGTAGTGCATAAGCCTTAAACCCCTTACCATTGATTACCGTTACCCTACCCCTCTCGGTGGTGAAGCCGTTAATGTTCATGAGTAGTTCCACGTTGCGTGGTAATGCATGACCAATGTGAACTAGGTCGAAACCGGGGGGTGGTGTGGCTATGTCGCATATACCCCAGGCATTCCTGCCACTAACTATGACCTCCCCCACGCCGCGTTTCTCACTCAATAGTTTGGACAACTCAATCGCGGCGTTAATTAGGCCTATTGGCGCCTCAATCATTATGTTCCTACCTTTAACCAGCTCCATTAATTCCTCGATGCCGTCTATCACCAAGTCCCCAATCCTCATCATCAGCAATCCGGCTCTAGGTTAATAAACCCTACATAGGTTGCTTAACTAAGATGCATAGTGAGGTAAAGTATGGATACTACGATGCGGCGGAGAGGATAACCGCAATGTCGGCATTAGCCGTATTATCAACGGCAATTGGAATGGCCTTTAATGAACCCGCTACATCCATAGTACTAGTTGTAATGACCATGCTACCCATGTTACTATTCCCTCCAGCTAAGAGTTACGCGACAGTGAGCATACTTTACCTAGCCCTGGCCTTAATCACCTACAGTAATGTTAATTCACTGAGCCTCATTAATGAACTAGTGGCTATGGTTGGCATTCTGGCGGCGGTTTCATTAACCATCTTTCAACTACCCACCTGGGTCCGTTACTTAACTTTAGGCTCCTACTACGTGCTCGTGGTTATGTCGTCAGCTAACGAGTACTCGCTAATGTACATGATCTTCAGCTTCCTATTGCTCATCTACATCTCGGCGAGGGCATATAGTGGACCACTTAAACTACCGTATAGATACCCAGCGTGGGTGATGTATACCCTGGCGTCCGCACCCATGTTAGTGGCTATATTGGGCTATAGGCTAGGTGGGGTTATCCAGGTGTTACCAAGCCTACTTGCAAGCTTCTCACTAGTCACACCCCTGGTTAAGTCAAGTAGACCTGGGCGTGCATTGGCCATAGCTTTATCACTACCGTCAATGTTAATCATGCCGGCAGCGTCAATGCTCCTAATCCCTGCATTGGCATCCTTTAGAAGGGTGAAGTTTCATAGGGGTATACCACCCCCTGAAACGTGGGTTGACGCTTGGATTAGCGGTAGGTACTACATTGAGAGGGTTATTGATGTAGGGGGCTTCAGCTACGTTCTACTTGGCCGCTACGGCAATGATAGGTACGCCATAAAGGTACTTAGGTACACAAGCCCAGGCAATACGCCCCTGGCCAGCGACCTTAAGGTTGTTCAATCTTTTAAGAGGGAGATGACGAGTTACCTGCTGGTTAACAGTAATAGGGTTGTTAAGGTTTACGAGATCCACATAAACGAAGATAAGCTACCCTACAGGAACCTTGAGTCCTACCTTGAGGACCCACCCTACATAGTCATGGATTACATGGAATACGGCTCCCTAAGACGCTACTTAAGGGAGACAGGTAAGTTGAGTTTAAGCGAGGCCGTCAGGATAGCTTATGAGGTGGCCTTAGCCCTAAAGGAACTTCATGAAATGGGTATGCTTCACTTAGACCTTAAACCCGAGAATATATTATTTAAAGATAAGGATAGGAGGATAATTAAACTCGGGGACTTAGGCGCATCAAAGGTTTACGCTGGGCGTAGTGTTGAGATATCGCAATTCTCACTGGCCTACTCAGCCCCAGAGGTCCTTATGAACAAGGCCGCCACTGATAAGGCCGACATCTACTCGCTGGGCCTAATAATCTATGAAATGTTGATGGGCTTTAACCCACAGCAGTACGTGTTGAGGGGACTCTTACCACCCATAGACCCAAGTATACCTCCACCCATAGCTAACTTGATCCTAAGGAGCATAAGCATCGACCCCCAAATGAGGCCAAGCATAGGTGAAGTATTGGCAACGCTGGAGATGTACATGACGAAGAGTGATGCGACTTACAATACAAGGCACTACGTGGGTAATCGGACTGCTTAGGTTCATTGATTCTAACATTGATGAATTACCGAGTCCCATTAGGTGAATGAACAAAGCCATGGTGTACCTCCACAACTAGCACTTACGAAACCACAAGCAAAGTAAACCAACTACAAGACTCAACCAACCGAGCATCAAGCGGAAAATGTGCAGTAGGGATTCTAACCTACCTTACTATGCCTTAATCATGAAGCAGGTTAACCCTTATTATCGTGTACATGCCTAACCTAACCACTAAACCATCTCTCAACTCAACTTTATTAACACGCTCAAACACACCATTATTATACACGTAAGTGCCGTTTTTGCTATTTAAATCAGTTAAAACCAGCGAACCATTAACATCCCTGCTTATCACGGCATGCCTCCTCGACACGGTTATATCTGGTATGACTATTATGTTCTCTGGCGCACGCCCTATGGTTACTGAGTTGAAGTAAGCCATATCTACGTCTATTGACGTGTTCTTAAGTGAATCAACAGTCGATTCTATGAATGTTATCCTTATTTTGTTGGCTGGCTTCTGCTCAACACGCCTAGTGGTCTCTGAACCAAGGTCCTTCACATTAACTGTAGTATCACCCTTTCCACTATTCTTCATTATACCCACTTCAAGTCGCAGCTTAAATATTTTACTAGCATAACATAATTAATCATTTCCCTCCCCCTAATCGAGGTAGGCAATACCCTTCATTAATGCACTATGAGGATCCTTATTAGGCTACATTACATTACTTTTTAATCGTGTTGTTTTTGTTTGCGGGTGTTAGTGTTTTAAGGTGTCCTTAAGTTAGGGGTGATCTTGTTTTCATTGAAGATATTTTTCTTGGCGTGTTAAGACTGTTGTCGACTTGGTTGTGAGGGATCCTGAAACTAGGTTAAGGTTTACTGAGACAGTAACTGGTGAAGCCAAGGTTAAGACCGGTGCAGGCATGGTGAAGGACGTACCCCACGGATTTCCGGTAAGCTCTACTGGTCATCCACACTATGGCGGCGAACACAAGTGCAGTACAAAGGGCAGGGGGTTGGGGATCTGGCTAATGGGGAATAAGGGAATAGAGAGAGGATAACGTTAGAGAAGGCGCTATAAACGCAATTAATTACATATTATTTATAGGGGTATTAACCATGAAGCTAGTATTGAAGAATAACACCACTTGAATTATGTACCACTCGCCATCGTGGTTGAATGCAGGGTACTAACTTTAGCTTAATCTGGTTATCCTTATCCTAACGTTGCCAATCCATATTACACGTGTTTCGTCAATGCCTAAAGCCACAGAATCAACCCCCTTTAACACACCCTTATCCTCAATCATTAACCCCTTGCCTGTTACAATTAGGTTACCTTCATTGTTAATGAGCGTAATGGAAACGTCACCTACCTTAGCTGGAAGCGTTACATCGTTACCTTTACCGCTGCCCACCGTGACCTTATCCCTAACAAGCACGCCCCTACTGAACTCCACCTGAGGCTCTATTATGCTTATTACAACGCTTGGTATCTTTTGGCACGTTGCAACATCAACAAGTACAGTCATGTATAGCCCAAACCCTAAGGCTATCCCCATTAATACGGCAGCCATTACGGCATATGATGATTGAAATGAGATGGCTGAAAACGCTGTAATGTACAGTAATGCGGCTACGCCACCAACAAGTTCATTAGCCCTCTTACAGGTTATGATCCTTTCCCTAACGTAAACCCTCATTAAAAGTACCATTGCTGTGGAGACCAGTATGAGAAACAACATGATTGATAACGATGTCCCTATGCCTATAGGTATCCTAAACATGAAACGGTCCAGGATATCGTAAAGTAGCACCATTAGTACTAGTAGCACCAAGGCTGGTATGTTATGTATTATCAATGATTCAACCTCTGACGTTAACCTAAGCCTAACCATACTCAACACCCAGGTAATCAGTTATCCTACTGACCCTACTCGGCATGAGTCTTAAGGCCCCTTTGTACGTGAGTAGCCTGTCCAAGAGCTCATAGGCCTCGGCACCCCTTCCAATTGGCCCATTTTCAAGCGCCCTTTTAACCGTCTCCCTTATGTGCCAATTACCAACCGTTACGAAGTAACTTGGCAGAACCTCCCTAAATATTACCACCTCAGCCGTCCTGCCAATCCTATTAAGGTACTCAAGTATGGGTAGCCTTGCAGCGTAGAAACCACCATCCATTTCACTAAGCCTTCCCCCGTAATCCTCATCAACCACGTGGACCACTACATCCTCACCGGTAACTAGGGCTGAGGATGGGTACCAGACTTCAATCCACCTAGCCCTATAGGCACCCGGCCTAAGCATTACTACGAACCTGTTGCCTAAGTATTCCCCATAGAAGAGGAGTTCCTCGCTAAGCTCAGGGAGACTAAGCACCCTATCCCTCAGCCTACCACCTATTATTGAATCCACAGCCGTTATAGACCATCTGGTTGGTACAAGCCTCCTTCTCCTCCTCTCACCTAACATACCCATTGATAACGCCCTTGTTAGCGTGTAGACGCTTAAACCACCCTTGTAGGCCTCCCATACGGCATCAGAGGCCTTAGCATCATCATTAATTAGCTTGTCGATGACCCTAGGGACCTTGGGATTGCTGGATACGTTAATCCTAAGCGCCATCGCCGCTGGTGGGTTAGGCGCCAGAAGCTCATTAACGCCAAGCCCCGTTAACCTACCCTTAAGCCTAGCCTCCATATCAACCGGCCTCTCCGAGACCGAGGCTGGGGCCAGTTCATTATCGTATAGTGCTTGGATTTCATTAACCTTAACCCTCATTGAGGCGGCGACCATCGAGGACCTGAGTCTAATTATGTCGTACAGGCTTAACCTACCCCACCACCCACTGGGGTCGTCGTAGTATGCGGCATCTATGCCGTGGATGTTGGGCGGTATGTTAAACATAACGTTAACTGCAGGGTAACCAGCCTCCCCAACAACCACGGATGGGGGTGATGAACCATCAACACGCCCATTAATGTACCTACCCACCCTACTTAACGCCAGTCTCCTCTCAAGTATTGGGCACCTTGGCAACCCACACAGGTTCCTGTACCCCTTGCAGGCTAGGCATAGCTCAGGCCTGATTCTAATACTAGTCACGGCTGTTTGAATTAATGTGGTGGGTGTTTAAAATTGTTTCATTAAATTAAGCCGGCGCCTTAGTCACATTGACCGTGAATGAGAACTCCTTAACCTCACCAGGCCTTATGACCACTAACCCCATCCCATTGTGGTAGGCGTCTGGGGCACCACTCATTGGCTCAACGGCCACCGCTCCTGGAACTCCTGTATAGACCTGAAGGTACCTCATGTTAACCCTGGTCATGGTTATGCTTGAGTATGATGATTTAAGCTCAATTGGGTCATCGACCAGGAAGCAGTCATCCCAATCGCCCCTAGTCAACTCACGCCTTATGAGCCTACCCGTGGGTATCTTGTCCACTGCCTCGCATTGATAGGACTCGCCACCAGCCCTAATATCCCAGTCACTTGAAACTAGGAAGTATGGGTGGGCGCCAACGGTTAGTGGTGCATCCGATGAACCAATGTTTTGGATTATAAACCTGGTCGTTAGGCTGTTGCCGCTTAACTCATACTTAACCGAAATGTCCAGTACCGTTGGGTAGCCGCTGTGCCTAAGTACGTAATTAAGTAGAGCAGAGTTTATCGTTGATTCCTTAACCACGAAGTCCTTATCAAGCACAAGACCGTGAATAGCGTTATTCTCCCTAGGGGGCCACCATTTAACCGGTAAAGTATACCTAACACCATTAAACACGTACTCGGCTCCACGCACCCTATTGGCGTATGGTATGAGAATTGCCATACCACCCCTCGTAGGCATGTCAAGGTTACCCCTCAGCACCACATCCTTACCTCTAATGCTCCACGAATACAAGTACGCACCCCTCTCATAGATTACGACTTCAGATTCACCATCCCTAAGCCTAATCACGGCTATACACCCAGTTAACTAAGGTTAAAAGTATTATCACCATGCAGAGGCCCCATCCCTCACTGATCAATGCCGCTGAAAAGGGTTGCTAGGCTAACAGGGTTTAATGCCAGTCGGCATACTTGGCTTTAAAAACGGGTTATACTACAACTATAAAGTTTAGTGTAGGCGTTGGACTAAGTAGAGCCGCGTTCATAGTGGGTAGCTTTACGGCTTTCATGAAGCCGCTGGAGCTTGAGTTCTGCGGTGACTCCTACTGCACATCACTACCACCGGTAGGTACCTGTACAGGTATGAGGTAAATGGTGAAGCGCTACTTGACAACGCACGACAAGCCTTGCCCTTTCTAGGGGGTGGGGTTGCTCTGCTGTGTGGGTTTCGCCACGCTGGCGATGCTTGAGTGTTTGGTACTCAGGTTGGTGCCCTGGAAGGGGTTTTCCCTTGCCTTAGATGAGCCGGTGGGGCAATACCCCACTGTCACCACCCCACGGTAGACGAAGTAACACCCAAGACCCCAGCAGTGAAAACCCGCCCAAAAGGGTGGGAAGGGGGTCATCCAGGTTACGGTGGTAATAAGACCTTAAAACGTCATGCCCATTCACCACACAGGCTCTGATAACCAGCCTTTAAGGTAACTTTGGAAGGTCATTCAGAATACAAGAGGTGGTACTTCGTAGATGGAGGTTATGAGATTCTCCTTAACGTTAAACGTATGCCTAAACTTAATGCTAAATACACCGGTAAATGGATTAAGGGTGTATCAATACACTGGCTCATGAATGGGGGGTTAACGGATTCAGGATAGATGTGGCAGCGGGTTTACCACCATGGCTTAATGATTCATCCATAACCTATGGTGATGGGCCATTGAAGTCGAGTTAAGTAATGAACCGATTAAGGGTACTTAAGTAATGAGCGCTGGGTTCTTCTCGATAAGGTTTAAGTGATGCATTAGATGGCTCTAACTGCAACAATAATGTACATGTTACCTTCACCCTCCTCATTTTTCTCGATGGATTCACCCAATATCTTAAGGAACCTGAGCAGCATCATGTAGCAGACGTAGTCGTCAGTCTTAATTATCACTCTTGAACCAATTGGAACCTTAACCAACTCCCTGGCCACTATGTTCAATGGGGTTGGGCAACTCATGCCACTTACATTAATCTCATAGACACCATCAACATTACTTACACTACTCATAGACTCAGTCTCTACTTTAACGCCTTTTAGATGTACGCAATTGGGCATAAAATGCACCTAATCATTGGTTTAAATTACCTAAGGGGGTTAATCATGCTCGTGACCATGAGTAATACACCTATGAGTAAGGAGGAGAGGATAAGCAGATTCTTGAGGCATGTGGGTAAATACGCAGCCATAGGTGTCAACTTGACGTCACTGGCCCTAGGCTGCTCCGTTAAGGTAGACCTATACAACGTCCTGTACCCCGCATTAGCCATTGTAAGAAAGAGGATTAGTAACCTAAACATCGATATTGCACCCCGTGAGGACGTGGCGGTGCTTAAGGGCAGTGAACCAGAGGTGATGAGGGTTATAACTAGTGTAGAGCCGCTGAGGATTCCCATCAGTGATGTGAACACCTTTAACCCAGAGACCTTGGTTATCCTGGCTGAGGTTTTTCAGGGTGATGCAGGTGACCCAGATTCCCTAGCCAACCTAATGGTTAAGCTTTACGAGGAGTTGTCTAAGGCTGGTGTTAAGATAACCATAGGTAAGGGGCATAGCATAGTGAGCACCAAACCCAACGCCAGCATCTACGTCCTCGACTTCGTGAAGACCAGGGTTAAGAACGACTCCTACACACTCATTAATAACGATACTATTCAGGTCATTGACCCAACCGACGACATCGCATCATATAGGCAAGTGTCAGTGGCGCTTAGCAACGCCCTCAACGACCTATTCTCTAAGGGAACCTACAAGAACCTTGAATTTTACCCAGTCTACGATGCACCTGGTGAATACAGTGATAGGCTGCTTGCCGAGGTTAAGAGGTACATAAATGAGGTTGGGGGTAGGTTCCACGATGTTGAGCAGCCTAGATTGGGCTACCTCCTAATAGGGTCCACCGTAGCCGGTGAGTTGGATAAGGAACCACCCATGTTCTACAGCGCAATTAAGGAGGGGTTTAAGGTGCTTGTGACTAGGCCCTTCGGTGAATTAAGCATAATAGGCACCTACGTGGGGCTTCACGTCGATGAGGATCTTTACGATAAATTCGAGAAAGAGGTCATGAGTGTTAATGAACTTGAGCGCATTAAGGATGATGTACTTGAGTGGATGTCAAAGCCAAACATTGATGTGGCTAGGGTGATATACAGGCATCTACCTGAACTTGGCCACGGCTTCAAGGATGATGAGCACGTGGCCGCCACCATAGACATCAGCGGACCAGGGATATTCGTCTTTAAGGAGCTTGCAGAGACCGCTAGGGTGGATATTAAACTAAGTAGCATACCACTGATAAGCCCAGAGGTAGCGGAATTCGCGGCCTCAAACTACATAATAGCCGACGCAACGGCAGGCACAAATGGGGCAATAGCAATAGTGGCCTCGGGCAAGGTCATCGATGAGTTGGTGGATGAACTCAGTAAGATACCTGGGTTAAGGCCTATGGTGATAGGTGAGGTGGTTGGGAAGGGTGGTGGATCATTACTAGTCCCAGACTACGTAACCAGGTACATTAAGGATAAGTCACTCCTCGCTAAATTAACAGTCGCATCAAACATACTTCAAGGTGTTGCAAGGGTTAGGCAAACCTCAAGGTTAATTAGGGCTGAGATAAGGATCACTGGTAAGGTTCAGGGGGTTGGCTTTAGGCCACTGATAAGGAGGAATGCGAAGTCGCTTGGATTAACCGGTGTTGCTAGGAACAATGAGGATGGGTCCGTGTCGGTAATAGTGGAGGGGGAGGAGGGTAATGTGAAGGCCTTCATAGAATCCCTAAGCAATATTAATGTTGCTGAGGTGAGTAACGTGGATATTAAGTGGAGTGAGTATAAGGGCGAGTACGCGGACTTTAACATTGAGTGAGGGCAAAGGCCGAGATCAACGGCCTAACCAGTTGAAAGCACAATGCCCACCTCACCAATAGCCAAGGATTTTTAAATCACAGCCAACCGACGGAACCGTGGAGGATGTTACTGGTAGGGGGTTTAAGGAGGTTAAGGGCGTTGACCAGGTTTTAAATGAGGCCTTAAGGTTCATTAGGCATGAACCCAACGTAGTTGAGGTTAACCTCGAGGATGCGGTTGGAAGGTATTTAGCCGAGGATGTGTATTCAAGCGTCAATGTACCACCATTCAATAGGTCGGCCGTTGATGGCTACGCCGTGAGGAGCATAGACACATTCGGGTCATCGCCAACCAACCCAGCGATACTGAGGGTTAAGGGGTACCTACAGGTGGGTGATGACCCAGGAAGGTACATCATCGGCCAGGGGGAGGCTGTGGAGATAGCCACAGGGGCCCCACTACCACCTGGCGCCGACGCTGTGGTTATGTACGAAAACACAGGTAGGAGGGGGGATTATGTTGAGGTTTACAGGCCAGTGGCCCCAATGGATAACGTGTCAAGGGTGGGTGAGGATGTTGCCGCCGGTGAATTAGTGTTTAAGAGGGGTACATTGATTAAGCCTTGGGATTTAGGGGTATTGGCGTCCATGGGTATTATTAAGGTTAAGGTCTATGAACCAAGGGTGGCCTTACTGGTTACTGGTAACGAGTTAGTTGAAGTTGAGGATGTCGCTAAGAATGGCCTACCACCTGGTAAGGTGATAAACAGCACCAGGTTTATACTGGCATCGATGCTTAAGGAAATGGGCTGCACCGTGGATTATCTCAAGCTCCCTGATGATGAGCAAGCAATAAGGGATGCAGTCATTAAAATGCTTAACAACCACGACGCTGTAATAACCACGGGTGGGGCATCTGTGGGTAAGGCCGACTACACGATTAAGGCTGTTAGGGGATTAAACCCAGATTACATAAACCATGGGCTAGCGATTAGGCCGGGTAGACCCAATAGCATAGCTGTGAAGGATGGTAAGCCAATATTCATGTTGAGCGGCTTCCCAGTGGCATCATTAACAGGCTTCGAGGTTCTGGTTAGGCCAATACTACTCCACATGATGAATGCTGTTGATGAACCCAGACCTAGGATTAAGGGTACGCTGACCAGGAGGGTTGCCACACCCATAAACACGAGGTCTTTCGTTAGGGTGAGGGTTTACGTGGGTAAGGACGGTAAAACATACGTTGAGCCGCTGGCCCTAACAGGTAGCGGTATCTTAACCACGCTGGTTAAGGGTAATGGGATACTTGTGGTGCCTGAGAATAGGGAGGGGTATGATGAGGGGGATGAGGTTGAGGTTGAGTTGATAAGGCCGGTCTTTAATGAGCAGGCGAATAAACCTTAACCAAGAACCCCCTAACACCACTCAACACCTGAACTAACGAGCTGTAGTTAACATGCTCCCTAGGAACCTTACCATACACAACAACCCTCTCCTCACCGTAATCACTAGTTAGGGCTAGGAAGAAGTCACCTAGCTCATCTATGCGTGCACCGAGGCATAGGGTGTACTCCTCCTGAGGTAGGTACATGTCCACGGTTAACTTAACTAACCAACCCCCGCATTTAACATTTCCCCTAAACACTGGGGTCACGTCGGAGATTATCACTGCCTCACCATTTGAAAGTAGGTATATGTTGATCGTCTTAGGTTCACCGTTAATGTTCATTATGAGTGAGGCAAAGGCCTTAACCGACCTGCCTAGGGTTCTGTAGGCGTAGACATCTATCAAACTCCACTTAACCTTATAATCCCTGTACACCGCTAGGAAAGCCTCAATGAACCTATCAACCAGGTTCACAAGGCCCCGTAGCCTTAGCCCGATTTTTACTTTTCCCGATTCGGCAGAACTAAAGCCACCCCCATGCAGTAAGGGGTTCTAGGTGCGAATGCAACCGGCCTGCATATGGCTGATTAAGGTTTATAAAATACTTACCCAGTGGGGGCTATGTGGTGTCTGTTAAGGTTCTCCAATACAGTAACGATTACCTGAAATTCGTGGTGGAGGGTGTTAAGCCAAGCTTAGTTAACTCGCTTAGAAGGGTGCTCATATCTGACGTGCCTGTGTTAGCCATAGACAGGGTAATTATCCTGGACAACACCACGGTTATGTATGATGAGGTGCTTGCCCATAGGCTATCCATGATACCCCTCAAGACTAACCTAAGTAAGTTGCCTAAAATTGAGGAGTGTGAGGAGGAGCTTGTTGACCCAAGCCTATGCCAGGTTAGGTACCAGCTAAGCGTTAAGGCTAATGACCAGGTGGTGTCGGTGTACGCCAAGGACCTAGTCCCAGATGACCCAGACTTCGCACCACTGTACCCAGACACGTTGATACTGAAGATGAGTAAGGGCCAGGTCTTATCCATCGAGGCATATGCTAAGCTAGGCAGGGCCAGGGATCATGCGAAGTGGCAGGCATGCCTAGCGTCATATTACTACTACCCCAAGGTCCAACTACTCAATGCCAAGGATGAGAGGTGCGCTGCGTGTAAGGAATTCTGTAAGGGCATTAGTAAGGGGGATGATGGATACGTCATAACCGACCCACTGCAGTGCACATTCGATAATTGGAAGACCTGTGAGGAGGTGTGCAGTGGGTCATTGGTTGTGGATTGGGATGAGGATAAGTACGTGTTTTGGATTGAAAACTACGGAAACATGGACATGCTTAGCCTTATTAAGGAGGCATTCAGGATTTGGAAATGGCGCTTCACCACGCTGCTGGATTTAATTAAAAGTGAGGCCAGGAGGCAGGCATCTCAGAGACCCGGCGAAGCCCCCACCGGTGCTAATGCCGAAGGTAGCAGGGGTGGTGAGGTTAGTAATCAATAATAGCGTAAATCGCATAGTCGCGCTGATTTTAATTAATCAATAATTAATGATCCTTAGCGTATCAACGTAGGTACTTCCTTGGGTCGGTTAACTTACCCTCAAGTGCCGCGGCGGCTGCCGTAGCCGCATTGGCTAGGTAAACCTTACCCTCAGGGGAACCCATCCTACCCTTGAAATTCCTACTACCCGTTGAGACAGCCACCTCACCTGGGCCGATAACGCCAAAGTGGCCCCCTAGGCACGGCCCGCATGTACCGTAGGTAACCACACACCCAGCCCTAGTCAACACATTTATGTAACCCGCATCAAGGGCCTTCATGAATAGGTCCCTTGAGGCTGGTATGGCTATGCACCTGGCCTTAACCTTACCGTTCTTAAGTATCCTTGCCGCCACCTCCAGGTCACTTAACCTGCCATTTGTGCATGAACCTATGAACACGTAGTCAACCTCAGTACCCTCAACCTCGGTGATAGACTTAACGTTATCCACGCTGTGGGGTGCCGCCACCAGGGGTTCAAGCTTATTGAGCTCAATGGTGTAGCTATCTACATACCTAGCATCCTGATCTGGGGCAGTTACCTTAGCCTCAATACCCCTACTCCTCCTCAGGTAATCCAAGGTTTCACCATCAGGTATGAATATGGCTGCGTCTGCCCCAAATTCAACACCCATGTTAGATACCGTAGCCCTGTAATCCATCGGGAATGCCTTGGGCTTCTCCACCTGAAACTCAACGGACTTACCATTAAGGCCCTCAGCCTTAAAAACGGAGAGTATGTGCAGTGCAACATCCTTACCGTAAACGCCCAGCGATGGTTCGTTAACTAGCCTTATTAGGAATGGCTCAGGAATCATAATCCATGTCTTACCCGTGATCAATATGGCGGCCATGTCGCTAGCCCCCATTCCCTGGGCAAAGGCGCCTATAGCCCCAACAGTGGTTGTGTGGCTGTCAGCAGCCATAACGACCTGACCAGGTAGCGCGTACCTCTCAAGCAGTATCTGGTGGAGTATACCATCGCCGACGTCGTGGAAGTTCCTCACGTTTATTGATTTAGCGAACCTCCTCAGTTTAACCTGAATCTCGGCAGCCCTCTCATTGGGTGGAGGCGCCAGGTGGTCAAAGGCTATTACAAACCTATCAAGGTCCCAAACCTTAACCACCCCTATATTCTCCATAACCTCAACAACGTGATGACCTGTTAAATCGTGGAATGCCGCCAGGTCAACGCTTATCTCAGTTACGTCGCCGGGTGCCACCTGCCTCCCAGCGGCCCTACTTAGTATCTTTTCTGTTAATGTGAGGCCCATTAGCCACCACTTTAACACGGCTGCCCAATGAGGGTTTATTAATTTTACCAAGATTATTATTCTACTGAGAGTTAACTTTTGTAAAATTTAATAGTGATTACATGTAAACTATAACCACTACTTACCACTCCTCATCATTCTCCTCAACTCTTCACCAACAATCTCAATTCTGTGGTTCTTAATCTCATTGAGCAGCCTATTTAGGTTCCTCATACCACTCTCATACTCGTTTAACCACTCCCTGGCGAATTCACCGCTCCTAACCCTCTCAGCCGCCTTCCTCATCCTCTCCTTAACTGTTTCATCAAGGATGTATGGACCTACGGTTAACCCACCGTACCTTGCGGTTTCACTTACCCCATTAAGCATCCCGTAGATGCCCCTCTCCCATATTAGGTCCATTATTAACTTAGCCTCATTAAGGACCTCGAAGTAGGCCACCTCAGGTTGGTAGCCCAACTCCACCATCGTTTCGAAGCCCTTCTTGATAAGCTCCATTAAGCCTCCAACTAGGACTGTCTGCTCGCCTATTAGGTCGGTCTCGGTCTCCTCGGCGAATGTGGTTTCAATAACGCCAACCCTGGTGAAGCCATTAGCCTTAGCTACGGCCAACGCCCTCTTAAGTGCCCTGCCTGTATAGTCCTGGTGAACAGCAACCAATGCAGGGACTCCCCAACCCCTAAGGTACTCGTCCCTAACCGCCTTACCTGGTGCCTTAGGGGCAACCAGGGTTACGTCAACGTTGCTCGGTGGCTTAATTAGGTTGAACCTTATGTTGAAACCGTGTGCGAATACAACCAGTGAACCTGGCTTCAGGTTGGGCCCTATTTCACTCTCCCAAACCTTAGGTTGAACCATATCCGGCAGTAGAACAGCAACTACATCAGCCATTCTTGTGGCCTCAGCTACACTATAGGTCTCAAATCCCTCCTGCCTAGCTAGGTCAAAGCTCTTGCCTAGCCTAACACCCACTATTACGTTTAACCCACTATCCCTCATGTTCAATGCCCATGACCTACCCTGTATGCCGTAGCCTAGGATGGCTACTACCTTGCCTTTCAACTCTGATAAGTCCGCATCACCTTCCCTGTATATCTTAGCCATTCCTCTCACCCATTAACGAGACTTGAGCCTCAGGTATACTTATACTTGCCGTTGCTGTGTAGCTCACTTTAACGACATCGTATAGTTTATTCAACTTGTTGCAAACCCAGTTAACCTCATCCTCAACGCCCTCGACGTAAATATCAACATTTATCGCATCCCTATTAAACGAGGCGGTTATGGCCTTAACGTTAACCTTACCCCTCCTCACTATATTGAGCGCCCTGACCAGCGGATCCAGTCCTCCATCTGTGTTCAGTAGTGTTAGGTTTATCCTGTAGCTGTTCATCATGCATCACCGTACCTTAGGTTAACCTTGAACCCCTCAGGTAGGACCACCTCACTAAGCCACTTCCCAGGTTGAACCCATGGC
>Ga0081473_134264_pt1 | contig 31937 bp, 38 predicted proteins | sample CisSprmetagenome_FD_70977 | JGI IMG/M metagenome (GOLD analysis project Ga0081473, IMG submission 70977) | Hypoxic/sulfidic aquatic microbial communities from Cistern Spring, Yellowstone National Park, USA v2 (version 2) | ecosystem: Environmental > Aquatic > Thermal springs > Hot (42-90C) >...
CGTTTGACATCTTTTCAGTATGAAGACGTCTAAAATTAAAAACTTCTCGCTAATACCGACTTCTTGGTATTACCTCCCTAAGATTCCCATAACTGCTGTAAAGAGATAAGTGCATATATAGGCGAATGCAATGGAGTACGTAATATTGTATCCCTTTTAGAATACCTCATTTTATTGAGGGATATTTAGGTTTATTAATACATAGATTGGATTAAAGCACTCATATAATAAAGAATTAATGCACTTAACTACAAATATCTATATATTGAGCGTTTACAATAAAAAGATTATAAAGATTATATGTTATTACGCTTTGTGGATTAGTTCAATAAATCTCATTAGAAGGATACAGTAAAAATATGTTTTCTATAGAAAATAATATCTCTCCTAAATAATTTACTATATTACTTCTTGACCTCAAAGCCCTTAGCCCCGACCAACAACAAGGTTAGCCATGTACATTGCATAAGCCAAACCAGCTTAGCATCCATAACTTGACCGGCAAAACTCGTATCCCTAACAGACTCACCAAATGCTTAACAGCAGAGAACAAGGACTCAACTAACCACCTTAACTAACCCTTCTCATCCCGCCAACGTTCTTCCTCAAGGTTTGCCATGTAATTATAAATTTGAGCAATGATCAACACTGAAATTAATGAAAATATGCTTCTCAAGGCTATTGAAACCCCGAGTATTGTAATTATTGCTCCTCCGTAAGCGGGGTGTCTAACTAGCTTATAATGTCCTTTACCAACTACTCTATGGTACGAGTAAATGGTTACAATCGGCGAAAAATGCTTACCCAATGTAAACACTCCCCACAATCTAAAGGCTTCTCCTGCTATCATTAATATCTCTCCGACGTAAATAGATGGCAGGGGCAGTTCTCCCATCCCGGTGTAATAGGAATAATAACCGAAGAAGATTGAAAGAAATATTGCAAAAAACAACGATATAATGAATAGGAAAAAGGTAAAATATTCCCTCTCTTTGACTTTGGTCTTCTACTTTTTAATTCCGTAGGTTACTACTATGTCAGTTAAAAATACTGTGGAGTAGACAACGTAGAAGACCTCTTGGTTTGTGTAAGTTTAGAATATGAGAATCATAATTTAACATAAGACTACAACGTAAAAAGATGATCGAAAGTTCGTGGAAACGAACTACATAAAATCATAATAAAGTCATTAGGTATACGCTTTACCTCCTCTTACGCTCAATCTCTCTTTTACCACTGAATAACACTATTTCACGTGTAAAATTCTACTTTAACGTACTTAATAGCAACGTCATGCTGCTTTTTATCTCCAGTTATTAATTTTTCTCCTTTATCTTCTGCAAGTGCAATGTAGAGCGAATCGTAGACCGGTATTTTTTCCTTTAAAGAGATTTCCATTGCTCTCTGAAGGAAATCTACACTTTTATGAACAACTAATAACTGAGGTAAGAGTTCTTTAACAGCCTTTAAAGCAATTATGGAGTCTTCGTACTTCATCATGCCTAGTAGAACAGTCTTCTTCCATATAGCGTTAGAAACCTCAACTAGGGCTAGATCTAACGTTTCTCCTCCTCTTAACAATTCCTCTAACTTTTCCCAGCCAAGTTCCTTAGTAATTATCTTAACCAATATTGAAGCGTCAATTATTATCCCTATCTTCCCTCACCAATCTTACACCAACGGGCTCAGTCTCAGGCAAGGAGGAGATTACTTCGTGCAATTTCTTCATAGCTTCTTCTTTTTTCAATTCCTCTATTTTTTCTCTTATAAATTTCTCTATTTCCTCGTTCCATTTCACGTTGTATTTTTCCATCTCCTCCCTTAATTCTTTGTCTATTCTTAAACTGTATACGACTTTCATAATATATCTTACGTATACGTAGATATAAAAACCTCTCCACTGCATTTAATATTAAGCGTCAAAAGTCTCTTTACTAGATAGTGTCTGTAGTTCAGAGTTGTCTTGCCTAAGCTTGTCTTAGGATATTCCTAATCTAAATAAGGCTAATGGAGGGCCAACTTTATCTAAATGAAAGCTAAACAATACCTATCACTATTCCTAACCCCTATTCCCCTTCCAGTGCTTATAATAAAGTCTGAGAGTCTTTCGTCCCTGAGGACTAAAAAGAGCTGTTTCCCCAAACTAACGGAATTTCCATTCCTGTCCTCGAATTTACAGCCTAACAGCTCAAGGAAAGTTGAGGAAACCATCTTATTCACTAACCCCTCTAGCTTCTTTTGGTCGCACTCCGCCACGATCGAAGACCTCCCAACTCCTTTCAGCAGAAATTTCCCCTCCTTGACTTCAAAGGAAAAGTTCCTCATAAAACTACCTAGGTCAACTACTCCTTCAGTACTTCCTAGAGAGTTGGGCTTTTCTGAAGGGAGAAAGCAGCTGCGTCACAAGTTAAGGTAATTGTAGAGCATTTGAATGAAGGTAATAAGTACTTTACTACTGTCCCTAAAATTAAGTGTTCTCGTAAAGACTACATTCGTCGTTTAACTGCAATGAGGGAGGCAGGATATCAATTGCTCTTTAAAGGCTATCGCGGAAAAAATGCTCCATTGGTTAACGAGCTGTTGCAGTATAAAGAGTATTACGAGCTTTACAAGTTGTTAACGATACCTAAGTGTGAGGAGCCGGACGGGGGGATGAGGGTTAGAGGTTGAATACAAATTCATGAAACCTCAATGAAAGTCCGACCCTTCTGCACCTTCTACATCCATCTTAACTACTGAAAATTTTCCTAAGGACTCAACTGTTGTAGTCTCTACTTCAATTCCTTCTTCTCCCTCTTAGATGCTGTTCCTTGATAATGTCGTCATTAACCCATTACCACACTCCTAGTGGCTAAGGATAATGATTTTTAAAAGTAGCTGGCGAATTTAATGAACTGAAAGTCGCTCTAATTACTTAGTTTTTATTATACCGTCTTTTAGGTCTCAGTCCACAAAATACTTTAAAGAGGGAAAGGAAATATTTTGTAAATCTTCTATTTAGACTTCTTTTTCTATCACCGTTGTCCTGACTATTTTCTAGGTAAATAATTTCAATCCAGAGGTACTTTTGTGTGAATATCATCATTATATCATTGTACTATTAATTTCTTTACAAATTCATGAATAGTATCGCACATCTTTGTTGCGTTTTCAGCATCAAATTTTGAATATAATTCTTCTGGCGGTGTTCCAGTTTCTTCGTCTCCGTACATTGCTGGTTCTCTTTCACTTCTTAAAACTCTGGAATAATATGCAAACTCATCTATCTTCTCTTGGAACCATGCGGGGAATTTATTCCTCTCTTTCCTAAGGAGAGGCCCTACGTCGTGAAGTTTCGGAGGTTCTACGCCTACATACCTAAGTGCAGCTTTAAGGAGGAGTTCTACTGCTTCTTGGCATTGCCTAACAGTATAAGGATAGTTTCCTTCATTTAATGCTTCCTTAGCATGCTTAATTCTTTCCTCTGCTTGTCTAATATACGATTTAGCTAAATCGTAATTATTCAAGCACGTCACCGAAGTCGATTATTTCTCCAAATTTGTAATCCCTCTTCCTCCAGTACCAAGTCTTTTTAGATAGCCAAACTCTCTCAAAGCCCAATTCCTTCAGTCGCTTCTTAGTTTTTTCCAGAACCTTTCTAAAGAATCCATTTCTGTCGTAGAGAATTATTGCGTCCTCCGTCATATCCATGTAAATAGGAGAAAACCTCATAGCCTCTTCGGGAGTTTTGAGAATAGGAGAGAAAGTCACGTAATATCCCTCGTCCATAAGTCTCATAATATCGTCGTCAAGCTTCCTTTCAACCTTATCAAAGAGGATTACCCTTTCAGTTATAGTTTTAGGCAAATCTTTTATAACAAGAAGTAAATCTATATCGCTGTCCTTCCTATTATCCCCCCTAGCAATACTACCATAAAGTACTACGGAAATGAGCTTATCTTGAAACTCCTCCTGAAGAAGCTTAGTAAGCTTTTCTAATAAGCTCTTGTAAGGTTCCTGCATGAGATATAATAGTTATGGTGACAATAAAAACTATTCCCTTTTTGAGACTAGTTTGTAACTAAATAATAATATTTTCAGTTAAAAATGTCATTTCAAATTAGGTAATAAATACAATTTAATTAGCATTAGTATAAGAAATAATTTATACCCATAAAGGGAGTGCACTTATTACATTAAAGATTTTAAGCGTAAAATAGAATACTCACATATGAGCAATTCATTAGAGAGGTATGCTGAATTCCTTGAGGATTATGCGAAATACTTACTTAATAATAAACCTATTATCGATATTCCTTTGTCTCCACAAGAACTAATTGATGAAGCTTCTAGGATTAGAGCTAAACTAAAAGTAAGGTCAGAAAAAGGCAAAATCGTAATAAATCTAAATGAAGGTGAGACTATTTATTTTATAAAATTCTTGGGAGAGGTTGTGTTTTCCTTTGATAAGCTCTATAGACCATTAAAGATAGAAATAGAGATAAAAGATTGTGTTGATGAGTCTATTTTTAACGAAAGTCAAAAGAAGTGCAAGTCAATAAAATATGACAACGGTTTTATTGAAGTACTTTTGGCAAAAGGTGATGTCGAACATTGGGCGCACATTGAGGGAGAGGTTGTGTTTTCCTTTGATAAGCTCTACAGACCATTAAAGATAGAAATAGAGATAAAAGATTTAATGGATAATGAGAAAGTATTAAAAAGTGCTGATCTTCTCTGATCATGCTAAAAAACATTTGGAAGATATTAAGCGGTATTTAAGTAAATTTAATGATCCACTAGATCCCTTAAGTAATGAAGTATTAACATTTTTAGAAAGAGTAAAAGGAATTCCTCAAACTCCTAATTTACGTCTAGGCGAATCAGAAAGATGGAGAATAGTTCTTCACTTTAGATCTTGTGCGAAAATAAGATATGTAATAGCTAAAAGGAGCAGTGAGTTAATTTTAGTAACAGTACATCCAGATCCAGATACTCAAAACTATATAGAAATACAATGTTAAAATAGAATTCTGACCTAAATAATGTCACATACTATAATTTCTATTCTTCTTCAAGTATCTTATTACTTTCTTATCTGCAATATAAACTAGAAATGTCTTTATCTTCATATACGTAATATCCTTATACTTGATTGAAAATAACTTTTCCTTGACAAGAATCTTATCCGTTCCCTTATTTGCTATGGCCTTTTCCACAATGACTACAAGTGGATTAAAGGTGAGTATAACTCATGCTGACAAAAGAGAGTATAGGGAGTTTGCCAAAAAGTTGGGTTATGATACTATGAAAAAGCGGGAGGATAGTTAAAATTTAATCATTTAACATAGACGTAAATTTCGTTTTTATTCGAAATAAATATTAAAAAGTCTGTAATATCATGTTGGAAGGATTTCTATTCCTTAATAAAACTACACACGATCTATAGTTATATATTTACGGTTTTAAATGAAATATTCTTTACATGATCGAATACAGCTGTAAAGATAAAAGTTACTGCAAATATTAATAGTACGTCTTTTAAAGGAATTGGAGTTACTAGAATCCCTAATGTGGAAATTAATATTACAAATATTATATCTATTATACTACTACTGAAAAGGAATTTGCTTGGCCTTGATGACCACATACTTCTCCTTTCCCTAACCATATATACTGTAAATTGTCCGCTGAATACTAACATATCGAATATGAAAGTATGTATCTCATTAACATTTAGTTTCGATATATTATCCCCTAACTATAGCGTGGAAAAATGACTCGATAATCACTAAAAATGCCAATGTAAGAGAGGCTTTAACGATTTTTCCTGCATCTAATCTCTCTGGTTTCTAAGTTATAAGTATAAAAAATGGATTTTTATGTAAATACTAAATCGGAGGATATCACTATGAAGTCTATGTGAAGAGGAGGAAGGCACAATGAAACTCCCCATGTAGTGGCTGGAAGTACATAATCCCTAGTTTAGGCGTGGTGATGAGCTAAGTGAATAAATTAAAATTGTTAGTCATGACGAAAGTTTAATTCTCCTTACAAGTACCTTATATTTATTACTCTCTTCCCAGACTTTAAAAGGTTTACATTATCGAAATCTCTATCAAAACTTAACAAGAACTGTGTACTTAGTTTATCCATCGAAGAAAGTGTAGTACAGTCCGTAAAACTTAATTTCCTCTCGTATTTAACAAGGTAATTTACGGCATTAACAAACACTTCCCAATCTATTAGGAATATGTCTAATTCACCTTCTTTCACCTTTTCCAAGATCAGTTTAGCTACTTTAACGGCATAGTTTTTATTGACGTGATATATTAGGAAAGTTATAAGCTCGTCAAATATGTAATCAGTAATTACAGCCTCATACTCTTTTATTTTTTCAGACAATTTTAAGGCCTTTTCATGATTCACATCGTTATTGTTTAGATAAGCTACGAAGTATGATGTATCTAATAGAAGTTTATCCATAGACTACATCATCAATTTTTTCTGAGGAATCCTTATTCATTTCTGTGATTAGGTTGTTGAATGCAGCCATGTTTAACGTCTTCTTATTCTGCTTATTATTTTCATATAATTTGATAAGGAATTCTAATACCTCATTCAGGCTAATGTCTTCACCTTTTTCTGCCTTAAGTTCACCGGCAATCTTCATTAACTTCCTTTTTACATCATCTGTAACTTTAATTGTGGTGTAAGTCATAAGTATACTTTGTATACCTAGTATTAAACTTTTTCTCTTTAATACTCAGAGTGAGCAATAATTTCACTCATGAAACTTAGTTTAAATTTCCTAAATCCTCTTTCATCAAACATAAAAATATTTAATAAAAAATCATGTCTATTAATCTGCATTAATTGTGAATTCTTTTCACAATAAACGCCGTTTATATCATTATCATAAGTTTTTACTACAAGAAGTACTTAAAGTTTAAATGAGTGTGGACAATAATTTTGTTAATCTAAAATGAATTATTTGAATTGTTTGTGCTCTATTAATAGAACATTGATGATAATACCTTTTTAGGGTGAGCACGGGAATTACTTTAAGGAATGCTTGAATACTTAGTATTATTATCCCTTCTATGCCACTAGTTAAAAAGAAGCCTAAAAATAATACTGTGGAAGTTGAAAATAATGAGATTATAATAGTATTTCTTGACTCGATACTGTCAGTTAAATGACCGGCTAAAATGTAGGATATTACTAATATGGGATAACCAAGAGAGTAAAAATATAATAACTAATAGTGTTGATAAATGATAAAAATCATAAAGAGCTATTCCAGTATAAGTCCATATTGCTGTTAGAGATGAAAATCTTATAACATTTAAGGAAAAAATAATCTTATCTTTCATAAAAGTTCATCTAATGGATGATTTATAAATCTACCAAAAATTTTCGCAAATATATAGTTGAGCGTGATCTTGAGTAGATATATTCTAGGCATTAATCGATCTCTATTTATTTGTAGGTAGGAGGCGTATTACATCAATGTTTACCGATTTTAAGTACTCACCGCTACATTCCGTGAGCGTATTAAAAATCAATAAGAAAATTTTCAACTGATAGTAAATGTTTCTGATATTTCAATTTACCCAAGTTATGGAGGTCATTTGACTCACCGTGTGTGATGGTTCCAACGGTGGTTTTACGTTGAATAGGATTCGCGAGACTTACTAAAACTCCTCATAAACGTCTATGAATTTCTCGTACCAGTTCCTATATTCACTTTTTGTTACTATATGGAATTCGAATGGATCTCCTATGTCTAATTCTCTCTCGATAATGACCTCAATGTTTACTTTATCCCATACGCTTTTAGCCCTATCAGTAATTATTAGCACGTCTACATCACTATCATCTCTATAATCCCCCCTTGCAACAGAGCCGAAAAGTATTACCCTACACTCGGGATCCACCTTTTTAACGCAGACCTCTTTAATTAACTTCACGTAACGCCTAGCGTTATTAAGGAATTCTTTCCTCTTATCCCACTTCCTTTTAAGATATTCCCAGCTCATTAAATATCGCCTCTACAACGTTTAACGCTTTTTCAACAGCCTCTTTATCGTAATTAGTAGGTAAATATCTTGAGGCAATATAAGCTTGTTTTAACAAATCTAAGGTAGCGATTTCTGAGTTTAAGACCTCTTTAAGCTTCTTGTTCTCCGTAAGCTCTATGATTCTTTTCAATAAGTCTACTATGTCATGCGTTTTTGGGAAAGAACCCGTTAATTTGGAAATGTAGTATTTTAGACCCAGCTGTAACGCCTGCTCTAATGAAAATAATGCCAAATTATATCTACCATCACGTAGTAGAAGCTTGGCGTAATTTAAGAAATCCAGTGCATTATTTTTTAAGAACTCCATAATTTATAAAACTGTATAGGACTTATAAATCATTATCCTATTTAGGATGTGGATAACAATTTTTTATAAATCATATGAAATTTGTTTTTAACTCGTCATTAGGTTCATGCGAGAAATCCTCTAAATCACAAGAGTTTTCTGAATTCGATACTTGTAACCCATTACTTCTCGTTTAAAACCCTCTTAGCCTCTTCCAACATTTCCTTAACTCTATTTAAATATGAGGTGATATCAGAAGTCGTTAACTTAGCTTCATGAAAGCCCCACACGTGGAGGAAATACGCAATACTCCACCGGTCCAATACCCAATTACCCAGTTTAGTTGATAAAGTACTTGAAGCCTTACCGAGCGTATAAATATACCACCTACCCTCCTTAACGGCTCGCTGATACTCAGGTAAATTAAACTTCTCTGAAAGGGCCTTAACTACCTCATCTGCCGCTTTATAAGCCTTTTCAGAAGCTTGAACCGCATCACCCTTATCTAAATACTTAAAGGCTTCAGCCATATACTTCTCAGCCAACTCAATTCTCAACTATATGCTCTCTTTAAGGTAGACATGGGACAAAGCTGAAAGTATTAACTCCTCGACGTCAATGCCCTTTTCCTCAGCCCTCTTTATTAACTTCTCCATAAGTTAAAATCTCCCGAAGAGATTAAAAAACTACAGAATGTCAAACTTACAGAGGAAGGGTTAATTAAGCGGAAAGTCTAAAAGTATAATTAGATCCATGCCTCTTGGTCACCTAGCCCTTATTTGGCAAACTACGGGCAACGTTATAGTTAACCAGAATTATGATGCTATTAATAAATCTCTCTAGATAATGAAGTGATGCCTTTCCTCTTTTTTCGAAAAGGTTTATAAAAACCCAGGGTTACTTGCCTTTATGCGTAAAACAATTATAGCGTTAATTGCTTTAACTCTAGTAATTTTAGCTTCTCTATTGTATTTTTATATAGGTATTAAGACGGAAAAGAGTACAGAAGAGTTTTAAGTACTACTACAACTGCGAAGGCTACGGAAACACAGCCCTTAGTAATTACTCGTAATGGAATAGAGGAGAAAGTGTCCTTAGGGTTTGACGGAGAATACTATGTCTTCATAAACTTTACTAACGTTGGTCAAAAACCCATTGTAATACATACTATCAGCCTGTTTTCACCTAATTCCACAATAACTGGATCCTCCCTCCCGGTAGTTCCATTCACCATGAAAATATTAGACTTAAACAACGGAAAAACTTACGCGTTGTTTCCTTCAGGGCTATGGTCGTTATTCGTTAAAGTCATAAACTTCACGTTTTTCCCTGGTGAGACGATTTGGTTTAAGTATATGATATATTACGTTTGCAACACGAACTTCTCTATATTTTCTCCCTTTGCATGCTCCCATTTAGTAGTATTACCGCCGGGAGAATATAAACTCTTAATTAATTCCTCTCTTACAAACACTACAATATGCTTACCTTTTAATGTTAGTATACCTTTAGGAGATTATGTTTTTGGCAAAAATAATACAATTTACGCAATATTACCACCTAACGTATCACAAGTTGAAATAAACGGAATCATTTCGAAAGTTGTTTTTCTAGGTAATTTCACCTATGAAGTGGTAAATTCGCAAGAGATATTGAATAACCTTGGATTGAATAGCACTGGAAATTCCACCGCGGTGATACCAATGTAGATAAACGTATGGATTAACGGTGAGGAGTACAGCCTGTATGCTATAGGTATTTCGTATACTCCTAGACTTATTTAACCGATTAAGAAGTTATGCCTTTTCAACTCATAATCCTTTTATTAATCCCATAAAACACACAATATCCTTTGAAGGGTAAACCAGTGTAGCTATGGTATCACCTATATACAGTCGCCAGTTTCCGTAGACCTTTAATGAATCGTAGAGTTCCAAGCTTAGATAACGCTACAAAATACTCTCTGAAAGAACGTAAAATGTTGGGAATGTAGATGAGTTAGGAAAGGGATACTGCTAAACCGGTGATTCCTAACCCTATCGACTGTTGCATCCCAAAAGGGATTGAAAGGTATAGTTAACGACGTTGATATGGTGTAAGCTATTATGTGTTGCATCCCGCCTACTGTAAAGCTCGTAATTTTTGTAAGAAAATCGAAGATTCCGTAAGTAGTTTTCAGATGTTTTGTGGATTACTCATCAATTTCCATTAAAATTAAGCGTGAATTTAAAAGCAGTGTAATTTCTAGACAATAAACTACTCATGTTTTCGTATATATCCTTTCATCATTAGCTTTGATAAAGAGACCTGCAAAACCCTTCGGGTAAAACTTATATTAGTGGGTTTCATTTGGGGTAATTATGAAGAAGGAGTTTATACTAAAGATTGACGATAGAGGTAGAATAACGATACCTAAAGAGGTTAGAGAATTATTAAAAAGCAAGAGACTTAAGTTAAAAATAGAAGATGGAAAAATAATACTGGAGCCCGTGGTATTAGATGTTAACAAGTATTATGGTATATTTAAGAAGGATATAGGAAATGAAGACATAGATGAGATATTGAATAAAGCACTAGCAGAGGTATTATTAAATGACAAACAAGGGAAAATATTTTGACGTAAATGTGTTTGTATATTACCTTACTGGGGATAAAACTTACGGCGAAAGAGCAAAAAATTGGTTAAGCATGGAAGACTATAAATATACTTCTGTTGTGACTCCATTTTTATTGACCGTCGTATTAGGTAAAATATTTGGTAGGCCATTAAAGGATTACGATTTTATCAAAACAATAAATGAAGCACTGGAGAGCCTAGGAATAGAATACTTAGAATTGCCGGAATGGAGTAAAATTGTGGATAACGTTAAAAGATATGATATAGATCTAGAAGATTCGATCCACGTTACGACTGCATTAGAAAACGGGCTCGAAATCATATCTAATGATAACGAGTTAAAAAAGAAAGTAAAGGCTGAATTTTAGTTAATGAAGATTCTTAATCTATGAATTGGTTAACTGGCCTAGGTCTTCTGCAGTTCTCTATGGCAAGAGGAGTACATGATCCAGAATTTCGCTAGGTTTTAGTCTGAGGATAAGTTAGTTCGTAAAAGAGTTTCCGTTTGTTAAGAGAGTTGAGGGAAAACGAGATGTTACAAGGTTGATTTTACTTTACGGATTTATCTGAGGAACTAATGAAGATGACGGTATAGAGTGTTAAACGTGCTGAGAATTAATGAAAGGAAGAAAAGGCTGATCAAAGGCTTACATAATAGACACCTGTCACCCTACAGCCTTGGGCTATGGCCATATGGGTCTTTAGACACGTTCACCAAGTTTTCCCATTCTTTTTCCAGTTCTTCATTCCAAAAATCATTAAAATATTTCTTAGCATTGTCAATGACAAACTGTACTACGTTTTTTATATCCTTCTCAACCTCTTCTTTATCTTTATAGTTAACTAAATTGGGGTCAAAACCGTTATATAAAAAAGAATGTAAAGATTGGGCTATTCTTACTACTAAACTTACGTTATAGCCTAATTTTTCAAGATTATATGAAACTCCTATAAGACCCGTTGTTGGGACAGAATAACCTATTCTCTCATACCATTCTTTTTCCTTTTCAGGCTTGTTCTGAATTATTCTATCAAAATCCTTTACAATTAATGCACTTATAAATGCCTTTAAGGAGATAAAAGCCTTAGACGACGCGTTAGTTAAAAGCCTTCTTTTCAACATTTCTAACGCCAATCTACTTTCGACTAAACTTTCCATAACTTTCATGTGGATATAAGATTTGGGATTTTCTTTGTAATCTAATACCTCGTACACAATATCATTATTCTGGTTCTCCTAATAATACGTTTTACTGACGATTTACGATCAGAGACTTTTAGTTGTTTTTGCCTAGAAGCTCGAAATAATAAAAAACGATCTAAATCAAACTCAACTTTCACTCTAATATATAATTTCTTTTAGACTTTGAGTATAGTCTATTGAAAGAGGCTTCAGCAGGTGTGAATTGGGAGTCCTACATTCCCTTTCGTTTTCCGGGATAAGCCATGATAGATCTATTTGATTGACCGTACCTTCTTCATGGCTAGTTATTTCTACACCTTTAATCATAAAGAAGGAGGAAATTGATGAAGGAATGGAGAAATTAGATGAAAAAATATCTGGACGGAAAAATTCTTAGGTTAACCTTTTATTTTCTATATAAGCTTCTGTGCTTTCTGCGTATAGCTAACTAAAGCATTCCTTAAGTCTAAACTACTACCACAAGGAAGGTAGAGACGAGTAGTGGTCTATTTTAATCTCTTGATAATCATCCTTTTTGTCTCAATAAAAACTTCCATATGGGGATGAACTTTACTCCCCCTATCTCGTCTTCGTAGTCCCATGTTATAACGACTTTTTCCCTCGCCTTTACCTTAATCAACCCCTCAATTTCCCTCTTAGGTATTTCGTCCCTCCCAGAAGCGTAAGTAACTTGAATAGCTTTATCCCCCGTCACAAAGTCTATTTCATAATTATCACCCTTCAAATAAAACAGCTTTACACCGTTCCTTACCAAATGAATTGCTACTAAGTTCTCCATTATCCTACCCGTTGAGTTATCTAACGCAATCGCAGATATGAAACCTGGGTCAACTACGTAAACCTTCTTTGGTGAAGTCATCCCCTCTCTGGGCTTTGTGGTAAACCTCTCTGAGGTGAGTATCACGTAAGCGTTGATGAGACCGTTAAACCACTCCTCAACAGTGTTATTGCTCAACTTCAACGTTTTAAACAGCCTCGAGAGCGAAATCTCATTAGAGTAGTACTTTATGACGTTTACCGCGAAAGCTTTGAACATTTCTACCCTCTTAATTTTCAACCTCTGGACGACGTCCTTGTAGACTATATCTGAGAAGATAGAAAAGACAAGGTCCTCAGAGATCTTTAACACTTCCGGAAACCCGCCCACTTTGATGTATTTCTCTAATTCCCTCTTTATCAAACCCTCTGAGGGAGTCGTAAATACTCCTCCGATTTCCTCGATTTTGACACCCTTAAACCTCAAGTACTCAGAAAAAGAGAACGGGAACAATACAAAGTCAGTATGCCTTCCTGTTAAGGCAGTTGACAGTTCGCCAGAAAGCATCTTGGAATTACTCCCGGTTACGATTACCTTTTTCCCATCCTCCCTTAACCTGTTCACGAATAGTTCCCACCCCTCGACGTTGTGTATTTCATCAAAGAGGAAGTAATTCACATCTCCGAAGAGTTCGTATATGGTTTTCTCTAGCTTGTGTAAGTCTTCAACCTTTATCCCTGCTAACCTATCGTCGTCAAAGTTAACGTAACCGAAGTCCTCGTTCCTCAAGAGCATTTCAGCCAGTGTAGATTTCCCGCTCCTCCTAACGCCAAGGATAGCTAAAATGTTCGGGTGATTGAGGTACTTTTTTAAATCCGGTACGTCCCTCTCTATTATTTTCTCCCTTTCAAATTTTCTTTCCAGCCTAACTTTTTGGTCTACTAGGACTTGTTTTATCTCGCTCATCCCGTGTATATTCTCACCCTACTTTATATTTACTTATGCAGTATAGTGAATAAGTTCAAGGCTTTACTTATGCAGTATAGTGAACAAGAAAAATTGAATAAAAGCTGTACATATCGATTATAATACAAAAAGTGTTGAAGGTATCAGGATTCAATTTACCATCTTACGTCGCACGTATGGAAGGCTTATCTAGAGAGGTAAATGGGTTAAGACTTGGTAGCAAACCATTGCAGGATTAACGAAATGGGACAGTTAACATCATTGGTTATGAATTAATGACAATGTAAAGAGAGAGATAAAATTTATCTTCTGTTCTAAGGGGACTCTCACACTTCGTTTCTCCCGAAAGAAGATTTGGAAAAGGTCACGGAAAATATCACCGAAGGAGTAATGATTCTCCCAGCCTCAGCATACTCCCTCAAATACAGAGAACCTACTCCATGGCCATTCATTAAGGTCCGTGCGATAATAGTTGGTTTTGTAGATGCGTCATTTGAGTACTCAGATTCTCAGCAATTTTTTATATGTTTTTAAAGTAATGACTGTTATTTTAGTTAACATGTAAACAGTGTTCAGATTGAAAACGAAACTCGATCCTATCTATTTATACAATTTGTACTTAATTGGCGAAATTATCACCAGTACTCCCTTATCGAATGAGAGAACTGGATATAGACAAAGCATATATTTCACCTTTTCAAAATATTAATTATGAAAGCCCCGCTAATGTTGGGGATACATACTAAGAAAGGAGATAAGTTATCCCTCTACACACAGATTATCATTTGGCTAGGGTACGTTTTGGTTGATGTCGGGATTTTCTTGAACTAAATACTTTTATTTGGCGTATTAGCTGCAGCTTTGATGTCAATCTCAATTATCCTAGCTGTAAAGTCATACTCTTATATAAACCTCAAAATAACACCGGAACGGGTTGAGGTAGGTAGGTTAAAGATACCTTTAGACAGAGTAAGGGAGATAAGAGTATTGAGGATTAATGACTCTACAGCGGATTTGAGTATAGTTTATGAAGGAGGAGAGAGGACTATTGAGGATGTGAAGAACTGGGAAGAAGTCTTAAAGACTTTTGAAAGATATAAAGAGAGTGTGATCTGAAGTTCAGAAGGTAATTAAAATATTAACTACAACACGTTGACTTAGCTCAGAGGTACTCCCGATTAATAACGAAAGTTGGATTTTTTAACAAGCAAGGGAACGTCGAATAACTATTATGTTTGTCAACCTAGTTTATTTATCCGTCTATTGCCCTAAATGTGGTAGGAAGATTACCGAGGTTTCTCGTAGTAAGCCTAAGTGTTTATGCTGATATAAAACGACTGTGATGGTATTTTAGTGGTTAATCTAAAAGAGATAAAGTCTCTGACCTTCTCCTCTTTTCCTACGGCGAGAAATTAGGAGTCCATCGGTAAAGAAACCCTCACAGCCAGGTTGGAAGTCAGTTCCTCTTAGTTTACAATCAATTATTCTAACCTTGTAGAAATAAAGTGAATCATGAGGAACTATATCACTACCAGAGCCATCACTAAACATGTTGCTAAGGTCTCAAACACGGTCAAGAGAAAGGTGGAAAAGTATATTTAGTAGAAAAGTATACTTTATCTCGTGGTAACTACAATAAAAGTCAAAGACAAGACAAAGCTTAACCTTGAAAATTTAAGGGCTGAGATTTTGCTGAAGTTAAATACTAAGCTGACTTTGGAGGAACTACAAGATTACCTTATATCCTTTGCCATTGATAATAAGGAGTCATTTTTTGAGTATATGATGAAAAATTTCAAAAGGAAAAATTATGAGAAAATGAAGGAAGCTATAAAGGATTGGGGTATTGATACTAGTAATATTAACGTCGATAGTGTAGTATATGATAATCCTTGACACGAGTTTCTTAATAGCTTTTTACAATAGGAGAGACTCCAGACATAGAGAGGCCCTGAAGATCTTCGACGAGATAGCCAACGATAAGCTAGTTATTTCAGATTATATCTTCGACGAGGTAGTCACGTTTTTAAGGGCTAAGGTGCCATGGATAGCTCAAGAGGTAGGTGAGAATATTTTAGAGAACTTGGACGTGATAAGAGTTAATGATGAGGACTTTAAAACAGCGTGGGAGCTATTCAACAAGTTTGACGAATTAAGTTTTACTGATTGTACCACCTTGTCCCTCTCGAAGAGGCTAAAAATTAGGAGGGTAGTGACTTTTGATCAATCGCTAACAAGAGCATTTGAAAAGATTAATAAGAAATAGCTGAGTTCGAGAAAAGGCACTTTAACTTAAGACGGCGATTCAATACAGCTTCTGAAAAGGCGTATAAGGTCGTTAAGGAAGTTATTAAAGCCTTATCAGAGAAGTTTGATTTGCCCTTCTTTAATTACTCCTCGACCTTAGCCATATATTTCCTAGTGAGGGTAAGTCTAAGCTTAATTCCCTATTGAGGGTCTTTCCTTTACATCGATGTAATTATTAAATCCTCGGGGCATCAATCCCCATCTCTTCAGCTCTTTTTATCAACTCTTCCATCATATAAATTACGTAGTTAAGGGCTAGTATATACCTAACCGATTTGCACAATAAGAGTTTCACGATTCATTACGTTGGCTATAAAACCTCCCACGATTATCGTTTAGGCTATGTCCCTCGGAGTTTCCGTGAACATTGACTCTTAAGCTTTTCTAGGTCAAATGGTTTTTAATTATTGTTAACTAGTATTTCTTATGGAGGAGTTGATAAAGAAGGCAGAAGATATGGGAATTAACGTTGAAGATATACTGATAAGCTTGATTAGTAAGAACGACCCTAAAGAGGAAATAAAGCTTAGGCTTGACCTAGCCAAAAGGTATATGAGGGAATGTGAGGAGTACTTAAATAAGGGTGACGCAATTCAGGCTTCTGAGAAGGCTTATAAAGTCGCGGAAGAGTTGATAAAAGCTTTAGCCGAGAAGTTCAACCTGGAGGAATACCAAAAGACCTTAAGGGAGGGTAGGTGGTATACATATCTCCTTGTGTCGGCTTCTAGTAAGCTCTCCCAGAAATTGGGAGACTGGGTATTGTCGGGCTGGGATGCTGGTTACTCACTCCACGTATGGGGTTTTCATGAGGCTAAGCTTACAGTAAGTGATATTATACCTAGAGTGGAAAAGGTTAGAAAAATGCTAGAGGAAAGCGAAAAAATACTTACCAACAATTAGTCTTTGACCACCTAAGTCGAGCATACCCAAAGGATGTATCTCCTTGAAGTACATGGGATTAAATCCTGATTTCTTCAAGTATTGGTCAGATTAACGTGATTCGTACCAGCTTAAGGCTAATTTTTCGTAACGTCATGAAAATGTACTTGGTAGGGTTGATGAAATACTACGTCGAAATTTCACGTAGTTTCGTTGCTTAAACACCTAGTATTCACACATTATTATATGCCTGGATACAATTACTCTAGGTGAAACTGCATTAAGAGACCATAATCCCTAAGATTATCCGTGAGTACCTAAGTACCCATTAACTAGTGCTCATGTTTACGAAGTTGAAGGTAATAATAGTACATGATTGAAAGATGAGCCTAAAGGTGCTGTAAATACCTTAAATTTAGTAAACTTGTCTGAAAGTTAAAAAAAATAAAGGAAATGAAATGGGATAGGATAAAGATCAACGGTTGTGTACTTTAAAATCAATATACCTAACCTATTAGCCTCCTTATTTTTATTATGGAGAGAGCAAAACACTCGTATCATGATAAAAGTTAAGAGAGTTTACGAACCTTTAGAAAAGGATGATGGAATAAGGATTTTAGTAGACAGGTTGTGGCCTAGAGGTATCAGGAGAGACCAAGTAGACGTTTGGCTCAAGGACGTAGCCCCTAGCGATGAACTAAGGAGATGGTATAATCACGAACCTGATAAATGGGAGGAGTTTAAAAAGAGGTACTTTGAGGAACTCAGTAGAAATCCTAAGGTTGAAATACTCTTACAGTTAATTAAAAAGGGGAATAATGTAACCTTACTTTATGCCTCAAAATCTCCCTACAATAATGCGGTGGCGTTAAGAGAGTATTTAGAGAAGGTATTAAAGGTTTGAAGTCCATTCTATAGGTCATGTATAGAACCCCCTTTGAAGTAACACTACTAGTAGAGGATCACCCTTGTGAAGTAATGAATGTAATATCATTAGCAGGACTTAAGGCGAGTGTGGAGAACGTTAAGTTAGGAGAACAGACTACGGATCATATAGTTAGTTTCGAAAAGGAGATAGGGAAGAATGAAGTCCTAAAATTAAAGTCAAATAGCGTTAAAGTGCTAAAACTCAGTGAAACTAAAGTATGGGTGAGAACTAGTGGATGTGCGGTATGCAGGATACTTTATACTTCTGATGTAGTTGTAGAAAAAATAAAAGTACTAAAAGAAAGGACTTTACTCTACACTTTACTTATACCTGCTAGCTCATCATTTAAAGAATTTTTAACCAAATTGTCGAAAGAAGGAGTAAAAGTAACAGTGTTGAACGTCTCGGAGATATCTGGCGCAGAACTAACTAAGAGGCAGATGGAAATTCTCCAATTAGCATACAAGCTAGGCTATTTTAATGACGAAAGGGGCATTACATTATCTCAGTTAGCGGATAAGTTGGGAATAAGTGCTCAGACTTTAGAGGAGATATTAAGGAGAGCTCTTAGAAAAGTTGTAAAGTATTATTTGGATAAACACTGATATAATTGAAAAATGACGACATTAACTAAAAAATCATCTATTACTATACGTACTTATATTATTATACGTACTTAACAATCCTTTCCTAACATGACTGTGTAAATTACTTATGTCTCTATTACGAGAAATGATACTATAGGCTAAACAAGTGACAGAATTACTATGGGAAGGAGTCAAAGAAGAAATCGTATCAAGGAAGTTATGGGGAGTTTTATTGGCTAAGTATACGAGGAATTTTGAAGTCCTCTGAACATTATGTAAACCCCTGGGGGCTTTACCAAGGGGGTATTCGAGGGTCTACACGCGTTTTATGGCTAAAATTTTATGGTGTCTAGGAGTTGATTGAAATGCTATGTATAACTCCCGTCTATTTAAGGTTTGGATAGCCTAAAACGTTAGGTGTGTTTTATTAAAATGCCCCCGTTATAAAGGATGTTGTATGAAAGTCATCACAGTTGGATCCGTGTGCAATTCGATATCTGGCGAGGAACTCGTCCCAATAGTTATTAATGCTCTTCAGAAGAGGGTCTTAATTAGACCTCCTCATGCTTCGGTTTTGATATTAAATTTAGAACAGTGGGTAAAAGTCTACATACGTTCACGGATTATCACTACCGGTTTTCCTATTATCTACATCTTTCCAAGGTGTGTAATTCTATTGTTTTATACTTACTTAAAGCAGGTGATTAAATGAAAATGAGAGTGAGAAATCATGCCTTATACTTCATAGGAATCTTGTCTTATATCGTTTCACTAATTCCATTCTTTGGAATTAACGTAACCAGAGCTCTACTGTTGATCCCAGTAATAGCATATACTCTGCCTATACTTGAGCACTTACAACCTAAAATCATGACTTTAAAGATTGACTATAAGGATATACCGTTAATACTTTTAGCTGCAATTCCCTACGTTTTTGTGGAAATTAATAATGTAATAATGTATATAATTGTACCGATAGTGTTATTAATAGTAACATTGACTTTCTATTTTAATAAAAATACGTTGTGGGGAAACGTTCTTGGCACGACATTTGTAGTCTCATTGTCCCTAGTTTGGGCTTTATTTGAGGGTAACCAGTTTCTTATACCCGATATTTATTGGATATTATATATATTCACAGGGGCCCTATACGTAGAATATAAGATACCTTATAGGAGACTCGATAAATCTATAGTCCAAGCATCTTGGATATTATCGTTAGTAATACTCACTCTGATTAGCTTAAACACTCCCCTATTACTTGTGTCGTTGATAGAACCTTCAACGAGGTTTTTAAGACCCGGAGAAAAGTTAAAATCACCTAAAGAAATAACACTTCTCGGCAGGAAGAATTCTAAAAGGGATGTGATCTTTGTGGTCTTATTAATATTATTGTCCTTGTTGTCATTTCTTCACTATTAATCAGTAAGCACGAATATTGTAATGCCATTCGAAGACGTAAAATAGGTACCTTTCCACCCTTAAAACAGTTAAAGACAAAATAGATGATGCACAAAACATGTGAGAATTTCCTCTCCGTAAAACAAAGGAATTCGTCCGAAGCTAATCCATAATAAATATTGACATGGTAGAAATAAAAATACTTTATCTCAATATTTTTATAATGTTGAAACAATGACATAATTAAATCAAAGGAAAATTAAACATCGATCACTCGTATTATAGTTAAAACTAACAACAATAAGAATGATAGATTAAAAGGAGAGGTGGTAACTGGTTGACGACAAGGAGTTTTACCCTTAAAGATTTTATACAGACTATATATTACTTTATATACTTTATATACTTTTCATCAAAGAATTTATAAGCTACGAGAGCTAATATTTGTCATGACAGTCATTAGTGTAGACTTAGGGGACACATTAGTCGCCTTCACGCCGAGAAGGTATGAACTTATATATGGAATCCTTAAGGACCACGGTTATACATTCTCGCTGAGGAAAGTCTATAGAGCTTATGTAAAAGTAATGGCTAAACACAATTTTCCCGACGAGAACGGAGTTAACCCCTTCGATGTAAGGGATTTCCTCTACGAACTGGGCATAAAGCCCACTGATGAAAAACTGATAATGGAAATTAATGGGATTAAGAGAGGAGACGAATATTTCCTCTTAGAGGACGCGGAGGATTTCTTAGAGTGGGCTAAGAGTAAGGGATACAAAATTGTTCTGGTGTCTAACGCTACGCCTAGGGCTAAAAAAGTAGTCGAAGAATTGGGTTTGAACAAGTACTTTACTCAAACAATCTTTTCTTTTGAAGTGGGGTTAGTGAAACCAAACCCTAAGATATTCAGTATAGTTACTAGGAGAGTAGGAATCCCGATATACCATGTGGGTGATATAATGGAAATGGATTATGCGGGGGCTGAGAGGAGCGGACTCAGAGGGGTCTTGCTAAACAGATTTGGTTTTTACGATTTCGGGGTAAAGAGCTTAAAGGATTTAACAAAAGACTAAGGTAATTTCTCTACGTACACACGTCAGATAAATGCCAATTAAACAAGCTTGCTCAGAAATTTTATGTCTAACTATGTGCTATTTTAGAATTCCTTTTTCCGTTTTATACTTTGCTTCTCTGAGCTCAAAACCTTAATTCTCCTATATCTTCTTCTAGAATCATATGCTAGCTCTATCTAGATTCTAAATTCAATAGTTATAAACTTCTAGCCTTCTTTTAGACGCTTCTTTGAAATTTAACTATAAGATTGTAGAATTCATTATTTTTACCAATACTTGAAAAGCAGACTGGAAATTAAAAATTGAAATACTAATTACTCTTCTTCTACAATGAAATCTATATCTTTCTCGGTTTCAGTGCTAACGTCTTTCATTCTCTAAAAATAGCTACCTCTTATACTTAGGATCGTCGTGAATTATTATATCCTTTAACTTATCAACGTTCTCTTTCGTCATTCTTTCAATTTTCTCCTTAAGGTTTAATCCGTCGTATAAGATCCTATAACCATAATAAAACATGTGAGTTAACTTCAGATTACGATCATTAACTTCCTCTGGTTTCATTACCACAATATCTACTGGGAAGTAGGGTTTAGTAGTTTGGTAAATTTCAATACTCTTATGCAAAGGGTTTTCACAGCTCACAAATACTATTATATCAAAATCACTGTTAGGCCTATTCTTTCCCCTAGCTCTACTACCGAATAATACTATGGTTGAATCAGGGTAAGCACTTATTAATTTTTGGAGGAAATCGCTGAACTCCCTTTCGTATTCCTCGTTTATTCTCCTCATAAGATCTTCAACCATTCAAAATCGCCTCAGCGTTTTTCTTACAATTTAAAGCGTCATTTCTGGAGTAAAAGGACAGTAAGGAATACCTAGAAGAAATGCAATGGGGGTTCATTGCACAAGTTAAAATATCGTCTGGAGGATTAAAATATTTTAATAGCTCCACCAGGTTGTGAGTATAAGGATGCTCGTTCCTAGTTATCTCTAGGTGACCTTTAATTGCTAACTCGACGGCTTGATGAAAAAGAAAGCAGGCTAACCAATAATATCCCTTATTTATTGCGTCCTCCGCTGTAGTAAAGCTTTGCTTTCCCTTTTCTATTAGCTCGCTCATGAATGAATATTTACGACTGAGTTTAAATTAATAACATCTTAATAACACCTTTATCAATACAGCAATTTTCTTGACACCTCAGCTGAAATACGGTTCTTCATTTTACTATTGTATTCACGCACAATCTTATAGAATTTTCCTACTTTACTAATAATGGGAAGGTAGGTAAAGGGATCATTTGAAGTAGAAGCTTAACATCACCATATTCGGGTGAAGCATATGTTATTAATGACGAGATTTTATTTCCAGTAGACGGTTTCGATATTATTGTAAATTCGTTAGCTAATCAAGGTTTAGCAGTGCTTTCACAAGTATACCAAAAGGTATCTTATCCCACCGGGATAAACTCATCGATAAGTACTCTATTAATTTCAATAATATCAATTATATACAACGCCTCCTTTAATTGTTCCTGAGTCATATTGATACACACTTACAGACTGTTGCAAAGGAATTACAGTAGCACCCATCGTACTTCCTGGAAAAGTTCCAGACCTCAATGAATCAATTACTCCTCCAAGTCCGAGATATAACACAATGAAACCTATATAGGCGTTTCCCTCGACTAGCGCCAATGAATTAAAGGTGACTGTGTATAATCCCTTAAGAGGGGTGCCCGTGGTTGAATTAGAAATAATTAAAATTAAGGAAAAGTTACGCCACGGGTAAACACTTATGATTGCGCAGGAAAAATGTCTGACTAAAAACCTAAAGCCCACTTCCACACCTTGACTATTCTCACCCCGTTTTCTTCCACTCTCTCTTCATCATCAAAGGTAATAACGTACGCTCTCACCTTTTTTCTCTTCATCACCTCCCTTATCCCTTTAATTTCCCTTTCATCGTTTAAAGTATAAGTTACTTGATAAGCTTCCGTCACCTCGTTTTGCTGTAATATTAAAAAGTCCACTTCGTTTTTTCCGTGATAGTAGTAAATGGCGTCACCACCGTAACGCCTCCTCAACTCAAGATAGACCAGATTCTCAAGCAGTGAGCCCAAGTTCTGGTTCAGTCTGTAACCTACTACATTCGAGAGCCCGGTGTCAACGCTATACACCTTCCTCTCTCCCCTTACCATCTGAGATAAGGAAGGGGAAAGAGGTCTAACAAAGTGTATTAACATCGAGCTTTCAATGCAAGCCGTAAACCTTTCCACAGTCCTCAGAGGGATTTCCAAAGAGCGTGATACCCTCCTGAGGGAGATTCGGTTACCTACGTTCGAGACGTAAAACAGTGCTAAAGACTTCAGTTTATCTGACCTTTTAATTTTACACTCCTCTATTACGTCTTTGCTGATTATATCGTCGTAGAGTTGTAATAGTACTTTCTCCTTTACGTCACTGTTAACCACCATGGGGAATCCGCCAAATTTAAGGTATTCCTGAAAAAGGGACTTTATCTCACTGCTTCTGGCTATTGCGTCTAATTGTCTCTCCACTTTCACTCCCTTAAAGCTGAGGAATTCCTTAAAAGAGAGCGGTAATACTTCTAGAGAGATGTGTCTGCCCGCTAACACCTCTTTCACTCTACCTTTGTTCACTTTGGACGTTGAGCCTGAGACAGAGATAAAGGCTTCTTTTCTATCTATTAAAGACCTCACAAACCCCTCCCATCCCTTTACCCTTTGAACTTCGTCTAAGAAAATGTAAGGCTTACCTTTCACTCCGGTTTCTTCCTTGTATACGTTAAGCAGATCAAAAAGCTTTCCTCCCTCGTTAATTTCTGCTAACCTCGGATCTTCAAAGTTTATAATAAGAGTGAGAAAAGGGTTTACGCCCTTTTCTTCCACTAGTTTCTTAACCACTTGGTTAAAGATAGTGGACTTCCCGGCTCTTTTTACTCCAACTAGGTCACATACTATACCTTCATTTAGTACTTGAATCACTTTATCAGCGTAATCTCTGGGAACACCGGTAAATTGAGATTTGTACCAGAAGTTCCAGTCTATCAATGCTTGTATTATTTTCTCTCTATCCACATGTAAAATTAAGGAGAAGAGTATTTAAAGTGAATCACTTGTGAGTCAAAAATAGCGAGAAAGTGAATCACTTGTGAGTCAAAAATAGCGACTTTTTTCCTCTTATCACGAGATACAATTAGGTAACAAAACTTCAAGTAATAAATGACACGAGAGTTAAGTTATCAGAATGAGGAATACGCTATTTTATGCTTGAAAAATGAGAGTCACCTATATATATGTACCCAGATACACCCGTCATCGACAGAAACTATCGCAAGAAAGATTGAAAATTTTATTACCTGATCTAAAAGTTACGCGTTGTTTTTACCACACTAAATTAGGATAATGGGTTTTTGACTCATCACTCTAATATTCCCTTAATTAATCTGTATATTATTCTACTTCCCTTGCAGGAACGATTCCAGTAATTCTTATTAAAGTCTCATATAACGTATATGATGTGAATAAGTCAGTATATATAATAAACTTAGTGTCAGTCACATTATTGTACGTGTGGATAGTGTCTCTTTACCCATTTCCAAACTCATATTTCCTGCTCTATGCCGTTACAAGCGTAATTTTTCTAATAGTTTACGGTAAGAGGAGTAGACTTTCACCATTTATCCCTCTATTCACCTTCTTGTACCCCTTTCTTTATGTAATTACACAAGTAAATAACGTCGCTTACATCCACAATCTGATAACAAGTGAAGCCTATCTTTCTCTGGTTGGTCTCATATCAGGTTTATTAATTGTTTATAAGGGCAATGGAAATAGCGGAATAATTGTCAACGTGGGTGGAATTTTCATAACCTACCTTTACGCAATGATAAACATATTTATTTTTATTTACCCTCCTAATAGCCCTCTACCGTCATATATAACAGAGACGTTCGCTATAGACCCGTTATTTATAACGGCAACTTTCTCTACAGCTAGAGCCCTCGGTTACGGCATACCGAGAAGGAAAAGTGGTAATTACCAAAATCAACCTCCTCAACCTACCCCTCAAAGTAACCCGCAGACGCCCTATCAACCTATAAACCCTAGCCCTCCACCACCCGTGATATTTATCTTTAGAGGACTACCACCTAACTGCTTACCCCTGATTTATGTAAACGGAAGTAAGTATTATCCTGGCGATTACAATCGAGGTGACTATATACTTTACTACCCCTTTGACTGTAATTGGAGAGCAAGCAGGGTCACTTGCAGTAACATAACTTACATTCCCGATAGGAGAAGTGGTAACGCTACTTCGGGGACTTCAGTAATAATAACCTACAGACCGATAGTCCAACCACAAACCTCACATCAAGGAACTCCATGGTCGTCATCACAAAATCTGCCCCAAACACCTTCTAAACCGTTAATGGGCAGGAGTTTGAGTAATTGGGATCCTAATGTGTGGATAAACCGCACTCTTTCGGTCTACAAAATAGAGAAGGTAATAGGAGAAGGCGGGAACGGTTACGTATTGAAGGGTGAGTATTCTGGCAAACCTTTGGCTATAAAAGTGCTAAAATTGTACGGAGGTAATCCAGAAGAATTTTTTAGGGATTTAGCTACTGAAGCCTCTAACTTGGTCAATCTTTCCAACCATAAAAACATTGTGAAAATCTATGCTGTTAACGTTGATACATTTGTCATTGATGGTATACTGAAAGGAAGGACTGACTTATATGTGAAAAACCCACCGATGATAGTCATGGAGTACATGGGCGGGGGTACACTAAAGGACTTGTTAGACGAGGACTTGTTCTATTACAGCTCTAAGTGGCAACGGAATGTGTTAAGAGCTATATGCGGAGTTGCAGAAGCCTTGGGTTACATACACTCTCAGGGTTTCGTCCATATGGACGTCAAACCCCAAAACATCTTTCTGAGTGAGAGACCTAAAGACCCGTCTGAACTGGACAAAGTGACATTTAAGCTAGGTGACCTCGGGAGTGCTGTAAGGATTAACGGTAAAGTCAAGCAAATCACTCCTGAGTATTCTCCACCTGAAGTCTTTCAAGAACAAGCAAAACCTTACTTTGATATTTACGCGTTGGGAATGACAGCTTACGTACTACTTACAAGAAAAATGGATAGACCTGACCTGAACGAGATGAACAATGCTATAGACTGTTACATAAAGAGAGACACCAACTGTGTGAGGAGCGAGGTCGATAAGGCGAGGATGAAATTAATGTATTGGAATGTAAATGTAGATCCGAAAATAGACCCGCTCCTGAAGTCCATGCTCTCAATAGAACCCCTGAGAAGGCCTACAGCCAGAGAAGTAATTGACATGATAAAAAAGATAGACCCCACAATTTGTTCCTAGTCAACTCTAATATAAAACATTCTAGACGTGAAGACATACTCTAGGGTACAAATTGTTAACTAGGAAGGTCTGGTGAGAAAACGTAGAGTCAAGGCGAACTAGAACTCTTGAGATTGAAATAATCTTTTTAGATGAAATTCTTCTCTCTTTACAAAGCTGACAATGAAGAAAATACGGGTTATTTAATAGATGAAAATAGTATTAACAAGGTAAAATATTTGCTAAATATAAGTAATATACTACAATCTGATTCCTATCAATTTAAAACTTTAAATGGCTAAAGTGGATCGAGTAGGCTGAATATGATCCGCTCAGAGATCAAGGAGAGGTATATGCTAATAAACTAGCCAAAAACGGAGTCGAGACAGTTTCCACAAGATTCAACGGTATGGTCTATGGATTTCTAACTGTACCCGACATAGTAAGTCTGCTATAAGGATAATTGGCTCAACTTTAAAGGATGCTCTCTATAGTTAAGTGTGGAATGATTAAAGTTATTCTGTTTTTAGTGTTGTTTTTTAAACCCATACGTGAAACATGTAGGTTAACAAGTAACTAAAGAAATGTTAAAATCTTCATCCCTATACCAAATTTATTATCTAAAATTTCAGTAATGCCAGACAATATACATACATTTTCTACCTATAACTCAAGTGTTAACGCTTAAAGTTAATATTGTTTATGAAATCTTAATAATCTTCTCTCCTCTCTACCCTTTTTTTCTTTGTCTCTTCGGTATATTAAAGTACATCTCTACCTGTTATATATTTAGCGCGTAGTATTCAGCAAAGGTATTTGGTCTTCACACAAAAGTCACGAGAACCCTAACAAAATTTTTTATCTGATATGAATTTTAAAACTTTTAATGAAGATAAAAATAATCTCACTGGACTTAGGCGACACTTTAATATACAACAGACCGTGGGGTTACGAAGTAATATCACAAGCACTCAAAGACTTAGGCTACGATATACCTGCAAAAAAGCTCTTCAGAGTTTCAGCTAAGATAAGAGGCAAAAAATTAGAACCTAACCCTAACGGAAATAACACACCTTCGTTAAGGGAGATATTTAACGAATTAGGGCTTAAACTGAGTGACAAAGACATAGAGAAAATTGAGGAAGCGAGGAAGAACGCTGAAAAAGAAGTTCTGATGTACGATGATGTTATAGAGTTTTTAGAGGCCGTTAAGTCTTTAGGGTTAAAGACCGTACTCATAAGCAATGCTGCAAGTAACGGCAAGGCTAAGAAATACCTAGAGACGTTCGGTCTAAGGAAATACTTTGACAAGGCAGTCTTTTCCTTTGAAGTAAGAAAAGTAAAACCTAATCCTGAGATATTCAAGCTAGCCATACCTGAGGGTAGAGACAGAGCTCTTCATTTAGGAGACATTTATGAAGTGGATGTGATAGGAGCGATTAATGCGGGACTTCGAGGTGCTCTATTAGATAGAAGAGACGCCTACGATGAAATTAGTGAAAAGTACTCTAACTTAAGGGAAGTCCTTAAGGAAATAGAAAAGGAGAGTGTCTTGGTAGAGAGAGAAACATGAATAGACTTTACGTGTATATAAAATTGTCAGAGTCCTAAAAAAACGTCTTAAAACTACACAATCTGTTGATCATACCGTATCTGACTCCTCGCTGCCTTGGAAGAGCGAGGGTTCCCCTCTCATCGTTCCTACCATCGATTCGGGTTTACATTTGGTGGGCATTCGAGATAGCCATAACTCCCTCACATGAAAAGAGGGAACTCTCATCCATAACGTTTAGTACCTAAAAGAGATACTAAATGCCTCTCTCACAGTCCCATTAAGCCCTCAATAGAGCTGAGGAGCGTCGTTAGCGTCACTAGGAGAAATTCTGGCAAAGAAGTATTTAAACTTTCTATAAGGGGGACTATCCATCCCCGCTGGTGAGGCTTTCCGTCCCCTTAACCCCTTTCTTAGTAAGGCTTTTATACGCTGTGACAAGCCTCTAGTCCGCATCTTAGTGTACTCTCTATTCACCTGAACAAGAAAATTTTGTGATAATTAATTTTCGTTTCAAGTTAAAAAACTGTATATCTAATAAACTTTACATGATTTTTAATATTATGTACATAAATTTACACTTATGATAAAGTCTTATTTAAGGAGAGGAAATATAGTAAGTCTGATTGCTTCCCTTATAATTCTAGCTGGATTAGTACTATTAGACTTAAACGGGATTACCTACGCTTTATCCTTACCTTTCTTAGTAATCATGTGGATAGTATGGTTTTTAGCAATACCTTCTTTCCTCTCGTATCATAAATCGCAGTTAGAAAAGCCAAAATTGATGGACTACTTCGCAATCCCAGCAATAATTATTACCTTTTTAGGGTTAATATTGGCTTCTCTGGGTAAATTCCTCGGTATAGAGATAATCTTGGCAGGATATACGTTAGAGCCTATAGCTGGAATCTCCATATACCTCACTACTAAAAAGTTCAATTTCGGCTACTCCTCATTATTCTTTTGGGGAGCTGTGGTATTTACTGCAGGTTTACCGTTATATCTTGTGAATCTAGGAATAGTGGCAATATTGGGAGATGTGGTGAAAATGGTAGGAATAGTAGGGCTTCTAATGAATGCAAATCTATTAGGAGATACAAAGTCACTAAATATTCGATGATGGTGTAAGAAACTTAAGTTAAGTAACATGATAGTTCATAAAGAAATTTCCTTTACAAATGATTGTTTTAAGCTATCCCATTTTTTATAAAACCTCTGAAAACAGACTATTCTTTATCACGCCGTTGAGTTAAAGTACAAAAACCATCCATACAATTCGTAACCCAATTTAGCATTTCCCTGAGGGTCATTGTTAAATTCCATGCCAACTTGTATAGCGTTTAGATAGTATTGACTTGGGGACAGAGAAGGAAAGACTTTGCTAGCGAAGTTAACAGACTGCTTTATTAAGTAAGATAACGGTAGGGATATATTGCCCTCTAGCTCCTTTTGTGACACATAGTATACGCCTATCCATCCGTTAGCAGAACCGGTATGAGGTAAAACGTATACAGTAAAAGTCTCATTTTCAATACTACCGTTAATAACGGCTGTAACAGTCACATTACCTTCTCTAATAAAATATGAACTAGAAATGTTCTCCTCATGATACATCCAGATCATGACCTCTATACAAGGATATTGTAAGACGGTCACGTCAGGATTTTGAGTTAACCAAATATCGTAAGAGAAGTCGTCTATACTTCCGTTTAGTTGGTAAAGTTTGAAGTCTACCTGAGAATAAAAGTTGGGTAAAGAATCAAGTTTTTGTGGTAGAGGTAATTCTGGTAATTGTATAGTTGAGCCGTAAAAGGGGAACCAGCACTCTTTTCCGTACATTAAACCTGGATAACCATCTACCGGAATATTATTTTGTATTTTTTCGAAATTAGTAAGGTTTACTGAAACGTTAATAAGACCGTGTTCTAAAGTCATATTAACGATACCGTCAGAACTCTCCATGTTCCATAGAAAAGTAGATACAAAGAGAGAGTTATTAGTGCTGTAAACTTCCGAAATGGGATAGGAGAGAGTAGGGCCCCTCTCCCCTATTAAACTAAAGGAAGTGTTAAACTCCATTAAGTTTATCCTTAAGAAGGATTTGTTGTAGAATAATAAGGTAGAATTCTTAGAATTGGTATTTAAACTGGACGCGTTTGTAAAAGAGCCAAGATAAGTTTGATTACTATTAGGAATGGTCGAACTATGCTTAGCGTTAGAGAGTACGAAAGCCAAGACTGAAATGAGTATTAATGTAAGTGTTACCAAAATTACTATCCCTTTTTTCATGATTTTAGAATTTGTGATCGTGGAATATAAAATCTCACATGGATTATTTTCGAGGTCAAAAATATCCTAAAAACCATCAAGAACGTCATTGTATATATAAGATTAGCCGCTCAAAATATGCTATCATAAGAACTAGAAGAGCTAATCGGAGCTAATAAACGTTTAGTAACTATTATAATTTATTAATATAGCTATAATAAAAAATTTTGATATTTAGAGATATAACCTACAAAGACAGACTAACGAGGTCGGCTTCGAGTACCTTGAGGAATTTTTTTCAACCATGGGAGTTAAGATTGAGGTTGTTTTCGGAGAAGAACCTAAGGATGCCACACAAGAACTTGTGGAAGATATGATTTCCATCATTACGTCATTAGCCGGTTAAATTTACGGAATGAGGAGTCATAAGAAGACAGTCCTAGTTCAAGGTGTAAAATAGTTGATAGGTGAGTTAAGTGGAGAGGGCAGTGAAGTTAAGGGTCAAAGTAGACTATAAGACCTACCAGAAGTTGAAGGAAGTCTAAGAAGAGTATAAAAAGATACTAGAGGATGCAATAAATTATGGACTCGTAAATAAGACTACCTCCTTCACCAGGATTAAATCTGGAATTAACTTTCTCTCCCATAAGGCTATCGCAAGAGAATACTTAATCCAATTATAGCCTTTGTCGCCCTCTTAACGAGTTAGGGTTAACAAATGATGATTCCTCAAGGAGAAGTAAACATTATAATTGCCACTAACCCACTCTCCAGAGCTTTCCTTGAAGAACCTCTCATCCTAACTGAAGAATAAAGAAGTGTAAACGAAACAACCACTTGTAAATAGCCCTAGTATAAGTAAGTCCACATCTCATCAACAACCTTAGCCTAACCCCAAAACTCAACCTACTTCTTCCTACCATAACGCCGTGAACATAACACCTAGACATATTAAGAACAATAGAAATAGTTTGGCATACTCTACAAATCTTACTAAAATGTTTTGTATAAGGAGTCAATATCGTGAAAATGTATAGCTTAAGACCTAAGAAGCTCTAACAAATCAAGGATCTGATAACTTTTAATCCCACCCCATAAACTAAGTTTAGATGATACCGAGAAAGTATAAGGAGTTTGCCAAGGCTTATTTCTCAATCGCTATTAAGGATAACCAAAGGGCCAAACAAGCCCTTTCGTTGAAAGATTACCCAGAGTGCTTCTTTTACTCTCAACAATCTGTGGAAAAAAGCGTTAAAGCAATGCTTGAGGTTAAGCTAGTGTATAAGAAGGAAAACGATTTAATTGCTGATGTCTCCAACAATTTACAAGAATTAGGAAAAGATTTAGACATAGTCCTTGAAGCTTTGGATTATTTGTCGGGCGGTTGGAGTATATCTAGGTATCCCGTAATAAACGGGCAAGATATAAAAACACCGGAAGAAATAATTACTGAGGAGATGTGCAGACAAGGGATAGATTACTCAGAAAAGGTGTTAAAAATTGCTGAATCTTTCCTTAGAAAATATGGAATTATTTAACTTAGCGAGGGAGAAGATAATGCGAGACGACGTTTTAGCCGTAATATTCTTCGGCAGTAGGGTAATAGGGAAGTACAGGAAAGATTCCGACGTAGACGTGCTAATAGTGGT
>Ga0081473_127735_pt1 | contig 31716 bp, 26 predicted proteins | sample CisSprmetagenome_FD_70977 | JGI IMG/M metagenome (GOLD analysis project Ga0081473, IMG submission 70977) | Hypoxic/sulfidic aquatic microbial communities from Cistern Spring, Yellowstone National Park, USA v2 (version 2) | ecosystem: Environmental > Aquatic > Thermal springs > Hot (42-90C) >...
TAAAATCAAACCTTATAAGGTGGGTAAGTAATGCTGGGTTTATGACATTATTGAGGGCAGATAAGGAGGGGTGGGAAATACTGGGTGGTGGCGTGCTTAGGAAGTACGTAAATGGCGTGAATGTAACCATAGCCCAGTTCAAGCTCGCCAAGGGTTCTGTGGTTAAGCCACACTCACATAGGCATGAGCAGGTTTCCATTGTTGTCCAGGGCGTTGTTAAGTTCACGGTCGGTAGCGATGTGTATGTGATGAGAGCAGGGGATCTGGTGCATATACCACCTAACACGATTCATAGCGCTGAGGCGCTCGAGGACTCCCTAGTTGTTGATGTTTATTCGCCAATTAGGGATGATTGGGTTAGGGGTGAGGATAGTTACCTAAGGTCCTAGTTTTAAAATGCTTAAACTCCTATTACCCTCAATACGATTGATCGTTCTCCATGACCTCCCTTATTATCCGCCTCACATCGCTCTCACTCAACCTAAGACCCATGTCACCCAGCTCCTTAACCCTCCTCAGCACCCTACTCACAATCTCGTCGTTTGGCTCCACACCCATGCTCTTGAGGATAAACTCTATCGAATGCTTACCGCTGTGTTTACCCACAACTATCCTGCGGTTCATGCCCACGTTTTCGGGACTTATTGGTTCATAAGTCATTGGGTTCGTTAATACCCCATGCACGTGGATGCCTGATTCGTGGGCGAAGGCGTTGGCACCAACTATGGCCTTGTTGGGTGGTACAGGTATCCTAAATAGCTTCGATACGAGGTCTGAGGCCTCCTTAATCTTCTCAAACCTAATCCTAACGTTATAATTTAGTAGGAATTTTACAGCCGCCGCCACCTCCTCGAGCGCCGCATTACCCGCCCTCTCCCCAACGCCATTTATTGTCCCATGGGCTTGGTCAGCCCCAGCCTCTATCGCAGCCACGCTATTTGCCACAGCCATGCCGAAATCATCGTGGCAATGAACACTCAGTAAGTAATTACCTCTAACGTTCTCCTTAACGAACCTCACAAGCCAAGCCATCCTACTAGGCCACATGACACCCACCGTATCGGCTATGTCCAACCTATCGGCACCTGCATTAACCACCTCCTGGAAAACCCTAACCAGGAACTGTGGATCGCTCCTCGTGGCATCCTCGGCGCTGAATTCCACGGTCAAGCCATGGGCCTTCGCGTACTCCACAGCATCTACGGCAGCCCTGACCACCTCATCCCTACCCATCCTTAACTTATACTTCATGTGAATATCCGAGGTTGCTATGAACGTGTGCACGGCCCTCACGTCAGCATCGATTACCTTATCGATGTCCTCCCTCCTAGTCCTCGCCAACGCTATCACCTCGGAATTAACAACCTCCCTGGCTATTGCCCTAACCGCCCTAAATTCGCCATCACTAACAATGGGAAAGCCAGCCTCTATTGAGTCAACACCAAGCTCCTCAAGCTTTAGGGCAATTGCCAACTTATCCTCGGGTTTAAGGGCAACACCAGGCGTTTGCTCACCATCCCTCAAGGTCGTGTCTAGGAACCTTACGTATTTACCCCCAGCCCAACCCTTAACTACATCCTCCTGAGCAATCTAACCCACCGTAATTTTAGCCAAAAATACACTATTTAAGTATTTCCCTAGGATATAGATTAGAAATAATTGCTCCATTGAGGTGCATTATAATAATTATTCGAGGGAAAAGCTTAAATATTCTATAGTGGATGTTTGTCTGATGAGGTGTCCTATTCTTTACGTATAAGGGAGTCAACGGGCTAAAACCAAGATCGCGGATAATGGGCACATGGTTCGATAACACGAGGAGTAGGTGCAGGGGTGGTGATGATGCCTAGGGCCGTTGATTTACTGGCTAGGGAGATGGAGAGGATGGGTGTTGATAAGGTCTTCGGCATAATTGGCGGTCAAATAATGCCATTCTTCGATGCACTGTATAACACTAATATCAAGGTCTATATGTTTAGGCACGAGCAGGGTGCAATACACGCAGCCGATGCCTACGGCAGGGTTACAAGAAGACCCATGACTGTTGTGGTCACGTCAGGCCCTGGCGCGACGAACCTCGTCACTGGGCTTGCAAACGCCATGATGGATTCATCACCCTTAATAGCAATAACGGGCCAGGTCCCAACAGTATTCTTCGGTAGGGATGCCTTCCAGGAGACGGACATAGTCGGTACGTCAATGCCCATAACAAAGCACACGTTCATGGTTAAGAAGCCAGAGGATTTAGTCCCCGCGTATAAGGCTGCCTATGAGATAAGTATTGATGGCAGACCCGGCCCCGTCCTAATCGATACACCCAGGGACGTACAGTTATCGGAGGTTAGGAATTCAGGGATTAGGGAGCTACGGGTGTATAGGAAGATTGTACCGGAGCCAGACCTATCATTAATATCCTACGCACTTAAGCTACTATTAAATGCCGAGAGACCCATCATGCTTGTTGGCGGTGGTGTATGCTGGAGCGGCGCAACGAATGAGGTACTGACACTGGCTGAGTTAATAGGCATGCCCATAGTGACGACACTGCCTGGTAAGAACTGCGTGCCTGGTAATCACCCACTGGTCATGGGACCTGCGGGTATGCACGGTAGGTTGGAAGCGGATGCTGCTTTAATAAACGCTGACGTGATCTTAGCCGTCGGCACCAGGTTTAGTGATAGAACAGTGGGTAACTTCAACGAGTTCAGGAGAGGCAGGAAAATAATACACATCGACATCGATAGGAGCGAGATAGGAAAGAACGTGAAGCCGGAGGTTGGTATTGTTGGTGATGCCAAGGCTGTCTTATCTATGATGATAGGCATGGTGCCCAAGGCCCTGGAGAGAAGGCATGATGATTTCATAAGGTGGTTAAGGAGTATTAAGGAGAGTTATGAGGAGTACAGAAGTAAAGTACCCTTTGAGGGCTTCGCGCCATGGAGGGTCCTTAAGGTGTTGAGGGAGGTCATGCCACCACACGCAATAACGACAACAGGAGTTGGTAGTCACCAGATGTGGAGCGAACTTCACTGGGACGTTTATGTACCTGGCACATTCATAACGAGCGCAGGGCTTGGTACAATGGGTTTCGGAATACCCGCAGCCCTTGGCGCAAAGATAGCGAGGCCTGATGTGCCTGTGTTGGATATTGATGGTGACGGGTCATTCCAAATGACAATGCAGAACCTAGCCCTGGTCCGTGAGTACAACCTGCCAATTATAGTCGCGATATTCGATAATTCCACATTGATGCTCGTGAGGCATTGGCAGGTTATGCTATATAGTAGGAGGATAATTGCCGTGGACTTTAACGTTAACCCCGACTTCATGAAGATAGCCGAGGCCTATGGAATAGAGGGTGTTAGGCCTAGCAACTATGATGAACTTAGGGCTTCGGTGGCTAGGGCTGTGAGGAATAATGAGCCATTAATCATCGACATAACAATCGATAGAGAGAGGGATTTCGTACTGCCCTTCGTACCCTCCGGTAAATGGCTTGAGGAGGTTATAATGCCCGAGGGGTTTCACGTGAACCTCAGATACGTGGGTGATGGTTATGGGAAGTGACTTCTCCATAGAATTAACCATGAGTAATGAGGTGAACCCCCTGGATGCCGTGGTTAGGGCTATGAATATCATCCGGAGGGGTAAGATTGCTATTAACCACATTGTTATTGACATGAGCGATTCCGTGATAAGGATTTCTATGGCAGTTAGGGGTGAGGAGGACGAGGTTAGGTGGGTTTGTAATAAGCTTGACAAGCTCTATGATACAGTAAATGTTAAATATATGCCTATAGAATTACAGGCGAATATGGTGGTGATGGGTAATGGCAAAAATATACAAAGATAGGGATGCCGACTTATCAATAATCACGGGTAGGACAATAGCTGTACTCGGCTACGGAATTCAGGGTAGGGCTTGGGCACTAAATATGAGGGATAGTAAGTTAAGGGTCATTGTGGGGGTCAGGCCAGGTAAAAGTTTTGACCTAGCTAAGCAGGAGGGCTTTGAGGTTTACTCGGTGGCCGATGCTGTAAGGAGGGCTGACATTATTGCAGTGCTTCTACCTGACATGGTCCAACCAAGCGTTTGGCGCGAGGAGATAGAGCCGAATCTAAAGCCTGGTGCTACCGTGATTTTTGCCCACGGATTCAACATAAGGTTTGGCCTAATTAAACCACCAGCTAACGTGGATGTAGTCCTCATAGCGCCCAAGGCGCCTGGAAGGGCTGTCAGGGATGAGTTCGTGAAGGGTTGGGGTGTACCTGCACTCGTCGCGGTCCACCAGGACTACACAGGCAATGCCCTTAAAACAGCCTTAGCCGTTGCCAAGGCTAACGGCTTTACTAGGGTTGGCGTCATAGAGACAACCTTCACTGAGGAAACCGAGACGGACCTAATTGGTGAGCAGACCGTGCTTGTGGGAGGATTGATGGAGTTAATTAGGAAGGGCTTCGAGACGATGGTCGAACTTGGGTATCAACCTGAGGTCGCGTATTTCGAGGTGCTGAACGAGGCTAAACTAATCATGGACCTAATATGGGAGAAGGGATTAACGGGCATGCTCCTAGGTGTAAGTGAAACCGCTAGGTACGGTGGGCTTACCGTGGGACCCCAAGTCATTAATGACGATGTTAAGAGGCGCATGAAGGAGGCTGCAGAGAGAGTTAGGAGCGGTGAGTTCGCTAAGGAGTGGGTTGAGGAATACTCAAGGGGCGCGCCCAGGCTTAAGGAGTTATTAAGCAGTATTGAAAAACACCAAATCGAGATTGTGGGAAGTGAACTTAGGAGGATGATGAGAGGTCAATGACTACTTAAGTTATTGAGAGGAATAATACATATAAATATTTAAAAATAAACCCTACCAATGGGTCTAACACTCACGGAAAAGGTACTTAATAGGGCATCTGGAAGGTCGGTATCACCTGGCGAGGTGGTTGAGGTTCAGGTGGATTTGGTGGCTTTCCACGATCTAACGGGGTATCATGTGGTAGAGGTTATGGAGAAGGTAGGCAAGGTTAGGATTTGGGACGTTGACAAGTTCGTCCTAGCCTTCGACCACTTGGCGCCACCACCGACAGAGAGAGCTGCCGAGATTCAGGTTGGCTTGAGGAAGTTCGCTAGGTCCCTCGGTGTTAAGTACTTCCACGATGTTGGTGACGGCATACTACACCAACTGCTTCTTGAAAGGTATGCCTTGCCTGGGCAGGTGGTCATGGCTGCCGATAGCCATACAACCACGGCTGGCGCGATTGGCGCCTTTGCACAGGGCCTGGGTGCTAGTGATATAGCGGCAATAGTGATTACAGGGAGGACTTGGCTCACCGTACCGGAGCCCTTCAGGATTAAATTAATTGGTAAGCTTAATCCTGGTGTTTACGGTAAGGACGTAGCCCTCCACATACTCGGTGAATTCAAAGCCGAAGGTCTGAGCGGTAAATCTGTAGAATTCTTTGTAGAGAAGCCGCAAAACTTCCCAATGGATCACAGGGCTACCGTATCCAACATGGGTACGGAAATGGGCGCTGACGCGGCAATCTTCATCCCTGATGAGGAAACAATCAATTACATACGTAATACCAGGGGTATTGATGCTAAACCAATAACGCCTGATTCCGATGCTAAGTATTCCGATGAGTACAATATCGAACTTAATAGACTTGAACCACTCATCGCTGCACCACATAGTGTTGATAACGTCAAGTCAATAAGGGAGGTCGAGGGCTTAGATGTTGACTACGTATTCATAGGCTCCTGCACAAACGGTAGGCTCAGCGATATTGAAGCCGCAGCGAAGATACTAAAGAGGGGTAAGGCAAAGGCTAGGTGCATCGCAATACCAGCTTCAAGGGACGTATTCCTTAAGGCGCTCGAGCTCGGCTACATAGACGTGCTAACGAGAGCCGGCTGCGTGGTTACCTACGGAACCTGTGGACCATGCATTGGAGGCCACTTCGGGCTTGTTGGTCCTGGCGAGGTGGCTGTATCTACGAGCAACAGGAACTTCCTGGGCCGCATGGGGTCTAAGGAGGGTAAGGTATATCTAGCCAATGCGGCAGTAGCTGCTGCAGCAGCCCTAACTGGAAAACTGACTGACCCGAGGTCACTAATGTCTTAACTCGTTAAATTCCACGTCCCTTTAAATACTCAAGCAAACCACCGCTTTTCAATATCTCTAACGCTACTCCTGTTATTGGCTTGGCCTTAATCACCTTTGAATTGTTAATCGTGATCTCGCCTGTGTCTACAATTACGCGTACCCAATCATTCTCATTAATTAACCTGCTAACTCCAGGTACTACGAGTGCTGGTAAGCCGTTGTTGATAGCGTTCCTGTAAAAGATCCTTGCAAATGACTCGGCTAGTACTGCCTTGACACCCGCAGCCTTTAACGCAATGGCTGCCTGCTCCCTACTCGAGCCCATGCCGAAGGCTTTACCGGCCACCAGGATGACACCCCTGCTAGCCTTCTCGTAGAAGTGGGGATCTAATGGTTCCATCGCGTGCTTACCCAATACCGCTGGGTCTGTGTAGACTAGGTACTTGGCTGGTATTATAACGTCTGTGTCTATGTTGTCGCCTACCTTTATCACGGGACCCTCTACCACAAGCACATTATACGCATAGAATTACGCTTTTAAATAATTACTCTATATTTTATTCTTTGGTAATGCTGTATCAACTCCATTCATATTGGGAGCGGACACCATCTATTAAATAGATGGTGGTAATGCTTAAATAGGCAATATATCTGGTGCTATTTTGTATGGGTGGTCTAGAAATCAATAGAGGTCCTTGACACAACGCTAAGGGATGGCGCCCAAGCCACCGGCGTATCCTTCACATTGAATGATAAGGTAAAGATAGCACTGCTCCTTGATGACCTAGGTGTCGATTACATAGAGGGTGGTTGGCCTGGGTCGAACCCCAAGGATGCGGAGTTCTTCAGGATAATGAAGGAACACCCGCTAAGCCATGCTAAGTTGGCAGCCTTTGGGATGACCAGGAGAAAAGGAGTTAATGCTAGGGATGATCCTAACCTGGCGGCTATATTGAATGCGGATGTGGATGTTGCGGTCATCGTAGGTAAATCCTGGACACTCCACGTTAAGGAAGTCCTTAGGGCTAGTCCCGAGGAAAACCTGGAAATGGTGTATGAAAGCATTAGGTACCTTAAGGACCACGGATTAAGCATTATCTTTGATGCAGAGCACTTCTACCAGGGGTTTAGGGAGGACCCTGAATATGCACTTAAGGTTGTCAAAACCGCTGAGGAGGCTGGTGCCGAGGTTGTGGTTCTCGCGGACACCAACGGCGCCATGCTGCCCATGGACGTTTATGAAATAACGTCTAAGGTAGTGAGGGAGCTCAAGGTCAAGGTTGGTGTTCACATGCATAATGACTCAGGTTGTGCAGTGGCCAACACACTCATGGGCGTACTCGCTGGTGCCAGGCATGTACAAGGGACCATAAACGGCATTGGTGAGAGGACAGGCAATGCCGACCTGGTCCAGGTACTGCCCAACCTAGTACTTAAGATGGGTTTTAAGGTTCTGAAGGACCCAGCGAGCTTAAGAAAATTGAAGGTAATCTCTAAGTTCGTGTACGAGGCAGCGGGACTAAGTCCAAACCCGTACCAACCCTACGTGGGTGACTTTGCCTTCTCCCATAAAGCGGGACTTCACGTTGATGGCGTGTCTAAGGTTACCAAGGCCTATGAGCACATAGATCCCGAATTGGTTGGTAATTCGAGGAGATTCATTGTTTCAGAACTAGCTGGGACATCAAACCTACTCATTTACCTGAGGGATTTAGGTATCAACGTCGATAAGGGGGATCCCAGGCTTAAACGGGCTCTGGATAGGATCAAGGAGCTTGAGAATGAGGGTTATAGCTTCGACTTGGCCCCAGCATCCGCAATACTCATAGCGATGAGGGAGCTTGGGCTATTCAGGGATTACCTCAGGATTGATTATTGGAAGGTCATTGGTGAGGGCTCGTTGAACATAGCCGTCGTTAAGGTCAACAACGAACTAAGCGTAGCCGAGGGCGTAGGCCCAGTTCACGCCGTGGACTTAGCTATAAGGAATATAGCAACTAGGGTATACCCAGAGTTGGGACGGGTCAAGCTGACGGATTACAGAGTCGTACTACCAGGGGAAGTCAAAAGCACGGAGAGTGTAGTTAGGGTACTTATGGAATTCAGTAATGGGAAAGTAACGTGGAGAACCATGGGACTATCCACGAGCATAGTCCACGCAAGCATACTGGCACTCCTAGATGGACTCAACTACTACATCCTCATGAGAAACCTAAACCCGCAACAACTTAAACATGAAGTAGAAAAATAGCATATAACCACATCCAAATACCCCTTAAGATATAACTTGGTTTTCAATTATGTGTTAATATGAGCGTTAAGATCACCGCCTGGGATGCCGTGTTGGGATTATTAGGAGTATATGTGAGATTCCAGTAATAATTAAAATAAATAATTAATAATTAAAAATATTGATTTTAGTAAATAATTGCCATGGATATTCCCGCTATTATTATTGCTATTTATATTACGATTGGTGGTATATATTTTGTTGAAGAAGGTAAATTTTAAATAGGTATAATGTGCGTGCCTATATAGGTGGTGAGATGGAAATGGAAACCAAGTACTAGAGAGGGACCTCCGGGTTTCAAAGATCGGTGGTTCCCTACTGACAAGAGGGTCTGTTTTGAGGACTATAGGTAGGGTTGTTGGTAGGGACTTCGGTGGAAAACTAATCCTTGTTATCTCGGCAATGAAGGGTGTAACAGACTTGCTTATCAAAGCCTTCGATGAGCACAATCCCGCGATAATAAATGAGGCTCTCTCGGTATACATGGACGAGGCTCACGACCTAGGCTTGAGCCCGTACGTTAGGTTCCTGGAGTTAGTTAATGAGGAGTTGCGTAGGTTCATAAATCTCGGGGAACCGTGGGTTAAGGATTACGTGGTCGTCCATGGTGAGCTCCTCTCGTCGTTACTCGTGGAGGGGGTTCTAAATGATGTACTTGGCGTCAAAGCCAAGGCAGTCTATGAGCCGGGCCTGGTTACGAATCAGAATTGGGGCAATGCCGATGTGATGCATGAGCTGAGTAGTGGTAATGTTCGTGCTAAACTCCTAAACCTGCTTGGTAAGTACGATGTACTCATTGTACCGGGTTTCCTCGGCGTGACCCTGGACGGTAGATACACATCACTGGGTAGGGGTGGCAGTGATTACACAGCCTCATTACTGGCTAGTTACCTAAACGCGTCAAGGCTAACATTCTACACGGACAGCGGTGGCTTATTAAGCGGCGACCCCAGGGTTGTGGATGACCCGGTGCTCATTAGGGAGGTTTGTTATGAGGAGGCATACGCGGCATCGATAGTTGGCGCCAAGAAGTTCCACCCAAAGACCTTCGAGCCATTAATTAAGAGCAGGATTTTAACGCTGATAACGAGTCCATGGCTTGACTATGGGACGTATGTAAATAATAGGTGCATAGAGACGCCTAAGATAGTTAATGTGGGTAGGGTTGGGGATAGTAGGTATAAGGTCTCAGTTGTTGGGTGCGGTATAGCTAATAATGAGAGCTTTATCCGCGAGATCGTGAGTATCGCTTCGTCATACAAGGTGAAGCACGTAATGCATGAGGGAAGTCACGTGGTCTCCCTACTCAGTAACGGTAACGGTGAGGATACCCTACACCTAGTTAAGGACTTGCATAGGTGGGTGAGAAAATGGGTAGGGTGAGGATCTCCATATTAGGCTCCACAGGGCTTGTTGGGCAATGGATGGTTAAGCTTCTCGAGAATCACCCATTCATCGATGTGGTTAAGTTATCCGCATCGCCGGGTAAGGTTGGGCGTAGGTATGGCGATGCTGTCCACTGGTTCATACCCGGCGATATACCTGAGTATGCAAGGGACATAGAGTTGGTATCCACGGAACCCCTTGATCACAAGGATGTTGATGTTGTATTATCGGCATTACCCAACGAGGTTGCCGGTTCCGTAGAGAGTAAATTGCTTGCCTCGGGAATTAATGTTGTGTCCAACGCATCACCGGAGAGGTTAAGCCCCAGTGTTCCTTTGATAAATCCCGAGGTTAATTGGAACCACCTTGAGATTCTTAGGAGTACTAAGGGTAATTGGTTGGTTAAGAACCCGAACTGTACGGCCGCGATAATATCAATGCCCCTAAAGTCACTCCAGGACTTGATTCACGAGTTGCACATAGTCACGCTGCAGTCCGTATCAGGCGCGGGTTACCTGGGGCTTTCCTACCTGGCGATTGATGGTAATGTAATACCATTCATAAAGGGTGAGGAGGAAAAAATTGACGCGGAGATAAACAAAATGCTTGGAAAACAATCACCGGGCAATTATGAGCCATGGGGAAGACCCATCTATGTAACATCGACGAGAGTGCCCGTTAAGTATGGGCACATGGCAGTCATACATGCTGTACTCAAGGAGCCCATGGATCGGGATAAGATAGTCAATGCCCTAAGAAACTTTAGATCATTACCCCAGGAGGCCGAATTACCCACGGCACCTAAGGAACCGGTGAAGGTGCTGGATAGGATTGATGCGCCACAACCCGCTAGGGATTTAGACTCAATGGCTGTTAGTGTGGGTAGGGTTTCGGTTAGGAATAACGTGCTTAGGATGGTTGTTTTGGGCGATAACCTCGTCCGCGGAGCCGCAGGAATAACAATCCTCACCCTAGAGACCATGAAGCAATTGAAACTGCTATAAGATCTATTTTTAATAACTTATTAGATTTAGTATTTCATTGTATTTAATATATCCACTAAATCCGTTAACACCGCCTGGGCTGTCTCGTATCTACCAGCACCTGGTCCAATTATCGTTAATTCACCCAGGGTATCGAGTCTTAACCTCAGGGCGTTCAGGTTTCGTGACACGTGGGCTAGTATGTCGTTCTTATCCAGTGGTATTGGCTTCACATATGCCTTATCCTTATCGGCATAGGCTATCAACTTAACGACCTTATCACCATACCCCCTGATGTCAATGCCCCTAATTCCCCTAACCTCCATGCCCTCTAACTCATGTTTCCAACCGATGACCCTCGACAAAATTATAGTCTTCAATGCCGCATCAAGCCCATCAATATCTAGAGATGGGTCCGCCTCGGCATAGCCCAATTGCTGGGCGAGCCTTAGTGCATCATCGAAGGACAAGCCCTCCTCATACATCTTAGTTAGAATGAAGTTTGTGGTACCATTGAGAATGCCCATGAATGACTCCACGTGAGCTCCAGGTAATAGGTTGAGTATGTTGAAGGATGGCGTACCAGCCATGACGGTGCCCTTAAACCTAACGAGCTTACCATACCTCCTACTTAACTCCATCAACTCATCGTAATGAAACGCTATTGGGCCCTTATTAGTGGTGATCACATGCTTACCACTTCTTAACGCTGCTGTTAGGTATGTGAATGCAGGTTCGCCCTTAGTCTTTATATTAACCCACGTAAATTCTCCCATTATGTCAGCATCACTTTGTTCTATTAGTTTAGGTATGTCATCAGGTTCTATTTTTTCGCCAACTACTTTACCTAGCCTTATGTCATTGATTATGTCTGGCTTAGGGTTAAGTAAATGTCCGTACTTAATATCGATTATTTCCGTAATAGAGACATGGCTAAGTCCTATCTCGCTTCTAACTTTGTTGAATAATTCATAAAATCCTTGACCAACCGTTCCAAAGCCAACTATTAATACCCTAATGGGTTTACTCATAACAATCACCTCTCATATATTGAAGTTATAAATTACAAGCTTTATTTCAGTCATCTCCTCAATTGCAAACCTAATACCCTCTCTCCCAAGCCCACTGAACTTATATCCTCCAAAGGGCATAAAGTCTACCCTGAAATCTGACGTATCATTAATTAATACACCACCAAATTGAAGACCATCTATAAACTTCTTAGCAATCTTGATGTCATTAGTAAATATCCCTGCCTGTAATCCATAGGGTGTACTATTTGCTATATTTATTGTCTCATCAATATCATGAACCTTATATAGCAACATTACAGGCCCAAAGATCTCTTTAACAGCCACCTTGGATTTAGGATTAACATTCTCAAGTATTGTTGGGTAGTATATATTTCGGCTCCTTTTATGACCGATTAATAAATTGGCTCCCTCCTTAATTGCCTCGTCAACCCAGGACTCAACTCTCTTAGCCTCATTCTCCGTAATCATAGGTCCCACATCTGTACTATCACTTAGGGGATCGCCAACTATTAATTTAGAAGTCTGTTCAATTAACTTCTCCTTAACTTCCTCATAAATCTTCTCATGGATTAATATTCTTTGAGCATGAATACAATTTTGCCCCTGGGACTCAAAACCTGCATCTACTATGAGCGGTACCGCCTTATCAACATCAGCATCCTCCCAGACTATCACAGGTGAATTATTACCAAGCTCCATAGCGTATTTCTTTATCCCATGGGAACGTATAATCTGATCCGCAGCCTCTACACCTCCCGTGAAGGTTACCATCTTTATTCTATCATCATCCAATATCTTATTTATTAACTTACCACCACCCGATGTAATCACCACCTGTAAAGCCTCCTCAGGAAGCCCCACATTTATTAATTCATTACTAAGCTCTAACGCCGAAAGAGGCGTTAGGGTTGCTGGCTTTAGTATTACTGAGTTACCCGCAGCTATAGCTGGACCTAACTTATGCGCAACGAGATTCAGCGGATCATTGAAGGGCGTTATAGCTACAATAGGCCCAATAGGCTCCCTAACATAATAAGCGAACCTATTGATACCCCTAGGCTCTGCGTCAAATGGTATTACCTCACCATAAATTCTCTTACTTTCCTCGGCCGAGAACTTCATCGTTACTGACGCCCTATAGGCCTCTCTCCTAGCGTACTTAAGCGGTTTACCTGCCTCCTGGGCAATTATGCGGGCATAATCCTCCTGTCTCTTTCTAAGCCTATCTGAAACCTCCTCGAGAATTTCAGCCTTCTTGTAGCTGGGCATACTCCTCATAATCTTAAAGCCCTTGACTGCACGATCTAAAATTTCCTCGGCTTTTTCGTAGGGAGTTTCTTCAAGAACTTTTATGACGTCCCAAGTGTATTTATTGTGTACGGGTATGGTCGACGTAACCATCACCTACTCCCCAAAATCTATAGCCACTACTCTAGCCATTGAACCACTGGCTCCCTGGAACTTTATAGGTAGTATCACGATAAAGTACCTCTTACCATCCTCAAGTTCGCTCAGGTTTGTTAAATCCTCAACTATGTATACATTCCTTGAGAGTAATAATTTATGTACCTCAAAGTCCTTATGGTTGTATGGCTCAATACCCAACGTATCTATACCTACCGCTTTAACATTGTGATCCATTAAAAACTTGGCAGCATCAATAGATAGGCCTGGGAAGTCATACAGGAATTCCTTAGTAAATGCCCTCTTTTTCCACCACCCAGTCTCAATCAGTACTATATTACCATCGTACTCAGGTCTCCATATCCTATTAAGGTCATCCTTCGTAATTTCAACTCCATTAAACTTAGGCCTCACTACATAGCCATAACCGATCAACCTATTAAGATCAAGTTGATCAACGGTTATCGGTGACTCAAGCATATGATATGGCGCATCCACATGTGTACCTGTGTGCGTAACCATCTGTATGGACTCAACATTATACCCATCCCTCGATAAAATTCCGACAGGCTTAACGTCAGGAAGTGGATTTGTCGGCCATACAGGCATATAAGTTCTAATCGGAACGCTTAGGTCTATTATACGTCTTATACCGACCATCATAGAGAACCTATAATTACTATTTTTAAGTTCTTCTTTAAAGTTCTTCCTGTTATAACATAAACAGAATGAAAAAAGAGGTAAAATTTAAAAAATAAGTAGGCTATAGGGACGAACCAGTATGACTGAGAAGGGTTCAGAATTTAGGAAAGAACTGGGCCTATGGTCACTGGTCTTTTTGGCAATAGGTGCAATATTAGGACCCGCAATAGCCTATATACCAGTGGATGTACTTGCCGATAGTGGACCCTCAGGAATATTATCATGGGTTGTAGCGTTTGTTCTACTTTTTATAATGGCATTGGTATTCGTCGAGTTAGGCACAATGTGGCCAAGGGCAGGTGGAGTCGCATATTATCCGTATAAAAGCAATGGCGCCTTGGCAGCCGTGTTAAACGGATGGCCCGCTTTTGTGGGATACTCGCTGATCATGCCTGCATCACTAACAGCCACCGTAGAATACCTAAGCTTTTACTTCCCACAATTATTCACAAATGGAGTACTAACGTACTCAGGTATTGTAGTAGCTATAGTACTTGGGTTAATCGTGTTTTTAATACACTTAAGGCATGTAGGTTTCCTAGGTAATATAAACAACGCATTAACATTATTCAAGGCCTTAGTATTCTTAATACCGTTAATCGCTCTCCTCGTGTATTTCCACCCAATCAATTTCAATAACCCTAAGTTGGGTGGATTCTCACCATTTGGAATATCCGGATTCTTTGCGGCAATAACAGCAACAGTATTCGCGTACTTAGGATTTAGACAGCCCATTAATTATGCCGAGGAAGTTAAGAATCCAGGTAGGGATATACCAATGGCAATACTCTTAGCCCTAGTTATTACGATGATATATTACATTATCGAAAGCTTGGCATTCCTAGGAGTTGTCGATAGAGTAATATCAAGCACTAGTGGGTGGTCTTCACTAATTCAATTACCATATCCTTACGTCACAGCCATTCAGAACACAAACATACCAGCATCTTCAATACTCTTTATACCAATAACTATAATAGCCGCTATTGTTGCCGCATATACAGATGCATTGATTTATTACGGTAGTGCAGCCAGGATTGGTGTTGCGTTAGCTAAATATGACAGGATGCTACCAGGCTTCTTCTCTAGGTTAAATAAGGAGGGTATGCCTATATATTCGAATATCTTAGTTTTCATAATAGGTCTGATATATATAGCACTGTTCCCATCATTCGCCTCAGTATTTCTACTCTTCACAGACGCAGTACTCCTATCCTACGCACCAGCCGCAGTTAGTCTATTAGTATTTAGAAAGGTTTTTCCAAATGAAACCAGGCCATACAAAATGCCTGCGGCTCAAGTATTAGCGCCCATCGCCTTCATAGTAAGTAGCCTGCTGATTTATTGGAGTGGTTGGCAAGCTATTGAGGTTACGATGATTATGGGTATCGTAGGCTTAGCATTACTATACTTCTATCATAAATATGAGAGGATAACTAAAGCTGATGCATATGGTGGTTTATGGCTATTGCTATTCTACATAGTGCTCCTCGTAATTTCATACTTTGGTAGTACGAATCTAAACATGATACCTGCGCCCTGGGATACACTGGTAGTGATTATAGTCTCGCTGGTGTTCTTCTACATAGGGTATATATCAGGAGTTAAATATCACGAAGCAATAGTTAAGGCGCAGAAAGCATAATATAATGATACTAAATCTTTAAACGCATCTTTAACCTATAATTTGAAGCAACCTAAATATTCTTAGCAACTATATAATGCGATTTGCCTTATTAATTTGATGGTAATGCTTAAATAACCTATTAACAGATTACTATGGGGATTGAAATGGAAACCAGGAACTAATAAAACCCTTTAGTAAATACGTCCTTAAGTGCCCAAGGTGTGGTTACGAGGTTGAGCCAAGTCCATTCGTCATGAGGTGCCCAAGGTGTGGGGAGCTTCTCGATACCTTAGTGGACACGGGCAAGGCTCACATTAGGTGGGGTGAGCTTCGCGGTAGGGGTGTTTGGAGGTATAGGGATTTGTTGCCAGGGTTGAATCATGTTGTTACCATGGGTGAGGGATCGACACCATTAATAAGGTTGAGGGAGTATCCAAATGCCTATGTTAAGTTTGAGGGTGCGAATCCAACGGGTTCCTTTAAGGATAGGGGTATGACTGTGGGTGCGTCGTTAGCGGTATCGCTGGGTGTCAGGGGTGTTGTTGTGGCATCCACGGGTAACACTGCCGCATCTGCCGCAGCCTACTCAGCCAGGGCTGGGCTTGAGTGCGTGGTGGTTCTTCCCAAGGGTAATGTTGCGAGGGGAAAGCTTGCCCAATCAGTACTACATGGTGCACGTATTGTGGAGGTGCCTGGTACGTTTGACAACGCCTTGGAGTATGTACTCGATACTGTACTTAGTGATGGTGCTGTTAATGACATCAATTACTATCCACTTAATTCGATAAATCCGTGGAGGCTTGAGGGTCAGAAGACCATAGCCTTTGAAATTATTGAGGAGATTGGAGTACCGGACTTCGTGTTTGTCCCGGTGGGTAATGGTGGTAACATATACGCTATATGGAAGGGTTTCAGGGAGTTGCTTGAGTTGGGTGTTATCGATAGGGTACCTAGGATGATTGGGGTTCAGGCTGAGGGTGCGGCACCAATGGTTAGGTACTGGAGGGGTTTGGGTGAGGCTAGGATTGATAACCCAAGGACAGTGGCGTCAGCGATAAGGATTGGGAAGCCCGTTAACTGGTTTAGGGCGTATAGGGCTGTTAAGTACAGTAACGGCTTATTCCTCGAGGTTTCTGATGAGGAGATAATAAGGGCCCAGGGAATGTTGGGTAGGGAGGGTGTTGGTGTGGAACCTGCGAGCGCGGCTTCCTTAGCAGGTTACCTAAGGGCGTTGAAGGAGGGTATTGTTGATGTGAACGATAGGGTGGTTCTAATAGCAACAGGCCATGCGCTTAAGGATCCCGATATCCTAGTTCGAGACAATGTTCAGTCTATAACTATTTCCTCACTGGAGGAATTAAGGCGTTTACTTAAAACGTGAGGGATAATTGCAAGGTCGTGTTGAATTTAAAGTAAGATTGAAAAAGGTCATACAGGGTAGAGTGGTACTTGGTTTAGGGCTGTTGTTTCCTCAAATCCTAAGGCCACATTCATAGCCTGTACGGCTTGTCCACTGGCCCCCTTCATTAGGTTGTCAATTGCTGATAATATCACTAACCTACCCAACCTATTGTCTATTTCGAAGCCAATATCCACGAGATTAGAACCTATTACGTACTTAACGTCTGGATATCTCTGGAACCCAGCCCTGTCCTTCACAAGCCTGATGAATGGTTCATTGCCATACATTGACCTATACACCCTCCATATGTCTGGTTCAGACACATCCTTAACAAGCCATGTGTGCGATGTCGTTAGTATGCCCCTAACCAAGTCCACAGCATGTGGTGTGAAGGCTACGCGAACCCGCCTATTAATTAGTAGACCCAGTTCCTGCTCTATCTCAGCGGTGTGCCTATGGTGAACAACCTCGTATGGCCTAATGACGTATGTCCTGAACGGGTGCAGATCGAGCCTTGGTGCGTGGGCGCCAGCTCCAGAGCTTGATATCTTCGCATCAACCACTATCCTATCGGTATCGATAAGGCCGGCCTTAACGATTGGCGCCAGTGATATTATTGCTGCCGTCGCCATGCAGCCGGGTACGGCAATTAGCTTAGCGCCCCTAAGCTCCTCCCTATGTAATTCGGGTAGTCCATACACAGCCTTAGCCAGCAGGTCTGGGTATGGATGCGGCTTCTCCCAGCCATACCACTCGACGTATGCCGCGGGATCCTTAAGTCTAAAATCTGCTGATAGGTCTATCACAGTGATGCCGCTCTCGTACAGCTTGGGAACCCACCCAAGGCTTTGTCCATGGGGTAGGGCTAGGAACACGACATCCACGTCATGCTTAAGTACGGAGTCTATGGTTGAATCGATGAACGTTAAGTTAGTCCTGCCCCTAAGGTTTGGGTGAACCCTGAATAGGTATTCGCCCTTAAACTCCCTAGACGTTGCGCAGGACAATTCAATGCCTGGGTGATTAATTAACAGCCTAAGCAACTCACCACCAGTGATTCCACTGGCCCCAACAACACAGGCCCTATACCTACCACCTACCATTTAACCACCCCACGATTGCATTCATGAATTGATCGATATTCTCCACGGTTAACTCAACCCTGGGGTCAAGCCCTAGCACCATCTGTTCACCATTATAGGTACCGATTACGTAGGTACATAACACACAACCTATATCCCTACTAAGCCTCAATAACGCGCTCTCCAAAGAACCACAACCAACACACCTATCCCCAATAACCTGGGCATTGAATAATTTCTCGGGTGCCTTCATGAGCACGTTCACCCTGGCCAACGAATTCTCCATATACATCCTATGCTCAGCTATTGATTTACTACCTTCCCACGTTATTACAACACCATCAAGCCCAAGCGATGGGGCTGGTGTAGCCATATAAGCCCTGCCGATGCCCCTAACAACCTTAGCCACAACATTTGGGTCAAGCGCTATATTAAACTCGGGCGTTGGGTACCCCATCTTCCTTAGCTCTCTAAATAGTAATGCCCTATTTATCCCCATGGCATAAACATTATGTGGGTTCAACGTATTATTAAACAGGCTTGATAGAACGAACGACTCGAAGACATCATCTAGAAGTAATACGGCCTTACTTTGCATAGGCCTTAACGCATCATTCTTGACATTAACAGCACCAACCTTAAGCCCAGTATTGAGTAACTTATTGTATAATTGCTGCTCTAGTGGTCCATACTTATCGAGGACGAGGACGAGGTCTTGCCCCACCGCTTCAATTACAACCACCTAGGAAGGTCGAGGCGCCTGTGAAATTTAAATATTTTCTTTATCAAGTACAGGGGTATAGGATTCCCTATTTTTATGGGCGCAATACTTATATAGCATATGTATATGCCCACCCGTGGCAGTGATGGAACGGGAACCACTAATAGGGATAATCCCAGGGGATCCTCAATATCCATACTCTACGATATACTAAGGATTGAGGAGAAGCTGTTAATCAATGAATTTAAGGCACTTGGTGTCGAGGTTAGGCTTGTAAACATTAATGACATGTCATTGAACCTTAATGATTACGAGGAGGGTTTCGGCATCGTGCTTATTAGGGCGCTGAGCCACTCTAAGGCCGGCTTGGTGGCGCGTATATTGAATATACGTGGGATTACAACGATAAATAATGGTATGGCCATAGAGAATTCCTGGAATAAGGCCATTGCACTGTCAATACTGGCTAGGTCGAAGGTGCCTGTGGTACCTACGAAACTCGTATTATCAACAAACCTGCAGGGTGATGGTATTAATTACCCGGCCATTGTTAAGCCTGTCCACGGGTCCTGGGGCAGGCTTGTGAGCCTAGTGGGTAGTAGTGATGAGTTATCGCTGCTCCTCAAGCATAGGGCCCTTGGCGACTCCTACTCCAGGGTTGCCATGGTACAACCCTTCATCGGTGACGGCACGGATTACAGGGTTTTCGTTATTGGCGGTGAAGTCGTGGCTTCAATGATGAGGAAGCCGAGTAATGGTGATTGGAGGAGTAATGTGTCAAGGGGTGGCGCTGCCCACGGTGTTAGGTTGGGTGATGATGCCTATGAAATAGCTGTCAAGGCAACCGAGGCCTTGGGGCTTGATTACGCAGGTGTTGATTTACTCTATAGTCCTGGGGGTGGTTACCTGGTCAACGAGGTCAACGCAATACCCGAGTTTAAGGGCTTGATGGGTGCCTCAGGCGTTAATATACCGCGTAAAATAGTTGAGTATGTATTAAGCGTCGCCAGGAGGTGATTCGACAATGAGTGATGACATACTTAGGTTTGAGGATGAGTACCTGGCTAGGTATTACAGTAAGAAGCCGTTGAATATTGTCAGGGGCAGTATGCAGTATGTGTGGGATTCGAGTGGTAATAAGTACCTAGACATGCATACAGGCTTTGGCGTGGCTTTCTTGGGCCATACGAACCCGAGGATTGTTAACGCAATCAGGGAGCAACTCGATAAAATATTCACTGTGCCACTAACGTTTTATAACGAGGCTAGAGCCGAGTTCGTCAAAGAATTCTCCCGGATATTACCTAGTGGCTTCGGAAAAGTGTTTCTTCAAAATAGTGGCACTGAGGCTGTTGAGGTTGCATTGAAGATTGCCAGGAAGATTAGTAAGAAGGCGGAGTTCCTTGCATTCCTAAACTCATTCCATGGGAGAACCCTAGGCTCCCTATCCGTTACCGGCAATGAGAAGTATAGGAAAGCCTTCGAACCACTACCCTATAAGGTTAGGTTCGCTCCCTTCAATGCCGTTGAGCAGGTCGATAAGTTGGTCACCGAGGACTTGGCCGCCGTGATAGTAGAGCCGGTGCAGGGTGAGGGGGGTGTTAACCCAGCAAAGCCCGAATTCCTGAGGGCTTTGAGGCAGGTTACTAGGGAGAGGAATGTATTACTGATATTTGACGAGGTGCAGGCTGGTTTCGGTAGGACTGGTGCTGTGTGGGCGTTTGAGAATTACGGTGTTGAGCCCGACATCTTCACCGCAGGCAAATCAATAGCTGGCGGGTTACCGATAGGTGTTGCGGTGGTTAGGAGGGAGTATGGCGATGTGTTCGAGCCTGGTGAGCACGGTAGCACCTTCGCCGGTAACCCATTAACCATGGCAGCCGCCAAGGCTGGCGTTGAGGTTTTGATCAGTGAGGACGTGCCCAGTAAGGCCAGGGCGCTTGGTGAGAGGTTCATGAGGATTCTGGAGGATGAGGTTGGGAATCTAAAGCCAGTGCTAAGGATTAAGGGCCTCGGGTTGATGCTTGGTGTGGAGTTGAAGAAGAGGGCTGAGCCCTATGTTGATAAGTTGATTGGTTTAAGGCTACTAACGAGTGTGGCTGGCGGCACAACAATTAGGCTATTACCACCCTACTGCATAAACGATGATGATATTAATTTAGCGGTCACAGCATTAAAGAACGCCTTAGCCGAGTAATTTTACTAGCTCATTGACTATCCTGGTTAACTCCTCATCACTCAATGGCTCCCTCCTAAGCCCATTGTCATATAACGACTTAACCCTCTCATAAACTGCATCGACGAGCTCCTCATTAACGGCGAAACCATGTAACCTAAGCCAATGCCTAATCGAGGACTTCCCCGAATATGGCCCTATCATTATCCTGGCCTCACGACCAACAAGGCCCGGGTCCATGGATAGGTAGGTAATTGGGTTCCTCAACTGGGCGTCTATGTGTATCCCGGCGGCTGTGGTGAAGGCGTTATCGCCAACTATGGGTTGGTACGTAGGCACCCTATAACCCATTGATGAGAAGACCTCAATTACGTCTCTAAGGACCCTCGGGTTCATACCATCAAGAGACCCCTTAATCCTAGTGTACCAAATGATTAATGACTCTATCGGCACATTGCCAGCCCTCTCCCCAATACCAAGCAACGTACCATTATTCACACTAGCACCATACAACCAGGCAGAGACTGCGTTGGCAACGGCCATGTGGTAGTCACCATGGCCATGGAATTCCAAGTTCTCGCTAGACACACCCAACACCCTTCTAAACACCCACACAAGCTTTGGTATACTGTATGGCAGTGAGGCGAAGGGGTATGGAACACCAACACCTGTCGTGTCCGGGAGCTTAATTACAATATCCACACCATACCTCTCGCCTAACCTGAGCAGTTTCTCGACGAAAGGTATTACGAAGCCGACCACGTCAGCCCTAGTCACATCCTCCAAACTACACCTAAGCCTAACACCACCCCTCAGCGCATACTCAGCCGCCTCCAGGTACTTCTCAACAACCCTATCCCTAGTCGAGCCAAACTTATACCTAATGTGTATGTCGGATATGGACATGAGCATCACCATCTCATCAAGCCCAGCCTCCCTAACCAACCTGACATCATCAACCCTAGCCCTACCCCAACCAATAACCTTGGGATACTCGAGATCAAGCTCCCTAACAGCCTTAACAAGCCTCCTATCCCTCTCCGTATAGAGGAAGAACTCACTCCTTATTATCCTACCACTACCATTATCCAAATTCCCAAGCAATTTAAAGAGCTTGACCGCATCTTCGACGGAGTAGTACATGTAAAAGGCCTGTTGACCATCCCTAAACGTTGTGTCGGTTATGAACAACTCACTCGGGATATCAGGCTCCACATAAACTCCATCGAAAGATAACCTAGGCGGTAATGGCCATTGACCTACAACATCCTTAAGCACGCTGTCAACATCTACGTAATCAATACCCTCCCTCCTAAGTAGTTTGATTAACTCCTCCGCATTGCCTGGGTTACTACCTGGGACTTCAATAGAGACCCCCGGGCTTATGTGGAAATAAATAATTTATAAATTTTACCCTCAATAATAAATAATCATCTATATGGTAATTACTTGTAAATATTCATAAATTCAACAATGGCTTGTTTATAGACCTCAATGGCCCTTAGGTAATCCTCAACAAGTATGTACTCTTCGAGTGAGTGCGATGAAAAACCATCGCCTGGCCCATAGGCTACAAGGTTCCTTGTTAATTGGGCTAGATCATTCATGTCGCTGGTACCCCATTTCCTCGCTAGCACCGGTTTTTCACCCAGGACCTTTATTATTGCCCTAGACACAGCCCTCATGGCAGGGTTATCAACTGGTACCTCCACGGGCTCCGTACACCACTTAATGTTTATGTTACCGTAACCACCGAACTCATTACCCAACTTAATGATTGCATCTCTAACGTCATTGCATGACTTGCCGGGTGGTATCCTAACATCCAGTACTAACCTGCAATTGCTCGGTATCATGTTCTCCGCCTCGCCGCAATTCATGATTGTTGGAGTCACGAGGAAGTCCTCATAATTCACACCAGCCCTTAGGTACTCACGTAATCTGTTGTACACCTCCATGGCTATCAATATGGAATTCGACGATAGGTCAGGATTCGATGCATGACCACCCCTTGTCTTAATCGTAACTTCTACTTTCGTTCCACCCCTGTACTTATTCACCACCTTATTGACACCAGTGGGTTCGCCAACTATGACGCCGTGAGGCTTGGGCACGTGGTTACCCCTTATCAGGTTTGCGGTGCCCAGGCTATCGCCCTCCTCGTGAACCACCGCCGTAAGCACCAGGGTACCCCTTGGCAACTCGCTCTCCATGAACGCTATCGCCATGGCCATGAGCGGGCCCTTATCGTCACTAGCACCCCTACCGATTATTTTATTGCCCTCGCGCTTAACCTCTATGAAGCCTGGTATCGTGTCCATGTGCGCATGGAGCCATAGCACGGGCTCGCCACCACCCCTAACGGCTATTACGTTGCCCACATTGTCGACCCTAGCATCGAAGCCGTTCATAACCAGTAACTCCCTGAGGAACTCCGTAAGCCCATGCTCCTCACCCGTGGGCGAGTATATGCTCAGTGCCTCCATCAATAGTTTTAACCTAGCCTCATCAGTGAACATGGTTAACCCCTCTTCGTCAGATCGAGTACGAGCTCCACGATGTGCCTAGCCACATTGACACCGGTGACCCTCTGGACATTCTTGAACTCGGGCACGGTGTTTACCTCAAGCACCTTATAACCACCATCAGACTCCACAACATCGACACCGGCATAGTAGGCACCTATGGCCTTGGTAGCCCTAACACTTATGTCCTCAAGCTCGGGATCCACCCTGACAGCCTCAGCCTTACCACCCCTTGCAGTGTTTGTCCTCCAATCATCGTTGACCGCATACCTATAAATCGCAGCCACAGCCCTATCCCCAACCACCGTTACCCTAATGTCCCTGCCAGGCTTCCTTACGTATTCCTGCACAAGGTATGCGCCGTACTGAGGATTACCCATCGAATCCCTATGCCTAACCAGGAGCTGTAAATCCTCAACACCACCCACTAGGCTCACTAGCCTACCCCAGGAACCATGGACAGGCTTAACAATGGCAGGTATACCGACTGCGTTGAGAACCTTAACTGCAACATCCCCTGATAGGGTAATCACGGTGTTGGGTATTGGGACACCCACCCTGCTGAGTATGGCGAGGGTTACTGCCTTATTATTACCGATTAATATGGACATTGCCGGGTTTATCGAGATTCCACCGAGGGCTTCGTAGAGTTGGGACACGAGTTGCGACTTATGCTGACTTATCGTCCTTATGAAAGCAGCGCCACCATCACCGCCGTTTGGGAGGTTTAGCGTCAGCTCCCCAGCATTAACCAACCTATAATTAACGTTTAGGTTGTTGAACTCCCTAATGAGTAGTTTCTCATCGAGCCTTACTGCATCGTATATGAAGTCAATGGCTTCAATCAGAACCACCTCTTACTCTCCCCAATCCTCCTCCTCAACCTTGATTAGCTTCAGTTGTATCAAACCATTCTGAATAACCACCTGGTACTTCTGGCCACAGCTTGGGCAGCTAACGAGCTCTCCATCAAGGACATCGTCTGGTATTTCTATATCTGCACCGCATACCTGGCATGAGGTCTTTGTTGGCATCAGTAGTTACGTGAATATAGCCTATTTAAGCATTGCGGTTAATCGATGTTTAGTTTATAGTTAAGCCATGGGTATAAATATACAAGACACGCCCTACTGGTTAGGAATCACGTGTGTTCCAAAGCCGTTGATTGCGGAGGATATGGGGTTCTCGATTGTTCCATTGGATATTACGACACGTATTCCCTTACTTGCCAACTGCATTGCTGTGTACACCTTCCTCTTCATGCCGCCCTTAACCTCTTGGCTCTTAAAGAGCTCCTGCGCCTCGGTAATAGACGCCCTACCAACAACCTTCCCATTCATTAATACACCATCGACGTCCGTGAGAATTACCGCTAGGTCGGGCCTTAATGAGTATGAAAGAACCTCAAGTGCTTGATCTCCATCAACATTCAACGGACCGCCTGTCTTGTTGTCCATTGCTATTGGGGCTATCACCGGCGTAAAACCATCATTTAGCAACTTCACTATGAAATCGCTGTTCGAGCTCTCTATCTTACCTGTATAGCCACCATCCACAATCCTCTCCCTACCCCTCTCATCTATTATTACCATAGTTTCCCTCCTCCTCGCCCTCAGTAATCCACCATCAACACCCGATAACCCAATTGCATTAACACCAACACCCTGCAACCTACTAACCAGGTCCTTATTTAGGAACATCATACCCATAATGTAAACCCTGAGGGTCTCGAGATCAGTATACCTACTGGTAACGCCGCTGGGGCTTGTCACGAACCTTGGCTTGAGCCCCATTTTCTCCATCAACTCGTTCACGAAGTAACCACCACCGTGCACAATCACTAACTTATGACCATTGCCCAATAACCTAGGGACCTCCTTGACGAGGTTGTCCACGCCCTTTCGAATTACGGAACCACCGACCTTGATTAGGATTAGCATCTGGTAACTACGCGGTAGGTAATAATTATAAGGATTACCGTGACGACGATTATTTTGAATAAATATATTAATTTGAATTTATAGGGACCTCCCGTATTCACTTACCGCCTCGGCAATCCTCCTAATACCCTCGACGATCCTATCGATACTCTCGACCACAAAGGATATCCTAATCGCTGACCTATAGATATCGCTGAAGTACGTGCCAGGTATCACAGTCACACCAAACTTCTCAAGGAGAAGCTCGGCAAGCCTCTCCGAGTCCTTTATGTAGCCTGATAGGTCTGCGAATACGAACATTGAACCCCTTGGAACAATAAAGCGTGCCTCGGGTAGGTACTCCCTAAGGGCTTTGACCGCGGCATCCCTTCTAGACCTATACTCCTCAACTATGTATTTCAAATGCCTAAACCTGACCTCAGACCTCAGGTACATGGTTACGAACCTCTGGGCAATGACTGGTGGACAATAGGTCATCTCCTCAGCCGCTAACTTAAGCTTGGGCACTGCATCACTGGGTCCATAAATGAAACCGAGTCTCCATCCTGGAATGCCTGGATCCTTAGAGAATGTGTTTATTGATATTACGTGATCCGGGGCGTATCTGTAGATGTATGTGTGCTCTCCCTCATAAATAAGCGTTCTATATGCCTCATCAGACACAATCCAGAAATCCTCATCCTTTGCCAGATCTGCTATTGCCTTTGCCGTATCCCTATCAATCACACTACCCGTAGGGTTGTCCGGAGAAACTATTACCAGGGCCTTCGTCTTATTTGTTATTAATTCCTTCAGTTTCTCAACATCAACCCTGAAGCCCTCGTTTAAGCTCAAGCCGAGCCTCTTAATCCTACCACCGAAGTACTCGATTATTGGCTTATAACCAAAGTATGTTGGATCAAGGAGTATAACCTCATCGCCTGGATTTAGGATTGTCATGAAAGTCGCGAACATACCCTCCTGACCGCCAGCCGTTATAACTATATTGTCGGGGCTAACATCGATACCACCAAGCCTCCTCAAATCCTCAGATACTGCCTCCCTAAGCTCCATAATGCCCTGGCTCGGGGTATAGCCATACAGATCCATCCCCTTACCCTCAATGAGTTGGTTGGCGAGCATGGACCTAATCTCGATGGGTGGTTGTATCCCGGGTTGCCCAGCGGATAGGTTTATCACATCCCTATTCTCACGCTTTAACCTCTCCCTGATCGCATCTATCTTCCTGGTGGGTGACTCCCTCAGGAAGGTTATTGTTTGCGAGAACCCGCGCATTGTCTCCCCTATTTTACTCAAGTATATATACTTTATTTATTCATAACCGTGGCATAGGTTCTTTAAGGGCAAAGCTTATAAAATATTTATAATAACCCGCCCGAATGATTCGGCTTGAGGAGACGCTATCTCGTGCTTCAGGATGGGAGCGTATACCGTGGTTACGCCTTTGGTGCTGACACAAATGCAGTTGGTGAAGTTGTATTCACGACAGCTAACGTTGGCTATCCAGAGTCATTGACCGACCCATCATATAAGGGTCAGATTCTCGTTTTCACAAGCCCCCTAATTGGTAATTACGGTGTTTCACAGGACCAGTGGGAGAGTGACTCAATCCAGGTTAGTGGTGTTGTTGTCTTTGACGCCACATCGCCAAGTCATTACACCTCAGTCATGAGCCTTGACGAGTGGTTGAGGAGGGAGGGTGTACCTGGCGTGCTTAGGGTTGACACTAGGGCGTTGACCGTCAAGTTGAGGGAGGTTGGTGTCATGATGGGGGCTATAGTTGATGATGTGAATGAGGGACTTAGGCTTGTTAGGGATGCGCCACGTTATGATGAGATTGATTTCACAAGGCTCGTATCGCCAAAGGACATCATTAGTTATGGGGATGATGATGAACCATGCATTGGAATTATTGATTGTGGGGTCAAGCTTGGTATAGTGAGGAGCTTATTGGCTAGGGGTTTCAGGGTCGTTAGGTACCCATGCCACATGTGGTCTGAGGCAATAAGTAATTGCGATGGTGTCCTACTCAGTAATGGGCCTGGCAACCCTAACCTACTTAATTTCCTTGTGGATGCTGTGGTTGATATTATTAGGGATAGAAAACCAACCCTAGGCATATGCCTAGGACACCAGGTAATAGCCCTAGGCATTGGGGCTAGGTTGTACAAAATGAAGTATGGACACAGGGCAATAAACAAGCCAGTCCTCGACCTACTTAGGAATAGGGTTTACATAACGACCCACAACCATGGATATGCCGTAGACCCACAATCAATCAAAGGCACCGGGTTTAAGGTGTGGGCCGTGCAACCCGATGACAAAACCGTGGAAGGGTTAATACATGAGGAACTACCAATAATAACGACACAATTCCACCCAGAGGCGAGACCTGGTCCCCAAGACACAAACTGGGTCTTTGATGAGTTTGCAAGGTTGGTGATGAGGTATGGACGCTAGGAAGGTATTAATTGTAGGTAGCGGGCCGATAAAGGTTGCCGAGGCTGCTGAGTTCGATTACTCAGGGATCCAGGCGTTGAAGGCGTATAAGGAGGAGGGATTGACCACAGTACTCGTTAATCCAAACATAGCCACGGTACAGACAACAAAGGTTTTTGCTGACAAGGTTTACCTGGTGCCAATAAGGACCGAGTACCTGGCTAAGGTTATTGAGAGGGAGAGGCCCGACGCCATAGCGTGTGGCTTTGGTGGGCAAACGGCACTGTCCGCATGCATTAATCTAAACGATTCTGGGGTACTTAGGAAGTACGGTGTTAAGGTCCTGGGTACACCAATAGAGGGCATAAGGTCTGCATTGAGTAGGGAGTTGTTTAAGGAGTTGATGGGTAGGCATGGCATACCCACGCTACCCTCAATAACAACGTACTCATTAAACGAGGCCATGGATGCAGCGAGGAAGCTGGGATACCCAGTACTGGCTAGGGTATCCTTTAACCTAGGTGGTGCGGGTGCCTTTGTGGCGAATAACGAGGCGGAGTTAATTAGTAAGTATCATAAGGCCCTCGCCCAGAGCGAGATCAAGGAGGTTCTGATCGAGAAGTACATTGGTGGTTGGAAGGAAATAGAGTTTGAGGTTATGAGGGATTCCTACGGTAATTCTGTGGCTGTGGTGTGTATGGAGAACGTAGACCCAATGGGTGTGCATACGGGCGACTCTGTCGTGGTGGCACCCTGCCTAACACTAACCAATGAGGAGTACCAGAGGGCTAGGCTGTTGTCTATCGGCGTCGCCAATGCCATAAACCTGGTTGGTGAGTGCAACGTGCAGGTTGCAATAAACCCAAGGGGGCCCGACATGTACGTCATAGAGACCAACCCTAGGATGAGCAGGTCAAGCGCGCTGGCTAGTAAGGCCTCGGGCTATCCACTAGCCTACATGGCCGCTAAATTAACCCTGGGTTATAGGTTGGATGAGTTGATCAATAGGGTTACGAACAGAACCGTGGCCGCCTTCGAACCAAGTCTCGACTACATAGTGGTTAAGATACCCAGGTGGGAGAGTGATAGGTTCGAGGTTGATGAATCCCTGGGTCCCGAGATGATGAGTATTGGTGAGGTAATGGGTATAGGGAGAACGCTTGAGGAGGCTTGGCAGAAAGCCGTTAGGATGCTGGACATTGGGGAGCCGGGCCTGGTTGGTGGTCGCATATACAACGAGGCAACTGTTGAGGAGGCGAAGGATAAGGTCATGAGGAGGAAGCCCTATTGGTTCCTATACGCAGCCGTGCTACTGAGGGAGGGTTACTCCATCGACGAGATAAATAGGTGGATAGGTGTCGATAAGTTCTTCCTAAACGCGATCAAGAGGGTTGTGGATGCCTACGAGGGGTTGAGGAAGGGCCTAATAACGTTGAATGAGGATGTTGTTGAGGAGTTGTACGTACTAGGCTTCAGCGAGGAGCAGATACGCCGTGCACTAGGCGGTGAGGCACCGAGTAGGTTGCCTGTGGTTAAGCAGATAGACACATTGGCTGGTGAGTGGCCGGCCAGTACGAACTACCTATACCTAACCCACGGTGGTGAGGTTGATGACTACACAGGGCCTGGTGTGGATGCCATAGTGGTCGGGGCTGGCGTCTTTAGGATCGGGGTTTCCGTGGAGTTTGACTGGGCTGTGGTTAACACAGTCCTCGCCCTAAGGAGGCTTGGGTATAGGGTGGGTATTGTTAATTACAACCCGGAGACCGTGAGCACCGACTGGGACTTCGCAAATAAGCTATTCTTTGAGGAATTAACGCCGGAGACCCTGAGGAACATATTGATTAAGGAGAGGCCAAAGTTAGTCATCCTCTGGGCGGGTGGGCAGATTGGGCAGAGGCTCTATGGTAAGGCTAGGTCCTGGCTATCCAATGGCGAGATACTCGGGACATCGCCAGAAAGTATTGACCTAGCCGAGGATAGGGTGAAGTTCTCAAAGTTACTCGAGGGGTTGGGGATTGATCAACCACCCTGGACCTTCGCAAGGTCCTTGGAGGAGTTGATAGGCATTGTGGAGAGGTGGCTGGACTACCCGGTGATGATTAGGCCGAGCTACGTGCTTGGAGGCACGTACATGGGGCTTGCGAGGAATAGGGATGAGCTGGTCAAGTACGTGAGCAGGGCCACCAGAATAAGCCCAGAACACCCAGTGGTTGTCTCCAAGTTCATAGGCAATGGCATTGAGGCAGAGGTTGACGGCGTTAGTGACGGAAAGTCCGTCATAGCAATCCCCGTTGAGCACATCGAACCACCTGGCGTACACTCGGGAGATAGCACGATGGTCATATCACCCAGGGGCCTCGACTATAGGCTGAATGATGGCTGGAGGGTCAGGATGGCGGAGGCTTCATTCAAGATAGCAATTGCATTGAGTATCAGGGGTCCGTTCAACATACAGTTCATAGTTGGTGACAAACTATACGTGATAGAGGCGAACGTGAGGGCGAGCAGGTCCATGCCATTCACGAGCAAGGCAATCGGCATAAACCTGGTGGACCTATCAGTCAAGGCAGCAATGAGCGGTTTAGGCATGGATAGGGAATACCTGGTACTAAGACCGAGGCGCTGGTGGGTTAAGGCAAGCCAATTCTCCTGGAGCAGGATCAGGGGCGCATACCCAAGGTTAGGCCCGGTCATGTACAGCACAGGCGAGGTTGCATCAAGTGGGCACACACTCCAGGAAGCCCTACTCAAGGCCTGGCTATCCACAACCCCATCAAGGATCCCAAGAAACAACGCACTAGTCTACACATACGACGAGTACCTGAAGGAACAAATCGACGAAATAACAAACCAACTAGACGGGTGGATCAAGGTAATAACAGACACAACAACAGTCAAGGAAGACATAAAGGCGGGACGCATAGACATCGTAATCACGGGGGGAGACACAAGGGATAAGGACTACGAAATACGCAGACTAGCCGCAGACACGGCAACGCCATTAATCCTACACCCAAAACTAGGCCTCGAACTATCACGAGCATTCAGGTGGCTATGGACAGGCAACGAACCAGACATCGAGGAACTACAAGAAGCACAACACACCCCAAGCCCTACTTCCAAAAACTAACCAACCCAAACAAGTTATGAGTCTACGAGACGAATTTCGTGCCATGGCAAAATTTTGCCACGAAACGAATAGTGAAGCAATGTTGAAAATAAGCACTACTTAATTAATAATTTGTTATTCACGGCCTCTCATTGAGTGGTACGTACTTAAGGCCTATGGGTCCTACGTACTTCTCGGTGGGCCTGATTAATCGGCCATTCATTTGCCAGTATTCAAGCACATGTGCTACCCAACCGACGATCCTTGCTATTGCGAAGTTTGCGGGATTATATTCAGGTGGAAATCCTAGGGTGTAGAATATCAGTGATGCGTATAGGTCTGTGTTTGCGTAAACTCCCTTACTGCTTAGGTGCTTCTCCACGGCCTTCTCCAGGGCTAATGCTGTTTCGTATAGTCTCTGGTACTCGCCACCCTTCTCCCTCGCCAACTCCCCAGCGATCGTTCTCAGGTAGTTAACCCTGGGGTCCGTGTACTTCTTGTAAAGCCTGTGCCCGAAACCTATTATCTTCTCGCCCCTCCTCACCTTGCTGATTACGTAGTCCTCAGCCTTGGCGGGATCACCAACCTCCACGATCGTCTTTAAAGCCTCGAAACTTGCACCGCCATGTAGTGGGCCCTTTAGGCTCGATAGGGCTGCCACAATCGCCGAGTATATGTCGGACCATGTGGAGGCCACGGTTATGGCTGTGAAGGCTGAGTTATTCATGCTGTGCTCCATGTACGTTATCAACATTGTCTCCAGGGCCCTCCTCTCTACGTCACTCGGCT